>Ga0316206_1000305_pt1 | contig 76278 bp, 66 predicted proteins | sample 6monthpyrite_MG_FD_204942 | JGI IMG/M metagenome (GOLD analysis project Ga0316206, IMG submission 204942) | Microbial mat bacterial communities from mineral coupon in-situ incubated in ocean water Damariscotta River, Maine, United States -... | ecosystem: Environmental > Aquatic > Marine >...
TCGGACCGGATCGCTGAGCTTCTTCATTGGGCCTCCTGGGTTGGGATACTTGGATACGTACCAATGGGACACTTGAGCCCGAGGAGCAATGCTCCGACCACCCGGGGGGCCCGTTTACAGCATCAGGTACACATCCGTCGCTATCTCGGAAGACGCTCTTCATCTTGCCCGGTGTGCGCCCGAGATCGCGACGGATTCGTACCTGGCTCGGAACGGGCACGGCATCCCACCATGGCACCGAGCCCCGCGAGCAGCCCCAGCGTCGCCATCCCCGGGATCAGCCAATCCGAGCGGGACAGAGCCCACGCGGCGGACGCCGTTGCCGCAATCGTGACTGCGGCAACGATGGGGATCGCCCGCTGCAGTGGGACTCTCCTCAAGAGGATCCACGCCCCGACGAAGCCGACTGCGCCAGTCATCAGCGCAACGGGTAGCCCGCCACCAAGCGCGAGAGCGAGGCTCTCCAGAGGCTGCCCACGATTCAGCGCGAGGGCGGCGGCATAGGAACTGAGTAGTGCGCAAAAGAGTGCGCCAACAAAGAGAGCCAGAGTGCGACGGGTTTGGCACTTCATCTGCGCACCAGCTCGCTGTGGTAGCTGCGGCCAAGTGCGCTCGCCTCGTCGCGAAGCCAAGTGCTCAAACGCCGCGTACCTGTGGCCGGACCTTCTCCAATTAAGAGCCCGTCCATCAGCGCGCCGACTTCTTCGCGTGTCAACGTCACGTCGCGTTGCAAGAAGCCCAGAACCCGCGAGGCGCACAGGCCCACGGTTCGTGGCATGCCGAGCACCCCCCTTCGCAGCCCCATCGCATCGCGCGTTTTGCGAACGAGCTCGCGGTAGGTCATGACCTCCGGCCCAACGGCATCGATCACTTCGTTTGGGCGATCGAGTTGGCCGCTTCCAGCCTCGACGGCAAGCTGCGCGAGATCCTCAACATGGATGGGCTGTACGGGATACTCGCCGTCGCCGAAGACCCCGAACACGGGCAGCTTGCGCAGCGCCCACGCGATGTTGTTGATCAGGATGTCGTCCCCGCCGAACAAGAGCGCGGGCCGCAAGATCGTGTGCGCAAGGCCGCTCGCCACGAGCGCTGACTCGACCTCGGCCTTGCCGCGAAAATACTCGTAGGGGCTGCTCTTCGAGGGCTTTGTGATGCTGACGTGGACGACACGCTCGACACCCGCAGCGCGCGCGCACTCGAAGAGCAGGGCCGAGTTCCGCACGCCATCCGCGATGTGAAAGCCGCCCTTCGAGAAGCGCACCCAGTAGGTGTTGTAGAGGACCCGCGCACCTCGAAGGCTGCGGGTCAACGCGGCCGGGTCCTCGAAGTCGAGAGGCGCGCGTTTCACGGCACCCTCGAGGTCGTGTCCGCGCCCCAGCTTCCCCGATAGGGTTCCAACACGATTGCCAGCTGCTAGCAGAGCTCGAGCGATGTGGCTGCCCGAGTAACCAAAGGCCCCGGTGACTACATGGTGATTCTTCATGCACCAAGCCTACCGCGTCATTTTCAGTAGTGAGTGAAAATGACGAAAACCCTGGCGCCACCGAAGCCGCTCAGCGCAAGAGCTTCATCGCCCAAGACACGATCGTGCGCGAGCGCCCCTTGGCGACGCGCTCCATGACCGAGTCCGCCAGCTCGGCGAACTCCTTCAGCTCGCCGATCTGCTTGCGAAAGGCCTTCGACTCCGCGTCTCGAAGGCCCCGGGTGCCCTCCAGGCAGCTCTCCAGCGTATCCAGCACCGGCTGCAGCTCCTTGCGCTTGCGCTCGCGGGTGATGATCTGAATCACCTTCCAGACGTCCTTCTCGGCAGCGAAGTAGTCCTTGCGCTCGCCTGTGATCCGCGTCTCCTTCAAGAGGCCCCACGCCGCGAGGTCCTTGATGTTCTTGTGCGCATTGCCCCGGCTGATCGACAGCGCGGCCATGATCTCGTCTGTGTTCATGGGCTCGTCGGCCACCATCAAGAGCGCATGGATCTGGCTCATCGTGCGACTGACACCCCAAGCAGGACCCAGCCGGGCCCAGGCATCCAGGAACTCTTGGCGAGCGGCGTCGAGAGCGGCGGGAATCGGTTTCGGCGGCATGCCGTGAAGATACCCGCGCGCACCCCGAAATGGACAACTTGGGTGAGGGGAGTCTGAGCGCTTTGCGTGAGGAGCAACGCTCGAGCGGAACGAGATCCGGACTTCTTGGCGTCCGCCGGCAACCTTCGGCCGACTTGCGGCCCCGCGCCAAAGTGTTCATTTTTGAGCCTGGCTCGGTCAAGACGCTCAAGTGCATGGGTGTCCTAGGGCGATAGGACACTCATGCACTTCTCCGTTGACTCCAGCTCACCGATCCCGCCCGGCGAACAGCTGATTGATCAGGTGCGCTTCGCAGTGGCGGCGCGGCGCCTTGAAGTGGGCGATCGACTGCCGAGCGTGCGCGGGCTCGCTGCACAGGTGCGCGTCAATCCGAACACGGTCGGGCGCGCTTGGCGGGAGCTGGAGCGCGAGGGTGTGCTTGAGGCCCGGCGTGGAGCGGGAATGTTCGTGGCCGTGGGCGCGCCAGCGCTCTGCCGCGCGCATCGCGATGAAGAGCTCGCGGTGCGCATCGGGCGCGCCGTGGCGGAGGCGCGCAGTGCGGGCTTCGACGTCGCAGGAGTGCTCGAGCTCGTGACAACCGCCCTTCGCGCTTGGGACTCTTGCGAGTCCGAGAATGCACTCAGCGGTCGAGCTCTGGGCGATCGCAGAGATCAAGCCGAGCAATCCCCGCGCATCGACAAACAGAAGAAGCCAACGGCTTCGAGGGACAACTAACCATGAAGAAGAACAGCAACATGACGCAAGCAGTGACGAGAGCGCGGACTCCGGACCCTAGCGATCCAATCCAGATCAGTGGCGCCGCCGCCGGCTACAGCCGCCGGTCGGTGCTGGCTGATCTCGATCTCTATGTGCCGGCCGGCAGTGTGACCGCGCTGCTCGGCGTCAACGGTGTGGGAAAGTCCACTTTGCTGCGCGTCTTGACCGGCGAGTTACCCGCGAAGAGCGGAGAAGTGCGCGTGCTCGGACGCGATCCACGCCGCGAGACGCACGCGCTCCTGCGCGAGATCGGCTACGTACCCGATCGCATCGAGCTGCCCACATGGATGCGCATCCAGGACCACATGCGCCTGCTCGCGCCCCTCTACCCGACCTGGGACGCCGCCGAAGTGCGGCGCCTCTGCACGCTTTTCGAGCTCGACCCCAAGCAGCCGTACCGGGATCTGTCCCGCGGTCAGCGCGTGCTCGAGAACCTGGCCATGGCTTTGGCCCATCGGCCCAAGTTGCTGCTGCTCGATGAGCCCTTCGCCGGCCTCGACCCGCTCTCACGCCGGCGTGTCATCGACGGCGTGTTCGAGCACCTCGGCGAAGAGGCCGGCTCGCTGGATGCCGGCCATGCCTTCGACCCGGGCGAGCACCCCACCGTTTTCTTCGCGAGCCACGGCCTCCAGGTCATCGAGCGCTGTGCCGACCGCGTGGCCTTGCTGTCGGACGGTGCCTGCATCGTGAACACCTCGCTCGAGGACCTGCAGCAGAGGTCCACGCGTTTGCTCGTTCGGCGCAGCTCGGCGGATGCTTGGATTCCACCCGGCGCACCAATCATCGAGGGCCAGGCGGCAGACTCCAGCGACTCTCGTGAAACCGTTCTGTACTACGCGGACCTCGCGCCGGAGACCCTCAATGCGATTCTCGAGGCGCTCGAGGACCGCGACGACGTCGAAGCGGTCCTCGAGCTTGACCGCAACCTCGAGGATCTCTTCCTAGCCATCGGTGCATGTTCCAAGGATCTCGATCGGAGCCTCAATCCCGCGCCTGACTTTGGCGCCCAACTCACGGAGGCGCGCTCATGAGACTCTTCCGCACCCTACTCTGGCGCGAGAGCCGCGATCACCGCGTGTTGCTCCTGAGCTTGCTCGTGCTCGGACCGGTCGTGTTGGCCCTGCTTCAAGTACCACTCTCCGCGGGCCTGATCGAGACCCTCCCGGCGCGCATCTTCCTGCCGGGTCTCGTGCTCCTGTCCTCAACCGTGCTCGGTGCCGATCTTTTCTGCCGCGAGGCCGAGAGCGGCGTCGCCCACAGCTTTTCACGCCTGCCGATCCCCGCACATACGGCTTACTTGGCCAAGTTGACGCTCTTCATCAGCGCCTCGATCGGCCTGGACTTGTGGTTGCTCAGCGTGGAGAGCCTGAGACTTCTGGTTGGAGGCGGAGACTTGCCGCTCTTCCTTGGGGCCTGCGGCGAGAGCGCTGCCTCTCACTTGATCGCCCTCTTCGTCGGGCTGGGCACCTTCGTGCTCGCGACCTTGATTCGGCGCAGCCTCTCGGGCGCCTTGGCAGCTCTCGCACTGATCGTAGGCCTGCCCTATTTGGTCTTCGAAACCGCGCCGACGCACCTCTTGGTCAACGCGGCCGGACCGGCTAGCGGGTTGTCATTGGGCGTCTGGTTGCTGGTCGTCGCGGTCGCTCTCGTGCTGGCTGGCTACTCGGCCTGGCGCGTTCGAAGCGGCAATCGTCTCATGGCCTTGCGCAGAGTTGGCTCCTTCGCAGCGATTGGCTTTGTGGCACTCGGATTGGCGGGCAGCGCGTCGGCCGGACACTGGTGGTTGACGGGTCGCGCGCACCAGCTGCACGAGCCGATCTTGCAAACCGCGGCCTGCTCGCCCGATGGACGCTGGCTCGCTGTGCCGGTCATGGCGGAGCGGCCGAGGCTGGGGCGCGTCCTGGGGCTTTGGAATGCTTCGAGTCAAGCGCGAGGCGCGTCGGACTCCAGGCTTGCTCCGTACACCGTGGACATGTGGATCTATGAGCTGAAGTCGGGCGACCGCGTTGCCGTTCTGCGCGGATACCAAGAGGCGCGCTGGCGAACCGGCGGGACTCTCGAAGTCAGTCGGACCCTCAACGAGGGCGAAGTCGTGGAGACCGCAAACTGGGACCCGATCAGCGCTGAGTTCCTAGGCGATTCAATCGTCGAGCCCAAGCTGCCGCGCGAGCACAGCTTCGTGCTGCGCCGCGACCTAAGCGATGCGAACGAGCTCTGCATTTCGGATCCGAGCGGGGTCAAAGAGCTGAAGCTCACAGGCCTTCGCTCGGATGCCTCGTCATGGTTCGATCGGTCCTCGGGCACCTCGGGCGTGACCTATGTCTCCGGCGAGGGCGACCTGGTGGCGCTCGACCTCACGCAGGGCCTGCCGGGAGTCGCGCGGACCGTGGCAACCGAGCTCGGCGAGGGCGAGTTCTTCGTCCACGTGCGATCCGAAACTGGAGAGGCGCTCGTGCAGTCCCGGCTGGGCGGTCCCAACCGCTTCATCAACCTGGAAACCGGCGCGTGCGACGTCGGCCCAGGACCTGGCTACCACTTCGTAGGCTGGAGCCACTCCGCTGCTGGAAGCGTCCAGCCCGTGCACTTGTTCCGCTCGTCCAAGGACTCCTCTTCGGGCAAGCTCTACTTCCAAGGCCCTGCTGCGATGGAAGCGATCACGGCGGGTCTGCGGCCCAGACTCACGAGCCTGGCCGGTGAGGGTTTTGTCCTGCAAAGTTCGGACGCTGAAACCGGGCCATCCAAACTCCGGTTACTCGACAAGCATGGGCAAGAGCAGCTCATCCTCGGCAGTTTCGGACTCGTCCTTTGAAAGTGTTACTTACCGAACCAGGTTCGGATATGAACACTTTGGCCGCCAGAACACCTTGCCGCATCGGCAAGTTTCCGGCGACTAGCGGCCACACGCCAAAGTGTTCATTTTCGAACCTGGTTCGGTAAGTAACGGGGCTCGGTCATCCGTATGCGCGCCCTACTTTCCCAGCCTGACGATCGTGGTCTCCCCTGCGCGAATCTCGAAGTCGACCGGTCCCAGTCCAGTCGCCGCGAGCCCTCCGAACTCCTTCCTCCGCGCCCGCACAGAGTAGCGGCCAACGGGCAAAGATAGGGTCTTCCCGGCGGCTTGCGCCTCCATGAAGACCACCTTCACAGGCACGCCCACAGGTGCGGCAGAGACACTCGCGAACAGCGAGCCTGAGCCCTCGTCCAGCAGCGAGCTCGGGGGCAGGATCTGCACCTTGCCGAGCTCCGGCGCCGGCCCCCTTCGCAGAGTGCGCTCCACAACTTCCGCCCCGCTCGGAATCGTGACCTCTTCCCGCACCAAGGACCCGTCACGGCCAACGACGCCGAAGGCATAGGTCTCCCCCACGGCCACCGCGATCACGGCCTCGCCTGCGGCGAGATTCCAAGTCCGCGGACTGACTCGCGAGGTCCGGCGAGTCGTTCCCGTCCCGTCAACGTTCGAGACGAACTCGATGAAGAAACCAGCCGGATGCGAGCCCGGGAGCATGCCCGGCCCATCCGCATCTCCGCGTAGAGTCACCGGTGCCGGCTTGCCTTCGAAGTCAACGATCCGCACTCGCAAGAGCACCTCTTCGAGAATCAGCCAGAGCTCGCCCGCCGTGCTCGAGACTGGCTGTGGAGTGAGAAGGTGCCGATCACCCAAGCCGTCACCCGGCAGAGCCCACACCCGAAAGAGGCCGCGCCGCAATCCAGGCAAGTCGAAGTGACCGTTCCTGTCGGTCCGCACATCGGCGAAGCCAAGCCCAGCTTCCAAACCAGCGATCGGGTCCACCGCTTCCGCAACCACATCCAGCCCCTCGATCGGCCTCCCAGCTTGGTCGGCCACCGTGCCAAACAACCGGCCCGGACCCTGCAACTGCAAGTCGAGCGAAGGCGGAGCGGCGAGTCCCACGACGGCGAACTCGCGCGACAAGGCGGTGCCTTTTCGCGCCTTCTCCGCAGAGACTCGATAGAGCCCGTCCTCCTCGAATCGCAGCTCGTACTGCCCGCGGAAGTCCGAAGAAGTCTGCGCAACGAGCTCGTCACCTCGCAACAGCGAGACCTCCGCCAACACGCCCCGATCCGCCTCATCGCGAACGACGCCGCGAACGCTGCCGCCGCGCCGAGCGAGGAGCACCAGAGACACCGGCTCGTCAAAGTCCAACGGCACGTTCGCGTGGTTCACCCCGTCCTGAAAACCCAACTCGTCCAGCCTGCCGAACACGGAGACTTCCCCCTTCGGCGAGACCAAATGCTCCGGCACCTCGACCTCGACCACGAGCGTTCCATCCTCGCCAGTCACGCCATCGACGAGCGCCCTCTTGCCCGGCCCAAGATCGAAGGCCCCCCAGCCGACGCCGATCTCGAAGCGCACGCCCGGCAAGGGGAGCAGCCCCGCGGTGCGGTCGCCGCTGCTTCTCTGCTCTTGCTGAAGCAAAGGGGCCGAAGGATGCGAATCGAGGAGGTAGCCCCCCACGCGAATGGAAACCGAGCGAACCGGCTCAGGCACCGCTCCCCGCGACTCCACCGCTCGAGCCTCTTCTGCGGAAGTCGTTTCCACTTCGCCAGGCTCAAGAGAGGGGGCACTGCGGCTCTTCTTCTCAACTGCGCCCTCCGCCAACTCGTGAACCGGCACAGCCGACCCGCGCTCCAGCTCGCGATCGCCCGCAAGCAGGAACGCTCCACCGCCCACCAAGAGCGCCGCGAGCAACAAGAGTCCGATCCCCTTCATCCGCACACGATAGCGAATCGCCGCCAAGACGAAGGCCGGCTTACCGCGCAGGCACGAGCCGGACGCAACGCGAACAGTCGCGACCGAAGAAACGCCTGGGGAGCGCAAGTCCTCGCCGACCGCCGCGAAGCGCTAGAACGACGAGTGGCCGCGCCCGCGAGTGTTCACCTTCGGGCCTGACTCGGGCCCCTTCGCCAAAGTGTTCACTTTTGAGCCTGGCTCGGTACGTTACAGGGGCACTTCGACGCTGGTGACGATGCCGGCTCGAATCGTCAGCGATACAGCGACGGGTGGGAAGCCGGGGGCGCTGGTGTGCAGGATGTAGTCGCCCGCGGCGATGGGCTCGGGCGAGCGGCACACCTCGCCCGTGTGAAAGTTGGTGAGCCCGGGCTTGCCGAAGTGCCCGTCTGCATCTCCGAACTCCGGAATGAGCGCTGCGCCGATGCCGACCGGCTCGAGCCTGAACTCGGGGGGATAGGCAAAGAGGATCATGTCGGGGCTCTCAATTAAGAAGGTGCTGAGATCGTCGTAACCGGGCACTGGCGGGGGCAGCGACCAAGCCTCGAAATCGGGTTTGGGGCCCAGCGTCATCCAGATCTCGAGATGCCCGGCCTCGCTCAGTCGAAGCGGGACTTCCACGCTCTTGCCAGCCTGGACATCGACGTCCACGATGGTCCGCCCGTAGTGACTGGGCCCATAGCGCTCGCCGCAACGCCCTAAGAAAGGGCGGTCGTTGGCCGACACGCGATAGGCCCCCGGGGCAAGCATCAAGTCGAAAGTCGTCTCCTGGTTGTTGCGCTCGGACTCGACGACGAGAAGCCCGGACTCCAGAGACTCTACCGTGACCCGGTTCACCCCCGCGAAGGGTCTGCCGTCAGGAAGCAACAGCTGGAGATGAAGCTCTCCCTGTTGGGCAAGGCTCGGCACCGATGCGGCTTGCAAGACCTGCTCCTGATTGTCGGCAGTGCGAACACTCGCCTCCTGAACAGGGGCACCAACGGGCCCAAGAGCGAAGCGCTCTGGCTCGACGGCTTCCCGAGCGCCATCCACGGGCCGCAACACGCGCGGCCCCACATGCGTCGAAGAGCCCGCAAGCAAAAACGCGATCACGGCCACGAGCACGCCGACCAAGCCAATAAGAGCAGCCCTCATGCCGCCATGTTACTTACCGAGCCAGGCTCAAAAGTGAACACTTTGCAGCCGCTCATCGCGAACCCGCGGATCCGCTGTGCAGGCGAGCCGGAAGCGGCCTCGGTAGGCTTGTCGGGTGCTGCCCTGCGTGACGGGCGGCGCCAAAGTGTTCACTTTTGAGCCTGGCTCGGTACGTTATGGGAACTCCAGCTCGACGCGGGTCAGCTTGCCCTCTTGGATCACGAGCGATAGCTCGAGCGGCGCGAAGCCGGGCAGCTTGGCGATGGCTTGGTAGTCGCCGACCAGGACCTCGGTGCCGGCCGCGAGCGTCTCGCCGGGGAGCGGGCCCGAGTAGGTCCTGTGCTCGGGCGAGAAGAAGCTCACGTCGAAGGGCTCGCGGCCGTTCATGCTGCCGTTCATGCTGCCGTTAGTCGGCGCGAGGCGAATGCGCACGGCCATCGGGTCGTTCGCGTAATAGCTCGTCTCGACCTCCGGCGCCGGCCACGCATCGAGGTCCGGCGCGCTCGTGGCCGTGACGTGGAACTCAACGCGCCCCGTGGCGACAAGCTGCAGCGTCTGCCGCGTCGTCTCGCCTGAGCGCACCTCGAGCTCGAGCTCGGCCGCCCCGTAAGGATCGCCCCAGTCCGCGCCGCCGTCCATCCCGACGGGTTGGAAGTTGTCGCCGCGCACGCGGTAGCGTCCGGGCGCAAGCTCGATCTGAAGCCGCACCTGTCCACCATCGTCCACGGCGTAGCCAATCTGGCGGCCCGACTTCGCGAGGCTCAGCTTCAGGTTCGTGGCGACATCGAGCCGCTTGCCGCCGGGCCCCTCGACGTCCACGTCCAAGTTGCCTGGCTCGACGGCCGCGCCCAAGTGAATCGTGCGCATCAGCCAGCGGCGGCCCGCAGGAATGCGCGCCGCTTCCTCGAGCGGTTCGTGATCGCGCGCCACCAAACCCAGCACGTAATCCGTGCCAGGCTCGAGCTCGAAGCGCACCTCGCCACTCGCTTCCAAACTGCCATGCGCTTGTTTCGAGTCGGGGCTCGAAAGGACGTGCCCTTGGTCGTCAACACCCCGGCAGAACAGCCCGAGCTCCGGCAGCGGATCGTAAGGCTCGAAGCGCAGCACCGGCCGCAACATCCGCCCGCGCTGATCTTCCACGCGCACGATCAAAAGCGGCGCTTCAACCGTGCCCACGATCGGCTCGGAACCGGAGCCAAGTGCGAGCTCCGCAAGCGGCGCCGGACTCGAGCTCGTGCAGGCAAGGCATAGGGCGAGAGCGAGGGCGGGCAACTTCATGGGCGTTCGATCAGCAGGGACAAGCGGTGAGAGCGCACGATGCTAGGACGCAAGGGCCGCCGCATGCGTTGCGTCGGCGCGCCTCAACACGAAACCGAACGCGGCCCACACGAGAGCCGTACGTTCGGCATCCATGTGGGCCCGCGGTAGCGATCAAGTGTCGAGCTGCACGACGTCGGAGATGTCCACAACCGTCGCGCTCGACAAGTCGAAGCTGACGCCCACGGCGAACAGAGTGAGTCCCGGCGGGACGCCCTGCGCAGGTACGGCAATCGGAAGAAGGCCGCCGTTTCCAAAGACGTCAAGCGGGGCCGCGAAGCTGCCGCCGAACACAAGCGGCAGCAGGCTGGCGAACAGCGGTGAGGCGCCGATGCCCAGCTCGCGGCCGTCGCCGAGGGGCAAACTCGACGTGCTGGTCGAGAGGAAGAGCCACGATAGGTCCGCGCCGCCGTCGAAGCTCTTGAACTGGGCGTCGATGCTGCTCGAGCCCGCGGTGAATCCCATGGGCGCGATCGACTGCGGACGCCAGCCGCCCACGTGCGGCAGCGCGGGGCCGGTTGGCTGCGGAATCCAGAAGCTCACGAGTGCGTTTTGGTAGAGGTCGTTCCACGCCAACTGCTGCGAGCTCGGCCCGCCGGCGGCAAGCCCAAACGAAGGCCCGAAGCTGGCGCCGCCGTCGAGACTTGTCACCCCCCGCACGTCGCTCGCCCCAAAGCCAAACGTCGCCCATGTCAACGCGACGCGGCTGCGACCGGGCCCCGAACCGTCAAGCTGCAGGCCCGTGACAGGCGGCCAGAAGTCTTCGTACGGCGCGGTCTTGTCCGGCCAGGTCTTGCCGCCATCGGGCGAGTGAATCACCGCAACGATCTCGAAGGGCCCGCCCCAACCGCGAGCGCCCGCGACGATGTCGGGACCGCTGCCGACGATCGCGACCACGGGCCCGAAGCTCTCGACGAAGTCCTCGGAACCCGATGGCGGCTCGACGCGCGCGGCCTTGTTGTACGTCACTCCGCCATCGCTCGACGTGACCACGCGCGACTCCGAGAAGCCCCCCGCACTGTCGTCGGTCTCGTACGCCACTGCCAGAGTCGAGCCGCGGAAGTCCACGTCAAAGACCCACGCGGCCTGCGCTGTCGGCACGGGTTTCGGCTGAGGAAAGTCAAGCGTCAGGCCGCCATCGAGCGAGCGCTGGTCGAACAGAACCGGAGCGAACGTTCCTTGAAAGTCTGAGTACAAGACATGGACTTGATTCCCGTCGGCGACGACACGAACTCGGTTCAGAATGCCGAAGCCCACCGCTGCCGGAGTGATCACTTGAAGCGGCAACCAAGTGGATCCCCCATCGAGCGACGAGGCGAGCGCGATCTCGATGCGGCTGGTGCCTGCGGCCGAGTCGAAGACCTCACGACGCGAAGCGAGGTGCAGGTGCACGCTGCCCGCGACAGGCACCGCCACCAAGTCATAAAGGGTAGCGGCCACGTCCTTGGGCGCGACGCCGACGGGGATCTGGATCTCGGGCCCGGCGACTCCGGTCGCGGCGTCGAAGACTCGCAAGAAGGGAGTCGAAGAGGTCGTCGCCGGCTGCGCCGTGTCGAAGCGATCGTCGGCGTAGGTGACAAAGATCTGGTCACCCACCAGCGCCGACTGCGTCGAGGCAATCACGCCGGTCGAGCCCGGCGGCACGACCGCATGCGGTCCCGACCACACGAGCCCGCGTCCGTCGGAGAGCAGCACCGAACGCGCACCCGGGGTCGACTCCTCCACGACAACCGCGCTCCGGTTCCCGCCCGTCAAGAGCTGGCCGCCCTCTGCAAGCGGCACGGGCGTGCGGACATCGGCGGAGGCGAAGGCGGACAAGGAGACAAGAAGAAGAGCGGTGCTGCGGATCATGATTGGACCTGGGCGCGGGTGTCGTGAGAGGCCGGTCGAGGGGCGGCTAGAGGGAGGTTGCCGCGGCGGGCGCTCACGCGAACGAAAAGGTGGAAAGATCACGTGAAAGACCCCGAAGGCACGTTTGGGATCGACTTCCACCTCGCCTTGGACCTAGATCCTGGCCGGTCGCCTTGCTCCATCGCGCGGGGCGACTTCGGGCCGACCGCTGATCGAACACCAGCGAAGTCCCCGCGCCCCCGACAAAAAGGCTAAGGATCCACGCTCCCAAGCCCCCCAAATCCCGCAAGCCCGCCCGCTGCAAGCGCGAGTGATCGGCGGGCTCCGCCGCCGATCACCCCATGGGCAAATCGATGCCGCGTTCTTTCGCGCAGTCGATCGCCTCGTCATAGCCCGCGTCCGCATGCCGCATGACGCCGGTGCCCGGGTCGTTGGTCAAGACGCGCTCGATCGCGCCAGCAGACTCATCGGTGCCGTCGACCACAGTCACCTGGCCCGAGTGCAAGCTGTAGCCGATGCCAACGCCGCCGCCGTGGTGGAACGAGACCCAGCTCGCGCCGCTCGCGACGTTCAGCATCGCGTTCAGAATCGGCCAGTCGGCGACCGCGTCGGTGCCGTCCTTCATCGCCTCGGTCTCGCGGTTCGGGCTCGCGACCGAGCCGCAGTCGAGGTGGTCGCGCCCAAGCGCGATCGGCGCCGAGATGCGGCCGTCGCGAACAGCCTCGTTGAAGGCGAGGCCGGCCTTCGCGCGCTCGCCGTAACCCAGCCAGCAGATGCGCGCGGGCAGACCTTGGTAGGCCACGCGCTCGCCGGCCATCTTGATCCAGCGGCACAGCGCTTCGTCTTCGGGGAACAGGTCGAGGATGATCTGATCGGTCACCGCGATGTCGGCGGGATCCCCCGACAGCGCGACCCAACGGAACGGGCCCTTGCCCTCGCAGAACAGCGGCCGCACGTACTTGGGCACGAAGCCCTCGAAGCCGAATGCCTCTTCGCAGCCGGCCTCCTTCGCGAAGCCGCGCAAGTTGTTGCCGTAGTCAAACGTGTCGGCGCCGCGCTCTTGCAGCGTGAGCATCGCGCGCACGTGCGCGACCATCGTGGCCAGCGACTTGGCCTCGTAGGCCTTCGGGTCGGACTCGCGAAGCGCAAGCGCCTCGGCGTACGGCATGCCGTTCGGCACGTAGCCTCCAATGGGATCGTGCGCACTCGTCTGGTCGGTCAGAATGTCCGGCGTGATGTCGCGCTCGATCAAGCGCTGGAGCAAATCGACCGCGTTCGCCACAACACCAATCGACTTCGCGGTGCCGGCTGCCGTCCATTCAAGAGCGAGGTCGATCGCCTCGTCGATCGCATTCGGCCCGCCCTCGATCAACACATCGCAGTAGCGCGTATCGATGCGCTTCTGGATGCGCGCGCGGTCGACGTCGGCCGCCAAGCAGGTACCCTCGTTCATCGTCGCGGCGAGAGGCTGCGCACCGCCCATCCCACCGAGCCCGCCGGTCACAACCAGCTTTTTCGCGAGCGTCCCGCCGAAGTGCTTCTTCGCCGCCGCCGCAAACGTCTCGTACGTGCCCTGCAGAATTCCCTGGCTGCCGATGTAGATCCACGAGCCGGCGGTCATCTGCCCGTACATCATCTTGCCCGCCTCTTCGAGCTCGCGGAAGTGCTTCCAGTTCGCCCAATGCCCAACCAAGTTCGAGTTCGCGATCATCACCCGCGGCGACGCCTCAGTCGTCTTGAAAACGCCCACCGGCTTGCCGCTCTGCACAAGCAAAGTCTCATCCGCCTTCAGCCGCTGCAGCGTCCCAACGATCGCTTGGAAACACTCCCAGTTGCGCGCGGCTTTGCCACTGCCGCCGTACACGATCAGGTTCTCGGGATCCTCGGCAACGTCGGGATCCAGGTTGTTCATCAAGAGCCGCATGGGCGCCTCAACCTTCCAGTTCACGCAAGAGAGAGCCGTCCCGCGCGGGGCGTGTTGAGGGCCGGTCGGGATCGAAGCGAAGGGATTCGTCACGGGCGCAGAGTGGGTCGTTGTCATGATTTCAGTGCCCGAAGACGGGCGGTTGGTGCGGATCGGAGGCTCCATCATACGCCTCAAGCCGGCGCTGCTAAGGCCTGGGGCCCGCTAGCCCTAAAAAGTGCTCCCTCGGGCCTATGAAAAAACGCGTCCTGCCCGTTAGGATCCAAGGATCGCAGATCACAATCAAAACTCTCCACAAGTGCCTCTCGCCAAGGACACCCCTCACCCAGAACCGGTAAAGGTTCTGACCCCCAAGTCGCGCGACGAGGGGCTCGCTGAGTTTTTCACCCACTCGCTGGTGGGCATGGCACGCGTTGCGCCCGATGGACGCTTCCACGTGGTGAACGATGCCTTCGCGAAAATGCTCGGCTACTCACATGGCGAGTTTGCCAGCCTTCGTGCGCTTGAAGTCACGCACCCCGATGACCGGCATGCCAGCACCGTCTTCTCGAAGGCGATCTGGTCGGACCCCGACAGGCGCGTTCCCAGCACAATGCAGAAGCGCTACATCCAAAAAGATGGTGCGACCCTGCACGCGGAAGTCCAGCTGACCACGATCCGCGACGTACACGGCGAACCTCTCCACACGCTCGTCCAGGTCTTGCCCGCTGAAGAGCGCTGGCACCGACACCGCGTCGAAGCAGCTCACCGGCGTGTCCTCGAAATGCTGACGGAGGATCTTCCTCTGGACGAGGTCCTCAACTTGATCCTCATTCGTGCTGAAGCCAGTAGCTCGAACCTTCGCGCAACGCTGCTTCTGATCAATGAAGCGGGAACGCACTTCGAGCGCTGTCTCGCGCCATCGCTCCCCCGTTCGTGCGCGCAAGCACTCGAGGGCAGTCCTATCGTCGAGGGTCTTGGAAGCTGCGCGGCCGGCATCTGTCGCGGCCAACGCGTGATCGTCGAAGACGTCACGACGGACCCCCTTTGGGCCGGTTTCGAGTCCTTTGCCGCCGAAGCCAGCGTCGGCAGTTGCTGGTCCCAACCGATCCACGGCTCAGAGGGACGCAAGCTCGGCTCGTTTGCTCTCCTGAGCCCTTTACCGCGCACTCCCTCACCGCCCGAGATTGTCTTCATCGAAGGCATGGCCAACCTGGCAGCAATCGCAATCGAGCGTCACCAAACCCTCGAGTCCTTGCGCATCAGCCGCGCCCGCTTCAAAACGCTGGTTGAGCACGCACCAGAAGCCGTTCTTCTTTTCGACTGCGAGACATGCCACTTTGTCGAAGCGAATGAGCGCGTCCGTGAAGTGTTCATGAGGTCCCCTCAAGAGCTCCTTTCTGCGGACCCCGTCGATCTCGCACCCGCGCACCAACCCGATGGCCGCTCTTCGCTCGAAGCGATCCTCGAGATGCTCGACGCCGCCAAGGCCGGTGAGTCGCCCGTATTCGACTGGGTCGTTCTCGACCCGGCGGGTCGCGAGGTCTTTTGCGAGGTCCGGCTCGTGCGCCTGCCCACAAAGTCCGGCACGCTGTTGCGCGGCAGTGTGATCGATGTCGGTGAGCGCCGAAGGGCCGAGCAGGAGTTGCTCGAGAGCAAAGAGAGCCTGCGCGCAACCCTCGACTCCATTGGCGACGCCGTTGTCGCCGTCGACTCACACAGTCGCATCACGCACTTCAACCCGGTCGCCGAGCGGTTGATTGGATGCAGCCACGAGACAGCCATCGGGCGAGAGCTCAACCAAATCCTAACTCTCCTCGATCCCGAATCGCGCGACCCCCTGGACCCGTTCACCCGCAACTCGCAACTCGCGGGAGCCGACGCGCACGTCTTCCTCGCCTCCAACTCTGGCCCCGGCGTCTATGTCTCCGATCGCATCACGCCCATCCGCAATCGCAAAGGTCAGGTCACAGGCACCTTCTTCGTGTTCCGCGACGTCACAAAGCAACGCGACGCGCAAGAGCGCATGCTGCAAGCGCGCAAGCTCGAGGCGATCGGGCAGCTCGCCGGCGGTGTAGCGCACGACTTCAACAACCTCCTAACGGGCATCTTGGGCAACGCCGAGCTCCTCAGCCTCAACCCCGACCCCGAGACGCAGCGCGCAGCGCGCAGCGTCCATGATCAATCTAGCCGCCCGCCGGGCCGCCGATCTGACCGGCCAGCTGCTGCGCTTCTCTCGCAACGAGCCGCCGCGCCGCGATCTTCTGAACGTCCACGATCTGATCCGCGAGACCTGTCAGCTGCTCGAGCACAGCATGGACAAGCGCATCGAGGTCCAACTGGACCTTGTCGCCACGTGCACAACTGTCTCTGGCGACGCAAGCCAGCTTCAAAACGCTTTCCTTAACCTTGGCCTGAATGCGCGTGATGCGCTTGGTGGAAGCGGCTTGATCACAATCGCGACTTGTGACCTTCCCGGCGAGACACCCTCAATTCAGATCACTTTTGTGGACACGGGCACGGGCATCGACCCTTCCATTTTGGAGCAGATTTTCGAGCCCTTCTTCACGACCAAGGACGTGGGCTCGGGGACGGGCCTCGGCCTCGCCGGCACCTACGGGATCGTGCATGGTCACGGCGGCAGTATCCAGGTCACCAGCAAGCCGGGCGAGGGCGCGTGCTTCACCATCGCGCTGCCCTGCTGCGAGGGCGCTCAGCCGTCACATGCAAACGCTCCAGCTGTGCCCCTTCACGGACAGGGCACCGTCCTCGTTGTCGACGACGAAGAGCTCGTCCGCGCCTTCGTGATCCGCGCGCTTGAGTCGTTCGGCTACAAGGCCATCGGGGCCGCCGATGGAATCGAGGCCGAGAGCCTCGTCACCCCCGGCGCATTCGACTTGGTCATCCTCGACCTGGTCATGCCCAAGCGCAGTGGCCTCGAGACCTTCCATATCTTGACCGCCATTGACGCCGAGGTCCCGATCCTGATCGCCTCGGGCTACAGCCGCGGCCACTCGATCGAGGAAGTCCTCGAGGCAGGCGCTGTCGGATTCCTGCACAAGCCGTTCATGCTGAACGAGCTCGCAACGGCGGTCAGCAAAGCGATCCGTTGCCGAATCGAGTGAACTTAGTCCTCCGCCGAGCCACGCAAGCCGACGCGGTTGGAATCGCAAGCGTGCACGTCGCGAGCTGGCGCAGTGCCTATCGGGACGTAGTGCCGCACTCATTCCTCGCAGCGCTCGACGTCAAAGACAGAGCCGAGAAGTGGGCTCAGCGATTGAGTTCGACAAAGCATTGCACCCGAGTTGCCCTTGACGGTCCCCAGATTGTGGGCTTCTGCACTCTGCAGTCATCTCAAGATGTGGACGCGGTGCAGGCCATCGGTGAGATTCCCGTGATCTACGTGCACCCTTCCCACTGGAGGATGAGCGTGGGGAATCGGCTGATTCAAGCAACGCTCGCGGAAGCCGAGGGCCGTAACTTCACAACCGTCACGCTATGGACGTTCGCAGCCAACACCTCTGCCCATGAGTTCTACCGGGCGATGGGCTTCCACCTAGACGGAGCGACGAAGGTCTTCACGAGCGTTCCCGGGGTGCCCCTGGACGTCGTGCGCTTCAGGATCGGTCTACGCGCGGGCAAGCTCTCAAGGGACGACTAAGCCTGCAGTTTGCCGGCCGCTTTTTCGACCGCCGCCACAAACTCGCCGCTCGCAACTAGGCAGGTGGCCGCTTCGAGGTCCGGGTGCAAGTACCGGTCGCTGCCGAGGGGCTTGACGTGTTTGCGCAGCTCGGCGCGCGCGGCTGCGGCCCCACGGCCGGCCTTCAGCTCGCTCCTGAACTCGCGCCCTTGCGCTGCGGCGATCAGCTCGATGCCCAAGACGGCCTCGAGGTTGTCGAGGATCGCATGAATGCGACGCGCGGCGCCCATGCCCATCGACACGTGGTCTTCCTGGTTCGCACTGGTCGGCACGGTGTCGACTGAAGCGGGATGCGCCAGGCCTTTGTTCTCCGACACAAGCGCGGCGGCCGTCACCTGCGCAATCATCAGGCCCGAGTTCAGCCCGGGCTTCGGGGTCAGGAAGGCTGGCAGGCCGGACAGGTCGGGGTTGACGAGCTGCTCGGTACGCCGCTCGGAGATGTTGCCAAGCGTGCAGAGCGAGAGCGCGAGGTAGTCCGCGATCATCGCCAGAGGCTGGCCGTGAAACTGGCCGGCCGAGATCACCTCGCCGGTGTCCGGGAACAGAATCGGGTTGTCGGTGACGCTGCACAGCTCGCCACTCAAGATGCTCGTCACGTGTTCGAGCGCCGCCTTGAAGGCGCCGTGCACCTGCGGCACGCACCGCAACGAGTACGGGTCCTGCACGCGGTCGCAGTCGGCGTGGCTCTGAAGAACACCCGAGCCCTTCAAGCACGCGCGCACGTTGGCCGAGGTGCGGCCGTGGCCGGCATGCCCCTTCAGCTGGGCGAAGCGATCGTCGAAGGGTTTTGCCGAACCCAACAGTGCTTCGATCGTCAGGCTGGCGATCGCGTCTGCCGCCTTCGACAAGTTCGTCGCGCGGCGTACCGCGCGCGCGAGCACGCTCTTGATCACCTCGGTACCGTTGATCAGCGCGAGGCCTTCCTTTGCGGCGAACTCGATCGGCTCTTCGCCGACGGCGCTCAGCGCACGCTTCGCGGTCATGCGCTTATAGGTGCCCGGCTTCTTCGCGTTGGGCACATAGGCAAAGCCCTCGCCCAGGTACGTCGCGGCCATGTGGGCGAGCGGCGCCAAGTCGCCACTGGCCCCCACCGAACCCTTCATCGGCACCTCGGGCACGAAGCCCTTGTTGAACAGACGCACAAGCGCATCAACAACCGAGAGGCGCAGCCCCGAGTGGCCGCGCAGCACACCGTTCAGGCGCAGGACCTGCACCACGCGCACCTCTTCGATTGGCATGGCCGCCCCCACGCCGGTGCAATGGCTAATGATCAGATTGCGCTGCAGCGTCGCGAGATCGCACTTGTCGATCGCCACGCTCTTCAGCTTTCCAAAACCCGTCGTCAAGCCATAGACGATGTCGCCGGCCTCGACGTACTTCTCAACAACTGCGCGCGCCGCCTTGACGCGGACCTTGGCGTCCTTCGTGACGGCAAGTCGCATGGGCTCGCCGGTGAAAATCGGGTCGAGCGAAGCGAGGGTCAGGGACGTTCCGTCAAGGACGAGGCGCGGCATGGCATTGGGCTGGCTGAGGGAGGGAGGCGAAGAGCAGGAGGCGCGGATCTTATCCTTAATAAGGATAGTCGCGCCCGGCTCGCAGCCAAGCTTCCTCGTCCTGCCCCACGATCGCGTCCTCGGGCAGCGTCACGGGCAAGTCTGTCCCCTCCGCCGTGACCTCGACCGATGGCTGGGCGAGCAGCGTCTCGGCAGACCACTTGACCTCGACCGACCATGTGCCCTCCCGCAGCCCTTCGAACTCGAGCGGCTCGCCTTCCGGAAGCAGCAGGTCAGGCCCGGGCTCGCCGTTCATCGTCCACACCACGGGCAGGCTTTGGAAGCGATCGCTCAGGTCCAGAGTCAGGATCCCGCGGCCGTCTTCGCGCGGGGACAGGTCCAGACTGATGTCGCGGTCGGTCCCATCGAGCAGTCGCGTCGCGACGAACTTCTCATCCTTCGAAGTCGCGGTGATGTAGCGCGCGTTTGAGCCATCGCGCCACGCGCTTAGAACGAAGCGGCCGAGCCCGTCGGTTGTGGTCTCCTGCACAGCCTCGGGGCCGAGCGGCATGAAACCCGACTCGAGAAACGTGGCCGGCTGGCGATAGTGACGCAAGGACGCCTGCACGCGATCGGGTGCCTCGAGGACAACCAGCGCCCCCGCAACCGGCTTGCCCTCTTTGAGGACGCGCCCCACGATCTTCTCGGCCGAGCGCAGCTCGATGGTCAACGGCATGCGCGCCGTCGCACGCATGTTCACGTTGCGCGACTCGGGATTGCACACCGCGCCGGTGCGCCACGCCTGAACCCGGACAAGCTCTTTCGGCATGTCGGGAATCTCCCTCTGCTCGCCGGGCTGCAGCAGGATCGGATTCATCTTCCAATACGGGTACCCACTCAGGCGCTTCGGCGCGCCCGATGCAAGCCACACCTCGACGGGACCGGGGCCCCCCGTATTGCCGTCGATCGTCAAGACGAGCGTGCCGCCTTTCTCAAGCACGTACTTCAGCCGCCCTGCGGGCATCGTCGCGTTCGCTGTGATGTTCACCATCTCGCGCTGCGAGGCGAAACCCGGCTTCTCGATCTCGATGAAGCTCTGACCCGAGGCGAGGCTACCGAGGTAGAAGAATCCGCCGGCGTCCGTCTGCGTCTCGTGCCCATCGATTGTCACGACGGCGCCCTCGACGGGCTCTGTCGACTTTTGGAGCACCTGCCCCTGCACCGCGCCGAGCCGCCCAAAGCCCATGTTCAATACGGCCTCGCGACGCTGCCGCAAGCGCAGCTCGCGGCGCGCCCCCACGAGGCCGGGCCCCGTGACATCCACGATCGCCAACCCCGGGTACAGGTTCGTCGCGCCGAACCGCCCCTCGCTGTCGGTCACAAGCGTGCGGCCGGCATTCGGCCCGGCGATGAAACGAATCTCGGCCTGTGCGCCGCGATCGACTTTCGCGCCGATGCGCCCGGTCAAACGCGCCGTCGCGCCCGAACCCGGAGCCGGCGTCCTCCCGATCCCATCGCGCGTGGGCGCGTCGCTGGGTTTCACAAGCTCGAGGCGCACCTCAAGCGGCCACAGAACCGTGCTGGCCGAGCTGCCCACGGTCTCCCGGTCGGATTCGGGCAGCGTGATCGCCTCAACCGCGCGCGCGCTTGCGGCGGCGTTCGCGTCCGACGCCGGGGCAAGGTGCGGCGTCTCGATCTGGACGCCCACGGTGCCCGGCTCTTGCACGGGCGCGCTCGGACCGCCAAGCACGAAGAACGCAGCTCCGGCAAGCAGCGCCACGAGAACAACAAGAAGGAAGGGGGATCTGGGATTCACGAGTCCAAGAGGATAACGGGAGAGCCGCCGCGCGGTCTGATAGTCTGATCCTTGGCTGGCGATAATAGACGGCCGCCGCAGCTCAAAGAGACATGGTGCAACCCACGCGTTCCGACGCGAAGGAATGTTCTATAGAGCCGCGGCGACCGCCTCCCCTAGCCGAGGCCTTCGACCGGGTCACCGCCCTCTTTCTTCCTACGCGATTGTGAATCTGAAGTACTTCCTGATTTTGGGCGCCGCTGCCCTTGTCGTTCCCGCGCTTGGGGCGTGCGACGGCTCGACTCCCACTCGGGTAGTCGCGCCCGCACCTTCTCCCGAAGCGGTCGCGCCGGCTGCCAAACCCTTGATTGCGAGCCACGAGCCCGCGCCCGCGCCGGACCTCTTAGCCCGCCGCGAGCTCGCGCTGGGCGCGCGGCCGCTGGCTCTGGCGGCGCTCGACTTCGACGGGGATGGGTACTGCGACTTGGCCGTGGCAACCGAGAAGCCCGGCCGGATCACGGTCTTGGCGGGCGGGCCTGAAGGCTTGGCGGACGCGGGGCTTGCGCTCGATATCGGCGACTTCCCCACCGAGCTCGCCGAAGCGGAAGGCCGGCTGTACGTGGGGTCGAAGGCCACCGGCGAGCTCCTGTGCGTTCAGGTCACGCGCACGGACGACGGCCTTGCACCCGCGGTTGCCTGGCGGCGCACGCCGGGGGGCGTCCCGCGGTCGGTTGCGGCTGCCGACGTCGATGGGCTCGGCGGCGTTGAGATCTTGTGGGCCACGCGCGACGACCGCGTGTTGGCAGTTAAGGAGGATGGAGTGCACGGCTCGGTTCAGCTCGATCTCGGAACGCGCACCGTGGGCATCCTGCCGCTAGCCGGCGCGTCGGCGTTCGCGCTGCTTTGCCAAGGCACGAATGAGGTGCTCTTCTTCGCGGTGTTGCCGGACGGGAACGTGGCCGCGCGAGGGCGCGTGACCATGGATGGCGTGCCGCGCTCGGGGACGCAGGCCGACTTGGATGGCGACGGCGACCTCGAAGCGGTCTTCGTCGGCGGCGACCACGAGGTTTTGGTTTTTGGCATGAATGGCGCCGCGCTCGATGCGGAGCCGATGCGCACGACGCAACCGGGGACGGTGCCCGCGGCCGTGCGAGCGGGTGATCTGAATCGGGACGGACGGGACGACCTCGTGAGCCTCGGGCTGATCGATCAGGGCTATTCGGTGATGGGCGAGTTTGGCGCCAACGGGCCATCCGTGCGCATCTCCGAGTACGCCGGGCAGGATCCTTGGGACCTCGCTCTTGGCGACTTCGATGGTGATGGGCTGCTGGATCTGGCAACCGCGTGCCGCGCGGCCAACGCAGTCTCGTTGCTGTCGGGGACCGGGATCATGCGGCCTGGGAAGCCGGCCTTCTACCAAGCGACGCGGATCGGCGTCGGCGGAAATCCGCTGTCGATCGCCGCCGTCGATCTCTTCGGCGCGACGCCCGACATGCCCCTGGACGAGCGGCCCGAGCTCGCCACGCTGGACGCAGCCGACGGGATGCTGTCGCTGCTCAGCAACGATGGCTTTGGCGGCTTACGGCTGCTCACGCGCCTGCCTGCGGGCGCGTCGTCGCGCGGGCTCTTGGCCGTGGATGCGGGCGCGGAGCAACACGTTCTGACGGCGCTCTCGGTGCCGGCGGGCGGCGCTGGCCGGCTGCTGGCGTTTGGTCGCGTTGGGAACGCAGCCTCAACGCTCGAGGTGCGCGTGACCAACGAAGCCGTCCTACCGGCGGCCGGCGAAGCGCAGATCGCGGCGGCCGATCTCGATGGTGATGGACTGGACGATCTTGTCATGGCCGATCCACGCGCGGCTCAGCTGCACATCCTCGCCGGACGCGGACAGTCCGGCGGCCGTGTCACTTTCGAAGCCCAAGTTCCAATAGATTTGCCGGGAATCGCGAGCGCGATCGCCATCCTCGAACGCCCCGAAGGCAAGCGCTTCGTGGCCGCGATCCGAGGCGCGTTGTGGCTGCTCGACTTGAACGGCAAGCCGCTCGTGCAGCTCGCCTCTCCGGACCGCGCGCGCAGCGGACGTGGCTGCGGACGCATCGTCGCCGCCGACCTCGATGGCGATGGCTTTGACGACGTGGCATCGTTGTGGCTAGGTCCGCAAGGGACAAGCCCCGGGCTCTTGGCCACGCAGACACTTGGCCAAGGCATGACCATGATCTTCGAGAAACCCACCGGGCTTGCCCCGGCGGATCTCGGCGCGGCGGACCTAAACGGCGACGGTTTGGCCGAGCTCTTTGTCGCCTCCCAGAACAGTCACCTTGTGGACTTGTGGGTCAACCGCGGCACGCTGGGTCCGATCCGGGGGCCGGGACTTGGTGTGGGCCTGGGTCCTCTAGACCTGTGCGCAGCCGACCTCCTTGGCAAGGGCTACGCCGACCTCATCGCCGCGAACGCGTTCAGCGCCGACGTCAGCATCGTCTTCAATCGTCCCCGGAAGAAGTAAGCCCACCAGTTTCCCCAAACTGCCCATCAGTTGAGGGTTTTCGACCGCCGATGAGGGCTCTATGAAGGACCGTATTTCGTTGGCCTTGGAAGGGGCCGGCACCGGGCTCTTCTGGATCCTCGGGGGTTTCACCCTCTTGGTCCTCACCGCCCCTTTCTTTTGGTTTGGCGAAGCCCTCTCGGACTTGCGCTGGCACATGGGGTTCATGGCTCTCTTGCCAGCGGTGCCCGGAGTCGTCTTCCTTCCACGCCGAAGGCTCACTTTCGTGGCGCTCTTTGCGCTGGGCGTCATGAACGTGATGCCCGGCCTGAACGTCTTTGTGCCACCCGACGACGAGCACTTCGTCGGCGGGGCCGAACTGACCCTCCTCGAAGTCCATTGGGGCCACGAGCCCACAGCCGCGCTCGAAGAGCACCTTGCCGATCACCCGGTTGACCTCGTCTTCGTCACGGGGCTCGATACGATCGGCCGCGATTCGTTGAAAGAGCGTCTTGTCGCCTGGCCTTACAAGGAGGTTTGGCCGCCGCAGCTCGTTGATGGCGAGGGCATCGCTGCAGAATTGGTTGAGGACACAACCATGGTCTTCTCCAAGCTGCCACTTGATGATTTCTCGGTCACGGGCTTCGGCTCGAACGCTTGCCTGTTCGAAGCGGAGCTCGCCGTGGGCGACCTGCCGGTCATGCTGCGTGGCGCCGTCTTGCCGCGACCGGGCCCGGGCTCGATCAAGGCCTCGCGGACCGCGCTCCTGAAAGAGCTCGAACAGCGTAAGTGGCCGGCTCGCGGATTGCTCATTGCCGACCTGGCCTCGGCCGATACATCGCCGGCCTTCGGCGAGCTCGTCGACGCGTCGGGTTACGTCGACGCACGCCGCGGCTTTGGCCGCATGGCGACGATCAAAGCCACGCTGCTAGGCATCAAGGTGCCCGCGCTCTGGGTCCCCAGCGAGTACCTCCTGCACGGCTCCGAAGTCGAGACGCTCGAGCGCCGAACGGAGTCGCTGACAGCCGCCGGCCGCGACCTGATCGGCCTCAAGGATGATCCGGACGCCCCAAGCCGTCGCCCCACTCGCACGCGGCTACGTATCAAAGATCTCGACGGCTAACTGCGCCGTCATTCCACGACGTGCATCACGCCGCGCATCAGGCGCCAGTGACCGGGGAACGTGCAGATGAAGTCGCAGTCGCCGACCTCGCTGGGTGCGGTGAACTCGATCAGCTCGGCCTTCCGATGGTTCAAGAGCTTCGAGTGCGCCAGCAGTTTGTCGCTGGTAGGAATGAAGCCCGTCTCGAAGCCCTTGGCGCCTAGCGCCTCGGCCAGCGGGCCCAGAACTTCGGCGGAACCGGGTGTTCCGATCACGACGTTGTGCGGCATGTAGTCGAGGTTCTGGAACCAGAGCTTCACCGTCGAGCCCGCCTTCACCTCGAAGGACTTGAGGTCGTAGCGCATCTCCTCGGGCACTGTGCTCAGCACGATCGCGCCTTCGGGCGGAGTTGGCATCGCGTCTTCGCCATCGGCGCCTGCGGCGTCGATCGAAGTTGGTGCGGACTTCTGGTGGTCCCACATCATCTGCACTCGCTGAGCCGCGAGGCGCGCGTTCGGCTCCGGCGAGTTCAACAGACGCCCAAGCAACTCGCGGTTCTCGATGTTGTGCTGCTGATGCAGCCACAGGACCTCAAGCAATGGGTGTGCGTCTTCCATGTTGTGGATGTCGAACTGCTGACTCCACGTATCGGCGGCCGCGATGACCTCGCGCGAATCACGCGTCGACAGCTCGGACCGCACGCGCTCGCGCAGGCCGTTGGTGGGACTTCGCAGCAGTTCAAGCAGCTGCTCGGTCGGCTGCCCGACGACGGCGATATGGTCAGCGAGTGACTGGCCATCGGCCGTGACGCGGTAGACACGACCATGCGCATGATCGCGCTTCGGGTCGCGCACGTTGTGCTGCATGTGCCCGATGATCGCGTTCGCCCAGTCCGAAATGTACAGCGCGCCGTCGTCCCCCACCTCGAGGTCCGTCGGCCGGAAGTTCGGGTCCGTGCTGACCAAGAAGTCATCCGTCTGCGTTCCCGTAACCTCACCTGTGACGGTGTCGAACGCCAGCGTGTATTGCTTCAGGCCCAAGAACGCGATCGTGTTACACAGCAGGAAGTTGCCCTGGAATTTCGCGGGGAAGTGCGGGCTCGACAAGATCCCGCTAGATGCCACAGGCCGCACGGTGTGGTCCAAGAGCTTGCGCATCTTGAACTTGCCGTTCCCCGCGGGGACAACCTGGAACGCGGCGCCGCCGGTGCCGTCGGTCGCATAGTGATAACCCCAATAGTCAAAGCTGATCCCGTGCGGGTTCGGGCTGTTCGAGGCGTGGAAGCTGAATTCGAATGTCCGCGGGTTGAAGCGGTACATGCCCGAGGTCGTTGACTCTTGGTTCGCCTGCCACGGCGTCTCGACGTTCGAGACGTGGAACACGCCACGTTGGTAGTACAGGAACCCGTCGGGCCCCACGACGAAGTTGTTCATCGTGTGGTGCGTGTCGGCCGAGTCGATGCCGCCAAGCAGGTGCACCTTCATGTCCGCGACGTCGTCGCCGTCGGTGTCCTTCAAGAACAACAGATCGGGAGCCGCGGCCACGATCACGCCGCCGTTCCAAAAGGCGAAACCCGTGGGGTTGTGGACGTGCGCAAACGTGATCGCGCGATCCGCAACGCCATCGCGATCCTCGTCGGGGAGGATCAACAGACGATCGTCAAGATCTTGCAGTGGCTGCCACTTGGGGTAGGTGCGCCACGCGGCGACCCACAGACGACCGCGCGGACCGACGCCCATCTGCACGGGGTTGACCAGCTCGGGAAACATCCCTTCAGACGCGAAGAGGTTGACCGAGAGGCCTTCCTCCAGCGTCATCTTGTCCATCGCCTCTTTGCCGCCCAAGTAGGTACCATCGCCGATCTTGCTGATCCCGCCCTGCTCTTGGGGCTTGTCGAGGTTCGAGATGACCTCGACCGCGGGCGGCACGCCTGTGTCATCCGGCGCGATCACTTCACCGCGCGCCGCAGCCCAGACCACCTTGTCGCGGTTCTGCGTCATCACGTCCAGCTGCACAAGCTCGTTCTGCAACACGTCCCGGTTCGTCTGGCCGTCGGTGAACGACAGGGACGCACGCGAGCCCCACACGTCGTTGCCATCGGTCGCGCGGTAGCGGCTATACCAGTGCCAGTTCTTGTCGAGAACGGCCGCGCGCACAACCTCGAGGTCCGTGTCCTCGGCGTCCGGCGCATACCCAAGCAGCGCCTCGGCAAGCGCCTCGGCCGCCACGCGGTTGCCCGCGGGATTCAGGTGCACGCCGTTGATCGTCTGCGCACCCGTATCCATCGAGAAGTGGTGCAGAGTCGGCGTGAACAGGTCCACGTAGCGCACGCCGACCTCTTCGGCGGCCTTCTCCATCGCCGCCGCGGTGCGCGCCAAGCGACGGTTCAACACGGACGCGTCCGCCAAGTTCGGGTCGCCCAGATCTTCAGCCGCCGTTGGCGAGACCAGCACGATCCGGGGAGCGCCAGCGCCCGAGTAATCCTGCGCGCGCGTGTGCTCGACCCACTTCACAACAGCACTCTTGAAGCCGCCGGGATCTTCATCGAAGGATGCGTTGTAGCCAAACATCGCCACGACGACGGTCGCCTTCGAGAGCGCAAGGTACTCGTCGCTGGACAAAAAGCCCGAGTTCCGCGGACGGTGATCGATGCGATCCCCGGTATAGCCTTGGTTGCGGAACGTGACGTCGAGGCCAACAAGCTCGGGCTGCAACACCGACTCGAGCCAACCATCGTGCTGCATCCGATCGGCAAGTCCGCCGCCGATCAAGACGACATGGTCGCCGCTCTCAAAGAACGTCTGAACATGAGGCACCTCTTCCACGACCGGCGCGGGCTTAGCCGGTGCGACGACGGGCTCTTCCGATCGCGAACAGCCGGCTAGAAGAAAGAGGACGGGCAGGACGACACGAAAGGGGGTGGCACACTTCATGGCCGCTACGTTAGCCTCCGGCATGGTCATTCTGAAAGCCTGCGTCTTCTTGTTCCTTGCGATCACCACTTCTGCGTGCGCGACTTCGTCCGTCAGGACCGCGCCCACGGACCCGCGCTGGCTCGTCTATCCCGGTGGCGAGGGCGTAGGAGCTGGCAAGCGCGTGGTCTTCGTGGCTGGTGACGAGGAGTACCGCTCGGAGGAGGCGCTGCCCATGCTCGCGCGGCTCCTGTCCCGCCACCACGGCTTCGAGTGCGTCGTTCTGTTCAGCCAGAACCCAGGCACCGGCGAGATCGATCCCAACGAATCGACGAACATCCCCGGACTCGAGTTGATCGACAGCGCCGACCTCTTGGTCCTGCAGCTGCGCTTCCGCGAGCTCACCGACGAGGGCATGGCGCACGTCATGGACTATGTCGATGCGGGCAAGCCGCTGATTGGGATCCGCACCTCGACGCATGCCTTCAATTACAAGAGCGACTCGGCAAGCCCGTTTGCGCAGTGGACTTGGGCCAGCCCGGATCCAGCGGGCGGTTTCGGGCGCGCGATTCTTGGCGAGACTTGGGTCTCGCACCACGGGCACCACGGGGCCGAGGCCACGCGCGGCATCCCGAACGAAGCGCTCGCCGGCCATCCCGTTCTTCAAGGCGTGAAGGACGTCTTTGGTCCCACCGACGTCTACACCGTGCGCGACCTGCCAGGCGATGCCGAGGTGCTCCTGTATGGCGCCGTGCTCGACGGCATGACGCCGGACTCGACGCCCGTTGTCGGCGACAAAAACCAGCCCATGCTTCCGGTCGCGTGGCTGCGCGAGCGCACCCCTTCGGCAGGCACCGCGAGCGGTCAAGCCCAACGCATCTTCGCCACAACCATGGGCGCGGCGGAAGACTGGCAGTCGGAAGACCTGCGCCGCCTGCTGTTCAATGCGGCGCTCTGGACGCTTGGTATGCAGACCTCGATCCCGTCCGAAGGACTGAAGGCCACCATGATCGGCACCTATGCGCCGTCGCACTTCGGCTTCGACGGCTTCCGCCGCGGGCTTGTCCCCGCCGACCTGCGAGACGGGACTCCGGACTAGGAGATTAGCGCTTGTACTGCGTGCGCAGCTCGGCCAGGCGCGCTTCAAGTCCGCGGCGAATCTCCGCGTACTTGGCATCGTCGACGACGCTGTGCAGCTCGTTCGGGTCCGCGTCCAAATCAAACAGCTCCCACGCAGCAAGCTCGTCGTAGCGGATCAGCTTGTAGCGCTCGGTGCGCACGCCAAAGTGTGGCGGCACGTTGTGCACGCCCTTCTCGTAGTACTCGTAGTAGATGGCATCGCGCCAAGGGGGCGCTTCGCCGAGAAGCAGCGGGACAAGGCTGAGCCCCTGCATGTCGTCCGGAATGGTGGCGCCGGCCAGCTCCAAAAACGTCGGGGCAAGGTCGAGGTTTTGCACAAGGTGCGCGTCGGTGGTTCCGGCGGCAACCACGCCCGGCCACCGCAAAATCAGCGGGAGGCGCAAGCTCTGCTCGTACATCCAGCGCTTGTCGTACCAGCCGTGCTCGCCCAAGTAGAAACCCTGGTCCGACGAGTAGATCACGATCGTGTTGTCGGCCATGCCGCTCGACTCGAGCCACGCAAGAACCTCACCCACCGACTTGTCGACGCCGTTGATGCAGGCCAGATAGTCCTCCATGTAGCGTTGGAACTTCCAGCGGGTCAGCGCATCGCCTTCCAGCTCGCCCGCATCGCGTTGTTGGCGATAGAGCGCGTTCGCGGGCTCGAAATGGGCCTTCCACGCGGCGAGCTCTGCGGGTGACATCAGCTTCTCCCAGCCCGAAGCCCAACGATCGGGGCCCTTCAACTTGGATGGATCGTCGAAGCCCAGCTCACCCTCAATCGGCGGCACCATCAGGTCGTAGTACATCCACATGTGGTTCGCGATGGTCATCTCTTGATGGCTCGCGCCGGCCGCGCGACCGGCGTAGTCATCGAATAGAGTCGCGGGCTCGGGGAACTGAACTCCCTCGTACAGCGCGAGCTCGTTCGGCCCCGGCATCCAGCTTCGATGCGGCGCCTTGTGCTGCATCATCAGCATGAACGGCTTTTGGGGATCGCGCTCGTTCTGTAGCCAGTCGAGCGCTAGGTCCGTGGTCACCTCAGTGACGTAACCGGGGTAGGTCACCTTCTCCGTCTTACCATTCGCATCGGGCCGCCGGAACTGCGGCGAGTAGTAGCGGCCTTGACCTGGCAGGACTTCCCAGTGATCGAAACCGGTCGGGTCCGAGCCCAAGTGCCACTTCCCGATCATCGCCGTCTGGTAGCCATTGGCTTGCAGGCGCTTGGGGAACGTGTCGGACGCCGGATCGAAGACAGTCCCGGGAGCATTGTCGCGGACGCCGTTCAAGTGGCTGTGCTTGCCGGTCAGAACAACGGCGCGCGCGGGACCGCAGATCGAGTTCGTGCAGAAGGCGCGGTCAAAGCGCAGACCTTCTTGCGCGAGCCGGTCGATGTTCGGCGTCTTCACCGCATCGCCAAGCCACGAGTCGTACGCCCCGATGGCGGCGTTCGCGTGATCGTCGCTGTAGATGAAGATGATGTTGGGCGAGGCGGGCGCCGTGCGTTCGTTGTGGTGCAGCGCAAGTCGCGAGCCTTGGCACGCGCTCAGTGCCGCGGCGGCGAGCAACAAGAGAACGAGGCTCCGGCTTGAGGCGCGCATCACGCTTGCTCTTCCAACATGCCGATCAAGTAGTCGACCGCCGCGTCGACGAAGGCGTCGTCTTCGGCCTCGAGATCGAGCTCGACCACGTCGACGGTCGCCGGCAGCGCGGCCTTCAACGTCTCGAAGAACGCCACGTCGCCTTCGGGATCGTGCAACGGGCCGCCCGCGATCCCATAGCGGCTTGTCCCGCGCAGCGGCAACAGCATGGTCGTGCGGCCGGGCTCCTTCACCGACGCGGTTAGGCGTTTCGCAATCTCGGTGGCGACTTGGCACCAGCGGTCCTTGTCGAGGCGCGGCGCCAAGATGATCGGGTTGTGGAAGACGACTTGGTTGTCCTTCCACAGGTCCGGCACGGTGTTGGGCTCGACGAGCAGGCCGATGTGCTCGGCGCCGCCGGGGCACAGCACCTGAGGTAAGCCCAACTTGCCCGCCACGGTCAGGCGCTCGGGCGAGGCCGCGCGCAGGCCGTCAAACAGCTCGTCGGCGATCTCGCCCAGCGCATAGTCCAAGACCGCGCCGATGATGCCCTCTTTCATCATCGCCTCCATCGCCAGCCCGCCCGAGCCCACGGCGTGGAACACGATGACTTCGTAACCTGCGTCCGAGAAGCGCTTCACCGCGTGCATCGCGCCGTCCGTCAACACGCCCAAGTTGGTCATGCCGACCAACGGCTTGTCGCTGGTGCGCTGCAGTTCGAGGGTGGCCGTCTGGCTCATGCCCCACACCGCGCCCGCCGCGTTGGCAAGGATGCGCCGGGTGAATGGGTTCAGCCCCAAGAGATCGCCGACCGCGGGCATCATCGCGATGTCCTTGATGCCCACGAACGCAGACGTGTCGCCCGAGGCCACCGTCGACACGATCAGCTTCGGCAAACCATACGGCAAGGTCTGCAGGATGGCGGCGCAGTTCGACGTTCCCTGCGTGCCGCCCATGCCCAAGACGCCGTGGACCTGACCTGCGCTGACAAGCTGATCCAAAAGTTTGGCCGCGCCCGCAACCATGACGGGCGAGGCGGTCTGTCGCTCGGGGTTTTCAAGGAGCTTCGCGAGTGGCGTGCCACCCGCATCGGCCACGTTTCCCCGTGTGATATCTGCCGTCATCCCGGGCTCGCCAACGACACCCAAGTCGATCACAAGCACGCGCCCGCCAAGCGCCTCGATGCTCTCTTTAACCCACGCGGCCTCTTCTGCTTTGGTGTCGAGCGTGGCCAGGATGGCGATCGTTTTAGGACTCATGGGATCTCGTGCAGCTGGGGTCTTTGGGGGATTACTTGTTCGTGAAGCCGAGCGCGCGGAACTCGGCAGCGGCGGCCGACACCGCGCGCTCGATCGGCAAGCGCTCGGTCGAGCTGCCCGTCCACAGGCCATCGCAGCTTGTGTGGTCCAAGATGAACTGGCCGTCGGCGGGAGTCTCGAACGCGGCGCCGTGAGCGATCAGCAAGACGTCCGGATGCACCTTGCGGATTTCCTTGTAGGCCGCCTCCGTGCGCGCGGCCGTCTCTTCGATCGTCTCGCCACTGTCGTAGCCCTTGCGGCCGCCTTTGGTGGTGCCCGCGTGGAAGCAAAAGACATCGGGGCGCGCCTCGTCGACCAGCTTCAGGCTGTCCTCGAGGTCAAACGCCAAGCCAATCGAGACCATGTCCATCTCCTGCGCGAGCCGCAGCATGTCGATCTCGTTTTGCAGCGTGATGCCCGCTGACTCAAGCACGCGGCGAATCTCGGAGTCCTTGTCGACGTAGCTAATCGACGGGCTGATGTTCGAGACGGACTCGACACCCATGCGGCGGCAGTCCTCCAAAACCGTGCGCATGTCGCGCAGAGGATCGTTCGCATTCAGGCAGGCGCAGATGAATGCGTCGCCGCCGATGGCGGGCATGATGTCCTCGCGCGTGTAGCGCAGCACTTGCTCATTCGAGTCGAGGATCGGCCACATCATCGACATCGTGCCCATGCCGTTCGCTCGCAGGCGCGCGCCCGAGAAGGTGTTGATGCAGTCGACGCCGGCCTCTTCGAGCAGCTTCGCGACGAGGCCGCTGCCCGCGCTCGCGATCAGGATCGGGATGCGCGCGTCGACCTTCGCGCGCAGCTTGGCAAGGATGGCGGAGCGGGAGGTGCGGGGGACGATCACGGTTGGGTAGGGGCTGGGGTGGAGGCTGGGAAAGTCCAAGTGGCGAGGACCGGTGCGTGGTCGGAGGCGAGTGGCTCGTCGAGGACCTCGACCGAACTGACGTGGCCCGTCGCGCCTGGGGCCAGGAGGACCCAGTCGATCTTCTTGGTCGGGTTCGCGGAGGGATAGGTGGGCGCTTCCGTGGGATCCGATGCGCGCCAGCCGGCATCGAGGAAGGTCTGGATCGGGGCGCTTCCGGGTTCGGCGTTCATGTCGCCGACCAAGACGACGTCGCGGCCGGCGTGGGAGAGAGCGCCGACAAGCAAGGCGGCTTGGGCGAGGCGGTCCGCTTCGTCTTCCGTGTGATCGAGGTGCGTGCCCGCGAGCGTGATCGGGGGTCCCCCCCACGGCGTGGAGACGGTCACGAACACCGCGGCGCGTGGCTCGTGGCCCGGCGACGCTGGCAGCGCAATGACGTCTTCGGCGATCACCGGCCAAGCCGACAACACAGCCTCGCCATACGAGCCGCCGTCAAAGGGCATCGCCTCGCCGAACACAGCGTGCATGCCCGTCAGACGACCGAGCTCGGCCGCTTGATCCACACCGCCGGCGCGGCCGGTGCCGGCATCGACTTCTTGCAGCGCTACAAGGTCCGCGCCGCTTGCGCGGATCACGCCGGCCAAGCGCTCGAGGTCGAAGCGCCCGTCCTCGCCTTGACCATGGTGAATGTTGTAGGAGAGCACGCGCACCTCGTGTGTCTCGTGAAGAGACGCGCAGCTCGCCAGAAGAGCAAGAAGAAGACCAAGCACATATCGCATGTGCCGAGTGTAGCGGGATTGGCGCTCAATCCAAGAAGCGCAAGACGAGGTAAGGCACCAAGATGAACACAAACACCGTCAACTTGTAGAACGCCATCGCCGCGTAGTGAATGGCGTCGAAGCGCTCTTCCGAAATCGTGAACCAGCGGCTGTGCAGCCGGTACACGTAGTCGTGCGCGAAGGCAAAGAAGAGAAACCACCAGGCCAAGAGGCACAGGTGGACGACTGCGGACCAGCCGAGAAGGAACAGCAAGGTGTCAAGGTTCATGGTGGATGCCTCGCCCTCCTTATAGGACGCCTCGCGCGGCTTCGCGAGGCCGCTTAGCCGAATCCACCCAGCGGTTTGTCAGGAGCCTCCCACACAAACGTGCGGCCTCGTCTTCCGTCGTCGTAAGTCGGCTCTTCGAGGACGCGCATGCCGCACTTTTCGAGAACACGGTGCGAGGCTGCGTTCTCACGCGCGGTCGTCGCAATCACGCGTCGCATGCCGAAGCGCCGCTGCCCAAACTGCAGCATCCCGCGCGCCGCTTCCGTGGCAAGGCCCGCGCCCCACGCGCTCGCAAGCAGTGCGTACTTGAGCTCGGGCTCGTCCTGACCGCCGGGGTGGACAAGCCCCATGAAGCCGATCGTCTGCTGCGTCGCTAGCAGCACGAGCGCGGACATGCCGTACCCGCGCTTTTCGTAATTCGCCAACGTGACGTCGATCCAGCGCAAGCAATCGCTGCGCGGGATCGGCAGACCCTCGTCGACATAACGCATCGCAAGCGGGTCGCTATAGACGCGGTAGAGGTCTTCGAAATCGGCTGCATCGATGCGCCGGACAAGCAGGCGCTCGGTGGAATAGAGCTCGCGTTCGGAATCCATGCTCGGCTAGTCGAGCGCCTCGCGGGCGGCGTCCACGAAGCTTTTGAGCTCGGCATCGGTGAAACCGAGCGACGCGTGGTGGTCCCAGATCCAAGCGACCAGCGCGGCGCCGTTGTAGGGCGCGGTGGCACCCGTGGCGGCTTCGAATGCGGCGCCGACACGTGCGGTCCGAGGAAAGATATGGAAGTGAATCCGCGGGTTGAGCTCGGCGAACTTCATCACGTACACGCGCTCGGCCCCGGTCAACTTGAGCGCCGTCGCTTCCGCGGCGACGATCAGCTGCATGAGCTCGGCCGCGGCCTCGGGCTCGAAATCCGCGAGGCGCGTGACGTCTGCCTTAGCCTCAATGATCAGGTAGCCGGGCACGCGGTAGCCGCGCGCCTGGCTGACGGTGAAGTGCGCGGTCTCGTTCAGGAGATTCTGCATGCTTGGCAGCGTACGCGATGGGTTACCGTGGTGCCCATGTCGAACGAAAACAAGCAGACGGACTCACGGGAGCGCGAGTTCGATTTGGTGCTGCAAGGCGCCACGGGCTTCACCGGAACGCTGGCTGCGGAAGAGTTGAAGCGGTGCGCTCCGGCCGCGCTGCGCTGGGCGGTAGCGGGTCGGTCCGAGGCGCGTGTCTCGGCTCTGGCCGAGCGGCTTGGTGTGCCGGCGGTGATCGCCGACGGCCTCGACGAAGCGGCTGTCGAAAAGCTGGCCGCGCGCACGCGCGTGGTGATCAGCTGCGCGGGTCCGTTCGCGCGCTATGGCACGAAGCTCGTCGCCGCGTGCGTGGGCGCCGGCACGCACTACGCCGACCTCACGGGCGAGCTGCCCTGGGTCGACCGCATGATCGAAGAGCACCACGAGGCCTGCAAAGCGAGTGGGACGACGCTGATTCCGTGCTCGGGTTTCGACTCGGTGCCCGCCGACTTGGGCGTGCTCTCGCTGCTTGGCAAAGCCGGCGCCGACGCCAGCCTGCGCGGCTTCTTCAGCATCCGCGGTGGCCTAAACGGAGGCACGCTGCACTCTGGGCTCGCACTGGGCGAAGACGGCGAGCTACGCCCCGCGCCGCACTCGAACGAGCCGCGTGTGTTTCGCGTGCCGGCCCTCGATCGCTGGGCCGCGCCGTTCTTGATGGCGCCCGTGAACGAGTGGATCACGGCACGCTCCCGCGCGCTGTTAGGTGACGATCAGACGCCGGCCTACCGCGAGCACCTGCTCGTGCGCAGCCGCATGAAAGCGCACTCGATGGCCACCCTGCTGAGCCTCACGAATCGCATGCTGGCCTCGAAGACAGGTCGCGCGATCTTGCGCCGCTTTGGCCCCGCGCCCGGCGAAGGCCCGTCGCCCGAGGACATCTCTGGCGGCTTCGCGCGCCTGACGCTCGTCGCCGGCCCGCTCGACGACCCTGCGTATGTGCAGGGCTTCCACTGGACGGGTGACCCCTCGAACCGCATCACGGTCAACTGCCTCGTGCAAACCGGCCTGGCGCTTGCGGCCGGCGAAGCGGCAAGCGGCGGCGTGCTGACGCCGGCGAGCGCGCTTGGGCTCGGCCTGCTGAAGCGGCTGCAAAACATCGGCGCCGTCAACTACTCGCCGGTGTAAGCCGCGGCTTGCTAGGCTAGCGCCATGGTGCAGTCGTTTGACTTGGCCGTCGTGGGCGGCGGCATCCTTGGCCTTGCCACCGCGCGCGCGTGGCTGCTGGCGCACCCGGGCAAGTCGCTGGTCCTCTTGGAAAAGGAAGAGCGCGTCGCCGCGCACCAAACCGGCCACAACTCGGGCGTCTTGCACTCGGGCCTTTACTACGCGCCGGGCACCGAGAAGGCAGGAAACTGCCGGCGCGGAAAGGCCGCGCTCGAAGCCTATTGCCGAGATAAGGGCATTGCGTGCGAACGCGTCGGCAAGCTTGTCGTCGCTGTGGACGAGTCCGAACTTGAGCCCCTCGCCGCGCTCGAAACGCGCGGCCGCGAACACGGGGTCGAGCTCCATCGACTTGAAGGCGCGGCGATGCGCGACGTCGAGCCGCTGGCCTCCGGCATCGCGGCGCTGCACCTGCCCGAGACCGCGATCGTCGACTACATCGCGGTGGCCGAGTCCTTCGCGGACGATGTGCGCGCGCTCGGCGGCGAGCTGCGCCTGGCTGCACACGTGACAGCACTCGCCACGCGCGAAGGTGGCGTCTCCATCAGCCAGCACGGCGCCGAAGACCTCTTCGCCACCCAAGCTCTCATCTGCTGCGGCCTGCAAGCCGACCGCATGGCGCGCACCGCAGGCCTCGAGCCAAATCGCCCAGGCCCCGACCGCCCCGCACTGCGCACGGTGCCGTTCCTCGGCCAGTACTTCGACCTGGCGCCCAAACTCGCGGCCCAAGTGCGCGGCCTGATCTACCCCGTGCCCGACCCGCGCTTCCCGTTCCTCGGCGTGCACCTGACACGCCGGCTCGCCTCGGGCGGCCGCCCCGCGCGCGTCGATGCCGGCCCGAACGCCGCGCTCGCTTTCGCGCGCGAGGGCTACGGCCCCCCTCGCTTCAACCTGCGCGACACCGCGAGCGCGCTCACTTGGCCCGGCACGTGGCGGCTGCTTGCCAAGAGTCGACGCCTCGCAACGTCCGAGATCTGGCGCAGCCTGTCGCGCCGCGCCTTCGCCAAGGAAGCCGCACGCCTCGTGCCCAGCCTGACCGCAAACGACCTCTCCCCGGCCACGCCGGGGATCCGCGCCCAGGCGCTTGGCGCCCGCGGCCAGCTTGTCGACGACTACGTCTTCGCGCGCGAGGGCGCGATGCTGCACGTCCTGAACGCGCCGTCGCCCGCCGCCACCTCCAGCCTCTCCATTGCAGAGAAGCTGCTCGAAGTCCTTCGCTCGCCGGCCGTCACATGAGTAGGTTATCAGCATGCTTCCCCCCCCACTTTTAGCCCTCGAGTTCACGAACCTCGACTGGGGCATCGTGATCGTCTACCTGGGTCTGTCGGTCGCGATCGGCCTCTTGGCGAACAAGGTGGTCACCGGCCTGTCCGGTTACCTCGTTGCGGGCCGCCACCTTGGCACGGCGCTCTCGATTGCGACGATGACGGGCTCCGAGCTCGGCCTCATCACCGTCATGTACCAAGCGCAGAAGGGCTTCACCGGAGGCTTCGCCGCGCTGCACATCGGCCTGATCGCCGGCATCGTCACCCTGTTCGTCGGCCTGTCCGGCTTCATCGTCGTGGGCCTGAGGCGCGCGCGCGTGATGACGATTCCCGAGTACTACGAGATGCGCTTCGACAAGCACACGCGCGTGCTTGGCGGCACGCTCTTGGCGCTGGGCGGCATCCTGAACATGGGTATGTTCCTGAAGATCGGCTCGCAGTTTGTCGTCGGTGTCACCGGCATCGAAACCAACATGGTCGCGGTCGTGATGGTCGCGCTCTTGGCGCTCGTGCTCTTCTACACGGTGATGGGTGGCATGGTCAGCGTGGTGTTGACCGACTACGTGCAGTTCGTGGTGCTGTCGCTTGGCCTCATGGCGATGGTCTTCCTGGCCATCTCGAATCTGGGGATGGAGCACATCATCGACGTCTCGCGCGCCAAGCTAGGCGACGCCAGTTTTGACCCGACGCACGCGGAGAGCGCCTTCGGTCCGGGCTACATCGCATGGATGGGCGTCATGGGGCTCATCTCCTGTGCGGTGTGGCCAACCGCCGTCTCGCGCGCACTCGCCTCGCGCGACGAGACTGTCGTCAAGCGTCAGTTCAGCCTGTCGTCGATCAGCTTCATGATCCGCTTCTTGATCCCCTGCTTCCTCGGCATCTGCGCCTTTGTCTTCCTGACCGACCACGGCGCGCAGTTCTTCGCGAAGGGCAGCTTCATCTTGGCCGGCGACACCGTCAAGCACGACAGCATCATGGGCCTGCCCATCTTCATCCAAGAGCTGTTGCCCATGGGCGTCTTGGGCCTCATCACCGCGGCAATGCTGGCGGCCTTCATGTCCACGCATGACAGCTACCTTCTGTGCTGGGCGTCCGTGATCGCGCGCGACATCATCGCGCCGCTCGTGCCAAGCCAAGCCAGCGACAAGCGTCAGCTCCTGTGGACGCGCGTCTTCATCGTTTTGATCGGCCTGTACGTTCTCTACTGGGGGCTTGTGTACAAGGCCAGCCAAGACATCTGGGACTACCTTGGGGTCACCGGCGCGGTCTACTTCACCGGCGCAATCGTGGTGCTCACCGGCGGTCTCTACTGGAAGCGAGCGAGCCGCACCGGCGCGCGCTTCGCCCTGTGGGCCGGCCTCTCGGCGATCCTCGGCCTTGGCCCCGTGCAAGAGGCCGTTGGCCTCGTTGACGACGCGGGCGTCAAGCTGTTCCAAGCCCACCAAATCGGCCTCGCCACCTTGGCCTTCGCGATCTGTGCCATGATCCTCGGCTCGCTCGCATTCCCCGACAACAACTTGCCCGAAGAAGACGCGCCCAAGGAGGCCCAAGCATGAGCACCGAGACCTGGATCCTGATCTGGAAAGTCGTGCTCACCACAGCGATCGGCGCCTTCGCGATCCTCAGCGTCTGGGTGATCATCTTCGGCTTCCGCGACATCAAGCGCATGCTGCGCGAGCTGCGCGCGGACGCCTAGGTTCTCGGGCTACTTCGGCTCGCTCGCCATCTCGCGGATCACCGCGAACGGGTCGGAGTCCGGGCCGGGAGGCTCGGCAAGTTCGACCGCGTAGGTTTGGCTCCACGCGTAGGAGAAGTCGCCCGTCGAGAGGTCCTTCACGCGGATGCCCGTGCGCACCCGCCCAAGGTATTCGAGCTCGCGCGTGGGCGGAAGCTCCACATCGGTGCGCGCGTAACTTGGCTGGGCCCACAGGTGCGAGCGCGTAGGACCAGCGAAGCACCGGGTGCCACAGGGTTGCCAAGAATCCCCGTCCCGCACCAGTTTCCCGCCGAGCGCAGCCAGCCATGGTCGGTCTCGACCGAGTGAAACCAAGACGGAGACTCGGGGCCGGTGCCAGGGAACTGAAACGTGGTCGCCGTGGGGTTCTCGATTTGAATGACATCCCAAGAGCCGGTCTCGTCAACCTCCGTCGAGAGGTAGGTGAGCACCAGCCCTTCGGGATCGCGCGCGACAGACTCGAGCGTCTGCAATCGGCAGGCAACCAAGGCGCCAGCAAGGAGCGAGACCGTAAGGGCTGAGAGGTGCTTGTTCATGACATCAAGCTTGGCGCAATGCGTATCTCGGCACTCACCGGAAGGCCTTCGGGGGGCTGATACGTGCTGCGGGCGAGGACGTAGCGCAACTCACAGGGGTTCGCGTCATCGGGCGCGCTGGCACTGCCGTGGCGCGGGGTCTCGGGCTCGAAACTCGTGTCGCGGATGAAGCCGTTCTTCTCGAGGACACGCTGACTTCCCAGGTTGCGGGCAAGGCAGAGCGCCTCGACGGCGGGCGCTTGAAGGGTCTCGAGCGCAAGCCAAGTCAGCAGCGAAACCGCCTCGGTGCACAAACCGCCGCCCCAGAAGCGCTCGCCCATCCAGTAGCCCAGATTGGCCATACCCGGAGTCTCGGTAAAGCGAATGCCGCAGTGCCCCACGGGCTGACCGGCGGCGAGCCCGTGGATCGTGAAGAAGTAGTCGAGGCCACCCCCGAGGGCCCCCGGCTCGGCCAAGGCCGGGTCCTTGGACGGCCAGGCGCTGAAGAGACGCTCCAGGTCCTCGGATGCGTCCGGGCCGTTCCAGATCAGCATGTCCGTCACAGCAGCTTGCTTGTGAACCAGCGGGAACAGGGCCGCAGCGTCGCTTGGGGCATGCGGACGCAGCTCCACAAGCCGTCCCGTCAGGCGAGCGAACTCGAGAACCGGCGGAGGGGGTTTCGTGTCCATGGCCGCGACCCTATCATTAATGAATGCTGATCCTCGCCAGACTCGCGCTCACGACCGCCGCCGCCATCTCCATCGGCGCGCCCGCGCCCGGTCTCGCCAGCGGCGCCACGACCGATGTGCTGTTCCTCGGCAACAGCTACACCGCCGTCAACGACCTGCCCGGCATCTTCATCGGCCTCGCGGGCGCGGCGCAGAAGCCGGTGAACGTCAGCTCGAACACCCCCGGCGGCTGCACGCTTGGCAGCCCGCAGTCGGGCATCGAGCACAAGAGCAACCCCACCTCGCTCGCGCTGATCGACCAAGGCGGCTGGGACTTTGTTGTCTTGCAAGAGCAGAGCGTCACGCCCGCGATCGACTACACCAAGAGCCACTTCATGCTGCCCGCGGCGGCCGAGCTCGACACGCGCATCCATGCCGCGACGCCCAGCGCGACGACGCTCTTCTACCAGACGTGGGGCCGCCAGAATCCCGGCACTTGGTGCTGGGGCTCGTGGTGCAGCCCGGCGTTCCCAAGCTTCGATGCGATGCAGGACGCCTTGACCGCCAGCTACGACGAGGCCGCAACTTCGGTCGGCGGCGATGTCGCGCCGGTCGGCGAGGCCTGGCGCCTGTTCTTCCAAGAGAACCCGGGCCAGTCTCTGCACGCCGCCGACGGCGCGCACCCCAACAAGTTCGGCAGCTACCTTGCGGGCTGCGTGTTCTTCGCCGAGGTCTTCGGCGAGAGCCCCGTTGGCAACACGTTTATCGGCGGCCTCACAACCGCGGAAGCCGCGATCCTGCAAGACGTCGCCGCGCGCACGGTGTTCTCACCCACTTGCGGGATCTCGGAGTACGGCTCTGGCGTCGCTACGGCTTGGCACCTGCAAGCGACCGGCAACCCGAGCCTTGGCGGAACGGTGCAACTCGACGCCGCGGGCGCTCCCGCGGACGCGCCGGGAGCGTGGTTCGCGATCTCGCTAGCCGAAACCAACGCCCCGCTGTTCGGCGGAACGCTGCTCGTGGATCTCGCGCACCTGGCCGCTCCGCTGCACTTCCAACCTACCAGCGCGCCGTGGTCGCTTGCGATCCCCACGGACCCGGGCCTAGGCGGCTTGCAACTCTTCGCACAAGCCGCGGCTTCCACAACCAGCGCCCCAAGCGGCTGGGGTCTCTCGCAGGGCATCCAGATCCAAGTCTGCCCGTAGCAAGAAGACCTCGAGGATCGGCTCGGCCCGGAGCTGGCTTGAAATCTAGCTTTAGAGCCAGCCCAACAAGCCCGGCAAGATCCGCACACTGCCGACGGACGAGCGGCTCGTCCCGCCCGAGAAACCCGCCTTGCCGCCGTACTCGGCCTTCGCGGATTCCAACAGCGTCGCGAACATCGCGCGCGTCTCGGCGTCATCCAGACCAAGCCGCGCGTGCCGCGCAAACGCCAGCCCGGCAAGCTGGTTCTGCGGCAGGCCGATCACGTCGCCAACGGGCAAGTTCGTCGCGGGATCAAAGCCCAGCACCGTGACGTCCAGCCAGCTGCCGGTGGTCGTCGCCTCGCCCTTGAAGTGCAGCCGTAAGGCCTGGCGCAACAGTCCGGGGAGAGCCTGCGACTCGGGCGCGTCCGGCGTCAGCCGCGCGAGCTCGATGAACACCTGCCAGCAGCGCACTTGATCGGCGGCGATGTTGCCACCGAAGGCCAGCGCGTCGTGCCAAAGGGCGGAGTACTTCGCGCGCCCTCCCAAAGCCAGCCGCGCGAACGCGGGCTCGTCCGGCCACGCCGCCGCCATCGTTTGCGAGCGCGCGCCGATGTGCCCGTACGAATCGTCAAAACCCGGGTCGATCGTCTTCCACGTGCCGGGCCAATAGTTCGCGAACTCGACCTCGAATACGGCCTCGCGCGCGGCGGCCACAAGCTCGGCCTGCAGCTCGGGCTCGAGCCCCCGCCGGCGCAACAGCGCCGCCAAGCGCACCAGCTGCGCGGGCACGTCGAGCCGCCGCAGGTGCACGACGCTGGTCGACACCCAGCCGTCGCTCGGCCGCACGAGCGCCGCCACGTTGCCATCGGGCAGCACCGCCACATCCAAGAGCGCACGCCCCATCGCCGTCGCTGCCGCCAAGGCGTCCGCGACCACCTCGTCCGGCAGCCCGGGCCCCATCGCCTTGCGCTCCGGCAGAGCGCTGCCAATCCCCGCGCCGCCCGCCAAGTCGATCACGTAACCCAAGTACGCGGCCACCTCAAGCGGCTCCACATCCACGGGCTTGTCCGCTAGCGGGTCGTACCGCCGCGGCAAGTGCGTCTGTGGCTGAATGCATAACTCGAGGAACTCGCGCGCCATGGCCTCGTGCCGCGCGGCCAACGTCTCGCCACTGGCGCCCGCGCGCCCGCCGAGCCCAAGCCCGATCGCCTGCACCAAGTACGCGTGCAGCGGCGTCAACCCCGCGCGCGCAAACGGCGCGCCCACAAGCGCGCCCGTATCCACATCGTGCAGCCCCACCCAAAACGCCGTCTCGCGCGGCCCCACGCGATCGTGCCCGATCTCCAAGAGCTCGTCCAACAGCTCAACCACGAGCCCGGCCACCTCGTCGTCGAGCGCGGCCTCCGACGTCGTCACGAGCGGCACCCGCACCTCGACATCATCGAACCAAGCCCCGCCCTCGCCGGAGCAACCAAGCGCCACCTCAAACCGCGGCTGCAGCCCATCCTTCGGCGGCTCCCAAGCAAAGTCCGTCCACGTGTCCGACGGCGTCAAGTCCACCTCGAACAGGTCCCCGTCGCCCCCGCGCACAAGCACGCGCCCGGCGCCGCGCACGCGCCCGGTCAAGCGCATGCCGCCAGCCAAAGGCGCCCAGGCCGCGACCGGCTGCGCCACCCAAGCGCCAGCCAAAGGCACAAACAGCTCGCCCCCTTCAACCCGCGGCAGATCGCCGCCAACAAGCCCAGAAACCGCCGGCCAGCCCCGCGGAGCCTCCGCCCAGCCCCCGCCACTCCAAAGCACGGGCCGCCACCAAGGAACCCGCACAAACGCCTCACCGGGAAGCTCAACAGCCTCGACCTGGAACCCGCCGTTGTCGAGCAACCGGGCAACGCCGCCTCCATCCGAGGCCAGACTCGGCACTGCCCCCCCAAAAAACACACCAAGAGCCAAGCCCCAGCCCCAGATTGCTCTCGAACACCGACCTTCTACCCGCTTCTGCAACACCTTCTTCATGAACCCTTTATCCTGTTGCCCCAAATAGGTCATAGCAAGCCCTATGCAACGAATCGCGCCCCCGCTCCCCCCAAAGGAGAGCCTCCGACTTGGCGCGAAGGACGTCTGGGGGGGTTGAGGAGCGCTTGGAGGGCCGAAGGCCCGACGCGCTCCGACGCCCCCCCAGGCGTCCGCAGCAACGTGAAGCGCAACCACCACAAATGAAAAACTATTCGATCGTAGAGATGCTGGGCGACGGCATCTCCGCCGAGCTCTCCGAGTCCGTGCACACCCTTGCCTCGGCGCTCCCGTTCGGGATCGAGTTCGACCCGGTCGACATCAGCCTCGAGACCCGCAACGCTCAAGGCGAATCGGTCTACGACGAGGTCATGGCCAAGATGGCGCTCCATAAGGTCGCCATGAAGTACCCGACCACCACGGTCACGGTCAGCCCGAACAAGGTCATCCGCGACCGCTGCGGCTTCGCCGTGATCCACCGCCCGGTGATGACGCTACCCGGCGTCGAGAACAACTTCAAAAAGGCGATCGACATCGACGTCGTGCGGATCGCCACCGGTGGCACGTACGAGGACCGCGGGCGGCGCATCGGCGTGCACTCGGCAGTCAGTCTGCGCGTGATCGAGCACGGCCCCTGCACCCTCGCGGCGCGCTTCGCCTTCAAGCTGGCGATGGTCCGCAAGTCGCACGTCGTCTCGGCCAGCAAGTACACGATCCAGCACGCCGCCGACGGCCTCTTCGAAGAAGCCGTCGAGACGATCAGCCACCAGTACCCGGGCATCGCCTACCGCCGCGAGCTGTTCGACGCCATGCTGGCCGGCATCATCATGTACCCCGAGCGCTACGGCGTGATCGTCACGCCCAATGAGTACGGCGACTTCCTGTCGGACATGCTGTGCGGGTTGATCGGCTCGATCGGCCTCGGCGACTCGTCCTCGTACGCCTTCAACGAGGACGGCGACGTCACGCTCGCCATGTTCGACCCGGCCGGCGGCACCGCGCCCGATATTGCCGGCCAAGGCATCTGCAACCCCGCCGCAGCCCTGCTTGCGTTCGGCTCCTTGGTGCGCCACATCGGTGAAGCCAAAACCGGCGAGGCCATCCGCGCCGCCGTCCGCGACGCCATCGCCGACGGCGACACAACGGGCGACATCGGCGGCACCCTCAGCACACAGGCCTTCACGCAGAAGGTCGTCGAGCGCATCTCCGCCGCGTACTAGTACGGAGCCCGTCCGTTCATACCGTGCCGGACACATCTCCGCCGGTCGCCGTTCATCTCGTACCGCACACCTTCGGAGGGGTGTGCGGTACGAGATGAACGGCGACCGGCGGAGATGTGTCCGGCACGGTATGAACGGTACTACTGCGGCACGGTCACGAAGAGCAGCGAATAGCGCTCCGCGTCCGCGTGGCCGTTCGGGCCGACCGAGTGCAGCTGGACGCCGTCCGGCGTCTCGGTGACCAGCATCGCGCCGCCGAACGGGTCAGGCAGCAGCTCTGTGTCGAGGCCCGCGCGCTGCTCGGCGGCGCCGATCACTAGCCGCAAGTTCGCGATGGCGATGCGGTGCGCCCCCTCGAATGACGCTTGGTGTCCAAAGAGCGCCGATTCCGCGTCGGATGCACGAGCATCGACCGCGTCGAGCTTCACCTTCGCAGCCGCCCAGGGCTGGCTCTCGATCCCAGCGAGCTCTTCACGAACGCTCTGGGCCCCGTCGAACAGGTCTTCCATCCACAGCGTCTGCGAGAACCCGAACCTCCACAAGTTCGGCTCTAGCTCGCTCGCGAACAGCCCGCCCTTCCCATCTCTCTTGGCGACACTGCGAGCGAACTGCGCCAGCTCGGCCTCACGCGCCAAGCCCCGCACCGCGAGCCGCGCCTCCAGCTGCCGCAAGGCCGCCGCCAAACGCACCAGCTCCGGCTTGGGCAAGCGCCACAGCAACCCCTGATCTACAAGCGCGTTCTGCAGGGTCGCGCTCAGGACCGCGTTCCCCACGAGCTCGCCGATCAAGCTGGGCGACTGAACCAAGTCGCCCCCAAACTGCGCGCTATCCAGAAGCACATTCACGGCCGCCGCCGAATCGCCGGCCTCCAGCTTGAGCTCGGCTGCCACCCACGCCAAGTTCGCCAAGTTGCGGCAGTCCATCAGGCTTGGAATATGAGCACTAAGACCACGCTCCCACTCCACGCTCCCCTTCGCATCCGCCGCATGCGCACCGCGGCGCAGAGCCCGCAAGCTACCCCGATTTGCCTCGACAAGCGCGACGCCCAAGGCCCGCGTCTCGGCATCACGCTCTTCGAACGCCTGGCGGTAAGCCACCCAGTCGTCCATGACATCCGGGCTCAAATCCAAGAGCGCCGCCTCGTACTCCTCGAACGCAGCCCCCTCCACCTGTTCGCCATACAGCACAGCACGAGTCCTATCCACCCCATCCACAAGCGCCTCAAGTTTGCGCCCCGCGCTCCACATGTCCGCCCGCGCCGTGCCCGCGCGCTGCGTCACGGCAGCGCCGCCAAGCAGGACCAGAGTCGCAAGGCCAATCAGCCAAACCGTCAGTCGAGATTTAGGTGCAAGCATGCACTTCTCATCGAACCCCGAAGCCGCCCACCTTTAATGAGGCTCCGGTTGCCCCGTTCATACCGTGCCGGACACTTCTCCGCCGGTCGCCGTTCATCTCGTACCGCACACCCCTCCGAAGGTGTGCGGTACGAGATGAACGGAGACCGGCGGAGAAGTGTCCGGCACGGTATGAACGGCGGCCCACATCGAGGTCTTCGCGGGCGACTTGGCGCAGCGCGACATGCGGCATCCGAAAGTGCTTGCTGCGGCGGCTGAGGCGATTCGTGGTATCTGGCAAGCGCAGGGGTTCGCAGTCACCGAGGTGCCGTTCGAGGTCGCGGGCGCCCCGGCCATGAACCTGCAGGTCGAGGTCAAGGGAGACCGCGCCGTGAGCGAGTGGCTTGTGATCGGCGCTCACTACGACAGCGCGCATGGACTGCCCGGCGCCGACGACAACGCGTCGGGGTTGGCGGGGCTTCTGGAGCTCTCGCGGCTCTTCTCGCCACGCTTTGGCTCCCAAGAGAACCAGCTGCCACCGGCAGTCGGCTTGCGCTTTGTCGCATTCACCAACGAAGAGCCGCCCTAGTTCCAGACGGCCGACATGGGCAGCGCTGTGCAGGCGCGACGGGCGAAGGCGCCCGGCGAGACGATCGCGGGGATGCTCTCGCTTGAGACGATGCTGGCGATCATCGGCGGCCTAAAGGCCGCCCGCTGCATCGGCAGCCGTTGACCCGCGCCGACGGGTCAACGCCTACTTCGATCACGCGCCCGGCAGCTAGGCCTACCCGGCTCCGCTGGACCTCTTGTATCCCGATCGAGGCGACTTCATCGCCTTCGTAGGGGACACCTCGGCGCGCGCGTTCGTGCACGAGGCCATCGCGCTGTTCCGCACAGCCGCCACGATTCCGTCCGAGGGAATCGCCGCTCCGGACTCGATCCCCGGCATCGGCTGGTCGGACCACTGGTCGTACTCGCAGGAGGGCTTCCCCGCCGTGATGGTCACGGACACGGCGCCCTTCCGCAACCCCAACTACCACCGCGCCAGCGACACGCCCGACACGCTGGACTACGAGAGCCTGACGCGCGTGGTCAGCGGCCTCGAAGCCGTCGTGCGCGGGCTGATCGAGCGCGCGAAGTAGCGGGGATTCCTCCGCACTTCCGAAGGCTGTGGCCCGATCTGGGTGCCCTCTGTATCCGAGATAGGGCGCGGGGATATCTCAGATACTCAGGCCTCTTCCCCCGGCCACCGCGGTGAAACCGTCCCTAGGCGCATCCAAATTTCCGAGGAATCCGCTTGCAATTCCCGAGGAATTCCTGTTTGATTCCTGAGGAATTGCCTATCTGGCCGATCCCTTCCCCATGACAGCTCCACAGAAAGCGACCCTGCGCCTCGAAGCATGGGCTCGGACCCTCCAAGAACTCCTGCCCGAGGTCAAGGTGGAGGCCACTCGTGTGGGCCTAAGGATGGCCTTCGAAGGGAAAATCGTCCGCGTTCCAGTGGGCAAGGACGCCACGGAGCGTTCGTTTCTCAATCTCGAGACCGGCACATTACGCGTCCAAGAGGATGGCGTACTGCTCTTGATTGAGCGCCCCCCCGAGCGAACGAACCTAACCCCCTTCCTCAGCGCACTCTTGGCACGCCTCATCCTGCCGAACGTTCTCCCCTCAGCCCCTAGGCTGGCCATCAGCGGCCCGCAGCTGCTCTTGTCCAAGGAATGGTCCCAGGCACTCGGAACGGAAGTCACACCCGTGGCAGTCAACAAGCTGCTCAAGGTTCTACGGCTTGAAGGCGCCATCACCGAGTCCCCCCAGAGCACGCGCACACTCAAGTTCCAGCTGTGTCTCGACCTGCTCGCGCGCGACTTCCGCCTACCCAAGGTAGGACGCGCGGCCCTATTCTTCGCCACGAACGAATCGCTCCAGGAACTCCAAGAAGCGCTGCCCGGTTTTCTTGCGCTGGGCGCGACAGAGACACTCTCAAGGCTTGGCGGAGGCTGGGTCGAGCCCCGCGACATTCTCATCGCCCCCCAAGCCATCTCCACGGTCCGCTCGATCCTCGGCGCATCCCTAGCTGAGGAGGGGCAGGGCGCAATCAGCGTCCGCAAAGCCAGTCGCGTGCCGCTCGAGTTACTCGCGCTCCCAGATCCATCAACCGGCGGCCTCGCCCTGAATCCGATTCTCGCCATGGCTGATGCCCTCGGCGCGCATGACCCCATTGTCCGCGAACTCGGCTCGAACTTGATGGCCAAGTGGAAGGCGTGACGAGCTTTCACCTGCCCTCCGGGGCACCCCTCTTCGAGTTGCTCTTCTCGTTCGCACAGCGCTTGAATCAAGCAGGGCAGCCGTGCCGCGTGATCGGAGGTCTGGCCATGTACTTCTGGCACCAAGAGCGCGATGGAGCTCCCCGCGGGACAGCCGACATCGACAGCGTTTTCCTGGCGGAGGACTGGCCGACGCTTGAGGAAGCACGGCCACGAATCATCGCCCTCGATGCAGACCTGCGCGCCCTCGGGCTTCAGCCAGATCGCGGCGAGAAGTGGAAGGCCAGCCGCACAGCCCAGTTCACTTATCGCGCGCCAGGGAAGGAAGCTCGTATCGAACTCCTCTGTGGCCAACTCGCTTTCGGGAGGCGCTCACGACGCACGCCCGCCTGGAAGCTCCTGACGCTCGAAGGCCGCGAGACCCTCTATGCCTCCCGCCTCGAGGTGCTCGACGACGTGCCCTCGTGGCGAGCCATCACAGTCGCGATGCAGGCAGAGCAAGCGACCATCGAGATCCCTTCGATTCCCGGCATGATGCATCTCAAGCTCAAGGCCGTCGTCGACAAGATTGGACGCTATGCCGACGAAACAGTCCCCCACAAGCGAGACCACGAACTCGGCAGACTCACGCGCCACGCAACCGACTTCACATTCCTTCTGAAGTGGGCCCGCGAAACACCGACGGAGCTCGCCGCGTTCAACGCGCTAACTCGATCGACGCCGTCGGCCGGAGAGAACCTCAAACGTCTGCGCTCGAAGATCCAAGCCGAGAGGCCGGCCCCAGAGCTCGCCCAACTCTTCCTAGATCTTCGTCAGGCGATTGCCTCCATCTAGAAAGCTGCCCCCTTACCGGTCCGTTCCCCAAGCCTCGTCCAACAGCCGCTTCGCCTCGGCGAAGGCGGCCTTCGGCACAAAGACGTCGGGGCGTGCGACCGACATGTGCACCGCGGCGCCGAGCTCGGCGAAGTCGCGGTCTTGTCCGTGAAGTAGGCACGGGATGCCCGCCGCGGCGAGCAGATTCTTAGCGAGGCCCGCTTCGGTGGCGGTCGGAGCGGCCAGCAACAGCGCGTATTCGTCAGTTGGTGAAGTCATAGGGTCCCAAGGCGTGGTGGGTTCAGGCAGAATGCGGCGCAATGCAGCGCGAGCCGTCCTCCCCACCTGACCCCACATCCGCCGCGGCGTCAAGCGCCGTTCCGAAGCGCGTCTGGAGCGGCACGGCCCTGCAAGTCTTCGGGCGGGTTTTTGGAGCGAGCGCGACCTTCGCGACGCTCGCGATCTTGGCGCGGCATCTATCAGGACCCGAGTTCGGGCGGTACACGTTCTACATCGCGGTCTTCATGCTGCTCGATGCGCTAGCGGACTTCGGCACCGGGCCGTCAGCGGTACAGCGCACGGCGACGCGGCCGAACGAGCTGGCCGCCACGCTGAAGACCGCGCGCCGGATTCGCCTGGTCGCGGCGAGCTTGGGTTTCTTGGTGCTCGGCGCCGGCGCGTGGATCGCGGACGAGCCCGGCGGTCTCTGGATCTGGCTCGCGGCCTTGTACCCGCTGACGCACGCGCTCGAGCTATCGACCGTTCCCTTCAAGAACAAGATCGACTGGCGCATGCCCGTGAAGGCGCGGCTGTTCGCAAGCGCGCTGCGCCTGAGCCTGATCGTCGGCTTGTGGCAGCTTGGCGTCACGGGCGCGGGGCCGTTTGTGTTCGCGACTGCGCTCGGCAGCTCGGCCGCCAACTTCTTGATTCACTTCGCCGCGCGCCACGAGCTGCGCGCTCTGCCGCATCGCGACGCGCCCGCGATTCCATGGCGCCCGTTTCTGCGCTTGGCCGCGCCGCTCGGCCTTGCGGGCTTGGCACAGCAAGCCTACTTCTACATCGACAACCTGTTCGTGCGGCCGCTTGCCGGCGAGGTCGAGCTAGGCCACTACAACGCGGGCGTGCGGCTGCTCTCATTCGGCATCATGATCGCGCAGTACGCGTCGCTCGCGGCGCTGCCATGGTTTGCGCGCCGCCATGCCGAGGGCCAACTGGGCGCCGCCGTCGCGCGCCTCGGCCAGCCGCTGTTCCTTGCCGCTGCGATCCTGTCGGGGCTCGTGATCCCGCACGCCGGCCAACTCTTGAGCTTCATCTTCACCGAGTCCTTCGCCAGCGCCGGCCCGAGCATGGCGTGGCTGTTTGGCGCGATGGCCGTGATCTACTTCGGCGCGCTGCACCTGACAGCCGTCGTCGCGAGCGGCCGGACCGGGATCGTCTCGCTGATCACGTTCTGTGCGCTTGCGACGAACGTCGTCGGCAACGCGCTGCTCGTCCCGCGCCTCGGCATTGAAGGCGCCGCGATCGCAACGGTCGCCACCGAGACCCTCGTCGCCACCCTTGCCGCCCTCGCGCTTGCGCGCACGGGCGCGCCCACGCTCCTCCACCGGCCGCTACGCTGGCTCGCCGCGCCGGTCGGCTTCGCCGCCGCTTTCTTGGTGTCCTCGCTGTGAGGATCGGCATCGACTATCGGCCCGCGCTTGTCAACCGCGAGGGCATCGGGCGCGCGACACGCGAGCTCGTGCGCGCATTGGCCGAACCAGATCAGGTGGACCTCGAGCTCGAGCTGTTTGGCTGGACACTCAGCCGCTCGCGCTTCGACGCGGCCGAGCTTGGGCTCGCGGACGCCGCGCACATTCACCTGCACCGGCGCCGCTTCCCCGCGAAGTTGACCGGCCCGTGGCTGCGCGCTCGCGGCGGCGTTCCGCGAGTGATGGGCATGCCCGGCGGTCTCTTCCACCACACGCAACCGCGGCGCGTGCCGACGGGGAGCGCGCGCACGACGACCATGATTTGGGACCTGCTGTTTCTCGACGACGACGGGCGCCCCGGCGGGCCTTGGGTCGAGCGCAAGACGGCCGAGCAAATGGCAGCCTCGGCGCGGCGCGCCGCGGACGAGTCCACGGCGCTGTTCGTCCCAACGGACTTCGTCCGCCAAGACGTGATCGCTAAGCTGGGTGTCGAGCCCAGCCGCGTCCACGTCGTCGGGCTCGGCTGCGACCACGTCGCCACGCCCGAAATCGAAGAGCTGCCCACGCGCCCGCCCTATGTCCTGACCGTGTGCCGCGTCGACCCGCGCAAGAACCACACGATCATGCTGGCCGCGTTCGAGCGCCTCGTCCGTGCCGGCCTCCCCCATCATTGGCTTGTCGTGGGGCCCGACGGATGGCGCTCGGCCGCATTCGACGCCGCGGTAGCCGCCAGCCCAGCACGCCACCGCATCGAGCGCATCAAAGACGCCTCGGAAGACGCCCTCGCAGCCCACTTCGCCGCCGCCGACGTCTTCCTCTTCGCCAGCCACGCCGAGGGTTTTGGACTGCCGCCGCTCGAAGCCATGGCCGCCGGCGTCCCCGTGATCGCGAGTGCCGCAAGCTGCTTGCCCGAGGTCCTCGGCGACGCCGCGGTCCTCGTCGACGCGCACGACGACGAGGCGCTCTTCGAGGCCCTCGCCCACCAGATCACCGAGCGCGACGACCGTGCCGAGCGCATCGCGCGCGGCCGTGCCCACGCCGCGCGCCACAGCTGGAGCGCCGCTGCGAGAAAGCACGTTGCAGCTTGGCGCTCTCTCGTTTGATACGCTGCGCACCTCACTAACGCGTGCCCTCCGAGCCGCGTCCCACCCAACCCAACCTACCCCCTCTCGAACCATGCGCTCGAGCCTCCGCCTCGTCCTCGTCCTTCCGCTCTTCCTCGGCCTCTCCGCTTGCCAAAGCTGGTGGTCCGATGACGAGGACTCCTCCACCGCAACCATGACCGAAATGGTCGTCGCGGAAAGCCAACCCGCCATGGAGCAAGCCGCCACCATGAACAGCATGGTTGAGTCACCGCTCGCCGGCTGGGATGCCTTCGGTGCGCCGATCGTCAGCGCCGCGCGTGTCACGGACGCGAAGGGCTTCGCGCAAGTCGCCATGGACCCGGCCGCGTACGACGGCCAAAACATGCGCATCGTGGGCGTCGTGGAAGAGGTCTGCCAGACCAAGGGTTGCTGGATGACGTTCAGCGCCGGCGACCAAGTCATGCGCATCAAGTTCACCGACTACGCGTTCTTCATGCCGATGGATTGCGCTGGCCGCGAGGCGATCGTCGACGGCACGTTTGCGATCGAGATGACCCCCGCCGCCGAGGCGGCCCACTACCTCGAGGACGCCGGCCGCATGGAAGAAGCTGCGCTGATCACCGAGGACGTCCAGACGCTAACCTTCATGGCCGACTCCGTTCTCATGATGCAGAACTAGTTTCTGCATCGTCATTCGGCGCAGAACTAGTCGCCTGCATCGTCATTCGGCGCAGAACTAGTCGCCTGCATCGTCATTCGGCGCAGAACTAGTCGCTGAAATCACCGTCTCTTCAAGCGCCGCGTGAATGCGGCGCGCGTCGAGCGCGGCTTGACCTTCGCTGATGCGGCGGGTGACCTCGGGGTCGCCCGCCGTATCGCGTTCGAGCTCGGCGTCAAGCGACGTGGCGAGCAGCTTCTCGTCCGCGACGTCGAACAAAACCGTGCCGCGCTCGGTCACCGCCGGCCGCGAAGGGCGCGGCCCGTATTGGCCGTCGAGAACAAAACTCGACGCGCCATTGGCAAGCGTTGTCAGAACGCGCCGCCCAGACGCCAAGCTCTCCAGCGTCACAAGCGAACACGGGTCGCGCCACGTCGGCTGCACGGTAAGAGTCGCGGCGCGCAGCAGCAAGCTGCTATCGACCTCTGGCAAAAACACCCAGCGCCGACCAAAACGCGCGCCGGTGGCATCGGGCTCGGCCATCGCCGGCCCGAACGGCAACACGAAGCGCTCGATCTCGGCGAAGTCGCGCGGCCCGGCAACCACAAGCCGCCACGGACGATCCAACAGGCGCGCAAGCGCGCGAGTCAAAACCGGCAGGCCCTTCAGCTCGGGCTCGCGCGCGATGAACGCCAAGATCGGCGCGCCATCGTCCGGACCAAAGGCCGGCCCAAGCCGCCGCCGAATCACCTCACGATCGCCGAACCACGGCCGGAAGCGCTCGCGGTTCACGCCGTTGGGAATCACGACCAGCCGCTCTTCGCAGCCCGGCCAGCGCGCGACGAGCTCGTCGCGGACAAGCTCCGACACGCACACGACGCGCGCGGCGCCGCCGTTCATCAGCTGCCCCTCCAAGTCGACAAACGTGCGGTGCCGTCCGGTCGGCCGCACTTCACCCGGAAGGTGGTCGCGATCAATCGGCCCAAACGCGCTCGCGCGTGCCGCCGTGCGCGCAGTCAGCGTCGCTTGATGCGCGCCGCCGTGCGGCCAAAACACACTCAAGTGTCCAAGGTGCCGCGCGCCGACCGTGCGCTCGCAACCGAGCTCGATCGCGCGCGCTTCGAGCTGCGTCGCCAGCCGCCGCTCGCGCAGCCCGCGGGGCAACAGCCGCGCGAGTCCCTGCGTCCCCCGCACAAGCTCGAGCGCCAGGGAGCCGGTCTTCACCTCGCCGCTCTCGGCGATCGCGATCACCTCGTGCCCGACCGCAGCTAAGTGCTCGGCAAACGCCGCCATCGCGGCCTCCGCCCCGCCGCGGTTCGGCTGCCAGCGGTCGATCAGAAAGCCGATCCGCACGAGGACCTAGTCGGCAAGCCCCAGGGGCGACGCGCCGTCCGCCAGCCACTCTTCGATGCGCGCGCGAATGGCATCGCGCACGTCGTGAAACTTGGCACGGATCTCGTCTTCGTCCGCCCCCGCATCGACGCCGCCGGGCGCGGGATCGGGGAACGGCCAGCGCAACGTGGTCACCTTGGCCGGGAAGATCGGGCAGTTGTCCGCCGCCTTCGAGCACACCGCGATCACAACATCCGGCGCGTCCGCGGCCGGCGGCAGGAAGCGCTCGAGGTGCTCGGACTTCTGCCCCGCGATGTCAACACCGGCCGCAGCCATCGCCGCAACCGCGCGCGGGTTCAAGCCGTGCGGCTCGGTGCCCGCCGACAACGACACGATCCGGTCCCCCGCCAAATGGCGCAACCAGCCCTCGGCCATCTGACTGCGACAAGCATTGCCCGTGCAAAGGAAGAGAACGCGCGGACGTGGATCTGGGTTTGTCATTGGGGTTCGGGGCTGAGCGGCGTCATCCTATTCGCTGGCCTCTTCGCCGCCCACCTTGAATCCCACCCTCCCTGAACCCATTCGCCCCCGTTGGGGCCTCGACGGCGCTGCGACCGTCTATGACTACCCACCCGGAGTCCGGCGTGTCGCGACCGAGCTGATCGCGCGCCTCACCGCGTCAGAAGACCTCGATGCCATCCCGCTTGTCCCCGCCAAGGACGAGCCCGAGCGCACCTGGCGCCACCGCGAGCTGCCGCGCCTCGCGAAAAGCCTCCACCTAGCCGGGCTCGTGTCCTTCACCTCGGCCTTCCCCATCCTGGGCCCAGGCCGCCGCGTGCAGCTGATCCACGAGCTCCCGTGGCGGCACGGCGCAGCTGAAAACAGCGGGCTCGGCCACCGCTTGTGGGCGCGGCACGGCTGGCGGCGCGCCTCGGCGATGGTGGTGCCGAGCGAGCGTGTCCTAGCGGACCTCCAAGACGAGGCCCCGCGAGCGGCAAACCGCGCGCACGTGATCCCGTGGGGCCTCAGCGACGGGTTTTCGCCAGCCACCATGCCCGACGATGCGGACCGCCTCGCGCGCCTCGGCCTTGCCGCAGGCCCCTTCGTCTTGGCCGCCGGTGCCACGCGCCCGAAGAAACGCCTCGACGCCAGCCTGGCCGCGCTTGCGCTTCTCGGCAAAGACGCGCCCAACCTGGTCGTCACGGGCTCGATCACCGAGCAGCTCGCCGTCGACCTGCGCTACGCGCGCACGCTGGGCTTGGAAGGCAAGTTGACCTTCCTCGGCCGCGTCGACGAGCCCGACCTTCACGCCCTCACGCGCCACGCCACGGTGGCGCTGGTTCTCGCCGACTCCGAAGGCTTCGGCTTGCCTGCGCTCGAGGCGCTCGGCAGCGGCACGCCCGTGATCGTCCCGCCCGGCACCGCGCAGGCCGAAGTCGCGGGCGCGCGCGGCATCACAATCGCCTCGGACGATCCGAACGCGATCGCGCGGGCGGTCCGCGAAGCGCTCAACAGCCCGCCCGCGCCCACACCGCTTGTCGAGCATGCGCAGAACTTCACTTGGGCACAGAGCGCCCATCGCCTAGAAGTACTTCTAGAGACCCTTCGATGACCCCCGCCCCGCGTGTCCTGTTTTCGGCGATCGCACTAGCCCAGCCGATGGGTGGCGTGCGTCGTCAGGCCGTTGAGCTTCTTCCGCGGGTCGCGCGGCTCTTGCTCGATGCGGGCGGCGGCTTCGATGTGCTTGTTGGCAGTGCGGGACTTCCCGAAGAGCTCGACGAGCGCCTGCCGCCAGCCGTCGGTCGCGTCTTGTGCGGTGTGCCTCCCGGTGGGCCCGCAGCACGCGCCCTTCTCGAAGGGCGTGCCGTGCGCGCCGCAGTCGCCGCGGCGAAGGCCCGCGGCGCTCCTTGCACGCTCTTCCACAGCGGCCACCTGCCCGCCGCTAAGGTCGACCTCCCGCTGTCGTTCTTGATCCACGACCTGCGCGACCTTGCTCCCCAAGCTTCCAGGTGGAGGCGCCTCGTCGCCAAGCGGCTCCTGCCAGCCACATTTCGACGCGCGCGCTGCGTCCTGACCGTCAGCGAGACGATGCGGAGCGAGCTCCTCGACGCCTTCCCGAGCCTCGATGGGCGCCTACATGTCGTCCTACATGGCGCGAACCACCTACCAATCCGGCCAAGGACACCCGGGCCGCTATTCCGCGACCAGCGCTCACAGGATGCGCCAATCCTCTTCTTGGGGCACCTCGAGCGACGGCGAAATCCCATGCTGTTGATCGAGACGATCGCGCGACACCCAAGCCTGCCACCGGTTGTCTTCGCAGGCGCTGCCAAGGACGGCGAGGACCTGCGGTTGCGCTCGCGAGCGCGCGAGCTCGGTGTCCTGAACCGCGTATTCTTCCTCGGTGCCGTCCCCGACAGCGACCTGCCGTGGCTGTACGCAACAGCCGGCTGTCTGGCCATTCCGTCTCGTGTGGAGGGGTTTGGCATCCCTGCTCTCGAGGCCCAGCGGGCCGGACTCCCACTCGCGGTCGCTCGTGCGGGAGCTCTTCCCGAGGTCTCGGCCGAAGGAACTCCCCTATTCGATCTCGAGGATCCCGAGTCGTGCGCCAAGGCGCTCAAACAGGCTCTCGCCGCTCCGCTACATCTCATTCAGAGAGCGCAAAGACACGCAGATCAATTTCGCTGGGAGACGGCTGCCGAGCGCCTTTATGGGATTTGGATGTCCCAATAGTTGCCGCCAGATAGACGCTTTTTAATGGAAGCGAGCCTACCTGAATCCGGGGATTGGTCCGAAACTGGAACTTGCGCCAGCCTCCCCCCTTCATTGCGTCAATGAACCCCTGTTCGGCCCTGGGGAGGAGATTGGACGCCTCCCCTCTCATTCGAGACCCCTACTCTCCATCCATGAAATACTCGCTCCTCGCGGCAGCAGCCCTCGGCCTGCCCGTCGCCTACTTCGCTCAGCCTGCGGCTGACGTCACCACTCCCGATGCCCAGCGCATCTCGAACCCCGAAGCCATGCCCCAGGGCGACCTGCCCTCGGTCCCGTTGGCATTTGCCGCCAACATGGGCCAGCTGGACTCCGAAGCGCTGTTCTCCGCGCGCGGCAACTCCATGCACGCCTTCTTCACGAAGGACGCCATGGTCTTCCGCTTGTTCGACGAGTGGGAAGAGACCGACGGCGGGCGCTACTCGCGCGGCTCGAACCTGTTCATGAACTTCGAAGGCGGCGGCGCCTCCGACATCGTGGCCACGGACCCGCTTCAGGCGAAGAGCAACTACTTCTTCGGCAACGACCCCGAGGCGTGGGTCACGAACGTGCCGATGTACGGCGCGATCGAATACAAGCACCTGTACGAAGGCATCGACCTCGCCGTGCACAACAAGAACGGTGGTTTCGAGTACGACTTCGAGCTCGCGCCCGGTGTCGATCCAAGCGCCATCGCGCTGTCGTTCGACGGCGCGGACAGCGCGCGCGTCGACGCGGCCGGTAGCCTGGTCGTCGAGACGCCCGCGGGCACGTTCTCACAGAAGGCGCCGACCACGTGGCAGGTCCTCGAGAACGGCGAGACGGTCGAAGTCGACAGCCGCTTCAACGACCTGGGCAATGGGCGCTTTGGCTTCGAGCTCGGCAACTTGGACGACTCGCTGGCAACGGTGATCGACCCGGTTTTGATCTGGGCGACCTACCTGGGCGGCGCGGCGTGCGAGCGCATCACCGCGCTCGACGTCGACGAGGACCTGAACGTCTACGCCACCGGCATGACGATGGGTTCGGACTTCCCGACCACGGCCGGCGCGTTCGACACGACGGCCGACGTGCGCCACGAAGGTATCGCCTTCAAGCTGAGCTCCGACGGCACGACCCTCCTGTGGTCCAGCTACTTCGGCGGTGAGTTCGACGATCACCCCAACGGACTCGCCCTCGTGGGCGGCACGCCCGGCCAGCATGGCGGCAAGATCAATCGCTCGCCCGTCATCGTGGGGACGACCGCTAGCTGGACGTTCCCAACGACGGCCGGCAGCTTCCAGCCCTTCAAGGGCGCGGCCACCGATGGCTTCGCGATTCGGTTCAGCCCGGACGGCTCGGCCCTCGACTGGTCCAGCTTCATTGGCGACCGCGACATGGATGCGGCCTTCGCCATCGACTCGAACAAGGCCGACGAGGTCGTGATCGCAGGCGACTCGCAGTCGGTCGGCTTCGGCTCGGCGGGCGCGTTCCAGACAGTCAAGAACAGCCAGAAGGACGCCTTCGTGGCCAAGATCTCGGCCGATGGTTCGACCATGCTTTGGTCGACCTTCATCGGCGGCAACGCGCATGACTGGGCCTTTGGCGTCGACTTCGACGACAACACCGACGAGGTCGCCGTCTGCGGCTCGACGCACTCGACCGACTTCCCCGTGACCCCCGGCGCCATCGGCTCGACCTTCATGGGTGCCGGTGATGCTTGGGCTGCGCGTCTCAAGGCGGATGGCTCGGGCTTGGTCTTCGGAACGTACCTCTCGGGTTCGGCCATTGACGTCGCCTGGGATATCGGGACCGACGACAGCGGGCGCACGTACGTCGTGGGCTACACCGACTCGATCGACTACCCGACGACACTCGGCGCAACGCAGACGATGATCGGCGGCATGCGCGATGGCTTTGTCACCGCGATCGAGCCGCTAGGCGCGGGCCTGGTCTACAGCACGTACCTCGGCGGTGGCAAGCGCGACGAGATTCGTTCGCTTGACCTCGACTTCCTGGGCGTGGCGTTTGTCACCGGCTGGACCGAGTCGGTCGACTTCCCCGTCACCTCGAACCCCGTCTCTGCAACCAACGGTGGCTACCGCGACGTCTTCGTGACGCAGATCGAACGCGACGACTTGTTCTTGGAGTTCTCGACCTACATCGGTGCGGGCGACATGGCTGTGGCCGAGTCGATCGCGCATGACTTCGGCACGGGCGCGATCACCGGTGGCGGCCGCACACGGACGGGCTTCCCGACGACCGCCGGCGCTTTCGACACGACCTACAACGGTGGCTCGGGCGACTTCATGGTGTTCCGCATCACGCCGGATTCCTGCGTCTTGAAGGCGACAGCGCAGACCATGGGCGTGCCATGCGGTGCGACGCTGACCGCGACCCCCGCCGTCATGGCGCAGTCGCTTACGGCCACCATCACGGGTGCTTCGCCGAACGCTCCGGTGTTCGTCTTCCGCTCGGGCGCAGGCGCGACGCCGATTCAGCTTGAGGGCTGCGACATCTTCCTCGACCTGTCTTTCTACTCGATCTACCCGCTGTTCACGGATGCCGCCGGCACAGCAACGGGCTCGCTGATCGTGCCAAACGACTCGGCCCGCTGTGGACTGCAGTTCGTGCTGCAAGCCCTCGTGCTCGACGCTACGGCGGGACCGCTGTCCTTCGGTCAGATCACGAACGCGGTCTTGGAGACGATGGGCAGCTAGGCTGCGATCTTTCGAACGAGCGGCCGCTCTTCCCGTTTGCACGGGGAGAGCGGCCGCTTCCTTAGCTGCGCGTTCCGAGGACGAGCGTGTAGATGCCGAAGAAAATCGCCGCGCCCACGCCAAGGATGATCACGGCGATCAGCGCCTGCGCCCAGCCGGGATACTGCGAGAGGTCGGCGCGCAACAGGCCGCCCGTTGGCTTCTTCAAGTCACTGAGGAGCTGAGCCCGCTGCTCGTCGCGCAAGCTTGGCTTGGCGGGTGCGGGCTCGGCGCTGTCCTCTTCGTCCCACTCGATCTCGAGGTCGGGCTCGCTGGCTTTCGCGGCGGGCGCCGTCGCGCCGCCACCGAATGAGAAGCTGACCTCGGGCGCGGGCGCGGGCTTGCCTTCGATCAGCGAGATGTGCTGGGGGGGCTCGGGGGCCGTGCTCGAAGGCTCGTCATGCGTGCCAAGCCGTGCGCGCAAGAGGACTTCGCCCACGCGGAACTCCAAGAAGTCCGTGATCGTGACTTCGGGAACGCGCGCATCTGCGAGGTGCAATCCGTTGGTCGAATTGAGGTCGACGATCACAAGCTCGCTGCCGCGCTCTTGCAGCTGCGCATGGCGCCGCGAGATCGAGCGATCGTGCAGACGCAAGGCGGAGGCCTCGGCGCGACCGATCGCATCGCCGGGTTGCAGACGGACCGAGAGACCGGCGTCGGGGCCGGATAAGACGAAGAGCTCAAGCATGCTAAGAAGGAGGATAGCCGAGCGGGGGCTTGCGGGGCGAGCCCTCGCCGGGGAGACTCACACAGTATGTCAGTGAACTTGCTCTCGATCCGCGGCCTTGGACAGTCGTATCCGGCCGGCCTGCTTGGACTTTCCCGCCGCGAGGTGCTTGTGGATGTGAGTCTCGAGCTCGCGGCGGGCGAGCGTGTCTTGATCGCGGGCCCGAATGGCTCGGGCAAGAGCACCCTGCTGCGGATTCTTGCGGGCGTCGAGGCGCCGGGTCGCGGGAGCGCCACGCTGCGCGGCGAGCCGATCGACTCGGCAGAGGCGCGGCGGCGCATCGGTTACGCGCCCGACGGCTGCCCGTTCCCGCTCGAGCTGAGCGCAAAGGCGATGATGCGCATCGTTGGTGAGCTCGCCGGGCTTCGCGGGAGAGAGGCGCGCACGCGGGGCGCTGCGATGCTTGCGCGCGTGGGGCTTGAGGCCGATGCGCGCAGGCGACTTGGGCACTTCTCGAAAGGGATGCAGCGGCGGTTCACGCTGGGCGCGGCGCTGCTGGCCGAGCCCGAGCTGCTGTTGCTCGACGAGCCGACCGACGGGCTGGACGCCGAGGGTTTTGGGGTGCTTGATCAGCTCCTGGACGAGGCGCGCGCGCGCGGCGCGGGCGTGCTGTTCGCCTCGCACGTCGCGGCCCTCGCCTGCGATCGCGTGCACATTCTGTGGAATGGGCGCATTGCGAAGAGCGGGCCGCCGGCCGAGCTTGTGTCCTCGCGCGGGGGCCTCTTGGCTACGTACGCCGAGCTCGCCGCCGGCACGGGCACGTGAGGCTGCTGCGCTACGGCTTCCGGCGCGGCGTCCCGATGTGGGCCGCAGCTCTGGCGTTTGTGTTCGCCGCTGCGAGCGCGGTCTCGAGCGCGAGCGAGGCAGGGCGGCTGTTGGAAACGGCGGGGCTCACGGATCCGGCGGGGATGCACCGGGCGCGCTTGTGGAGCCTGTTTGGGCTCTTCGGATTCGCGCTGGCGACGTGGCGCGGCGCGGAGCTTGGCGGCTTGTTGGCGGGGCGTGACCGCGGCTGGATCGCGCCGCGGCCGGCGAGCCGCTCCGCGCTGGCGGCGACGGCGCTCTTGGGATCGGCGGCGGCGGCTTGGCTGTTTGTCGTCGCGCTGGGCATCGGCGTCGAGCTGCGCGCGGGGGGCGGGCCGGGCCGGCAGCTTCTCGCTGCGCCAAGTGGGCCCGCGGTCTTGCGGCTGGCGGCCGAGCCTGCGGCTGCGCGGCGCGCCTCGTGGCAAGTCGCCGCGGCGGGCGAGCTGCCGGTGGCGGCGCAGCTCGAGCTGTTGGTGCGGCCGCTTGCGGGCGGCGGGCGCTCGGCCGCGCTGACCTTGGCCACAAGCGCGGGCCAAGCGACTTTCACCATCGGCGCTGTGCGCCGTGTCGACATTGGGCTGGATGCGAGTGGCGCGCTCGAACTTGAGCATGGCGACACGGGGCCTGCGCTTGCGATCTTCCCCGCCGAAGCGCGGATCACGGCGCCGGTCGCGAGCCGCCGCCGCACATCGCTGGCCCTTGGCCTCGGCCTCGGCATTCTGATCACCACCGCCGCTGCGATGGCCATGGGCCTCGGCACACGCCTCGGCGCGGGCCTCGCGACCTTGCTGACGTTCGCGATTTTGGGCTCGATCCCTGCGTTTGGCGTGTCTGATTGGTTCACCGCGCTTGTGGCCACCGAAGTCGGGCTCGTCCCCCACTTTCCACAAGCCACCGTTTGGCTGACGCTGGCCCTCTCGCTCGGCCTCGGCTGGGCGCTTGTCACGCGCGCGCTAGGACGCGCGCTCGGGACAGCGAAGGGCACAGCACAAGTCACCATCACGCGCGGAGGCCAAGCGTGAACGTTCGCCTCGTGCTGTTGGCCGCGGGTTGCGCGAGCCTCGCTGCGGCTGGCCTTCTTGCGGGCGAGGCGCCGCCGCGGTCGGCAGTTCTCGGGCCGCTCGCGCCCATCGCGGCGCAGGTGCAGTGGGTGCGTGGCCACGTGGCCGCGCGCGCCGGCAACGAGGGGCGCGCGTTCGCCTTGATGCAGTCGGCCGTCGAGCTCGAGCCGCGCTCGACCGCGGCCTGGATCGCGCTCGCCGATCAGCTTGGCCTGCAGCTCGCGTCGGCCGAGTCTGGCCGCTCGGGCGAAGAGCGCGCCGAGTGGCTCCGCGCCGCGCTGGTCACGTTGACCGAAGGTGAGCTGCACGCCCGCGCGCCCGCGCGCCTGGCTCTGCACCAAGGTCTCTTGTTGATGAGCCACGCGCAGACAGACCCCGACATCGCCTGGCCAGGCGGCACCGCGCAGCTGTGGCTCGACGCGGCAGACGCCTTCGAGCACGCGCGCGACCTTGCGGAAGACGCAGCCCAAAAAGAAGCCGCGGCCGCGGCCCGAGACTTTGCTCGAGCCGCAGCCGCGGACCTTACGCGCGAAGACTAAGCGTCGCTTTCGGTTGCCTCTTCGTCCGACTCTTCTGCCGGCGCTTCAGGCTTCTCGTCAGGAATCAGCTTGCCGAAGTACTCCGGCATCTCGACGCCGCCGATGTCCTTCATGATCTGCATCGCGGGCGGGAGCGCGCTTGTCAGGTTCTTGATGAACCCACCAGCGCCGCCGCCTTCGTTGCCACCATCCCAGACGATGACCTTGTCGAACTTGATGTTGCTGATCGCGTTCGCAGCGGTCTCGGAGATCTGTTCGATGTGCTCGAGCATCATCAGCTGGAACGCCTGAGGCGCGCCGCCGCAAGCCCCGACAATCTGCGCCAGACCTTGGCCCTTCTTGGCCAGGATCTCGAAGTTACCACGCGCCTCGGCGTCGAGCTTCGCGAAGACCGCAGCGGCCTCACCCTCGGCGAGGATGCGGGTTTTCTCGGCGGTCGCTTGCGCGGCCACGATCGTCTGGGCCTTCTGTGCCTTCGCGACGGCCTCCAGTTCGGCGCGCGTCTCGGCTTCACGCTTGATCGCTTCCGCGTCAGCGGCTTTGGCTTCGGCGAGGTACTGAGCCTCGCGCACGGCGGCGTCGGCTTGACGCCTGCGCGACTCACCCGTTTGGAAAGCCTCGGCCTCTTTCACCTGCAAGGTCGCGTTCGCGGTGGCGATCAAGGCTTTCGACAGGTTCTCACCCTCGACGGCCGTCGCGTTAGCCTGCGCCACTCGCACGCGCATCTCGCGCTCGGAGTCGCGCACCGCGGACTCCTGCTCGAACGTCGCCTTGCGCTCGCCAATGGTCTTCTCTTTGTCGAGTTCGGCCAGCTTGACCGCGCGCTCACGCTCGGCTTCTTTGGTGCCGATGTCGCGTGTCTTCTCGGCGTCGGCGACCGCGACCATGCGCTCGCGATCGGCCTCGGCAACACCGATGGCACCGTGGCGCTCCTGCTGGGCCACGTCGATCAGCGCCTGCTGCACGGCTTCCGACGCCGCCTTGCGGCCGATGGCCTCGATGTAGCCGGACTCGTCGGTGATGTCCTTGATGTTGACGTTGATCAGGATCAAGCCAATCTTCTCAAGCTCGGGCTCGAGGTTCTCCTGGATGCGGCCGAGGAACGAGTCGCGGTCGCGGTTGATCTCCTCGATGCGCATGCCGGCGATCACCTGACGCAGCTGACCGAAGATGATGTCTTCGGCCTGCTTCATGATCTCGGCCGTCGTCAGACCCAGAAGACGCACGGCGGCGTTGTTCATCTGCTCATTCGCCGTGCCGATCGCGACCGTGAAGACACTTGGCACGGACACGCGGATGTTCTCGATCGAGAGCGCGCCCTCAAGCGGCGTCTCGATCTGCATCGGGTCGAGCGAAAGGTAGTCGTAGTTCTGGATCAGAGGCCAGACAAATGCGCCACCGCCGTGCAGCGTCTTCGCCGAGCGGCCGCCGGCTGTCTTACCGTAGATAATCAGGACGCGGTTGGAGGGGCAGCGCTTGTAGCGCCGCGCCAGCACCATGACCGATCCGAAGATGATCAGGACGCCGAACACCGTCATGTAGAGCGGCGCGTTCGAGCCGTCGAGCAGACTGCCCTGGGCGAGGAAAAGTGGGAGGTTCATGAGAGTTCCGTGTGGAGGGATATGTGAGCTTTGAACTGAAGGGGACTACGCACTAGACGGGCTCGACTTCGAACGAACCTGGCGTAATCATGCGGACGAGGCGCACCTCGGTGCCTGTCGGGATCTTCTCTTCGAAACCGGCCGGCGAGCTGGCGTCGTACTGTTCGGTGCGGCCTTGAATCGAGACGGTCACCTTGCCCTTGCCGGACGGCGGAATCACCAGGTAGACCTTCGCTGTTTGGCCGACGATCTTCTCGGGCTGCAGGTTGCCATCTGAGTAGAGCCTCTTTTGCAGACCCAAGATCGAGACCACGACGAACATGATCGCAAGACCACTCAGCATAGCGATACCGATCGTCGGAAAGATGCTCCAGCCGGCAGACGTCGCGCCCCAACCGGCGAGGCCGAAGAAGCAAAGGAACGCGGCGACGGCGCGCACCGAGAGGAAGCCGAAGGCGCTCTCGGTACCGTCCAACTCGACGTCTCCGTCGCCAAGGCCATCGACGTCGTCCATGCCTCCAAATCCGAACAGAAGCAGGATCGTCTGCAAGGAGATCACAACGCCCCCGACCGCGGCGCAGATGAGGAACATCATCTCGCGCGACCAGTCGAGGGAGAAGGCCGATAAGGGAGTGGAGAGCATGAGAAGTCCTAAGGCCACAGAGGCAAAACGTCGAGGCTGAGGAGGAGCGTACTCCTAAGGAGGGGTGGCATTCAACGTCCCGGGCGGAAGGTCCGGCTTCTGGACCGTATACTCGTAAGCATGGACCCCGTCCTCCTCGACCTTTCTGGCTCGGCTCAAGAGGTGATGCAACAGTTCACCTACCTTGGGCCATTCCTTGTGCTGCTCTTGTGCGGCATGGGGCTGCCGCTGCCTGAAGAGGTCACGCTGATCGGCTCAGGGATCCTGGTTTACCAAGGGCGCGCGGACTACATGCTGATCACCGCAACGTGCTCAGTGGCGATCCTCTTGGGAGACATGATCCCGTTCTTCATTGGGCACCACTACGGGAAGAGCGTCCTCAAGATCCCCTTTGTGGCCCGCGTTCTGCACCCGGAGCGGTTCAATCGGCTCGAGAAGCGCTTCCTCGAACACGGTAGTTGGGCCACCTTTGCCTGCCGCTTTTTGCCGGGCGTCCGGATTCCGGGCTACTTCGTTGCCGGCACGATGCAAATGAAGTCGTGGCGCTTCCTTCTATTGGATGGGCTTGGGATTCTGATCTCGGTGCCCATCTCGATCCACATCGGCTTCCTCTTTGGCGACCAAATGGACCGCCTGAAGGCGACGATGCAGGACCTGCACCTCGTCTTGGGCTTCCTGGTCGTTGCGCTCGTCATCATCCTGGTGGTCATGTCCCGCAAGAACCGACTGGCGACCCGCTCGCAGTTGCCCCTGGCGCCGAAGGCTAAGAAGGGCGCCCCACTCGAGGCGACGGTGCCTGAACCGCGCAAGGACCCGATGACACGCCCCGTGGACGACCCGGGACAGCCCGAGTAGGGCCCGAAAAGGCCACACGATGGCCCGTTCCGGCGGTCCACGCGGCCCAGAAATCCCGCCTACGGCCTCGGAAACGGCAATCTCGACTTGACGTTTCCCTAACGATCGCTATCCTGCTATGCCCATTTTCGTGGCCTGGCCGTCCCCAAAACTCCGTTGGTGACCGAAGGCATATCACGGACCCTCGAGGCGCAGCCTCGACCCCCAATCCACCCGCGACTCCAAAGCGGGACGACACCCCCACCAGTCACCACCGATGGACTTCCTCTATATCTCCATAGGCGCCGCGTTGGCCGCCCTGATTTTCGCAGTCGTGCGTTACTTCGCGATCATGAAGCGCGACGACGGCAACGAAGTCATGCAGGACATCGCCAAGCAGATTCAGGATGGCGCCGCTGCATTCCTTAAAGCTGAGTACACCTGGCTTGCTGTCTTTGTTGTTGTCGTTGCGGTTGCCATCGGCCTCTCGGACCCGACCACGGGCCTAGGCATGAAGACGGCGATCGCATTCGTCTCGGGCGCAACGGCTTCGGCTGTCGCTGGCTACTTCGGCATGTACACCGCGACGCGCGCGGCTGTGCGCACGACGCAAGCTGCCACAAACAGCTTGGCGGACGCCCTTGGTGTCTCGTTCAACTCGGGCGTGGTCATGGGCATGAGCGTTGTGGGCCTTGCGCTTCTCGGCGTCGCGGGCTTCACGCTGGCCTACGCACCTGACTTCACGGCAGCTGGCCTTGAGAACGTCCTGGGCTTCAGCTTCGGCGCCTCATCGATCGCGCTCTTCTCACGCGTAGGTGGCGGTATCTTCACGAAGGCTGCTGACGTCGGCGCCGACCTTGTGGGCAAAGTCGAAGCGGGCATCCCCGAAGACGACCCCCGCAACCCGGGCACGATCGCGGACAACGTCGGCGACAACGTCGGTGACGTGGCAGGCATGGGCGCCGACCTGTTCGAGTCCTACGTGGGTTCGATCATCGCGGCCATGACCCTGGGCGCCTTCGCCTACACCGGCATCGACGGCATGCGCGGCATGGTGACGCTGCCCCTCGCCGTCGCCGCTCTTGGCATCTTCGCCTCGATCATCGGTACCTTCTTCGTGAAGGCCAAAGACGAACACGCACTTCACTCGGCTCTGTTCCGCGGCCTAATCGTCGCCTCGCTAGTCGTCGTCGGCGCTACTTGGTGGCTAACCATGGGTGGCGGCCTCGAGCTTCCCGAGAAGCTCGTCGGTGTCGACCACGACATGTCAACCGGCCTTGCGCTCCTGATCTCCGTCGTCTCGGGTCTCGCCATTGGCGTGATCATCGGCAAGATCACCGAGTACTACACGTCGACGGAAACGCACCCCGTTCGGAACATTGCTAAGCAGTCCGAGACAGGCGCCGCCACGAACATCATCCACGGTCTTGCGACCGGCATGGAGTCCGTCGCTCTTCCCGTGCTTTGCATCTGCGTCGCGATCTTCCTGTCGAACTACATGGCTGGCGTCTACGGCGTCGCCCTCGCCGCCGTCGGCATGCTCTCGACCTTGGGGATTTCCCTTGCGGTCGACGCATACGGCCCGGTTGCCGACAACGCTGGTGGTCTTGCCGAGATGGCGAAGCTGCCCCCGGAAGTCCGTCAGCGCACGGACGCCCTCGACGCGGTTGGTAACACCACGGCCGCCATCGGCAAAGGTTTTGCCATCGGTTCGGCAGCCTTGACGGCACTGGCTCTCTTCAGCGCCTTCTGCAGCCGCGCCGGCACGATGATCACGGAGAACTACCCGGACGAAGCCGCTAGCCGGCTTGGTGTTGACGGCAACTTGATGCTCAACATCAACTCGACCTACGTCATCATCGGCCTCTTGCTCGGTGGCATCCTGCCGTTCCTGTTCAGCGCCCTGACCATGCGCGCCGTCGGTAACGCCGCCTTCGCCATGGTCGAAGAGGTCCGCCGTCAGTTCCGCGAGATCCCCGGCATCATGGAAGGCACCGGCAAGCCGGACGCCGCCCGCTGCGTCGCGATTTCGACCGACGGTGCCCTCAAGCAGATGGTCCTTCCCGGCGTCATTGCGATCGCCGCACCGATCCTCGTTGGCTTCTGGAGCGTCGAGGCGCTCGGCGGCCTGCTCGCCGGCGCACTCGTTACGGGTGTCATGATGGCCATCTTCATGTCCAACGCCGGTGGCGCATGGGACAACGCGAAGAAGTACATCGAGGGCGGCGCCCACGGTGGCAAAGGTTCCGATCCGCACCACGCGGCCGTCGTCGGTGACACCGTTGGTGACCCCTTCAAGGACACTTCGGGCCCGTCGCTCAACATCCTCGTCAAGCTGATGACCGTGGTGGGACTTGTGTTCCTGCCTTGGTTCCTCGGCTAGACAAGACGCATGAGACTCCCGCCCGGGTCTAAGACCCGGGCGGGAATCGATGCGGCGGGCTCTCGAATCCTCGAGGGCTCGCCGTGATTGTTTATCCTGTTTTCAGTCTGACCCAACGTCAGCACCTTTCGAGTCCACGACTCAACCGGAGCCCCGTCATCGATTCCAAACAACTCGCCGCAGCAGCGGCCTTCCTCGCCGACGAGAAAAAGGCTGAGGACATCCACATCTTCGACGTGGACGAGCAGTTCAAAGTCGCCGACTATTGCGTCGTCGTCAGTGGCAACTCGCGCCCCCACGTCAAGGCGATCTATGACGAGCTCCACGTCCGTCTGAAAGCGGCGGGTGAGCAGCATCGCCCCGTCGAGGGCAGCGAGCTCGGCTGGTGGATCCTTCTGGACTACGGCAGCGTGATCGTCCACATCCTGCAGCCCGACGCGCGCGAGTACTACGACCTCGAGAACCTGTACGGCGAGTGCGCCGAGCTCGACTGGCGCCCGATCACCGAGGCCGAGGACTTCCCCGAGTTGCCCATCCCGACGCTGCACCGACGCGCCGAGTAGGCGCCGCATGACAACCCAGGACAAGGCGTTCCGCCTTCCGCGCGCCGCTTGGCCGGTGTTCCTGACCGGCCTCCTCTTCCTTGTGTACGCCGGCACGTTCGGCGGGCTCAGCGACGGGCGCATCCTGGGTAACGACGCGATCGGGTATGCGGCCGAGTTGGCCCGCGGCGCGCCGCATGCGAACCCGCATCACCTAGCGTTCCATCCGCTTGCGAGCGCGATCCACTCGGCGCTCTCTCCATTTGAGAGTCCCACCTTCGCCCTGCGCAGTCCGCTGGGTCTCGCGATGACCGCGCAAGTGCTTCTTTCTGCGCTTGGTGGCGCTCTCGCTGCGCTGTTTTTCTTCCGCGCGGCGAGGCGGACACTTGGAGAGGCGCGCGGCGCTAAAGTCGCGGCGCTAACTTTGACTGCCGCGCTGGCCTTCTCGTCCGGCCACTGGCTGTACGCTTCGGTCGGCGAGACGTACCTGCCCGCAATCGCGGCCGAAACCCTGCTTTTGGGCCTCGCGCTGCGCGAGCGTCTCGAGCGCCAAGTGCCGCTCGTTGCGCTGATCGCGACGCTGCTGGCCGCCGTGCTCTTGCGCCAAGACAGTGTGCTGGTAGCGCTTCCGGTTGCGCTCTTGCTTCGGCCGCGGCGTGCGGCTTTGGTGTTGGCTTCAGCCGGCGCGCTGGCCATCGCCGTCTACGTCGTTGCGTGGATGGGCGCCGGGACCGGGGATGGGTTTACAGTGTGGCTGCGCGGCCTTGCGAACAGCGGCCTCTGGGGTGCGCCGATCAGTCTGCGCAACCTCAGCGTGGGCGGCACGCTGGCGCTCACGACGCTGTCGTATCCGATCTGGTATGCCAGCCAAGGCTTCCTACATGGCGACGTGGATCGGGCAACCGCGTCGCTCTTGATGGGGCTTGCACCGTGGCTACTTCTGGCGATGGGGCCTCGGCTTGGGCAGCTCGGGCGCCAAGGAAAAACAGAGGGCGCGCCTGCGCTCGAGCGCAGGCGCGCGCTCGCCGCGCTGCTCTCCTTCGCGCTCTTGCGCTTTGGCTTCTTCGCCTGGTGGCAGCCGGGGAACATGGAGTATCACACCGGCACGCTGACGCCGCTCTTCCTCGCGCTCGCGGTTTGGCTAGGCGGCCGGCCGGCGGCCACGCTGCATGCCGCGGGCGCGTGGACGTTCGCGGCCGTGCTGGTCATCGCCGGCAACGTCACGTCGCTCATCGGCCCGAACCAAGCGAGCGACCTCGACGCGCGCGCGCAGGAGGCGCTCGAAGCTGCCGGTCCCGGCGGCCTCGTGCTGTCGCTCGACGGACTCGGGCACCTGGCACTCGAGCGTGCGCGCGGCACGCACGCGGGCGGCACCGCTGATCTGCCGCGCATCCTGAACGCGTCGCTAGTCGCGAGTGGCACGAACCTCGACAAGCTGCCGGAGCTGCGCGCCGCAATCGCCCACACGCTGCGTAGCGGCGGCCACGTCTTTGCGGCGCGCGACATGATTCTGCCTGAGCGATTCCACCACGCGCCGTGGCCGCTCGACTGGACCGACTCGCATCACGACGGTGGCATGGACAAGCTGGTCGACGGCTTCGCGCCGACGCCGGTCGACATGGACGCGGGCCTCGACTCGTGGCTCTGGCGCCTCGAGTAGCTATTTCGCCAAGACGGCCCAGTCCGGCAGCGTGCCCGGATCGATGCCCAGAATCGGACCGGCGAAGAGCGCAAAGAAGACAACCACAAGAATCACGCCCAGCAGGTTGAACCAGAACCCCACGCGCATCATCGAGCGAATCGGCACAAGGCCCGAGCCGAACACCACGGCCTGCGTCGGCGACGCCACCGGCATCATGAACGCACAGCTAGCGGACAGGGTGGCGGGGATCATCAAGGCGCGCGGGTCCATCTCAAGCGCGACTGCCGCCGAAGCCAAAATCGGCAACACCATCTGCGTGGTCGCCGTGTTGCTCGTAAGTTCGGTCAGGAAGGTCAGCACGATGCAGACGACCGAGATGATCACAAGTGGCGGCGCCCCGCGCAGAGCCTCAAAGTGGCCGGCGACCCAAGTTGAGAGCCCCGACGCGCCAAAACCCTCCGCCAGAGCGAAGCCGCCGCCGAACAAAAGCAGCATGCCCCACGGCACCTCCTTCGCCATGCGCCACTCGAGCAGCCTCTCACCCGAACGATCCTTCGACGGCAGGCAGAACAAGAGGATCGCCATCGCAATCGCGACGGTCGCATCATCGATCATGCCCGTCGGCACGAACGGTAGGGCCTGCCAGCCGGGGATCGAAACCGCGCCGAAGTCGAAGCCCTTGCGCGTGATCCACAGGAGGGCCGTCGCGCCGAAGATCGCGGACGACCAAACCTCGTCGCGTCGAAGCGCGCCGAGGTCTCTCCGCATCGCATGAATCGCCTCGTTGCTGCCGAACAGGTGCCCACCAAGGTCGCGGAAAACCACAAAGACGAGCAGCAGCCAACCGCATCCCAGGAACAGGATCGACATGGGCAAGCCCAGGGTCATCCACTCGGCAAACGACGGCTCGGGTGCGTCGGGGAAGAGCTCCGTCAGCTGCTGCGCAAACACCAGGTTGGGCGGCGTGCCCACAAGCGTCGCCATCCCGCCGATGTCGGCGGCGTAAGCAATGCCGAGCAGAAGCGCAATCGCGAACTGGCGGCTCCGTCGCTGACCGTCCTCGCCTGGCTCGGTGCCCTCCTCGGGCCGACTCGACTCGATCACCGACAGCACGATTGGCAAGAGCACCATCACGGTGGCCGTGTTCGAGATCCACATCGACAGAATCGCGGACGCCAGCATGAACCCCAGGATCACGCGCCGCGGCGTTCCGCCGACAAGCCCCACAATCGTCAACGCGATGCGGCGGTGCACGCCCGACTGCGACAGGCCAATCGCCAGCAGGAAGCCACCCAAAAACAAGAACACCGTCGAGCGCGCATAGACCGGCGACAGCTCGACCATCGACTGAATGCCCGCCGCGGGAATCAAGACAAGCGGCAAGAGCGCGGTCACCGGAATCGGCACAGCCTCGAACGACCACCACAGCGCCATCCAGACGGCGATGGCCGCCATGCGCGCCACGCTCGCGGAGTCGCCGGGCTCAATCCAGAGCACGAGCGCAGCCGCAACAGGCCCGAGGGCCAGCTTCCAAGCTGCCCCTTTGATCGGCGTCGCAGACTGGCGCGTCTCGGATCTCATGGCGCGATTTCATTCTGCGCCTTTTCCCGGGGCCGCGCGCGACTGCGCTCGAACACTTTGTGGGAGCCCCTACTCGCCGTAACCCAACTTGCCCATCTCGTCGCGCTCGGCTGGGGTCGTTTCGCGCTCGGTATTCGCGCCCGCGGACACATCCCATGCACCCGTCTGCCAGACGCTCAGTAGCTTCGCGAGCTCGGCGACTGTGTCCGCGTGCTGCGCGCCAACATCCTTGGTCATGCCCGGATCGCTCGCCAAGTCAAACAGCTGCATGCCGATCGGCACCGGCATCTCGCGTGGCACTTTCCGGCCCGCCGCATCCACCACGACCTCGATGCCCAGCCGCATGTCGTCCGACAAGGTCGAGACCAGCTGCCAGTCGCCGCGGCGCACGCCGATCTGCTTCCTGTTCGCGTGCTCGAAGAAGCGCGCGCGTGAGCCTGGCGCAGCCTCGGCCGCAGCCTCGGTCACCACACCGGCCAGAAGATCGCGCCCGCGCAAGCCACTCAGGTTCACATCGCGACCGGCAGCGGCGTAGCGCAAGATCGTCGGCGCGACGTCCACGCCGCTGACCGGATCGGCAATCTTGAGCCCCGCGGGGCCACCGGGAATCCGCATGAACAGCGGCACCTCAATCGTCTCCGCCAAGATGCCTTGGTGCGTGAAGTAGCTCGCGTGCTCGCCGAGCGACTCGCCGTGATCCGCCGTCACGAAGAACGCCGTACGCCCGAGCGTGCCGGCCTCGGCCAAGCTGCTCGCGAGGTTCTCAACAAGCCCGTCGGCGTAGCTGACCTCGACGGCGTACAGATGCCGCGCATAGTCGACGCTGTTCGAGCCCGCCAGGAAACTCAACGTGTCCGGCAGCTCATCAACGGCTGGCAGCGCGCTCGGGCTGCCCTGTGCCACGAGCTTCTGCGGCGCCGGCCCGTAGCGCTCGGCATGGGCGGCCGCAAAACCCTCGGGCGCGGTGTACGGCGTGTGCGCATCGAACAAGTGCAGCCACAAGAACACGGGCCGCTCGGGCGCGACCGCGTGCCACTCGGCCACGCGACTCTTCAACGCGCGGATCGTCTCGCCGCCGTCCGTCGTAGCGTCGGGGCTCGCCTGCAAGAACTCGTCAAAGCCCTGCCCAAAACCCGCGCCCGCGCCGATGTAGCGCTGACTGACCGCGCCGGCTGTGTGATACCCAAGCTTGCGCAGGCGCTCGGGCAGAGTTCGATTCGCGCCCGCGAGCATCGCGAAGTTGTCGTGTACGCCGTGATCGTCCGGGTACGTGCCGGTCAAGATCGAGGCGTGCGATGGCTGCGTGACGTTGCCGACGGACAAGCTGTCGGTGAACTCGATTCCACTCGCGCGCAGCTCGTCGAAGTACGGCGTGTGCGCGCCGCCCAAGTCCGCGCGCGTGGTGTCCAAGGTCACCAGCAAGATGTTCGGCAGAGGCGCGCCGCCCACATCCCCGAGCACCTCGGGAGCACCCCACAAGACCGCCGCCTCATCCAGCGTGCCATCGAGCCCCGCCGCCACGTCGTCCTTGCCATGCCCCGACCAAGCGCGCAACCGCAGGCTCACCGACTCGCCGGCGTAGTCCGACAAGTCCACACTGAACGCGTGCCACAGCGTCTCGACCGGTGCCATGCGCGGCACCATCGTGCGGTACCACAGCCGCTCCCAGCCTTCACCGCTGCCAGGGTCCGCGTTGCCCCCCGTCGCCACATCGACCGCCAGGTGCACCCGCTCGAGCGCGTCGCGATGCGAAGGTCCCAGCGCCACGTCGAACACCAGCTTGCCATCCGCCGGCACATCCGCCGCCATCACCAGCGGCACGCCAAAGTCGGTCGGCCACGTGCGCCGCCCCGAGTTGTTCAACGTCACCAGCCCGCCGTCACTCGCAGCCGCGCCTTCGCCCGCGCCGAGCGGCTCGAAGCCACCCCAAAACCCGCGCCGCATCAGCTCGACAAACCCCAGCTCCACCGGCGTCCCCGCCAGCCCATCGGGCAGCACCCGCAGCGCCACGATCTCGCCCGTCCACGCCGGATGCCCGCCGAGCTCGAGGCGCACCTCGCGCGCACCTTCCGCGTCCGCCGCCACCGAAATCTCGGCCGCGCACTCCGCCGGCCACGAGCCCTCGGGGTCCGTCCCCCGCCGCCACTCCACGCGCGCGCGCGTCGCCCGCGGCAGCCGCGCCCGCCAGCTGATCCCGTTCACATCGCCTGCCGCCAAGGCCACATCCGCCTGCCAATCCCAAGCGCGCAAGCTGCGGTCCTCGAACGGCACCTCCGCCCGCGTCCAGCCCGTCGGCAGCCCGCCCACGAAGTCCCAGGCCCGCACCGACTCGCTCATGCCCAACAGCCTTTCCGCCGACGACGAGCCATCCGCCAAGCGCGGATCCAAGTGCACGGCGCCCGCCTGCGGCTCGCCGCCACCCGAGCAAGCCGCCACCATCAACAACCAAAGAGCCAAGCTCCCCCGACTCATCCCAAGCGCTCTCTTCATGTCACCCATCTTCTATGCGCCCGGTCCGGGCAGCCCATAGCCTATCCTGTGTGCGCCATGCCGCCGAGCCCGTCCCCCACATCCAAGTCCGCCAAGCTGGCCCTCGCCCTGATCATGATCCTGGGCATCGTGCTGCGCTTCGTTGCGGCGCCCGCGCCGGGAGGCCTCTCCGGCGGCCTCGATCGCGAGATGGACGGCTTCCAAGGTGCGTTCTTCGCGCTCACCTCGACGAACTACGAGCGCCTCGGCCCCGCCGCCGCGGGCGGCTACCCGATTGTCAATCTCGACGCCGACCCGGCCGCCCCCAAGACCTGGTACGTCTACGCGAACCACCCACCGACGCTCGCCTTGTTCTTCTGGCTCGAGCTCAAGCTGCTCGGCCCCGACGGCTGGCAAGACGCGCCCGCCACCGGCCACCCCCCCACAAGCGTGCAGCCCGGAAACCTCGAGCGCCTCCTGCGCGCCCCGATGATGTTCGCCAGCCTCGCCTCGATCCTGGCGCTCTTCTGGGCTCTGCGCTCGTCGATGGATGAGCGCGAGGCGCTGCTCGGCACGCTCCTGTACGCCGCCGCGCCGCTCGCCGTCCTCGACGCCGGCCTGGTGAACTACGAGCCGCCCAGCATCCTGTGCGTCCTTGTCGCCTTCGGCGCCACGCTGCGCTACCTGAACCACGGCCAAAAACGCCACCTGATCCTCGGCGCCGTCGCCATCGCGCTCGGCACCGCGCAGACCTTCGCGCCGCTGTTCTTCTGTGTCCCCCTGTGCCTGTTTGTGCTCGGCCACCGCCTGCGCCATCGCGGGCTTCTCCCCGCGATCCGCACCACGTCGATCTTCGCCGGCGCCGCGCTCCTGCCGATCCTGATCCACGGCATCTGGGCCCGCCACGCGCTGTCGGAGCTCGGCCAAGTCCCGCACCTCACCGACCGCATCGGCCAGCTGTTCGGCCCGCTGACCACCGGCGAGGTCCCGTTCTTCTCGTGGCTCACGCTGCAGTTCACGCACCTCTCGAGCGCCTCTTCCGAGCTCTTCCGCGACCTCGTCCTCGTCGGCCTCGTCTTCTCGATCCTCGACCTTCTGGCCGCCCCGACTCCCAACAACGGCGACAGCGACAGCGACAACGAGCCCAAGGCCGCAAGGTCCCAAGCCGCCGCCTTCGCGCTCTTGCTCTTCGCCGGTGGCCTCGCGGTCCTCTTCTTCTACTACCGCCACACCGCGGACGGCTACCAGCCCGGCACCTCGGCGCAGACCACGTTCATGCTGAACCTCCTGCCGGGAGCCGCGGCCCTCGCCGGAGTCGCCATCTTCGAGGTCGGCGCGACCCTCACCCGCGTCCTGCAGAAGGGCAAAGACCCCACCCAGCTGTCGCCGTTCACGCGCCACGGCCCGGCCATCATCGCCACCGCCCTGGTCCTTCTGACCCTCGGCAGCTTCTCCCGCACGACCGCCGCGACCTACGCCACCTGGCGCGCCCCGGACGCGACCCGCCCCCTGCCTCTCGAAGTCGGGACCGAACTGAACGAGCTCCTCCCTCAAGGCGCCGTCGCCCTCTTCCCCCAATCCCTCGGCTGGACCCCGGCCGTCTCCCTGTACGCGTGGCGCACGCTCCTGCCCGTCACCCCCGACATCCCCAGCTTCCAGTTCACAGAGGCCCGCATCGCCGCCGCCGGCCTCACCACGGCCCCGCGCTACCTCTTGCTCCCGAGAGAGCCGCGCACCGAGACAGCCAAGAACCTCGAGGCCTTCTTCCACAACATGGCCCCGGACGTCGCCGCCCGCGAGCCCCTCACCTCCCCAAACTGGCGAGCCTGGCGCCTCGACGAGTAAGTCCCGCGGAAACGCTCGCGGCGGACGCCCTAGCCCGCAGAATCGTCTTCCAGCAGCCTCGGGAGATCGCGAGCGCCATGGACAAAACGCACGACTTCGAGGTCCTTGCCATCAAGGCGATAGAAGATCAGATAGCTGGGGAAACCTGACACCGCCCAAGAACGGATCCCCTTGGCGCGGGCGCTGGCAAACCTGCGCTTGCGCCCCGCACCGGGGCTCCCCAGAAGAAACTGAACGGTGGCTTCGAGAGCATCGAGCAGTCGCTCCGCTGCGGCCAAAGAGTCCTCACCAATGAAGAGGTAGGCCTCAGCGAGGTCCTGCTCCGCAAGCTCGTGCCAGATCACCCTGCCGGTCATCCGACTTTGGCTACTGATCCGCTCCGCCTTCGGTGAGCTTCTCCCTCAGAGTCCTACGAAGCTCGCCCCACGCCTCGCCGGTCATCTCCCTGGCGGGAGAGTCGAGCCCCTCGAGGATCCTTCGCTCGAGTTCCTCTCTCTCGCGGGCCCGCTGGTCCGCATGGATCAGCCGCCGGATGTACTCGCTTGGGGTGCTACACCCCGACGTGATGGCCTGGTCCTTGACGTAGTCCTTCTGGGTGACGGGAAGAGACACCGTCATGCTGGTCAGTTCGTGCTTGCCACTCATGATGAGTTCAGACTAGGCTCAATGAGGATAACTGTCAATATCTAACAGATTCGGCTCGGCGACGTTGGAACTTGAGGCAACTAGGAGAACCATGCCCCCATGGAAGCACGCGGTCCTCGGCCCCTCGACCGCAAGCAGGCCAAAGCTACTCACCCCAGCGAGCTTGCTGCCGACACCTTGCAATGGCGGTGGCAAACGAAATCTGACCCACTTGGCAATCCAAATCTGACCCACCTCGAGCGGCAGGGGTGATCCAGGGCGGAGCCCTGGCTTTATTGGGGCCGGAGTCGCG
>Ga0316206_1000306_pt1 | contig 76179 bp, 50 predicted proteins | sample 6monthpyrite_MG_FD_204942 | JGI IMG/M metagenome (GOLD analysis project Ga0316206, IMG submission 204942) | Microbial mat bacterial communities from mineral coupon in-situ incubated in ocean water Damariscotta River, Maine, United States -... | ecosystem: Environmental > Aquatic > Marine >...
AACCGTTGAAACTGGGGCGGATCGGGGTATGGTGGGAGTCACCCATCGGATGTCGGTGTTGGCTGGCGCTGTTGTTGGCGTAAGTAACTACCAATACGCGAGTTACACCGTTCCGTTGGGGCCTAAATCACCTTCTTAATGAATAAGAAGGGTTGAAACATCGCCCAAAGGCGGTGGTTCGGACCGGATGCGGCCTAGCGAGGGCACTTGGATTTCATGATGAATCAGACTTTGAGCAAGAAGGGACTTCGGCGCGGACTGGATGCGCACATCGAATCGGGGGCGGTCGTGGTCGACCCCAACTACAGCACCTGGAAGAGCGGCGTGTTTGCCGTCGTTGACTGCGTGTTCAGTGCGCAGGCGAAGTACGAGACGATGGTGCTGCCCATGCTGCAGGAGCGCTTGTCGGCGCGGCCCGGTATGGCGGACACCAAGGCCTTGACGTTCAGCCACTTCATGGCGGACGTGGACCTGTTTGCGCCCGACCGGTGGGATGGGTATGGGCGTGCGGTTTTGACGCGACAGGTGCTGGCTCGGCGGCGCAAGGTCGAGGTCTGTTACGACATCGCGCAGTACTTCGTCGAGCGGGGTTTCGAGACCTCGAAAGACCTGCGCAAGCTCGGTGACGAGCAGCTGACGGAGCTTGTGCTGGGGCCGCTGCAGTCGGCGATTCGCGGTCTGGGGCCGGCGCTGTCGCGCTATCTGTTGATCCTCTTGGGCATCGAGGACCAGATCAAACCCGACACGATGATCTTGCGGTTCTTCGACTCGTTGTCGGACTGGTCGCCTCGTATGGGCGAGGCCGCGGACATCGCCGTGATCGAGAGCGTGATCCGCAAGGCGGCGAAGGCGCACGGCACGACACCGGCGCGCCTCGACAACGCGATCTGGCGACACGAGAGCTTCGGGATTTAATGGCAGCAGTCCCACGCTGACTTTGGGTCAGCGTGGGACTGCGTTGCGTGTAGGCTTGTGAGGTCGTGCTGGCCGTGGACCTCGACTACATCGCCGGGCGTGGACCGCAACTTCGGCGCCGAGCACCGTCCGCGACCGCTGCGCCGAATGCAAGCTGCGATAGCAGCGTGGGGGCGGCCCGCTGCCACAATGCCGAATCTGGCCCGCCGCAGGAGCCCCGAGTGCGGGCCGTTGCAGCAGCGCCGAGGCCGGCGCACTGCAACTGCCTTACCGTGGCACTATTGAACCGGCGGTTCGTCCGGGCCGGTGAGACCTTGCTTGCGGATCTGCTTCAGGATCCTGTCGACGGCTTCCGCGGAGAGGTTGTCGGCTTGCTGCGAGGACGGGCCTCGTTCCGGTGGGGGCGTGAGCTGTGATAGGACCTCGATGACATTCTCTGCGATGGTGTCGGTGTCGTTGTCCTCGGCGGTGAGGCCGCCCAGGAACACCGCGGCGATGGCGGCCACGCCGTCGGGCAGGCAGCCCCCGGCGTTGGACTCGTTGAGGCTCATCTGCAAGACCTTGGCGGCTTGGCAGGGCTTCATCGGCACTAGGTCGCTGGCGTGCCAGTTTTCTTGCAGGGCGGACTCGTAGTGCTCGCGGGTCATCGACGAGTTCGTGAAGAAGTCGACGATGCCCGCACCCGCGAGGTCGATCAGGAAGGCGCCGATCGAGTAGCCCGTCTCGACCCGCCGGTACAGGTACATCTGCGCCAGACCCTCTTCGTGGCGATCGGCCGAGATGAAGCTGGACTCGATCGCTCCGGCCCCCGAGCTGTCGAAGTAGGCGAGCTCGGGCGAGAGCTTGCGCTGAGGCTGATCGGGGTCGTTCGGGCGTGCTTCGTCGTTCGTCATTGCGTTCGGGTTGATGAGGGGGAGGCCCCCTAGCGCGGGGCCGTCACGTCTCGCCGGCGGCGAGTGATTGGAAGACGAGCACCTGCCGCGCCGGTGTCAGACGAAATAGGGAATTCCTTGATGGGCCGCACCTGCTTCACTGGACCATGCCTGCGCTGCCTTGGAGGAACGAGGGGCCGTGGTCCGCTCTTGAGAGGAAGCTCTCGAGCAAGGGCCTGAGTTCCTGCCTGCCGACCAAGCGCTCGATCTCTCCGGCAGCGCGGCTGATCTCAGCGACGTGGGTTTCGAGCTTCATCTCGACATGGGCGTTGAGGCGCTGCTCGGGGGACAGGTGGGGGCCGGGTGGGATCCCGATGGGGGGCGCGGCCTCGCTCCAGTTCAGGAGCTCGCTGAGCGTCTTGTCGATGGCCGTCTTGGGCGCGCTCACCGTCCCCATCATCGCGTCAAGATCATCGATGAAGAGGCCAGCGATCTCCTCGGGATGCACGGGGCCCTGGCCAAGCTGCTGCGAGTAGCGGAGGCACGCCAGCAGGATCTTGCGAGCATCATCCGATGGGATCGGCATCATCTCTAAGTCGGTCTTCGCCTCGTGAAGAGCGCCGGAGTAGTCGGCAGCGTTCAGTTGGGTCTGCGCAAAGCAGTCGATGACACCGACGCCGCGAAGGTCGAGGTGGAAGACACCGATCATGCCGCCCGTGGGCCTCTTGCTGAGGAGGACTAACTGCGCGACGCCTACTTCGGCGAATCCGACCGAGACAAAGGCGTGCTGGATGGCGGCGTTTTGGAGAGTCCGTTTTGTGGGCTTCTTGCGATTGTTCGCGGGCTTCTTCGTGCGGGTCTTCGTGCGCTTCATCGGCGGATCGTCGGGGGCTTGGGACCTGCGTCCGTTGGGCGTGGAGTGCCGCGAGCGCCTGGCCTCGCGGGTTGCGAGGGGGCTCTTGGCGTGTCCTTCCAAGACGAGCGAGGGCTCCGCCGGTGACGGGGCAAGTTGCGAAAAGGTCTACCGCACGCTTTGGCGGCGGAGCTTCTCGAGCAGGGCGGCGGCCTCTGGCAGGCCGCGGGCGACGAGGTCTTGCACTCGGCCTAGAAGCTCGGGTGTGACCGGCAGCTTGGCACCGGCGAGCGCGGAGGCTGCGTTGAGAGCGACTTCGTCGAGGGGGTCGGCGAGGGCTCTGGCAAAGAGCCCCTGGACGGCGTGGATCGATGCGGGGCTGCTGAGCTTCTTGTCGCGAAGGCTTGTGAGGGCCAGGCTTGCGGCGAGGCGGTCTGTGTCGTTCGAGCTGGCCGTGAGCTCGGCCGCGAGGGCGGGCAGCTGGTCCTCGGAGGCCGCAGCACTGATCTGGGACCAGATCATGCCGCGGCGCTTGGTGTCGATCGAGGGGTCGACGGCGGCTTGGTGGAGTGCCTGGTCGACGGCCGGGTCGTGTCGCTCGGCCAGGGCTCTGATGGCATTGTGGGCGACGATGCGGTCAGCGCTCGCGGCCATGCTTGTCCAGGCCGCCGGCGAGCTGATGGTGTCGAGCGCGTCGATGGCCATGCCGAGATCCATCGAGTCGCGCATGGTCATGCCTTGGGTCTTGTCGAGCAGCCAGCGCTCTTCGGCTGGCCCGCCGTTGAGGGTGGCGAGCGGCAAGAGGAACAGGTTGTCGGTCAGGCCGTCGGCGAGGTTTTGGGCGAGGGCGGCCTTGGCGGCATTGCGGATCAACTCGCCCGATGCGCTGGCCGTATCGGGGTGGGCTTGGGCTGTGTTCCAGAAGAGCTTTGGCTTGTGGGAGAAGTCGAAGGCGGGGTCCTGCAGCAGCTTGGCGAAGAGGGCGGGGCCGGGCGGGGCGGCGCTGAGGAGCTGGCCGAGCAGGTCGCCCGCTTGATCGTTGACGTTGATGCCGTTGTGCAGCATGTTGGCGGACGCGAGGTCGCGCAAGGAGGCCTCGATCTGGGCGAAGTCGAGGGTGGTTGGCGCTTCTGGGGGGCTGGTTTCGGGGGTTTTGGGGACTGGGCTGGCCGCCTCGGCGGGGCCAGGCTGATGCGGGGCTGCAAGGCTCAGCGCGCCGCCGCTCTTTGGGCTCGTGCCTCGCGCGGAGACGGAATCTGTGGCTTGCGTGCTGATCGGCACGGCCGCTTCTTGGTGGGAACGGGTGACCCAGAAGATGCTGCCTGCGATCACCACGATGGCGAGCGCAAGGAGGGGGGCGGATTGGGTCATCGCGAGCCGTTCTGGCGTTCGAAGTGGACTAAGGGAGAGATGAGGTCCTTGGGCAGGCGCCCTTCGTTGTGCAGCGCGCGTAAGCTGATCGCAACGTCGGCTGTGAGCAGGTCCTGTTCGTTGTAGGCGATCAAGCGTGCCGCCTCGCGGGCGACTTCCGGATCGGGCGACTCGAGGCTGGCGAGGGCGCGCGTCCGGAGCTCGCCGGCCTGTGCGTGGACGAGGTCCTGGTTTGAGGCAATCCCACTGAGGAGCGCCACCGCGCTTCGGCCGCTGAACTGATCGAGGGCATTGATGAGTGCGCGGCCGTCTTGGGGGCGCGCCTCTCCGGCCAGCGCCTTGAGCGCGGTCTGGGCCTTCGCTTCGGAGCCTTCTCGGGCGACGCGCCACAGCTCGGCATCAACCGCTGGCTCGTGCCACGAGGCCAAGGCGCTGGCGAGGGTGGCGCCGGTTTGCTCGTCGAGCCCATCGAGCTTTTCAAGCCAAGGCTGAGCCTGGGAGTGATCCGCGAGGCGGCGCAGCTGGACAAAGATGGAGTCGCTGCTGAGGTCTTGCGGATCAGAGCTGAGCTTGAGTAGGTATTCCGACTCGGCGGCCTTGCCACCGGAGCACATGATGTTCAGGAATTCGGTGCCCTCCGCGGGTGCGCCAGCCTCGAAAGCCAGCCGGGCAGCGGCGCGGACCGGGTCGCTGTCGAAGGGGTGCATGGAGAAAGCGCCGCCGAGGGCTCCTCTCCAGAACCAGACGCCGGTTTCGCGCCCAAGGAGCTCTGCGAAGGCGGCGGCAGCCTGGCGGTCGCCGAGCGCGGCAAGGCTGCTGAGCTCTTGCAGCGGCTTGTCGATGAGCGGGCTCTTTGTGTCCGTCCGCGCGAGCTCGCTCTCGAGCTCGGCGAGGATCTCGGGGATGCTGCGGTGCTTGACAGGAACGGTGTCGACCGAGGTCCTTTTCCCGGTCGTCACCCCGTCATTCGAAACCGCAAGCGACGGGCCAGTTCCGTGATTCGCTGACGAACTCTGCACTCTATTGGGCGAAACGGCGCCCTGCTTCGGCGGGTTTGCGCTGCGGATGAACCAGGCGATCCCTAGGGCTGCCACGATCACAAGGGCAAGACTGATCTGCGTTTTCATCGAGTCCGATTTAGCGCTCGGCTGAACTGGTGCTTGGTGGTACGCCCGGTCTTCCAGCTTGCGGCCCCGACGGAGCCGTTGATGGCCTTGGCCAGGGCAATGCTGGGCATGTGGGAATCGAACATGACAGGGGGGGAGAGTGTCCGAGGAATGCCCAGAAGACGGCGCAGGTGCCCGGCGGTGTCGTTCAAAACAGAGAAAACCAAGCTGCTTCTGTGCGGACCCTGGCGCTCTACCAGCGCGACCAGTTCGAGCGGCGCTTCTTGCGCTTCTTTGGCGCGGGCTCGTCGGGGGGCGCGCCCAGGAAGATGCCCAGCTTGGCGCAGGCCTTTGTGACCTGCGCGCGCTTCTTGCTGTCGCGCAGAACGAGCAGCGTCTCGCCCGCGCGCTCGAGGTAGCGGCCGGCGGCGTCAAGGACGCGCAGAGCTGTAGCCTCGTCGGGGCAGGAGATCACGAAGGGGCGCTGCCAGTCGAGGCTCACGGCGGACGAGTGCCAGGCGAGGAGCTCGGTCTTGACGTTGGCGGGCAGCGGCGCTTGGGAGGTGGCCTCGAGCCGCTCGACCAAGCGTTCGATCGGCAGCCCCGCGCGGGCGCCCGCGCGCACCGAGCCTTGGGTGAAGCGGAAGAGCGCTCCGACGCCTTTGCCAAGGCGCTCGGCGAAGGGGGCCAGTTCGGCTTCAAGCTGGGCGTCCGGCGCGAGGAAGATCACCTCGAAATCGGGCTGGACGAGGACGGCGGACTCGGCGGGTGCCTCCGCGAGGGCGAGCTCGTCGGTGAACCCAAGCATGTAGCGGCCGATGTCGGTGAGGCCGACGTTGAAGCTGTCGCCGGCTTGGCCAAGCATGACTCCGCCGAAGGGAATCAGCACGCGCTCGAGCAGGCACAACATGGCGTCTCCCCAGGCATTTTCGAGCTGTTCGGGGGTGCTGCGCGTGGGCAGGTCGTCGCGCTCGAAGAGCGGGTTCTCGGTCAGCTTTTGCCAGGCGACAAAGTGAGCCCAGTTGCGGGGCTGGTCGAGGTGGGCGAAGCTCGCGATGAGCTCGGCAAGAGGCGCGCCGAGGCGCGGGAAGGTCCAGCTGAAGGTTCGGTAGAGCCAGGTTTCGTCCTGGGTGCGGATACCCTCGCGGTGCGATTCAATCAGGCTGAGGACCTGCTCGCGGCGGGACTGGCCCAGCCACGCGCGGCCCTCTTCGGTGACCTCGAGTCGCTTGTTTTTCGTGCCCTCTCCGAGGGCGACGATCAGCTGGTCCTCGCGCGCGCTGTAGCGGGCGCGGGAGATACGCTTGGATGTGTGGTCTGCGAAGTAGAGCGCCTCGACGTCGGGGTTCTCGGGGGGCAAGAGCGCGATGAGCTCTTTGTGGGACTTGGCGAAGAGCGCGTTGTCGTTGGCGCGGATGCGGCGCGGCTCGGAGAGGAAGACGAGCAGACAGACCAGGTCGTCGACGACCGGCACGGGTGTCGTGCAAGTGTCAGGGTCGACAGGGCCGGGGCGCGTAATCTTGGGGCGGTGGAGGCGCGCGCGGATCGCGGGGTGGATCGCGACGCGGGGGCGGAGCTCGCCGTCTGTGTCGGCGAAGACAAAGGCGTGGCGCAGGGCCGTGCGGAGCGCGGCCGAGAGGCGCGCTCGCGAGAGTCCTTGTCGGTCGACGGCGAGCTCTTGGAGAAAGGGCGCGTCCGGGCGCGCCATCAAGCGCTTAAGCAGCTTGGCCACATCCCGGGCAGCGGCGGCGGTGATCTCGGAGCCGGGCAGTGCGTCCTCGTGGGAGTTGAGCCAGGCGGCGGGGGACTTGGAGTCGAGGAACGCCTGCAGGTAGCCGGGGTTCGTGATCAGCGCTTCGACGCGCCCGTCGTAGTGGCGCCAGAGATCGTCGGGGGACTTGGTGTACAGGCGCTCACGCTCGTCGCGCGTGAGCATCGAGGAGAGGTATTCGCGTAGGTAGGTCGGGCCGGGGGCCTCGCTCACGTTGAAGCGGCCCATGGCGCGCAGGGCGACGAGCGCGCCTCGGCCCGCCTCCGTTGCGCGAACGCGCTGCCCCTCGCGGAACGTCTCGAGCAGCCCCATGGCGCAGCCCGCCTCGATGGCCTCTTCGTCGCAGTAGGGCGCGACGTCGGCGGCCGCACGCGGTGGCACGTCCAGGATGACCTGGCGCTCCCGGGGGGAGAGCTGCTCCCACGCGGGCAGCAGTCGAAAGACATCGGTCCAGTCGGTGTCGAAGCACTTCATTCGAAGAGGCTGTCCGGGGTCTCGAGGATCGTGTACTCGTAGCCCTGTTCGCAGAGGAAGAGCTGTCGCTTCATGGCGAACTCGGCCTCGCGCGTCTCGGCGGTGACCAGCGAGTAGAAGCTGGCTTGGTTGAGGCCGCGCTTGGGGCGCAGAAGTCGGCCGAGGCGCTGGGCCTCTTCCTGGCGCGACCCGAAGCTGCCCGAGACCTGGATCGCGACAGAAGCGTCGGGTAGGTCGATGGCGAAGTTGGCGACCTTGCTGACGACGAGCGCCGGGAGCTCACCCTCGCGGAAGCGAGCATAGAGCTCTTCGCGCTTGGCCTCGGGGGTCTTGCCCGTAATCAAGGGCAGCTCGAGCGCCGTCGCGAGGTCGCGCAGCTGATCGACGAAGGTGCCAATCACCAGCGCGGCTTCGCCTGCGTGGCGTTCGAGCAGCGCACGCACGAGTGGCAGCTTGTCGGGATTCTCGGCGGCGACGCGCAGCTTCTTGCGCTCGGGCGTCGAGGCGTAGATCCCGCGCAGGTGGCTCGGCAGCGGCAGCCGCACCTCGGTGCAGCTCGCGCGCGCAATCCAGCCTTGGGCCTCGAGCTCTTTCCACGGCATGTCCCAACACTTGGGACCGATCAGCGCAAAGACATCGCGCTCGAGGCCATCCTCGCGCACCAGCGTTGCGGTCAGCCCAAGGCGGCGGCGCGCCTGCAAGCTGGCCGTGACCTGGAAGACGGGCGCGGGCAACAGGTGCACCTCGTCGTAGATGATCAGCCCCCAGTCGCGCGAGTCGAACAGCCCCATGTGAGTGAACTCGTCATCGGTCGAGCTGCGATGGGTCAGGACTTGGTAGGTCGCCACGGTCACGGGCTGGACGTTCTTTTGAGCGCCGGTGTATTCGCCGATCAGCTCGTCGGCGAGAGTGGTCTTGTCCTTGAGCTCGCTGATCCACTGGCGCACCGCGGTGGTGCTGGTCGTGAGGATCAGAGTCGACGTGCCGAGGCGCGCCATGGCGGCCATGCCGACGACGGTCTTGCCCGCGCCGCAGGGAAGCACGACGACGCCGCTGCCGCTCCCGTGGAATGCGCCAGCGGCGGCGCTCTGGTAGTCGCGCAGCACGAGGCGATCGCCAGAGCCCATGGCGTCCGCGAGTCCAATCGCGAGCGGCGCGCCGGGGCTGAAGCCCGCGAGGTCGCGCACCGGCAGTCCCTGCTTGATGAGCTTCAGTTTGAGCGTGCCGCGGGCCTCGAGGGGCAGCGTGAAGGTCTCGGTGCCCGAGCGCTGCAGGAGCTCTTGCAGCGCAGGAGTCGTGGCCAGCTCGCCGGCGAGCTCGGGCCCTTCGCAGCGCAGCTCGAGCTGGTCGTCGATGCGGGTCAGCGTGAGGCAGCCGAAGCGCGCGGCGAGCGTCGAGATCTCGGTCTTGACGCTGGGCGGGATTCTGTAGCGCGCGTGTCGCTCGAGGACCTCGAGGATCGCGGCTGCCGTCGAGCCCGCCGAGCAGGCGTTCCAGATCGAGAGCGGCGTGATGCGATACGTGTGCACGAACTCGGGCGACTTGACAAGCTCGGCAAACGCTGCGAGGGCATCGCGGGCTTCGGCCGCAGCGGGCGCGGCGACCTCCAGGAGGACACTCAGGTCTCCTTGGACGATCAGGGGACCATCGGGGGTGGGCATGGGGCTGATTCTAGTCGGTGGGCAAGGTTCGTGCTAGGTCGCGCGGCTGCTTGGCAAATGGTTGCGGGCATGGATGGCGGCGCACGGGTGAGTGGAAAACGCTCTGTGTTTTTCCCCTCGAGATCCGGATGCCGCTTGTTGAGCCCACTTGGGGGGTGGTGTGGAGACGGGACCGGCACGGGTCCATACATTGGCCTCACACATATCAGTCAAAAGCTGGTCATGGGGAGCCTGCCGCATCCCAACTCCACGGTTTCTTGGCCCTCCAGCGACAGGGCGCGGTGAGGGCCGATTGCGATCCAACTGGTACCGCAAAGGCGCTGACTCTGGCCCTTCAACGAAGACGCGGCAGCGCATCAAGTGACTCTCGGGCCATGCCCATGATGGTGCCGACGACTCGTGACCGCAGTGGGCCGAACCGAGCTTGCGCCCCCAATGGCTCAGACTGGGAATCAATGATCTCGGAGCGCGTGCAGCGCGAGATGGCCGGGTCGCCGTTTGCGGTATCCCCACAGCCAGCGGAAGGCGGTGGGTCAGCGGACGCGGATGCTCAGTCCGGAGGACCAGATGGGGCCGTCGGGGCCGCCTTCGGTGCGGAGGGCGGCCGCGTAGGCGTAGTTGTCGCCGGCGGTGGTGGGACTCATGGTGAAGCGCACGAAGAGGCGGTCGTGGCCCTGCATGATGGAGGAGAGGCGCTCGGTCGTGGCCAGGTCTTTTGGCGCGAAGGGGCCAAGCGAGAAGCGCGGGAGCGATGCGGTGATCGATTTGGGGACCGCGGTGCCGGCTAGGATTGCGAAGGGGATCGTTGTGTCGGGTGAGGGGCCCATGTCAACACGTACCCAGGTGGTTCGGCCGTTGGTCGTTCCTCCGATGTGCTGGATGTTGACCTCGGTGGCCTTGATCGGCAGATCGACCCAGAATCCAATCTGTGAGAGCTTGCCCGATTGGATCGGGCCGAAGTAGCTTCGGTAGACATGCTTGCCGCTGGTGGCATCGAGATCGGACTCGACGAAGATGCGCAAGTTGACCTCTTCGGCAACCACATTGGTGGAGCCGCGAATGGGTTCGTCGAGGGGGCCGTAGAGCGTGAGCGTGTGCCAGGGGGAGTCCTCGGCGTCGAGCTCTGCGCTCCACGAGTGCATGCGGTCGGCATCGATGTTCAGGGTGCGCGAACGCGGGCGCATTCCCGGGGGCCGACAGAGTCAGCTTGTGGGTGCCAAGGGGCAGAGCATGCAGAGGGTGTCATCGATGGGGATCGGTCCGCGGCCGGGGATCCCGCTCAAGCTCGCTCCCGCCTGACGCGTGGCGACCCGGACCCAGGCCCCCTCGCCAGAGGGCACTTCGTCGTAGGGCGTGTCGTCCAGCCAATGATGCTGGGCGAGCGGATTGAGGTAGAACAGGAAAGCGTTGGGCTCGCCGCGCTGGACCTCGAGGTCGCCCTGGTAAGTGGCGTCGGTTCCGTCTCCGTATTGAAGTTTCCAGCTGTGGACGCCTGGCCGCAACTGCGTGGTGAAGGGCGTGAGCCCCCGAAGCTCACCATCGATGAACAGGCGCTTGCCGGTCAGGTGGCAGTCGATGTGGGTCGTGACGGGCGCGTTCCAGATGAACCACCACGCGGCGAGGGTGGCGCCTGTGATGAAGGCAGCGGTGGCGCCTGTCGGCAGAGGGTGCCGGGCCAGGGTCCGGCGGGTGCGCTGCAAAATGCTGGGGCGCCCGTGGGGCAGCTTCTGGCCGTTGGCGGCGGCTCTCAGGTCGTCGCCAAGGTCTCCGGTCGACGGGTAGCGGTCCTCGGGCCAGGCAGCGAGGCAGCGCTGGATGATCACGCGCAGGGGAGCGGGCAGTCCCCGGAAGACGACCCGCGGAAGCGGACGCAGTTCGCCGAGCAGGCGGCGCGTCGCGCGTCGCGACGAGAGCAAGTCGTGGCGCACTTCTGGCGAGGCGAGCAGCAAGAGCAAGTAGCCAAGGGCGTGGATGTCTGTGCGCCGGTCCACGCGGCCCTGGGGGTCGAATTGCTCGGGTGCCATGAAGAGCGGCGTGCCGGCAGCGGAGCCGGGGTGTGAGACCGAGATCGAGATGTCGTCTTGGATGGCCAGGCCGAAGTCCAGGATGTGGACTTCACCGTCGTCCGAGATGATCACGTTGGAGGGTTTCAGATCGCGATGGATCACCGCCTGTGCATGGGCTGCGCCCACGGCGTCGGCTAGCTTCAAGCCCAGGCGCAGGGCCCGGGCGTGGCGCTGAGCTGCTGGAAGCGCCGGCAGAAGGTCCAGGTGGACACCCTCGATGCGCTGCATGGCAAACCACACAAAGCCCCGGTCGCGGCCACAGTCGAGCACGCGCACAATACCCGGGTGGACGAGGCCCTGAAGTACCCGAGCTTCGTCAAGCAGGGCTTCCTGGCTGACGTAGCTTGCTGCAACAAGCGGATTGACGAGTTTGAGGGCGACGTGCTTCTCTGGGCGATTGACCTCGACGGCATCAAAGACAATCCCAAAGCCGCCACGACCGATCTCATGAACGATTCGGTAGGGACCAAAATGGATCTCGGACGCCTGGTCATTCAGCTCGAGGGGCAGCGGCGCGGGGCGCAGGCCTTCAAGCTCGGTGGTCAAGTTCAAGAGCTCTCTGGCCTCCAGAGCATCGCCACCGTAGCGTTTCGCGAACTCCTCTATCCGCAAGAGCGGGGTCTCTTGGCGAGCTCGGCCCCATGCATCCCATAGTTTGTCAGCGTCAAGGCCCATCAAAGGTGAGAACGGTTGCGACCGCTCGCTGTTACAGATCCCGGTCCATTTCGCCAGACATTCTGGCCTTCAGAGTCTTCATCGCACGATGGAATTGAACCCGTGCACAGGCATCGGTGACGGCGTATCGCTTGGCGATATCGGAGAAGCTCAGCTCGCTCCAGACACGCAACTTGACGATCTCTGCCTGCTGCGCAGGCAATCGCTCGACGGCGCGCTTCAGGTCGCCTCGGTCCTCGCCGCGTGCGGCGGCCTTGGTCGGGGATGTGTCGGATGCCATGAGGTGTTGGGCCTCGGTCGAGTCGAGCTGGTCCGGGCGCTTCTTCCGAAAGTAGTCCCGCAGGATGTTTTGGGCCACAACCTTGAGCCATGCACGCAATTTGCCGCGGCTTGCAAAGCGCAACCGGGAGCGGTTTCGAAGGCCGCGCAGATGGACATCTTGGACAAGGTCTTCCGAGTCGATATCAACGGGCCCACGACGCCCCAGCAACTTTCGCGCCTGGTGTCTGAGCCAGGAGCGCTCGGCGTCAAACTGCCGGCCCCATTCGGAGGGCGTGGGTTTTGAGGAAGGTTCGGGAGGCACACTCTCAGAATAGAGGCCAGAGTCCGACATGCCCAGCCTCTCCTTCAGGCTCTTCAGGAAGAACGTGTTTTCGAGTCGCAGAGAGGTTTTGAGCCGTCGGGCCAAGCCGCTGAGCGCGCCCCCGTGGCCCGCCGAACTCGAAGGCGACTTTCTGACCGGCACCGATCCCGAGTTTGGTGAGCCAGAGGCGCACCCGCTGCCGTTAGCTGTTCTCGAAGAGCGCTTCGTTGCCCACTGATTCGGTCACAAAGACTCGAGCGTTTGCTTCTTGTCCTTCTTGACGTCAGGGCTTCAGCTTCAGCTCGGCTTGGACTTCGCCCGCCGGCGGGACTTGGACGGTGATGGACTCACCGGCGGCTTCGATCGTGTAGCTGCCGTTTGGGAGGCCTTCGATGCGCACGAGGCCGTCCTCGTTCGTGGTGAGGCCGGTGGGGGACGCGGCGCGGTTGGCGCTGAGCCAATCGGCGACGCCCACGCCGAACTCGTCTGATGTGATGTCGAGCCACGCTGCTGGCTGCGGCTCGCCGTAGGCATTGAGGACGTGCACGACGAGCGCGCCGACGCGGCGCAACTCGAGGGTCTGGAGCGTCGTAGTTGTGGTGGTTGAGACCTTGAGCGTCTCGTACCAGATCGATGTCGAATGCGGGCTGATCAGGACCTCGCCTTCGGTGATGTTGCTGAAGTCGGCGCGGCCTTTGGCGTCGGTCGTCGGCCAGCCGAGGAACGCACCGGTGGTGGCGTCGCGGAGGCTTAGCATGACGCCGTCGAGCGGCGTGCCGCGGTCGACGGCGAAGAGCGAGAGCGACGCGGATGGGTCGAAGACGACTTCGGTCGGCCGCTCGAGAGACCCAAGCGCGGCGGCGATGCCTGTGCTGTGGGCGCCGTTGGAATCCGTGACGAGGACCATGTACTCGTGATCTGGCGGAGCGCCATGAACCGTGCAGACTCCGTCGGTACCGGACGTACCCCAGTCGATGTATCGCCTGAGGCCATTGCGATAGCAGATCCACTGGGCGCCTGCGATTGGAGCGCGGTCCGCGGTGACGATGCGGAAGGCCTGAATCGGGAGGCTGGCATCGAGCGTGATGGTTTGCTCTTCAGTCGTGCATTGCACACCGACTGACGCAAGGACGCCGGCCGGGCCGATGAGCCGAATCGCCGCCTCGCCTAGCGGGAGGCTCTGTAGGTGAACCTCGTCAGCAGGCAAGGGCTCGTTCAGAGTCGTCCGCTGTTCGTTTTCGACGAAGGATGTCGGCTCGATTTGCAGCGTGCAGTTCTCGAGTTCGATCGAGTCGAGCCCGACCACCAGGACCTTGATTTTGCCTTGCCCGCCAAGTGGCACCTCGAAAGTCCAAGGACCCTGGGTGACGAGCGAGAAGCCGAAGTTGTAGGAGCCTCCGGTGGGAGTCGTGACGAGCACGTTGCCGTTGTTGGGGAGCGTGCCTTGAAGTTCGACGCGCCCACTACTTGGTATCGGAAGTGGCGTTTGGTTGTGGGCGCCGATCACTTCATACGTGTAGCCGGCGAACTCGCTGCGACCCGTGAACTCGAGAGTTAGCGTGCTTGTTCTTCCGAGGCGCAGTTGCCCGAAGTCAAACTTGCCGTCCGGTCCGCGTTCGGCTTGTCCCACGACTCCAGCAAAGCCGTCGCATGTGACCCAGATCTGTTCGAGCTGCGCGCCGAAGCCTGGGAAAGAGAAGCGACCATCCGGATCCGTGCCGTGTGTCTCGAAAGCCAGGGAGAGACCCACTCCGTTGGCTTGATGCAGGTAGCGATCGACGTTGCAGTTCGTGAGTGGAGCGCCCGTCATGGCGTCGATGACACGGCCGATCCCAAGCGCGTTGGTGGGGATCTCTAGCGTGACATCTTGCGTAGCGCCTTGCTCGACGTCGACGAAAGCGAAGCTGGATTGAGGCTCGCCGTCGGCAAGTGCGAAGAGCTCGATCGAGCCAAGCGGTGCTTCATCGATTGTGAACCGGCCATCCTCCTGGTCTTGAACTTCAAGGGTCTGGATAGGCGAGTTGTTGTGCGTGTCGTAGTAGTGGAGGCGATAGGTGGGGAGCGGGTTGCCAGCTGCGAGGACGACACCTGTGATCCGGCCGAAGGGTTGCAGGGTGATCTCGATGTGGTTCTCGCCATCCTCGGCGAGCACGATGCCATTGAGCTTGGAGTCGAGATAGTCGGGGTGCGAGTACTCGACGTCGATCGAGGATGTGGGGGAGAGAAGCTGGAGCTGGCCATGCTCGTCGGAGCTTGAGAGCATGCCGGTTCCGAAGTAGGCAGTCCCGTCGTACCACAGCGCGCGGGCTTGAACGCTGGCAGCTGGATCGCCCGACGGCGTGAGGAACGTGACGTCGAGGGGCAGGCTCTTGGCTAGCGTCAGCTCGACGGCAAGATGATCGCCGACTGTGTCGCTGTCGAAGCGCTTGACGGTCGCGGCGAGGCCTGCGCCTTCGATCTGGATTCGGTAGCTGCCTCCGTTGCGGCGCGGAAGAATGGACTCGGGGATGATGCCATCAGTGAGGACTGGCAGATCCGCCAACGCCTCCGTGTGACTGGGCGCATCGAAGTAGACGGAGCAGGTCGCGGACTGGCTGGGCAGAAGGCCACGGACGCGGCCGGAGAGGGTCCAACTACTCGCGATGTGGAGCGTCGTCTCGGGGCTGTCTGGCGCGACTCGCACCGATGCGCTCGCTTGGTTTCCAAGGGTCGCTTGCACCGTAACCGTGCCGGGGAAGCTGGGCAAAAGCGCTTGGCCTTTGGCGTCCGCAATTACTTCGCGAACGAAGAGCTCTTTGGCGGACTCCATCGTTGAGTCTGCCTGGGGCACGGTCCAGTTTTGCGCGCCGCGCTGTTGAATGACGGCGCCCGCAACCAGCCGATCGGCCTCATCCACTACGCGTACGCGAAGGGCCTGCGATCGCTCGAGCGTGATGGCCAGGCTCTCTGGCCCCTGCGTGTTCGAAAGAGCCGTGCGGTGAGCGAGGTAGCTTGGATGCGACACCCATAGGACAGCCTCTTCATATTCCTCGGGCAGCGGAATGACAAATGCGCCAGTTGAGCTCGATTGCGCCAATACGGTGGCCTTAGCCACACCGGTGGCAGGAGTCGAGGAGACGAGGCCTCCCTTGGCGGCGAGCCGAAGAGGGGTCCAGGTCACCATCGCACCGGAGATCGGAGCACCACCTTCATCGTGGATGAACCCGTGAATGGCTTTGCCCTCGGTGGCACTTGTGCGAGCGGCTGGATCAAGGTCTTCGCTTCGCTCGAGGGCTGGCTTCGTCGCGCTCTCGGCATCAACTTCAAAAGGCTCGCCTTCGCCTTTCGGGCTGGAGTCGCTCTGCCCCGACTCGGCCTCGATGACGACGTGCCCCGGCTTGCGGGCGGAATCAGATGGGAGCAGCACCCAGGTGATGCCCGCAAGTGCGAGAAGCCCAAGGGCGACGGAAGCGAGGGCTTTGGGTCTCATGGACGGGCTTGGCGCGAGTTCTACTTCTTTGCCGTGCCGCCTGGCTTGCTCAGGCTGCGGCTCCCGACTCCGGGTGGCCGGGAGGGAATCACGGGCCCGCCAGGAGTTGGAGCGGTGGTTCCGGTCCCTGGGGGACGGTGTTGTTCGGAGTCGGGCCCGGAGGTCGAGAGGAACGGAACCCGATTGTGCCCGGGCTTCTTTGCGGCGATCGTCTGCGGCGTGTGAGCGGCGGGCACACCACCTTGCGACGCTTGAGCCTTCTCTGGCCATAGAAGGCCGAGGCTCAGGACGACCAGTGCGCTAAACAGTCCATTCTTGATCTGGCTCATCGACACTTCTCCTGAATCCAACGGCTTGCACGTCGGGCGTTTTCGGGCTGGATGTGCCCGAGTCGTAGGTTCTCTTCGAGCAGGGAGCCAAACGCGCTTAGCTCGTCGGCGTTCGGTGTTGCGAAGTGCGCGGCCCTATCGAGGGCTCCATCGTTCCCGTCAAGTGCAGCAAGCATATGCAGGGCGACGGTCTCTGTGCTGCCAATCGTATCGATGTCCCACTTCCTGGCCAGGTGGATGGTTTTCGTACAGGTCTCTTGCGCGGCCTGCATGTTGCCGGCAGCGACCAAGGTCTCTCGCCAAAGGCCGTATGCCGCAACGGTGGACTCTGGCGCTGAGTGGCTGATTAGGGGCCGAATACACTGCTTGACCGATTCGAACTGCTCGTCGCGCAACAAGCACATCGCATAGTAATGCCGGGCGTGAGCGTGGTCTTCGAGGCGCATCGAGGCGACCAGCATGCTGATCTGTTCGGCGGGGTTGGTGATCGGTTCGCCCTGAAGGATGCGGCGGAGGAAGTGGCTGCTGCGGTACGTGTAGGCTTCGGGGCAGACGTGGTTGGCGGCCTCTTCTGCGCGGGCCGCGAGGGTGCGGGGTGGGTCGAGGTGGAAGTCGCCGGCGGGCTTAGGGTGGACTGCGAAGAAGCTGGTGAGGAAGGACTTGCGGAGGACGAGCGCGAGCTCTTCGCGGTGGAAGCGGACGAGGTGGCGCTCGAGCGAGCTGAAACCTGCGCGCGCGATCGAGACGGGCTCGTCGGGAGCGCGGAAGACGCCGCCGATTTGCTCGGGCTGTAGTTTGGCAAAGTAGCCGTCGGCCGGGCCTGTCCGGACGAGGTCTTCGAGGACCTCGCGCAGGTGCGGATCGAGCTTGGGGGCACCCATGTTAGAAGTCCCCCCAGCCGGGTGGATCTTCGGGGGCGTCGGGGGGCAGGAGGCCGTCGCCGGGTTTGTCGTGGTTTGTGCGGAACGACGAGAGGCACTCGAAGACGAGGGTCTTGAGCTCGCCGAGCTCGATGCGGAAGGTCTTGGCAACGTCAACCATCGGCCGCCCTTTAACAAGGATGGCGTAGAGCGGGCGGCGGCGCTTTGCAGGCTGCTGGTTGAAGAGCAGAGCGATGCGGCGCGCTTGATTTGCGGTCAGGCCATAGGGACTGCGCGACAGGATGTAGCGATCGTCCATGGGGTCGGACGGCAGGCCCTGGCGCTCCTCGCTCCAGTCGTCTTGGGTGAGGGTCTCGATCGCCTCGGCCATGCAGGCCGCGACCCAATCGGTGAGCTCCTCGGGGGTGGGCGCAGGTTCCGTTGCACCGGCCCAGGCGCAGCGCGCTTGCGTGGCGGCAAGCACGCGCGTGGGATGGAACATGACGGCTTGGCGGTCGAGCATCTCGGCGATGATGCGCTCGAGACCGAGCGGATCGCCCGCGACGATGCGCCGCAGGAGGCTCATGGAATCCGAGCATTCAAGAACGGCCTCGATCGACAAGTCCTGCGCCGGCAGCAGGTCGTCTTCCGATAGGAAGGCGGGGACGGCTGGCCACGACTCAAGCGGGCTGAAGTGCGAGTCGTGGTCAGCGTCGGGCTCGATGGGGGAGTCGCCGTCGCTCATGGATGCACCGTAAGGGACGCTGGACGAATGTGTCAAGCGGGATTGTGGTTCGGCGGTGCTGGGCTTTGGCCAGCAGGTGCTCTGATTGCTGTTGGACCCGGTTCCCGCACTGAGTTCAGGATCCATTGGGAGTTGGCATGGACCCCATTGCGTGCGGAGGTCGGATGCTTCGATTCTTGGCATGTGGCAACAAATTCCGGAACAGTGTGACACCGCCGGGGCGTGCAGCAGTCTTCAGGGTACCCAGGTGACTCTTCGCAGCGTGGGTTCGCTGCAAGAGTGCCTGCTCTTGACTCTTGCCAAGGCTCTGACCATGAAACTGACAGCAACCATCGTTCTTCTGATCGCCGTGATCCTCTCGACGTTCAACCTCGCGAGCGCAAGTGCGCCTTGTGTTGACACCGCAGCATCCCAGGTCGAAGTCTCGATCATCAAGCATGGCGACAGCGAGCGCTGCGGAGTTGGGATTGTGATCTTCGGTGTGGGTGGCAGCCTGATTGGCTCGAAGTGCAGCGAGCACGAGACTCGCACCCCTGCGCACCAGGCCTGCGAGGGCGAAGTGAACGCGGGAACGAAGTGCGTTCCCGAGACAAGCCTCGCTGTCGAAACACGTGACTGCAAGTGTGGCGGTCTTGTGATTCCATGGATCGAGATTGGGATTCCGACCACGTGTGTTTGCGGTGACTGGACGAACTCGGGTACTGTCGAGGACATGAAGACGGCCCTCTGTAACGGGTAGCTCCACATCATGTCGATGGCGCCACGAACTAGACGGACCCAGCTTCTTTTGGGTGGGACTTTGATTGTTACCCTTGCTGCGGTCTTGCTGCTCAGGGGACGCCCTTGGGACAAGGCTGCGGTCGCCTTTCACCCCGCCGCAGACGTCGAGTCTGGTCAGGCGGGACAGCCCCAGCTTTCGGAGGCACAGGACGCAACGGTTAGGACTCCTCTCGGTGCAGACTCCTCTGCCGGCGCAGAGCCACTCGTGGAGTCCAAGTCCTTGGAAGACTGGCTGCTTGCCATCACGCACGCCGAGCAGTCGATTGCCAAGCTAGCCGAGAGTGCGCAGCCTCCGAAGCCAGAGCTCGTCCACGACTTGGAGCAAGCGGTCGGGGCAGTAATGGAACAGCCAGCTCACTTGCCCCAGATCTTGGGCCTGATTGCGGGGCACTCCAATGAAGTGCTCGGTTTGACTCAGCCAATGGCGTACGGGGCAGTCCGTGCGCTCTATTGGTGGATTGTGGTCACTGCGGGGCGCGGCGAAGAGCGTGAAATTCTCATCGAGGTCCTGGCGGCCTTGCCGGAAGTTCACAGCGCTGTGATTGACAACCTGATCGACAACCTCGTGGAAGCGCGGGTGGACGGACGCTTGATCCTCGATGCTTCCTATCTACCTGTGATCCTTGAACTGCGCGCAGCATTCCCTGACTCCGCGGGGTTGTACTCACGGCTGCTGCGGGTGATTGGGGAGTCGATGACCCCGGAAGAGCGCACAGAATTCTTCTCTCTGTTCCTCGACGATCTTGAGGATCCCCTGCTCGTGGGTCTCACGATTAAGAACCTGCTGAAGGGAGCCGACCCTAGCTTCGGGCTTGTCCTTGCCGAGCAAGTGGCTGACGATGCGACTCTGCCTCTTGATGTTCGGATTGCCGCAAGCCGCGCCGTGGCAACAAGCGCTGATGTCTATTCGGCCACGAGCTTTGTGACTGAACGTGCCGAGCTCCTGCGCAACAAGCCAGACCTGTGGTTTTCGCTTGGCTGGCGTGAAGAGTCGTTCGTGGCGCTTGAAGCCAAGTATCAGGACTTGGCCGCCAAGGGAGCCGACCCTACGGCTCGGCGCTTGCTGGTCTCGGCCATGCAGGGCGCGGAGCCGGAAGACTTGCTGAGGATCGCGGGTTCCGAGACCGATTCCAAGGTGATGGGGCAGGCCCTCATGACAGCCAGTTCGAAGGTGAAGACGTCTTCCTCCGCCGAGGCCGCGATGAGCTTCATCGAGTCGCGATCTGGCCCCGGTGAACTGACTGCGATCTATCGCGTCGCCAGCGCTTCGAATCTGGCCAAGTTTGCCACATCGTCAGGAGACCCCTTGCTGGAGAAGCGAGCGGTCCACACGCTGGAAGCTCTCGCAGCGGACTCCAGCGAGCATCCCTCGATTCGCAAGCAAGCGATCAAGAGCCTGAAGGCCTACTTGCCGCCCAACCGCATCGAGGAGCTTCTGATGGACAGCGACTCGTAGCAGGCTTGGGCCCGGTGCTTCTTCAAGAGCTGGAGCAGGGGGGGGGCGAACGGCCTTGGGAGCCTGCACGCGGGCTTTCAAGTTGCTGCCGATGAGGCCTGATGCGGACGCCGACTTGGAGGCCTCAGGTCGAAGGCCAGAAACCCAGATTCATCCGGACCATCTCCGGATCGGTTCTCACGAACGCGCTTGTAGCCCCTGTAGGGAACCCCTCTCGCCATCACCCCAATCGCAGGAACTGCCATGAGCACTCAATCCACCGTCCCCAAGCTATCCGAAGAGCAACTGAACATGCTTCAAGCCTGCGAAGGGCTGGCGGAGTACATCAACGGGGTGCGTCCGGAGCTCGCGCGCGTGGTGAGCCCAAAGTGTCGCTACTGGACGCAGGCTGCCAGCGAGGAGTTCGTGGGCATCGAAGCGATCGAGAAGCAGTTTGAGGCTTGGCGGCCGGTGTTCTGCCGGCACGCGTTTGCCGAGCTGGGTGCGGAACCCGTGCGCTCGCAGTTGTGCGTTGTGCTGAGCCTGCGCGAGAGCCTGCATGGGAGGCCGGGGCTTGGCAACGTGCACTCGTACTTTACGCTGCGGCTTGATGACGACGCGCTGATCGAGGAGATCAGTGAGATGGTGTTCACGCCGGACCCGCTTGAGTGCGAGCGCCTGGACCTCTTTCCCGGGCTGTACGGAGGCACGATCGCGCGCGAGATCGAGCGCGAGGGCACCCGGCTTGAGCGCTCGGACGACGTTCGCCTAGAGCTGTTCTTGGACATGGAGTGCAGCACCAGCTCGCTGGCTTTGACCGCGGATGTCTCCACGATGGCCAAGCAGCTTAAGCTGCCCGAGCCGAAGGTCATCCAACTGATTCCGGGGCAGCGCGGCGAGGGCACGTTCTATGTCGCGCACCACGGGACGCTGCACGTGCTGGTCGGCTCGAAGCTGGTTCGCAGCGAGCGCCGATGGCACTCCGCACATAGTTTGGAACAAGACCTGAGCGAGGTCTTCGTACCCCTCGATTCAGTGCCCGGGCCCGTACTACCGATCGATTACTTCGCTTCGGCAAGCTCCGAATTTGAGGCCATCCTGCGCCGCATCAAAGGCGACTACCGCCGCACGTTTGTCGAGGAGGGCCGCGTAGGCGACTCGATTGACGACATCCCCGAAGAGTGGTTGCTGCACAACCTGTCGATGAGCCTGCGTGACTTCCTAGACACCCAGCATCCGACGTTCCGCGGAGGCGAGGACCTGCCCGACCTCAACGACGGCGAGGTCGAGATCGCGCGCCTGTCGGCGCACAGTTTTCACAACGAGGTCACCAGCTTGCGCGCCACAAGGCTGGACGACCACCGCTTCACCCTGCGCATCGTGGACGAGGACTACCTAGACCAGCCACCCTTCGTGCTGCCACAGACCGAATTCAACGAGCCACTGACCGCGCAGCAGATCGTCAAGCTGTTCCAAGAGACCGACCCACCCCCAACGGACCTATTAGAGGAGTGGCAGATGAGCTCATTCTTCTACCCGGACCTCGACGCCGTAGCGCAAGAAATGCAAGAGGCCCGCTACGCCGCGATGGGGCCGCCCCCGAAGGCCACGTGGCACTTTGACGACGACGACGAAGAAGATGAGAGCTAAATGTCGGCACTTGCGTCTAGTAGCCGACGTTTGTCACTATGGGGCGATGGATACACGCGCCGAAGAGCTGCTGTTGAGGTTGAAGGGTACCGGGGCTTTCTTCCGTCCTAGGGACGTCGGGCCCCTGGGCGTATCCCATGCTCAGATTCAACACCTCGTTGCGGAGGGAGCCGCCGAGCGGGTAGCACGCGGCCTCTATCGCAGGTCCAACATTGAGCCCACCGAGCTCGAGACCGTGGCCATGATCTCGGCCGCGGTTCCGGGAGCCATCGTCTGCCTGCTCACTGCGCTCAGCTTCCAGGGCATCGGCACTCAGCTGCCGCATGAGGTCTGGATTGCGATCTCTCGAAAGAGTCGGAAGCCCACGTGCCCTCCGGCGCGGGTCCGGGTCGTCCGCTTCTCGGGTGTCATGCTGACTCACGGCGTCGATGAGGAGATCGTGCAAGGCGTTCGCGTTGCGATCACGTCTCCCACAAGAACAGTCGTGGACTGCTTCCGCTACAGGCACAAGATCGGAATCGACGTGGCGCTGGAGGCGCTTGCCGATCTCGTCCACTCGCGTAAGGCAAGCATCGCCGAGATCGCTCGCACCGCCGAGGTCTGCCAGGTCGGAACCGTCATGCGCCCGTACCTAGAGTCTCTGTCTTCGTGAGTTCGTTTGACGAGGGGAGGGCGCGATCGCTTCGGCATAGGATTGGCAACGCTTTGCGCGAGCAAGGCGAAGACGTACAGTTCGGATTGCAACGCTACGCGATCGAGCGCTTCCTTTGGCGACTTGGGGTCTCACCTCACCGTGAAAGGTTCATCTTGAAGGGCGCCTCCTTGTTTGCCTTGTGGGGAGGAAGCATCTACCGCCCCACTCGGGATCTTGACTTTACGGGCTGCGGTGTTTCGGAAGAGGCAGAGGTCTTGGAGGCGATGCGAGAGGTCTGTCAGCAGCCAGGCGAGCCCCCAGAGCTTGTCTTTGATACTGGCAGCCTGGCCATTGAGCCGATTCGCGCCGAGAGCGCGTACCAAGGGTTTCGAATCCGCTTCGACGCGCGTCTTGGGAAGTCGCGAATCCCCATGCAGTTGGATATTGGCTTCGCCGACGCGATCCAGCCTCCGCCCGAAGATGTGGAGTACCCGACTCTTCTTGACGATCCAGTTCCTCACATCCGTGTCTACCCGCGTGAGGCCGTCATTGCGGAGAAATTCCACGCGATGGTTCATTTGGGAGAGGTCAATAGTCGGCTCAAGGACTTCTACGACATCTATTCCCTGGCGGCTGGCCACTCATTCGATTTTGCAGCCCTCTCACGCTCCGTAACGGCGACCTTCGAGCGACGCGGCACACCGATCGTGGCGGAGCTTCCCGCCGCACTGACTTCTGCGTTCTTCACCAACGAAGGCCGCGCGATTCAGTGGCGCGCCTACCTGGCTCGCGGCGGCCTAACGGGTGCGCCTTCGAGCTTCGATCTGGTGGGTGATCTCGTTGCGTCATTCCTAGGCCCACTTTGGACATCCGTCGGCGCGGAAACTCAAGTCCGTCAGACATGGATTCGAGGTGGGCCCTGGAAGTCTTGAGCGTTCCGTCAGTGAGGGCACGCTCGGCAAATCGCTCGCTCGCTCTAAGCTCGAGCGAGTTTGGTGAACTCGTAGGTCGCAGGGAGCATCGGATGCCGCAACCGCCATTTGAAGGCAACGGGCCGCGAGCTCTTGTGGGAGACATAGTCGGCTGGGCCAAGGAATGTGTAGGGCATCGTCTGCCCGTTGCTCCCTTTCCGCGCTTCGCGAGCGAACAGGAGGATCTCGTGGTTTTGGGCCCGGTGGTGGATGTACCTCTTGGAGGTCTTACTGTCGGCAGCAGTGCGACTCTGTGACTCCCAGTGGATGAGGTCTTGCGAGAGAGCGAAGTCGCGGTACAACGTGGTCGGAGAGTATTGCTTCTCGGTTTTCTGGACCGTAAAGAAGAAGGCGTCGAGATCTTGTTCCTTGATCTGGAAGACGCCCGACTCGACGCGCTTTGGCTCGCTTGCGCTCACATGTCCAAGACCTGCGAGGGCTTCGGCAAGCGAGTACGTGGCGTGCACACGCAGCGGGATGCTGGGCCTTTCGCGGAAGGGAAGGGTCAGCTTCGAGAGCTCGCCGATCCGAACGGTCACGAGCTCTCGATAGTCGGCGACGATCGAGGGGTGCTCGCTAAGGCCCACAAGGACTCGAGTAAGTGAGCCAGACTCGGTCTCGCTCTCATAGCCGGCCTTGCCGTGGGCATAGCCAAAGAGTCCAGCCGCTAGCATCTCGAGGTAGAGCCGTTCACGAGGGTCCTCAGGCGGCGTGGTCGGAAGCGGGTCACGCAGGAACCGTTCGAGCCAGCTCAAGTACTGCTCGTCATCGAGGTGAGTTAGTCGGCAGAGCGCCGACCGCAGGCGCTCATCGATCGGGCCCTCATCGGCAACTTCGAATCCCGCCCTCCGCCGCAGAGCGCTCCAAGTACGCGCCTTGCTGCGGAAGAGGTCCTCAAGGTCGACCCGTGACTCCTCGAGGAATTCTTGAAGATTCGCTTCTGGGCCCAGGTGTCGAAGGCTGGCAACGAGGGTTGTGATGCTTGAGCCAAGGCTCTCCCTAAGGTTGCCAAGGACGACGTCTTGCGCCGTGCGCTCAAGTTGCAAGGAGCAACCCGGTGGCAAGTGCGGGAAGAGGCCCTGAACTGCTTTTGTGACGCCCGTACGTGTCTTCGCTCCACACAGCTGGCCGAGCCTTCTGTCCATGCGGAACTTCTTGTGCTGCGCGCCAATGAAATCGAGGACTGTGAGGCAGTCCTTTCCGTCCGACCTGCGCAATCCACGACCGAGCTGCTGTTGGAACAGAACGGGGCTGTCCGTGGGCCGCAAGAGCAGGACCGTGTTGACTTCAGGAATGTCGACGCCTTCGTTGAAGAGGTCAGCGGTGAAGATCACCTTGAGTTCGCCGGTCTTGAGGGCCTTGATCGTCCTCTGGCGCTCTTCATGAGGCGAGCCGCCGTGCAGGAACGCTGCGGGGACATCGCGTTGATTGAAACGAGCGGCCATCCACCGTGCATGCTCGACTCCGACGCAGAAGCCGAGGGCTTTCATGTCGTCCCGGTCGCAGATGTAGTCATCTACTGCACCCATGACAGCATTCAACCGGGCATCGTCGCCTGTATACAAATCGCCAAGCTGCCTCACGTCGTAGCTGCCTTGCCTCCAGTTCAAGCGAGACAAGTCGGTGCCATCAGCGATTCCAAAGTAGTGGAAGGGGACAAGCAGTTCGTGCTCAAGCGCATCCCAAAGTCGCAGCTCGGCGGTGATGTGGCCTTCAAAGAACTCGTCTTGGACATTGTGCCCATCGGCGCGCTCGGGAGTCGCCGTAAGCCCCAGCAGTTCCTTCGGACGCAAGTGATCGATCAGGCGCTGATACGTCGGAGCCGATGCGTGATGGAACTCATCTATGATGACCACATCGTAGGTCTCGGGTGACAGAGCTTGGATAGTCGCAGCGCTGAGCGACTGGATCGTGGCGAAGACGTGTGTTCCCTCGATGGGCTTCACGCCGCGCGCCATCATCTCGCCGAAGTCCCCGTCGCGCATGGCCGTTGCGAACGTGCCTCGAGCTTGCTGGAGGATCTGTTCACGATGTGCGACGAACAGAAGTGACGCACCCTTGAGCTGTTTGTGCAACCGCATGAAGTCGAGCGCGGCCATCACGGTCTTGCCGGTGCCCGTTGCGGCCACGATCAAGTTCCGATGCCGGTCTTGGCTTGCACGAGCGAAGGTCAAACGATCGAGCATCTCCTCTTGAAAGGGGTGTGGGCGCAGCTCGAGCATCGGGATGAATGAGGAGCGGTCGCCTTGACCTGATGCGGCCTTACGCGCCTTGTCGAAGCGCTCTTGATCGCCTTCACGTTTCGGGTCGTAGCTCTCGAACTCAGGAGAAAGCCATAGGGCATCGAAAGTGTCCCGGATGCGCGCTATGGCGTCAGGAGCGCTTGGTGTGGAGAGACGCACGTTCCATTCGAGCCCGTCGACCAGGGCCGAGCGCGAGACGTTCGAGGAGCCGACGTAACTCGTAGTCAAGCCGTGTGCGCGATGGAACAGCCAGGCTTTCGCGTGCAGGCGAGTCCGCTGGTGCTCGTACGAGACTTTCACCTCCGCGCCGAGAGTCGCCAGGTCATCCAGGACACGCCGCTCGGTGACGCCGACGTAGGTCGTCGTCAGCACGCGCAGCTTTCCCCCGCGGCCCTGTACCAGGGCTCGCAGCTCCTCACGCAAGAGGCAGTACCCGGACCACTTCAAGAATGAGCAGATCAGATCAACGGAGGTGGCGCTTGCCAACTCAAGCTTGAGCTCGCGGCCGATAGCCGGCTCACCGCGAAGGTTCATCAAGACGTCCGTCGCGCCAAATGGTGTACTTGGCCGCGCCGTGAGCTCTTTCGAGCCCAGATTTCCGGCGGGGGTCCGCACCTCAAGCAGTTGCTCCAACGACTCAGGCAAGTCTTGGTCCGGCGCAGGGCCGTGCTTCTCAAGCTCGTCGCGAAGCACAGCGAGGACCCGGTTGGCGATGCGAGCCTGCTGGGCAAGCCGCTCCTTTGCAGGGACTCGCGCCAGCGCACTGCGCAAGACGTGCTCAAGGTGACGGGCTAGGACCTCGGGCGCTTCGTTGTCCTCGACAACACTGGATTCAGCTACGGCTCCTTCCCTTCGAGCAGCTTCCAGTCTCGCGGCAAGCTCACGAGTGATGAGCTCTTCGTGGATTCCAGAAAGGGGCGAGTCCGGCGTCATGGCGGGAATTGCGAGGCTTCGGGAGTGGGCTGCCCCGTGCAACGGGGAGCCACCAAATGGCGGAGGCGCAGGGATTTGAACCCCGGGTGGGTTGCCCCACGGCAGTTTTCAAAACTGCTGCATTAAGCCGCTCTGCCACGCCTCCGTTTGGGTTGCTGGGGGCCCCTGGGGGCTCCTTGCTGCGTGAGAGTAGCGTGTTGGCGGGGCTTGCGCTAGAAGCGGGGCGGAAGAACGGGGGGTAAGTGGATCGCGCTCCTTGCGTGGGCAAGGAGCGCGATGTCTTGAGGCCGGAGTTTTGGGCCGCGTGCGGTTGCTCTTGCTCCGGCAGCGCTGGCAGCCGCCCTACGGCAGCGCGCCTCACTCGCCCTACGGCAGTGCGGGGAGCAGGGTTAGTGGCAGGGTCTTCGTGAAGCCGGCGTAGCCCAGGGTGTTTTGGGTGGTGAAGGCTTGGACGTAGACGGGGACGCCGATCATGGCGGTCGAGGTCACCGGGGGGATTGTGATGGTGGTCTTGGTGGTGCCGGGGGGCAGGGTGCCGGCGGTGAGGGGCCAGAGGCCGTTGAGCTCGAGGCCGTGGTACCAGCCGAGGTTCTCGAAGGGGGCTGGGGTGGGGTATAGGAAGACGCCGTAGAAGAGGAAGTAGATGCCCTCGTCGCCGTTGTCCAGGGTGAAGTCGATTGGGTCGCCGATGCGGGGGGCCGGGTCGGCGTCGAAGGCGGGGTAGCGGGCGAGGCCATTGAGGAGCTCGGCCGAGCCGTCGTTGTTTTGGACGGTGATGTTGTGGAAGCCGCCGGGTTGCTCGGGGGTGACCGGGATGCGTAGCTCGACGGGCGAGGTCAGGGTGGCGGCGGTGGGGACGCCGTCGACCAGGACCGTGGGGTTGACGAAGTTGGTGCCGATGATCAGGTACTCGCCAGTGTCGAGCGAGTGGACGCCGTCGACGTGATCGATCAGGGGCGCGCCGAAGATGGTGACGGTGCGGCTCAGGCCGGCCTCGGGGTTGGGGCTGGAGTACTCGCCCGGGGCGGTGATGATGAAGTCGTCGAGGGTGTCGTGGTTGATGTCGCCTAGGGGCACGAGGCACTTGCCGAAGAAGGTCGACAGGTGGCCTTGAATCAGGCGGTTGGTGGCCGAGATCGGCGTGCCGTCCTTCGCGTTGACGATGTCGACGTAACCCCAGATGGACTGGATGCCCGGGGCGCCGATGGCGAGGTCGGGGGTGTTGTCGCCGGTGGTGTCGCCGACGAGGGTGACCGAGGTGCCGAAGTGGGCGTCGGGCTCGTCTCCATACAAGGAGTACAGGAGGGCGCCGTTGGAACCGGAGTAGACGAAAGCGGCACCGAGGCCGGCGTCAAAGAGCGGCGCGCCGACGGCGAAGTCGCTCTTGCCGTCGCCGTTGACGTCGCCGATGCTGGTCAGCGAGGCGCCGAAGTCGGCATCGGTTTGGGTGCCGAAGATCTCATAGAGGGGCGCCTTGGTGGCTCCCGACCAGACCTCGACGCGGCCGAAGCGGTCGCCGTTCAGCGGGACCTGGGACGCGCCGGGCGAGCCGACCAAGAAGTCCGGCGTGCCATCATTGTTTACGTCGCCAAGGCCGGCGAGCGCGGTCGCCATGCGGTCGTTCGAGAGGGCCGATTCGGCGACGAACAGGGACGTGCCGCTGGCTCCTGAATACAGCTCGAAGCTGCCGGTGTCGGTGCTGAGCGCCGAGTCGTGGCCGGGCGCGCCAATCAGATAGTCGGGGACCGTGTCGCCGTCGATGTCGCCGACGTTGGCGAAGGCGGCGCCGAAGAACGCGTCGCCGGGGCCGGCGAAGATGTAGGTCGGGAAGGTCGATCCGTTCAGGTAGAAGTACGCGCGGCCGAACTGCAGGGGGCCGTCGCCGGGGGCTCCGACAAGCAGGTCGTCCTTGCCGTCGCCGTTGGTGTCGCCGGTGTTTAGAAGCGTGGTGCCAAAGCCCTTCGCGCCCGCGAGGCCGGGGATCGTGTTGATGGTCTGGCCGTTGCTGCCGTTGTGGAAAGAGACGCTGCCCTTGCCCAAGTTCATGCCCGGTGCGCCCAGCACGTAGTCGATGATGCCGTCGTTGGTCAGGTCGCCGATGGCCGTGGCGCCGGTGCCGTCGCGCGCGGTCTTGGCGGTGCCGCCGACGGCGTAGACCTCTTTATAACCCTGCTGCGCGGTCGCGCCCGCAAGCGTGTAGTACATCGTCCCGTTCCAATCGCGCGGCGAGAACGTGCCCGATGCGGGGTAGCCGACGCCGAGCCCTTCGTAGATGGTGAGAACGCTGTCGGTGGCAAGCACGGCGCCTTCTTGGATGCCGTTGGTGTAGTTGATCGACGAGCCGTTCGCGAGCGTGACGTAGAAGCCCATGGTCTGACCGGCCGAGATCGGAATGTCGAGCGGCATGGGGATCGGCGTCTTCTGGCCACCCGTGCTGACATCGCCGAGGCCGATCACGGAGACCTTGCCGATCAGCGTCCACTGTGCAAGCGAGGTGGTCTTGCCTTGGTAGGTGGTCGGCGTCGTATAGACCTCGACGTCAAAGGTGCCCGCGTCGATATGCGCGTCGATGCGTGTGACGATGATGTCTTCTTCCGCCTTCACATCGAACATGTTGCCCGACTGGCCGTTTCCCGAGGCATAAGTCGTGTCGAGCCCGATCTCTTGGGCTTGCGAGCCAAGAGACAGAGCGGTCAATGCGAAAGACGACATGACAAGACGCGTAAGCATCTTCATGGGAACCTCGAGTTGTAAGGGAGGGCCGGAGAGAAGGTGGAGGTGAGAGGCCTCCGGATTCAACGCTACCCCTTGAGCCGCGATCGGTCGAGGATTCTTTCGCGAGTCTGGCCGCGTAGGGCCTGAATCGCGATGAGAGGCCTCTATTCGCCTTAAAACCAGACCCCGAGGGCCTCGGCGAGCCGCTCGTAGTCCGCGCGTCTGTTGTAGGCCTGCGCTGAAATGCGCACGACTTGGTGCGGCGGGAAGGGGAACACGGGGACCTCGATGTTGTGCTGTTCGATCAGCCACAGGTGCAGCGGTGTCAGGCCGCGCGCGGCTTTGTGCGCGGGCGCGGACGGGCGGGACGCGGGGTCGGCGGGCAGCGGCAGACTGGCCAGTGCGCCCATCATGGCGGGTGGCGCGGGCGCCTCGATCTCGAGCGCAGTGGCCAGCAGCGTTTGCGCCTCGAGCGCAAGCTTTTGGTTGTGCAACATGAGCCCAGCGAGCGGGTTCGATGCGTCCTTCGTGGGGAACAGGCTGCTAAGGAAATCGATCGCGGTCGGGATCGTCAGGAACGGCGTCGGGTCGAAGGTGCCGGTCCAATCGGACTCGTGGCGGAAGCGCGATCTGCCCGCGAGCTCGGCGTTCGCTCCGTGGCTGATCACAAGCGGGCGCGTGCGCGCGCGCCAGTCTTCGCGCACGTGCAGCAGAGCGCTGCCCTTCGGGGTGCACAGCCACTTGTGGCAGTTGCCCGTGTAGAACGCGGCGCCCAGCTCGTCGAGGTGCAGCGGGATGTGGCCGGGCGCGTGCGCGCCGTCGATCAAGGTCTCGATGCCACGCTCACGCAGTGGGCCGACCAAGTCCTCGACGGGCAGGACGAGGCCGGTCTGGCTGACGATGTGATCGATGACAAGCAGGCGCGTGGTCTTCGTGATGGCGTCGAAGATGCGGCTGGTGATCTCGGCTGGGTCCGCGATCGGGAACGGGACTTGGACGACGCGCACGGTGGCGCCGACTCGGCTTGCAGCGAAGCGCGTGGCGTTGGCGGTGGCGTTGTACTCGGGCTCGAGGATCAGGACCTCGTCGCCGGGGCCGACTTGGATTTCGGTGGGCTCGTTTTGATCAAACGGGCACTGACCGGTCAGCGCGGCGAGGGCGGTGTTGACGCCGGTGGTCGCGTTGGGCACGAACGCGAGGTTTTCGGGGTCGGCGCCGACGAGCGTGGCGAGCCGTGTGCGCGCGGCGTCGAGGCGGTCCTCAAGCGTGCGGTGCATGAAGTCGACTGGGTTGGCCTCGAGCTCGGCGCGCAGGCGCGCTTGCTCTTCGAGCACGACGCGCGGCGTGGCACCGAAGCTACCGTGGTTCAGGAAGGTCAGGTTCGGCGCGAGGTCCCAGTGCTTGGCGTGGTTCATGGGGGTGAGTGTACGGAGTCGGGCGCGCGGCTTCAGCACTGTGGTTGCGGAGTGTCGCGGTAGTTTGCTGCGGGGGTGGCTGATGTCGCGAGTCCGACTCGGTATTGTCGCGGGATGAAAAAGCTCAGCAGGGTTCTCGTGGTCCTGATGCTCGGTGGCGCCCTTTGGTTTTGGGGGCGCGGGGACGGCGCGGTGCGCGGGGGCGTTGTGGACGGCGGGGCGGTTGCTCGCGAGTCGCAGGCAGCCGCGCCGGCGGTGGCGATGGATTTGCCTGCGTTGCGAGCGGGCGAGTTCGGGGAGCGAGCGCCGGTTGTGGAGGCTGCGGTTGGGGGGGATTCGGAGAGCGCGGCAGCGCTCGTTCTTCGCGGGCTTGTTCTGCAGGCAGGAGAGAGCGTGGTGACGATCGCGGGCGCGGACGTGGGGCTGGACTTCGGCGGCTTTGGAGAGGCTGGGATTCACGCTCGCACGACGGCGGGGGCTGATGGAACGTTCGCGTTGGAGCTAACGGCTGTGCCGGATGTGCCGGAGCTTGTGCGGGATGACGCGATCCTTCGGGTTTGGGCGCGGAGCGAGGGGTTTTGGCCGGGGAGCGCTCGGGTGAGTCTTGCGGAAGCTCTGGCGGGCGACGCGGATGTGTGGGTGAGACTTGAGCCGGGCGCGACTCTGACCGGGCGTGTTGTGGATGAGAGTGGGCAGCCGCTTGGCGGCGGGTATGTGACGCTGCAGATGAGCAAAGAGCCGCTCGCGGCGATGGGGCGAGATGGAAGAGTTGACCTGAAGGACCTAGCGCGCAACTGGAGCTGGTCGCGGGCGGGTTGCGCGGAGGACGGAACGTTCGCGGTGGCGGTACCGGACTCGGACCTCGTGCGCTTGCAGGTGAGGGCCACAGGTTTCATTGGTGATGGCGTGGATCTTGCGAGTTGGGATTCGGTCGCCCACCCAGATGTGGGCGACATCGTGTTGGAGCGCGGGCTCGCTGTTGGGGGGCGTTTGGTCTGCGCGCATGGCGAGCCGCTCGAGGGGGTGGACTTGCTGGCTGCCTCTGTTGAAGCGAATACACGCGGCGGGCAGTCGGTCGATGGTGCGCCGACGGACGCGAGTGGGCGGTTCGTCTTCGGGGGCTTCGGGAGAGGCGCGGTTGCGATCCGAGAGGAGGGCGAGCTCTTGGGCGAGTGCCAGGCTGCGGACCTTGGGGTCGAGCTCGTCTCCAAGCGGCGCTATCTACTTGTCGAAGTGGTTGACGAGGCGGGGCGTGGGTTGCCCGGCGCGGACTTGAGTACCGAAATCGGCGTGCTGACAGATGGGGTGTTTGATGACGAGCTCGTTTCGTCTGCGACGGCTTTTGGGCCGACCGGTCGGGTGGTTCATGTGCTGACGACCGAGGCCTGGAACCATGCCGAGCTGATGGCCGAGACAAGCGGCGGGCGGAGTGCGCGCTTGTCGATCGACCTGGCGGCTGACGAGTGCATGCGGAAGGTGCGTTTGGTGGTGCTGGCGGTTGAGCCTAAGGAATGACTCCATACTGGTTGACGATGAAGTACCTCCTCGCGATCTTGCTTGTGTTGGCTCTTGGGCTGGCTCTCTTTCTCTTGCGGCCGTCCGGGTTGGATGGGGCGCGGGCGGTGGAGCCGTCGGCGGCCGAGGTGGGGGCGCATGGCGCTGAGAGCGCGGTCTTGATGGGCGACTTGGAGGAGAGGTCGGAGCCTCGGCGCGAGGGCGCGGTTGTGGCGGCTGGCGGTGAAGAGGATGCGGGGGCTGTTGCTTTGGAGTCGGGGCTGTGGGTGCGCGGTCGAGTTGTGTGCGCGGGTCCGGAGAAGGTCGGCGTTGCGGGCGCCGAGGTGCGCTTCGACTTGAGCGGTGATGCGGGCTCTGTGTTTCGCGGTGCGGCTCGGTCGGATGCGGAGGGGCGCTTTGCGATTCAGCTTGGCGCGATGCCCGACTCGCCTCCTTCTGCTCGGCCGAACTTTGATGCGCGGGTGAGCGCGCGCGCGAAGGGGTTTCAGCCGAACGCGTTTCGGGTGGACGCTGGCGCGGCCATGTTGGGGAAGGTGTCGGTCGAGGTTGTGCTGCGGGCAGGGCCGGTGCTTTTTGGAAGTGTCCAGGCGCCGAGCGGAGCGCCGGCTGCGGACGCGTTCGTGGTGATCGATTCTGTGGACGCAAAAGGGCGGGTCTCGCATGGCTCTGGCGGCACAAATGAGGACGGCGTGTTTGTGGTGGCGCGGCGTCCGGGCACGGTGACGGGGCTCGAGATCACAGCAAAGGGTTTCGAGAGGAAGCTCGTCGTGTTGGGGCCTGACGATGTGCCCGAGGATGGCGACCTGGGCGTGATGCAGCTGGAGGCCGGGTGGCCGCTTGCGGGGCATCTGCGTTGTCCGCATGGCGAGCCTTTGGCGGGGGTGGAGCTTCGGGTGCGCTCGGTGGAGGACTCTGCGCTGGCTCTGACGAGCTTCGGCTCTCGCGGGACGGTCGATGTCGTGACCGATGCCGGGGGAGGGTTCTCGGTGACGGGGCTGTCGTTCGGCTCGTACAGGATCGAGGTGGACCGGGAGCGGCTTGGGACCTTCGAGGTCGGGCAGACGGATCTGCGTTTGGTGAGCAAGCAGGCGTTGGTGGTTGCGCGCGTCGTGGATGAAGAGGGGCGCGGCTTGCCGGGGCTGAGCATCTTGTTCGAGGCGGGGATGGTTGTCGACGGCGAGTTCGAGGCGGACGAATCGACGTCGACGGTGACGGAAGCGCCGCTCGGGGAGAGCCGGTTGCAGGTGCTCAACTCGCGCTGGGATCGCGTGGTCGTGAGCTGCTCTTCGTTGGATGGGCGCTGGGCCGAGGGGACCGTGGAGCTAGTCCCGGGTGTCTGCGTGCACGAGGTCGAGCTTGTCTTGCCGAGCAAGATGCCGAGGGGCACGGTGCGGCTGGATGTGACGGATGCGGCCGGCGGAATCGTGACGGACGCGCGGTTGGCGTTGTGGCCGCTCGATCACGCCGAGGGTGTCTTGGAGCTTCGCGGGCCGGGGCCGCATGGGGTGCTGGCGGGCCAGTACGAAGGGCGGCTTGTCGGGACAGGTCTGTACGAGCTACCCGTGGAGTTGGCCAGCTTGTTTGTTGCCGCGGGGGGCGAGACCGTGGTTGAAGAGCGGCTTGGGCTCGGCGGGCGGATCGCGCTCGAGGTGGAGGTCGATCGGCAAGCGTGGGTTGAGGAGCCCATAGGCGAAACTGGAGATCACTGGGTGTGGCGCTTGCACGCGCGGGCGAGGCTCAAGGCGGACGGAGCTGGTTGGCAAAACGTGCAGTTTCGAAACGAGGTAGGCACGCGGCGATTCACGCGTCTCGAGCCGGGCGAGCGCGGGCTCTTGGACTCGGTCCTCGAGCCGGGCGTCTATCAGATCGAGGTCTCGGCGGAGGGCTACGAGACGTTCGTCGAGAGCGTCGTTGTGATTGCGGGGAAGACGAGCGACAAGGCGGCGCGCTTGCGATTGGGGGAGTAGCGCGGCTGGCGCGGCGTTTCGGGAGTAGGCTTGGCGGGATGAAATCGCTCAGCAGTTTGTTGGTGGTCGTCATGCTTGGTGGTGCCCTTTGGTTTTGGGGGCGCGGGGGCGGCGCGGGGCACGTTGATGTTGTCGATGTCACAGAGGTGGCGGACGGTGGCGCGGTTGCAGGCGAGCTGGCGGTGGCGATGGACCTGCCTGCGAAGCGCGCGCGCGAGTTGGCGGGGAGTGAGCCGACAGTGGGGTCGATGCTTGAAGCGGCGCTCGTTCTGCGCGGGCATGTTGTCGAGGCTGAGGACGGCGCGACGCCGATTGCGGGCGCGGAGGTGGGGTTCGACTTTGGAGAGTTTGAGGGGGTTCCGCTTCACGGCCGCACGACGGCGGGGCCCGACGGGGCGTTTGAGTTTGTGCTCGACGCTCTGCCAGACGTGCCCATGCTCGTGCGCGACTTGGTGGAGTTTCAGGTTTGGGCTCGTGCAAGTGGATTCAGGGAGGGGCATGCCGCCGTGTCCCTCGCGGAGGTGATCGCTGGCGACGGAGACGTTGGGATTGAGCTTGTGCGTGGGCGGGCTCTTTCGGGCCGTATCGTGGATGCTGAGGGGGCTCCGATTGGGAGCGCGTACGTCACGCTGCGGATGGCGAAGGCGGGTGGCGCCTTCGAGTGGGCGCTTGGGGCGTGCTCTGCGGACGGGACCTTCCGCCTCGCTGTGAAAGAGTTGGACGTTTTGGATTTGCGTGTGAGCGCGGTTGGATTTGTACCGGGCCTGGTGGACCTCCAGAGGTGGGACTGCGTGGCGCGGCCGGATGTGGGGGATGTGGTCTTGTGGCGTGGGCTCGCGATCGCGTGCACGCTGGTCTGTGTACACGGGGAGCCACTGCCGGGCGTGGAGGTGACGGCGTTGAGCAGTGACAGCGCGTCGGGTGGTGAGAGCCTGGCGGTCGGTGCGAGGACGGACACTGCGGGCGCCTTTCGCTTTGAGGGGCTTGTGCCCGGGGCGTACCTCATTCGAAGTGAGGCGCAGTTGCTCGGAGAGTTCATGGCCGGCGAGGTGGGCCTTGAGTTGGTGTTGAAGGAGCACTTCTTGGCCGTCGAGGTCGTGGATGAAGAGGGGCGGCCGTTGCCCGGGATCGACCTCGCGACAGAGCTGGGTGTGCTGGAGGACGGAGTCTTTGATGTCGGGACCACGTCAAGCGCGATGACGTGGCCTCCGCGCGGGCTCGTGTTGCACAGGCTTGACCACGAGGATTGGAATCACGCTGAGCTCATGGCGCAAGCGACCGGTGGCCAGTGGGTTAAGGCTGCGGTCGAGCTGTCCGCCGACGTGTGCATGCAGAAGGTGCGGATGGTGCTGCCGGCCTCGGTGCCGATGGGGAGCTTGCGGGTCGCGCTGCGTGATCCCGGAGGACGCGAGATCCGAGACTTCACGGTCGAGGCTGTGCCGCGAGACGGCGCGGGGGGCGGCAAGCTCCTACGCGGGGGCGGGCCTTTCGACTGGCCCGTTGGGGCGGTGAGGTTGAGCATTGGGCCTGGCGCCCAGGCGCTGTTCTTTCCGCTGAGAAACGTCGAAGTGGAGGTTGCAGAGGGCCAGGAAACGCTCATCACGCGTACGGTCGAGCTTGGCGGACGCGTGTCGGTCGAGGTGCAGTTCGAGGGCGCGCCATCGTCGCCACCGAGGGTGCGCGTATGGCGTGTCGGCGCCGATGGTGTCGCTCGCCGCATCGGTTTCTTGGGCCCGAACGGCTCAACCTCCTTCTTCTCGCTCGAAGCGGGCCACAAGCTCATTGCGAGCGAGGTCCTGCCAGCCGGTACGGCGACGTTCAAGTTCACGGCGGAGGGCTTCGCCGACGTCACCCGCAATGTGAATGTTGTGGTTGGCGAGGTGACACCGCTCAAGCTCACTCTGCCACTCCAGTAGCTCGGATCGCATCGAGCGACGGCGGCGTGGCGGCTCCCATTCGGCGTGAGGAACTCTTCGGCAAGGCTCCGAGCCGGCGCGCGGGGGCTCAGGCGCTGTCGCTTGGGGCTAGGGTCGCGGCGAGGGCTTGGGTGAGGTCGTCGGTCATGGTGCGCCAGGCGCGCTTTGGGCCAACTTCTGCTTCGCATTGCGGCCATCATCGGCACGTGCGAGCAGCCGCGCGCGCTGCTCGTCCCTCGGGAGGGCAAACCAGGTCGGGTCGAAGATCTGTAGGTTCCAGGTGTAGATCCGCGCCCGGTAGCCGCGCTCGAGGGCGTGGGTCGCGAGCAGCACGTCGAGGGTCCCGCCACCGCGCAGCATCGGGATCTCCTCGAGCAAGGGCGCGAGCTCGACGGGGTCGCCGAAGTAGCGGTAGATCGCGTGCAAGCAGGTCGGCCCGCACGTGACATCGTCGGGCTGCCGGCGGATCTCGAAGCCCGAGAGCTCGCGGCGGGTGTTCATCCCTTGACGGGGGTCAGATACAGGAGCAACTCGATCGCGATCAAGATCACGATGATCCACTCGAGCGCTTCCGACCGGCGGTGAGCGGCCTGGTCGGCGAGGCCCTGGTAGATCGACCGCAGCACCCCGAGCTTTCGCTGGATTGTGTAGTCCCACTTTTCAAAGTGGAAGCGGCGCGACGCCGTCGAGTAGAGCCGCGCGAGGTAGTCATCCCCGAACAGCTTGAGGCCGTTGTCGATGCCCTCGTGCAGGCGTGCATCGTCGGCTTGGATGCGCGCAATGCGCTCGAGCTCGCGGCCCTGTAGGGTCAAGCCTGACAGGAGCTTGCGCGGGCGAGCCATCAGCGCGCCGGCGTCCTCGATGACGCTGCTGAGGTGCGTGTCGAGTCGGCGCAGCTCGAGCAACTCGACGGTCGCGAGCTCGAGCACGAGTCGCTCGTCGTCCATCTCCGACCCGGTTAGGAAGGCGGCCAGCCAGTCGACAAGGCAGACGTCGCGCGTGCCGTAGGAGATCGGCGAGGAGAGGGCCGCATCGATCTCTTGTTCGGAGAGCGGGTTGGCCTCGGCCCGCAGCAGCTGGGCGAGTGGCGTGCGCGCCTCGCGCAAGAGCCGCTCGGGACCGCCTTCGAGCGGCTGAACCTGGAAGATCACGTAGTCCTCGACGGCGGCCCCGATGTCGGGCGCGGTGAGCGCCGACATGATGGCGGCCTGGACCTCTTCGGCCACTCGGCGCGAGCGCGCGATCAGCTCAGTGTGGTCAAACAGCTCGGCAGAGAGCTCGACGAGGGTTGAGAGCGGGGCATCGATGGGGATGCTCCAGGTGATCGAGAGGGTCCCGAGGTCAAACAGCGAGACCTCGACGCTCGCAGCGGTCGGGTGGTTGTCGAGCTCGAGCGGATCGACCTCCCAGTCGATCCGCAGGGGCGGCTCGAGGCCCTCGCCGTGCACCACATGGTGCTTGTGTTTGAAGCCTAGACGTTGGGTGCGCTTGAGCAGCGTCGCGGCCATCTGAAGGTCGAGGGCGCGCGCGATGCTGAAGCAGTAGAGTGCTTTACACGAACCGCTGAGATGGAGGTCCTGCATGTCCGTAGACGGCGAAGCCGCCATGGCTTGAGTGGGGTCTAGCGTGGGGCCGCTAATCTACCTCTTGTTCAGCTAAAACGCCTCGTCGAAGGCGACCTCGCCGGTGACGGACATCTGGTAGGCCGAGACGCGGCGCTCGAAGAAGTTCGAGAGCTCTTGGACGTCTTGGAGCTCCATGAACGCGAAGGGGTTTTTGACGTGGTAGCGCGGCTGCATTCCGAGGTTCTGCAGGCGCTGGTCGGCGACGAACTGCAGGTAGGTCTCCATGTCCTTGAGGGAGAGGCCGGAGATGCCGCCCTCAAGCAGGTCTTCGGCGAAGGCAAGCTCGCACGCGACGGCCTCTTCGAACATCTCGGTGACCTGGGTTTCGAGCTCTTCGTCGAACAGCTCGGGCTCTTCTTCGCGCGCGGTGTTGATGACCTCGAACGCGAAGGCCATGTGGCACGACTCGTCGCGGAAGACCCAGTTGGTGCCGGACGCGAGGCCGTTCAACAGGCCCTTCGAGCGCATGTAGTAGACGTACGCGAAGGCGGCGAAGAAGAACAGGCCCTCGATGCAGCCCGCGAAGCAGATCATGTTCAGAAGGAACTGCTTGCGGTGCGCTTGGGTCTCGAGCTTGTCGAGCTCGTTGATCGAGTCGATCCACTTGAAGCAGAACTCGCCCTTGCGCGCGATCGACGGGATGTTGTGGATGGCGGCGAAGGCCTGCTCGCGCTCGTCGACGTCGGGGATGTAGGTGTCCAGAAGCGTCAGGTAGAACTGCACGTGCAGCGCCTCTTCGTACAGCTGGCGCGACAGGTACATGCGCGCCTCGGGCGCGTTGATGTGCTTGTAGAGGTTGAGCACGAGGTTGTTCGACACGATCGAATCACCGGTCGCGAAGAACGCGACGAGGCGGTTGATCATGTGTCGCTCGGCCGGCATCAAGCGGCTGTCGAGGTCGACGGTGTCCGTCGAGAAATCGACCTCTTCCACACTCCACGTGTTCTTGATGGCGTCCCGGTACATGTCATAAAAGACCGGGTACTTCATCGGGCGGAGAGTGAGGTCGAATCCAGGTTCTAGCAGCATAGCTGGGTGGTGATTGCGCTGGGGAGGCTTGGAGGTGGAGAGGGGGTTCAAGAGCTCTTGGACCCCCTCTCCACCTCCAAGCCACTGGGAGTTCCCTTCAGCTTTTCTTTTGGGAGGGGTGGGGGTTGGAGGGGTGTTTTGGCCCTTCCTTTTATGTGCGTGTTCGGATGCTTGGGCAGTCGGGGGAGGCTGATGCCGCTTGATTGCTGGCGTCGTTCCGTGTCCCTTTTGCCTTACCCCCGAGTTCTTATTGGCACGCGTCGCAGGACTCTGGGTTTTCCAATGAGCAGGCCACCGCGGCTTCGTCGCTGGCGCTCGTTGTTTGGCGGATCTTGGTCGCCGGGCGGGAGCGCAGGTAGTAGGTCGTCTTGACGCCCTGCTTCCAGGCGTAGGCGTACATGCTGGAGAGCTTGCCGATCGTGGGGCTGGCCATGAAGAGGTTCAGGCTCTGGCTCTGGTCGATGTACGGGCCGCGCGCGACGGCCATGTCGATCAGGGCTTTTTGCGGGAGCTCCCACGCGGTGCGGTACAGGCTGCGCATTTCGGCGGGGAGCTCTTCGATGCCTTGGATGCTGCCCTCGGCGCGTTTGATCTTGGCGCGCATGTCCTCGCTCCACAGGCCCATCGCCTTTAGGTCGCGGACGAGGTAGTCGTTGATCTGCATGAAGTCGCCCGACAGCGTCTCGCGCTTGAACAGGTTCGAGATCTGCGGCTCGATGCACTCGTAGCAACCGGAGATGCTGGCGATCGTGGCCGTCGGGGCGATCGCGATCACGAGCGAGTTGCGCAGGCCGTGCTTGGCGATCGACTCTTTCAGCTCGGCCCACTCGCTCGTCTTCGTAGGCGTCACGTTCCATAGGTCGAACTGCAGATCGCCTTTCGCCGCGCGCGTCTCGTCGAAGGCCGTGTGCGGGCCGCTCGTTTTGGCGAGGCGGTTCGAGGTCAGCATCGCGTGGTAGTAGATCTCTTCCTGGATGCGCGCGGTCAGCTCGGCGGCTTGCGGCGAGTCGAACGGGATGCGCAGCTTGAACAGCACGTCTTGCAGGCCCATCGCGCCGAAGCCGACCGGGCGCCAGCGCGCGTTCGAGGCGGCCGCCGGATCGATCGGGTAGTAGTTGATGTCGATGACGCGGTCGAGGTACTTGACCGCCATCTGCACAACCTTGCCGAGCTCCTCGTAGTTGAACTCGAGGGTCTCTTCATTGACGAACTTGCCGAGGTTGACCGAGCCGAGGTTGCAGACCGCCGTCTCGCCTTGGCTTGTGACCTCGAGGATCTCGGTGCACAAGTTCGACAGGTGGATCACGTTCTTCGGATCACCGGTCTGGTTCGAGCGCTGGTTGCAGGTGTCCTTGAAGGTCATCCAGCCGTTGCCGGTCTGCGCCAGGCTGCGCATCATTCGGCTGTACAGCTCGCGCGCGGGCAGCTGCCGAACGAAGAGCCCAGCGGCCTCGGCCTTCTCGTACGCGGCCTTGAAGTCGTCGCCGTACAGGTCGACAAACTCGGGGCAGACCTTCGGGTCGAACAGCGACCAGATGCCGTCCGACTGCAGGCGCTCCATGAAGAGGTCCGGCACCCAGTTGGCCAGGTTCAAGTTGTGCGTGCGGCGCGCCTCGTCGCCGGTGTTCTCGCGCAGCTCGAGGAACTCTTCGATGTCGGCGTGCCACGTCTCCAAGTACACGCACGCGGCACCCTTGCGACGGCCGCCCTGGTTGACGGCAGCGACCGACGAGTCAAGCGTCTTCAGCCACGGCACGATGCCGTTCGACTTGCCGTTGGTGCCTTGGATCAGGCTGCCGCGCGTACGGATACGCGACCACGCGACGCCGATGCCACCGGCGAACTTCGAGAGCTCGGCGATGTCTTTGTAGCGACCGTAGATGGCGGCCAGATCATCCTCGGGCGAGTCGAGCAGGTAGCAGCTCGAGAGCTGCGTGTGCTGCGTGCCCGAGTTGAACAGGGTCGGCGAGCTGGGCAGATAGCGCAGGCTCGAGATCAAGCGGTAGAAGTCGCGCGCCTCGCCCGGTCGCTCGGCGAGGCCGCACGCGACGCGCATGAAGAAGTGCTGCGGCGTCTCGATGACTTTGCGCGTGACCGGGTCCTTCAGCAGGTAGCGGTCGTACACCGTCCGCAGGCCAAAGTAGTTGAAGAGATGCGTGCGGTCGCGCTCGATCGTGTCGTTCAGCTTGCGGCTGTTCTCGGACACGAGGTCGGCGGTCGTGTCGTTGATCAGGCCGAGCTCTTGCCCGCGTTTGATAGACTGGCTGAACGAGTAGATCTCTTGGTTGCGCACTTCCTTGTCAATGAAGGTCGCGAGCAGGCGCGCGGCGAGCAGCGAGTACTGCGGCTCTTCGGCGATCAAGCTAGCGGCCGTCTGGATCGACAGCTGGTCGAGCTCGGCGGTGGTCGCACCGTCGTACAGACCGCTGATCGTGCGCGTCGCGATGCGCAAGGGATCGACCTCGTCGAGGCCTTCACTTGAACGGCTGATCGCCTTCACGATCTTGTTCAGGTCGACGCCTTCGAGGTCGCCGTTGCGCTTCTTGACGCGCATGCCGACCGCGTGGGCCGTTGAGGGGGAAGTGGGAGCGGACGGGGTCTTGGACTCGGCAGTTTGGGACATACGCGGGGAGCAGATTGGGGGGGGCAAAGCGGGATGGAGGTGCCGTGAGGGGGGGCCAAAAAGGCCCATTTGGGAGCTCCGAGACGCAGTTCGGGGCGGCAAAAGGGGGCGTTTGGGTTACGGCGCTGAGGCACATCATATGGGGCCCGGCGATGTGATCAACACCAAATGTAGGGGTTGAGTTCGGTTGCGTGCGGGTGTTTTGCAGATCGCGAAGTCCCCTAAGGGGCTAAGTTATTGAAGGCTTTGAGGTTAGGCGCGGTGGGCTGGCCGCAGAGCGTACGCGTCTTGATTTTGCGCCGCGTGAAACCGAGTCCCGTCCGCCCGTGGTGGTTCGAACGGCATTCGGTATCGTGCGCGGATGAAGTGCTCTACCGCCGCCATTTTTACCGCCCTTCCGATCGTCGTCCTCTTGCTGGGGGCCTGCAGTGCTCCGGCGCCGCACGCCTCGGTCCCTGAAGCGCAGCCGCTTCGCGAGGGGCCGATCCCGCTGGCCGAAGGCGCTTCATTGCGCGGCATCGCGGCGCCCGCGGACGGCATCGTGTGGGCCTCGGGCTCCGGCGGCGTTGTGCTGCGCAGCCGCGACGCGGGCCTGACTTTCCATCGCGTTGACCCGGTTGCGAACAGCCTTCTGGACTTTCGCATGTTGGCCGCGTTCGACGCCGATCACGCGTGGGCTGGCAGCGCTGGGCCGTGGGCCGAGTCGCGCTTGTACGAGACCCTCGACGGTGGCGCGACCTGGGCCGAGCGCTTGGTCAATGATGACCCCGCGGGCTTCTGGGATGCGCTTGGTTTTTGGGATGCGGCGCACGGACTTGTTGTCGGCGATGCGGTCGACGGGTACCTGACGGTGCTGCGCACGGATGACGGCGGCGCGACGTGGGAGCGCGTGGCTGAGGCCGCGCTGCCGGCCTCACCGACGTTGGTGTTGGACGTTGGCGAGGGCGTGGCGGCGGAGCCGATTGGCGAGGTCTGCTTCGCGGCCAGCAACCGGTCGTTGGCGCTGGGTGCGAACGGCGAGGCGTGGATCGGCACCGGCGGCTCGGTCGCGCGCGTGTGGCATAGCGTGGACTGGGGCCGTTCGTGGACGGCGGCCGAGACGCCGATGCGCCACGGCGATCCGGCGGCGGGCATCTTCGCTGTCGCGATGGATGGCTACGGCGGCGGCGTGGTTGTGGGCGGCAAGTTCGACGCGCCGGGTGACGAGGCCGGCACCGCAGCGTTCACCGAAGATAGCGGCAAGACGTGGCACAAGGCGCAGCGGCCGCCGACGGGGTATCGCTCGGCGGTGGCGCCCGTTCCCGGGCTCGCGAGCAGCTTGGGAGTCGCGACGACTTGGATCGCGGTGGGGACAAGCGGCGCGAGCTTTTCAACCGATGGCGGGCGGAAGTGGCAGGACCTGAACGGCCTGGCTCTGAATGCGCTGGCCGTCGACCCGAATCGGCGTGTTGTGTACTGCGTGGGCCCGAAAGGGCGCTTTTGCGTGATTCCTTTGGTTGAGTAAGAGCGCCCCGCGATGAGCGGAAGCAGGCTAGGCTGCGGGCAGGCTCCCCGTTTCCCCATTGGTCCGTTCCCATGCTGAAGACTCCGCTGATTGCCGTTCTCGCGTCCGTTCTATTCGTCAATCTGTCCGCAGTTGGAGCGCCCGCTCAAACGGCCGCGCCCGGCTTGACCCTGTTCAATCCGAATGTGGACACGAACACCTACTTGATGGACACAAACGGGCAGATCGTGCACACGTGGTCGTTCGCGGGCACCCCGGGGATCACGACATACTTGGAAGAGGACGGCACGCTTTTGCGCGCGAAGAAGATCAGCGGCCCGGTTTCGTTCGGGGGCTCCGGCGGCGGTGTCGAGCGCGTGGCATTCGACGGCACCGTGCTTTGGGACTTCACGATTTCGAATGCGCAGGAAGCGCATCACCACGAAGCTCTGCCGCTGCCAAACGGCAACGTGCTTGTCTTGGTGTGGCCGATCATGACCAATGCGGAGGCGCTCGCTGCGGGCCGCGATCCGGCTCTGTTGAATGGCTCGGGGTTCTTTCCCGAGGCGATCGTCGAGTACCAACAAACAGGGCAAACAACCGCGACCGAAGTGTGGCGCTGGGATGTGATGGATCACGTCGTGCAGGACTTCGATCCCACGAAGCCAAACTTCGGCGTCGTCGCGAATCACCCCGAGCTGGTCGACCTGAACTTTGCTCCCAATGGAAGCCCGGGTGGCGAGTGGCTGCACGCGAACGCGATCAACTACGACCCGGTGTTTGATCAGATCCTGTTCAGTACGCCGTTTCTGAACGAGCTGTGGGTGATCGATCACTCGACCACCACGGCCGAGGCGGCGGGCTCGACGGGTGGCAACTCGGGCAAGGGTGGCGACCTCTTGTATCGCTGGGGAAACCCCGAGGCGTACGGCGCGGGCACGGCCGCGGATCAGAAGCTGTTCTTCCAACACGGTGGCATGTTCATCGAGCCGGGCCGCCCGGGCGCGGGCAACATCCTTGTGTTCAATAACGAGGTCCCGGGGCCGCCGCAGCACTCCGAGGTCTGGGAGCTGACGCGCCAAGCCGACAGCGCGGGCAACTACACGCTGGCGCCCGGCGCGGCCTTTGGCCCGGCGGCTCCGGTCTGGTCGTATGCCGCGCCGATGCCGGCGGATTTGAACTCGACGTTCCTGTCGAGTGCCGAGCGCCTGCCGAACGGCAACACCATGATCAACAGCGGCGCGCAAGCGTGGTTCTTCGAGGTGACGAATGCGGGCACGAAGGTCTGGGAGCACTTCAACACGCTGCCTGTGAGTGGGCCCAAGGTCGTGTTCAAGACGCGCCGCTACGAGCGCTACTTGTTTGCCGACAGACACGAGCTGTCGGCTGCGGCCGGCGGCAGTGTGGGTTTCAACATGGTGACGGGCACGGATCACGCGGGCGAGTTGTACTTGCTGCTGGGCTCGATCAGCGGCACGACACCCGGGCTCGTGGTCGATGGCTTGACACTGCCGTTGGTGGTCGACGCGTACTTCTTGACGACCTTGACGCAGCCGAATCAGCCGCCGCTCAGCCAGAGCTTCGGCGTGCTGGACGCGCTGGGGAAAGCGAGCGCGAGCTTCGCGCTACCTGGCGGATTGGGGGTGGCGGGCATCACAGCGAACCACGCTTTTGTGGCTTTCGATCCGGTGGCCGGGCAGGTGACGCTGGTGAGCAACGCGCAGGCGCTGTCGCTGCTGCCCTAGGCGGGCGGCTCGTCCGGTGTCTCATCGGGCGTCTCGTTCGCGGCTTCGAGCACGGCCTCGGCGACGCGAATCGGGGCGCGCGACCGCAAGGCGAGCGCGATCGCGTCGCTGGGGCGCGCGTCGATCTCGACCTGGCCAAGCGAGCCCTCGATGACAAGCTGGGCGTAGAAGGTGTTCTCTTTCAGGTCGACGATGTTCACCGCGATCAGCTCGCCGCCGAGTGACTTGATCAGATCGAACGCCAGCTGATGCGTCAGCGGGCGAGCGGTCTGGCCGGCGTGGACGACGCGGTGGATCTCGTTGGCCTCAGCGTTCCCGATCATGATTGGGAACAGGCGCGTGCCCGCGCGCTCGCCCAAGTAGATGTACTGATGGTCGGTTCCGCTGGCGAGCACCACGCGGCGCAGGTCGACATCGATAAGGGGGCTGGGGTTCGTCATGGCGGCCACAGTAGATAGGACCTGGGGCGGGTTCCGTCCACGGTGCCTTGGAAAAACCTCGGCCTGCTATCATGCGCTCCCTTATGAAGACTTCGATGATGAGCGCCGTTTTGCCCGACAACCCCATCCTGGCACGCCGCACGCGCGGTGGGGCGATCGAGTCGCAGCATCGCGGCGCGTGGGTTGTAGTGGATTCTTTGGGCGCGATTTTGGACGGCGACGGCGCGAAGCGCGAGTTTGTCTTCGCGCGCAGCTCGACGAAATCGATGCAGGCCTTGCCGCTGATCGAGAGCGGCGCGGCCGAGCACTTTGGCTTGAGCGAAGTCGAGCTGGCGCTGGCGATCTCGTCCCACAACGCCGAGGTTTGCCACACGCAGCCGGTCGAGGGACTGTTGCAGCGGCTGGGCCTGACGCCGGCGGACCTTGGCTGCGGGCCGGCCTCGCCGAGCGATCCCGAGACGCGCCGTGCCTTGTTTGCGGCGGGCGCGCCGCCGAGCGCTCTGCATCACAACTGCTCGGGCAAGCACGCGGGCTTTCTGGCGTTGGCGCTGCACATGGGCGTCGAGCCGGCTGCGTACTTGCAGCCTGACTCGGCCAGCCAGCTGGCCGTGCGTGCCGCGATGCGCTCGATGTGCGACTTGGGCGAGGACGAATTCGCGGTCGCGATCGACGGCTGCAGCGCGCCGACGTACCGGCTGCCCTTGGACAAGCTCGCGACGGGCATTGCGCGCGTGGCGAACCCGGACGACTTGGCGCCCGAGCGCGCAGGCGCTTGCCGCCGAATGACGGCTGCTGCGGCGGCTCATCCCGAGCTGATCGCCGGCCACCACAAACGGCTATGCACGGATCTTGCGCGCGTGACCGGCGGGCGGCTGTTTCCGAAGGTCGGTGCCGAGGCAGTGTACGTCGTGGGCGTGCGCGGTGCGGACCGCGCGTATGCGCTGAAGGTCGACGATGGCTCGACGGCGGCGATGAATCAGATCGTGGTCGAGCACCTCTTCCGCTTGGGCTTCCTTTCGCGCAACGAATACGACGAGCTCGAGGCTTGGCACGATGTGCGCTTGTTCAATGCGGCCGGCCTCGAGGTCGGCACACGGGAGGTCTTATGAACTTGTTTGTGGTTCCCGATTTGCCGAAGCGGCCGCGTGTCTTGCCGGGCGATGCGCACAAGGGGATAGCGGGCCGCGTGTTGGTGCTTGCGGGCTCGCGCGAGATGCCGGGGGCCGCGCTCTTGGCGGCGACAAGCGCGCTGCGCGCGGGCGCGGGGCTGGTGACCTTAAGTTGCTTGGACGAGGGTCTTTTGGCGACTGCGCCCATTGCGGCGCCCGAGCTGATCCTTTGGGATCTGTCGATGGAGGCGGCGCCGGCGCAACTCGCGAGTGGTCTTGTGAGTCGTGGTTTTGATGCCGTCGTGATTGGGCCGGGGCTTGGTGTGGGGCCGCGCGCTTGTGCGTTGCTCGATGCGGTGCTGGATGGCTGGGCGGGGCCGCTCGTGATTGATGCTGATGCTCTGAATATGCTGGCGGAAGATGCGGATCGGCGCGCTCGGGTGCGGGCGCACCTTGGGCCGGTGGTGGTGACGCCGCATCCGGGGGAGGCGCGGCGGCTCTTGGGGCATGCGGTGGGAAGCTCTGTGGATGAGCGCTTGGCGGCGGCGCGGGCGCTGGCGGGATCGCTGCGGGTTGTGGCTTGCTTGAAAGGCGCGGGGACGTGGATCGTGGACCCGACGGGCGAGCGCGAGTGGATCAACCCGAGCGGGAATCCGGGCATGGCGACGGCGGGCTCGGGCGATGTTTTGGCGGGCGTGATGGCGGCCTTGTTGGTGCATGCGGACGACGACGGCTCGGCTTGGGAGGCGGCGCGCGCGGCGGTGTACTTGCACGGGCTTGCGGGCGATCGCGGGGCGCGAAGGCACGGCCGGCGCGGGCTGGTGGCGAGCGACATTGCGCTGGAGCTTGGTCTGGCGGAAGAGGCGGGTCCTTGGGGATAGCGCGGGTTTGGGGCTTGTTGTTGGGTGCGCTGGTTGCGGGCTCGGTGGCGTTTGGGCAGAGCGCGGCGCTCGAGCGCGAGTACGCGATTCGCGGCTGGGCTCTGGCGCTTGGTGGCGATGGCGGCGATGTGGACGCTTGGTCGCGGGCGGCGGTTTCGCCTGAGTGGAAGTGGCAGCGCGCGGCTGCGGTCGCGGTGAAGCGCGCGCCGCGGCTGGCGGATGAGGCGCGCGCTTTTGACGTGGTGCGCGGGGGTTTGGAGTCAGAGCAACCTTCGGTGGTCGAGGCTTCCTTGGCGGCGGTGGAAAGGCATGGCTGGTTCGCGCGGGTTGCGTCGGACGAGGCCGGGCGGGGTGTGCTTCGCGGGCTGGCGGCGGCCAAGCTTCCGGGCGTGCGGATCGAGCTGGCGCGCGCGGCGGCCCGGCTCGCCGAGCCTTCGGTGCTATCGGTTGTGGACCCGCGGATGAGTCTGCGCATCGAGGTCTTGTTGGCCTTGATCGATGACGAGGACCCGGGCGTGCGCGGCGCGGCGCGCGCGGCGCTGTTTTTGATGGAGTCGCCTAGTCTTGCTGCGCCTGATCGCGGCGTCGACGAAGTGCTGAACGCGACGCGGACGGCGCTCTTGCACAGGCTTGTGGTGGCGGAGCGTTTTGACGAAGTCGTGGCTTCGCTGGAGCTGTTGGCGCGCGCGGTGCCCGAGCGCGAGAGCGATGTGGCACTGCGCGGTTGGGCCGCGGAGGATGCGCCGGCGCTTGCTGCGGGGCTTGGCTTGGACGAGGTGACTGTGCGCGGGCTCGTGGAGGCCGTGATTTCGGTGCGCGGCGGAATGGCGAATGGGGCGCTTGTGGCGCGCGCATTCGCGGATTGGGTGTTGGTGCGCACCTCGTACGAGCTCGAGTTGAATCTGGATACGTGGGCGGTCTTGGAGCGCTTGTTCGAGGCCGGTGCCGAGGGGCCGGGCGACGCTGTGGTCGAGGGGTTGTTTGCGGAGGCGCTTGGGTGCTATGCGCTGGAGGGCGAGGGGCTCGCGTGCGCTTGGTCGCAGGCGGCGGGTTCGTTGAACGCGAGTGAGGTGACCGAAGAGGAGTTTAGTCGGCGCCTGTTTGGTGCGGTGGCGGCGGGGCGGCCGGCGGAGCGTGCGCTGGCGCTCTTTGTTGCGCACCGCTGGCGCGATCGGCAGTACGTTTGGTTCTTGGAGCAGTTTTCGAGCGGGCTTGTGGCGAGCGATCTGCACGGGCTCGACGTGGGGCTGGGCTTGAATGGCGAGCTGCGGACGCCATTCACGTGGATGGAGGCGGATGGCAGTGTGCGGCCGGGCGCGCTGTTTACGTTGGTCGAGGAGCTGGCGATGGGGCAGGGCTCGCGACCGGATGCGGCGACCGAGTTGTTGCTGTTGGACGCGTTGGATCAGCTGGACGTGGAGAGTCCGTATTGGTTTGCGGAAGCCGCGCGGTTCGAGGCGGCGTGGCGCGCGATTGTGGCGGCGCATTTTGTGCAAGCTGGTGAGCTGGGCCCGACGGGCTTGATGGATACGGATGAGCTGTTTGGCCGCCTGTCGCGCAGCATGACGGCGTTCTGGAAAGAGAGCGCGGGTGTGCGTTTGGACTTGCTGGCGAAGCTGCCGCGCGTGGCGGCGATGGAGGCGTTTGTGCCGCTGCTCGAGATCGTGGGCGATGCGGGCGGCGTGACGGCTGGGTACCGCGGGGCTTGCGTCGAGCTGTTGGGCGCGTGCCGCGGGAGCGAGGCGGTGCACGAGATCCTGGTGCGTTGGCTGACGGCCGAGCGGGAGGCGGCGGCGGATGCGGAGTGGCTCTTGCGCGGGGACGAGCTGGAGTTTGCGGGGCTGGCGCGGGCGATTGCGGCGAACGGGGCGTCGATGGGACTTGGTGAGGAGGAAGTGGCGTCTTTGCTGGAGCTCGCGATTGCGCGCGGGGCTCATGGCGAAGTGGCGAAGGAGCTGGGCAAGGCGGCGGTGACGGCGCTGGCGTCGTATGCGGATGGAGCGGAGCGGCTCGACGCGCGCTTCTTTGGCGATGTGGAAAGTGGGGACGCTGTGCGCTTGCGGCGGCTGCGGATCGAGGCGGCGCTGCAAGTGCTGCCGCGCGTGGAGGAGCGTGCGATCGCGGCGCTGGCGGCAGACTTGGAGTTTGCGGGCTGGGACTTGGCTCCGCGGATGTTGCGCGCGCTCGGGGAGAGCGACTTGCCGGCGGCGCTGGAGGCGCTCTTGGCGATGAGTAAGACGCACCTGGGGCCCGAGGCGCCAGTCGAGGCGGTGTCGCTGTTGGACGCGCTGGTGGCGGTGGCGGGGCGGCGCAAGGACGTGCATGGCGAGGTGGTCGGCGCGCTGATGCGGGCGCTGACGTTGGGCCAGGCGTTGGAGCTGCGGGGCGCTGCTCTGGATCGGCTTGTGCCTCAATTGAATGAGGGCGTGAGTGAGGACGCGGCGCTGCTTCTGGCGCTGAACGAGCTTGTGTTGAGCGCTGAGGCGTCGGCGGCGGGTGAGCTGCCGTTTGGTTTCGACAAGCTCTCGGCGGACGAGCTCGAGTACCTGCGCAACAAGGCGACGGTGGCGCTGGCGGTGATGTTCGAGAATGGCGCACGGCTTGGGCGGCTTGTGCTGGGGCCGGCGATTGCTGCGGGGGGGGCCGAGCTCGAGGCGCGCTGGCGCGGCGGCGATCCGAAGGGCGCGGAGTTCGCGGCGCGGACGGCGCTGTTGGTCTTTGCGGCGCGCGCAAATCAGGCCGAGCTGTTGGCGCCCGGGTGGGAGCGGGCCGATGGGCGCTTCTTGCTTCGCTTGGCGAAGGCCGCTGATGCCGAGCTGGCGGCGCGCCTCTTGGACGCATGCCTGGTGGCCTTGGAGGGCGAGCCGCGGCTGGATGACGCGACCTGGACTGAGGCCGCGGCGCGGCGCTTGGCTCTCGCTTGGCAGGCGGGGGACTGGGCCGCGGCGGGGCAGCTGGCCGGCGAGATGTCGTGGCGCCGGCGGCGCGGGCGGCTGCCGGCGAGCGGCCTGCGCGGCACGCTGGGGACGCGCGATGCGCAGCGGGGCATCGACTCGACCGCACGGATCGAGAGTCTGCGCTTCCAGGCTGCGGCGCACCTGGCGGAAGTGCCAGGCCCCTACATCGAGCGTGCCGCCGAGCTTGTGGGCATCTCGCACACAGCCGCAGCGGATCAGGCCACGCTGTAGTCGGAGTTCCCGTCGCGCGTTGCTAAACTGGCGCCCATGAGCGCGACCACCAAGCAGAACCTCGACATCCCGACCCACGCCATCCGCACCCTCGACGACGACATCGGCTTCCTCGCCCTTGTCGATCGCATGCAGTCGGACGCGGCCCTCAAGGTCGTCAACTCGGCGCGCATCTCCTATCAAAAGGAGAAGGCCGGCATCGACGAGGCGGACACCAAGCTCGCGCGCTACCTGTGGGTCCACGGCCACACGTCGCCGTACCGCCACAGCTTCTTCACTTTCCATTGGAAGGCGCCGCTGTTTGTCTTCCGCCAGGCCTTCAAGTATCAGGTCGGCTCGACTTGGCGTGAGTACGAGGCCGACGGCGTCTCCTTGTCGCTCGAGGCGTTCGACATCATGTTCGACACCGACAAGGGCTGCAGCTGGAACGAGATCTCGGGCCGCTACGTCGAGTGGGCCGAGGAGTACTACATCCCCGCCGTGATGCGCGCGAACCCGAGCCACGGCTCGAAGCAGGCCTCGGTCGATCTGCCCGCCGGCTTCGATCACGCGGGCGAGCGCGAGCTGATGCGCAAACAATGCGAGGAAGCCTTCAGCCTGTACCGCGAGCGCATCGAGCGCGGCGTCGCGAAGGAGATCGCGCGCATGTGCCTGCCTCAGAACATCTACACGCAGGCCTACTGGACGGTCTCGCTACAGGGCGTGATCCACTTCCTGTCGCAGCGCATGAAGAAGGACGCCCAGTTCGAGATCCGCCGCTACGCCGACGCCGTCTTCCAGCTCATCGAAGAAGACCTGAAGCAGCTGGGACTCGACCGCTCGATGTTCGAGTAAGCCGTTCATTTCATACGGTGCCGGACACTTCTTCGCCGGTCGCCGTTCACTCCGTACCGCACACCCGGTGATGGGTGTGCGGTACGGAGTGAACGGCGACCGGCGAAGAAGTGTCCGGCACCGTATGAACGGCGGCTCGGGTTCGTCTACAGCGTGCCAGCTTCTGTGGCGACTTCGCCGGCGTCGAGGGCGCGGTCCCAGATCTTGATGTCGTAGATGACACCTTCGAATGAGCGCTTGCCGCCGGACTCGTTACCGAAGCGCAGCTTGTGGTCCGACCAGTTCGAGAAGTCGCCGCTGTGGGGCGTCGAGCTCAAGAGGGCGCCGTCGAGGTACGCGCGCAGGATGCCTTCGGTGGCGTCGTACGTCAGCGTGTAGACGACGACTTGGTCCTCGGCCATGCCCAGGCTCTGCTGGAACGTTGCCGTGCCGGACGTCGTGGTTAGGCGCAGCTCGCCTTCGAAGGAGCTGCCCTTCGGATCGCTCAGCATCGACAGGTTGCGATCCGAGACACTGGTGCTGCTGGACCACGTGAAGATGCGCGCATCGTCGTCGCAGTCGTCATCCTGGCTGTACTGCACTTGCAGGGTCACCGCGTTCGTCGCCTGGAGCGCCTCACGCAGCGGCTTGGCCGTGGACGTCGAGTCCGTCTTCAGCATGTCGCCGTCGTCGTCCGTGAACGCCAAGCCGAGGCCGGTCGAGTCGTTCGTCCACGCGAAGTCGTTGCCGTGGAAGGCAAGGTCGATTCCGCCGACCGCGTCGATGACGTGCGTGCCGGTCTGCTCGGAGAAGTCCCAGTGAGCCAGTGCAGCCGTCGCGGGCGGCGCCGGAGGACCCTGAGCCAACAGACCAGCTGCTTCCGTCGTCAGCTCGCCCGCATCAAGCGCGCGGTTCCAGATCTTGACGTCGTACAGCTCGCCGTAGAACGGGCGGTTGCCACCGGCCTCGTTGCCGAGGTAGAAGCCGCGATCCTGCCACGTGCTGAAGTCGCCGCCGTGCGTGAAGCTAGTCGTCAGCTTGCCGTCGTGGTACACGCGCACCACGCCGTCCTTGCCGTACGTCATCGCCATGACCGCCAGCTTGCCGGCGTGCCATGTGGTGGCGAACTCTTGGTCGAGCGTACCTTGCGTGGTGTCGAGGCGCACTTGCCCTTCGATGCCACCCGACGTGGGGTAGGCCATCAAGGAGAAGTTGCGATCGGACACGCTTGCGCTGTCCGAGAACGTCACAAGCCGCGAGTCGTTGACCTGTGTTGCGTCTTGGCGGAATAGGACCTGCACCGTCAGCGCATCCTCGGCGTCAAGATTGTTCGCCAGGCTCACGTTCGAGCTGGCGGCTGCACGGCGGACACTGGTGTTCGCCGACGAGCCCTGCGTCAGACGCACGCCGCGCAGATCCCCATAGGTCACCCAGTCGATCTGCCCGTCGCTGACGTCGAACACAAGGTCGAAGTCGCCGGCTTGGTCGAACACGTCGAGCCCGACTTGCTCGGAGAAGTCGTAGTGCACGAGCGTCTCGATCTTCGGGTCGGGGCAGCTCGTGAAGTCCAAGTTGATGTCGCCCGAGGTCGACGTCGTGAACTGCGTCCCCGTCGTCGGCTGCTGCAACACGGTCATGTAGAACCAGCCCGAGCCGCCATCATCAAGGTCGTGGTAGTTCGCGCCGACGCCGACCTGGAAGGCCGGGCCCTTGCGCTCGAGCGCGATCACCGCGCCGTCGTAAGCTCCGCAGCCACGCAGTGCGCCTTCGGACTTCTCGTAGTAGTGCCACGTGTTCTCATCGGCGGCCGCGGGGTCCACGCTGCCCCACTTCGGGCTGCCGGACGGCGGGAACGCGGTGTCGCCGAAGTCCAGACGGCCAGAGAAGTGAACGTCCAGGTCGAAGCACTTCTCGGACTCGCCCTGCACGGCGATCGTGCCGAACAGGTGCGCCGTGCCATCCGCGTACTCTTCAAAGGTGATCTTGTCACTCAGCGGCATGAAGTGCGTGCTGACCTCGGGCCACCACAGGACGTGACCGGTCGGCTGGCTCGGGCCCGTGCAGACGTCGTTTGCCGGGGACGGGCAGGTGCCGATTTGGAGCGTCAGCTCGGCGGCCTGGCTACCCGCAAGCTGCGTGCTGCCGGCCGGTTGCGCGACGATCGTCGTCTCGAGGCCGGCGCACAGGCCGAAGTCCAAGTTCTTGCCGTTGGCGCCGCGGCCAAGCTGCGCGGCGGGACCGAAGTCGTTCACGTTGACGAGCGCGCCGGTCAGGTTGTCGAGGCCAACAAGGTTGCCCGAAAAGTCCGTGTAGTAGTGCCAGTTGGTCGTGTCGACCGGGCCGCCGTTCTCGGTGAACGCACCGGGAAGAAGCTTCTTGTTCGGGCTGCCGGCGGGCGGGAAGGCCGCGTCGGTTTGATCCATGCGGCCGGTCAGCTCGGCTTGTAGAATGAAGCGGTCGGCCGGGTTCGCAGCCGAGACGATCACGCCGCGCAGGGTGGCGGTGCCGTCCTTGCGCTCGGCGATTTCCGCTTGGCCGTCAAAGACAAAGTCGCCGCCGAGGCCGGGCAGGAACAGCGCCATGCCGCCGGGCAGGCTCGAGACCGTGGCGTCCTGCGTGGCCGCCGCGGGGCAGGCGTCGCAGTCGCCGTTGCCGACCAGCAAGGTCGCGACGTTCGACGTGACGGCGGGCAGCGGGTTCGCGGCGGGGAACATGGCGACCTGCACGTAGATGGGGCCCTGCGTCAGGCCGACATCGGTGCAATCGGTGGGCAGCGGCAGCACTAGCTGGCCGCTGGGCGGCAGCGGGCCTAGGTCGGTGACCGCGAAACTCGGCGTGTACGCCAGGTCAAACGTGATCAAACCGGGCAGCGTGAAGCTGCCAAGGCCGGTGTCGACCAGGATGCAGACCCAGGCGCCGGGCTCGCCGGTGATGGTCAGCTCGATCGTGTCGCCGAGCTCATAGATGGGCTGGCCGAAGGTCGCTGTGACGGCGGGATTTTGGACGGGAGCGGCTGCGGCGGGGGCGCAAACGAGTGCGAGACTCGCGAGGGCGCCCGCTACGAGGCGGGGAAAAGCGTGCATGGGGGGTGTCCGGTGAGGGTTTTCCTAAAAACGGGAACGTTAGGCGTAGGTTACCCCATTTTTGAGGTGCGGGGCGGATCGACACCTTTTTCAGGTCTTTCGTAGCGCAATCGCGTCCGTGGAGTTTCCTAGGGCATGGAAGTTCTGCACCCCTCTTCGAGCGAGCCCCCCGGGATCGACAGCCTGCTCGAGTACGAGCCCTTCGTGCGCGCCGTTGCGCGCGGGCTTTTGAGCGACGAGGCGCAGGTCGATGACATCGTGCAGGAGACCTGGACGCGAGCCCTCAAGAAGCCGCCCGGGCACGGGCGCGCGATCAAGGCGTGGCTCGCGAAGGTGGTGCGCAACCTGGCGATGGATCTGCGCCGCGGCGAGGGGCGCCGCCGGGCGCGCGAGGGGGCTGCTCGCGATGCTCCGGCCGCCGTCGAGCCCGTGGACGAACTGCAGTCCCGACTCGAGGCGCACCAGGCCGTCATCGCGTCGGTGCTCGCGCTGGGCGAGCCCTATCAGAGCGTCGTGATGCTCGTCTACTACCAAGGCATGTCGCCCGGTGACGCCGCCGAGAAGCTGGGGCGCAAGCCAGCCACCGTGCGGACGCAGCTTTGTCGCGCGCACGAGATTCTGCGTGAGCGCCTTGATGACAAGTTCGATGGCGACCGCGCCGCATGGGCCATCTTGGCCGTGCCCTTTAGCTGGCCGACCGCGCCGCTCCCGATCACCGACGGCGGCGCCGCAAGTGCGGGAGTTGGCCTGGGCGTGAAGTTGATGCTGGGCGTCATCCTGACGACGGCATTAGCCGTCGTGCCGGACTGGGGCGGCGAGCCCGACCGCGACTTGTCCGGAATCGAAACAAGCTTCGTGCCACTCGATATGCAGGAGCCGAGCGCGGATGCCCAAACGCAAAAGGGCGCCGTCTTGGCACTGGATGACAGCGGGATGGGGCGCACACCGCTCGCCCCGTCGATTGTGCCAAGCGCGAAGGCGCCGGCGCTGTTCGTGCAAGTCGTGGACGCGGATGGCCTGCCCGTTTTGGGGGTGCCCGTGGTGCTGGGCGCCGGCGTCGAGCGCGAGGTCCTTGATGACGTAGTCGTGCGCAAGACCGTAGCTGGAGGAGCCGACTTTCGCGGGTTCGAAGAGCTCATTTCGGTCGCCGGCGAAGCCACTTCGTTCTATCGCGTGCGCGCTTCGATCCCAGGTCTCGACCGAGACGAGGTGCTTGTCGGATTGGCGAAAGGAGCTCTGCGAGCGAGTCGTCACATCGAGTTGGAGCTCGGGCCGTCCGGCGCCGTGACTCTCGAGTTGCGCCGCGGGGACGGGCAGCTGTACGACTTCGACGGCGATGTGCAGTTGACGCTTCGAGGACAGGTCGAGACGCTGATGCCAACCGTGCCACTGGTCGGCGGTCGCGCGCGATTCCCCTGGGTGGGGCTCGGCGGTCAGTTGATCGTGCGCGCTCGCGTGCCAAGCCTTGGACTGCGTTGGGACTTCACTGCGGATGGGCCGCAGCGGCCCGGTGAGGACAAGCTCGTGGTCTTCGAGCCCCAGATCGACACCAAGCTTCCGTGGCTTGCTGGGCGCGCGCTTGGGGCGAACGGTCAGCCCTTGGCGAACGCGCAGCTGCACTTGTCCGTCCTGGATGCCAAGCGTCTTGAGCTCGCGCGCCTAGCCGTGAGGACGGACAGCCAAGGGAACTTCACGGCGCAAATCACCGGTAATGTTGCACCGGGCGACGAGCTGCAAGTGCGGGTGCTTCTGCGTGGGGAAGAGTCGTGGGCAGCAATGGCGCGCACCAACTTGACGTTGGCGCCACACGCAAACCTGCTGGGCGACTTGAACATCCTCGAGACCTGCGGTGCGATCACGGGCCGGTGCGTAGACACTTCTGGCCGGCCGCTGGCCGGAGTGCCCATCGTGGCTGCACAGGACTACTTCGAGCGCGTCAGCAGCGCGATCACGGACGACAACGGCAGCTTCGAGATGCACGGCCTGTTCACCCCGCGCGTGACCATGCGCACCTTGTCTCCAACTTGGATGGCGCAAGAAGACCTCGAGGTCACGCCGGCAGATGGCCCTGTCGAGATCGTGCTTGCCCGCGGCGGCAAGATTAAAGGCACGCTTCGATTGGCGCCTGGGATTGACCCGTTGAGTTTCCGCGTGACCGCCGTGCGCGAAGAGGACACACCGCTTGCCTTCGTGGGGCCCGAAGCTCACGCGGCCGTGCATCCGACCCTCTCGGCATTTGTGCTCAAGGGCCTTCGCTCGGACACCTATACGTGTCGCGTCTTTAGGCGCGGAGAGCTCGTCCACGAGGTCCGCGGAATCGAGGTCAGCGCTCCCGGCGAGACGCGCGTCCCAACGATCGATTTGCGCAGCGACTTCGCACCGATCCAACTGACCATTCTGGATGCCGAAGGAGCTCCGGCGCGTGGCGTGATCGCGAAGCTGTTCGATGGCGATCAGATGGTCGATCGCGCGACCGGGGATGGAACCGTGACGCTTGTGGCGACGCGCGACATCGTGGACCCCGTGATGACCATCGAAGCCAAGGGCTGTTCTCCGTTGGTTGTGCGCCCCGGCGAGGATCGCGACCTGAGGGCTCCACTTCAGCTTGAGGCGGGAGTTGATCTCAAGCTTGTCTTCAGCCAAGTCCCCGAGCTCGAGGCCGGCGAGGTGCGCGCTGACGTGTACCTCGAGTGGCTGGACGCGCCCGCGCCGCTCGAGATCGCCGTTCGCCTGCCTTGCGAAATCCTCGAGAGCGGCGGCGGTGCAGTTCGCTTGCCCGGGCCGGGCACCTATCGCCTGGCGTTCGTCTTGCACCGGCCAGCCGGCGATTCACCGCGTGTCCCGTACGGCGCGGGCGACTTTTTGATCAACGTCGAGGCTAAAGACAGCGGTGGATCACTTGACCTCCCGCTGCCGGCCTCGATGGTCCGATAAGGAACTGGACATCGAGCGCCGGGGCCGCCGGTGGGGGCCGGCCCTACCTGAAGCTCGGGTGCTCGGTGGCCTTTACCCCTCTGTGAAGCTCGCGAGGTGCGCGCGCAAGGCCGCGACGTCGCTGCCTTCGATGAGGTCGCCATGGCCGACGAGGACGCGCTCGAAGTCCCACTCGAGGACGCGCTTCAGCGAGGCGGAAAACGCGCTCTTGTCTTTGATCGTCGAGCGAAACAGGCGGCTGGTTGCGATGCCGTGGCGGCACTTGTTCAGGGTCAACAGCAGGCCGCCGATGAGCGGTTGTTTGGTGCGCAGATTGAACACGCTGTCGACCAAAATCAAGGTCTTGGTGGGCGCGTGGAAGAAGATGACTTCGTTGACGCGCGGCGCGCCGAGCAGGCGCGTGTGGGGAAGCTCGGTTGACCACGGGGCGGTGAAGTCTTCGGTCAGGATGCCTCCGATTTTCCAGTCGGGGTGCACGCGACCGATGGCCGCGGGTGCGAAGGTTGTGTCCGCGGGGATGCGCTGCATCCACTCTTTGAGGTGCAGGTCGTGCGTGCGGCTGGGAATGATGAGGTGGCGCGCTGTGCCGGGCTCGGCGAGCGCCTCGACCGCGGTGACAAGCTCGTCGGTCATCTGCACGGGCGAGTGAATCCAGAGGCCGCCGCCGCTCTCAGGGCGCAGCTTGATGACGGTCATGCGGTGACCGATCTGCATGCCGAGCGCCGAGCACGGGGCGTTGTATTCAAAGACGTCGGGCGCGGTCTCGTTGAAGAAGGGTGAGTTCATGGGTAGGAGCGTAGCGTAACCTTCGCGGATGCAACGCGAGGCAAAAGGGATGTTGATCGGCGGGCTGGGCATCGCGACGTTTGGCTTGACGTTGCCGGTGACGCGGCTTGTGGTCGCGTACTCAAGCGGGACGTTTGTGGGGCTTGGACGCGCGGTGTTCGGGGCGCTGCTGGCGGTTGTCGTCTTGGCGATCGTGCGGCCGGGGTTTCCGTCGCGGCCGCAGCTGTTGCGCCTGGCCGTTGTGGCGGGGGGCGTGGTGATCGGGTTTCCCGTGCTGGCTTCGATCGCGATGGGGCATGTGCCGGCGTCGCATGGGGCGGTTGTCTTGGGCGTGTTGCCGCTCGCAACAGCGGTGGTGGGTAGCTTGATCTCGCATGAGCGACCGAGCCTTGGGTTTTGGGTTTGCGGCGCGCTTGGGTCGCTCGTGGTGGTGTTGTTTGCGCTGAACGAAGGCGGCGGCAGTTTTGGGGCGGGGGACTTTGCGCTTGTGGGCGCGATCGGGGCGGCATCGATTGGGTATGCGGTTGGCGCGCGCTTGGCCATCGAGATGGGCGGCTGGCAGGTGATCTCCTGGGCGCTTGTTTTGGCGCTGCCGTTTTCGATCGTGCCGATGCTGCAACACGCGCCGGATGGGTGGCGCGAGGCTCCCGTCTCTGTGTGGCTCGGCTTTGCGTACCTATGCGCGGTTAGCCAGTACTTCGGGTTCTTCCTTTGGTACAAGAGCCTAGCGCTCGGCGGGATCGCGCGCGTGAGTCAGGTGCAGCTTTTGCAACCGTTTGTGACGTTCGCGGTGGCGGCTGCGTTCTTTGGCGAGAGCCTGACACCCGGCGCGCTCTTGGCGCTACTCGGCGTCTCGGTGGCGGTTGCATTGGGCCGGCGCATGCCGATTCGCTCGCGGGCGCAGAACGGCTAAGCGAGATCCGCGTTTGGGGCTGGAGGTTTTCCGCCGCCGGGCCTACGAGAATGTGCGCGGCTGAGGGTGCGTTGTGTCTTCGTGGCGCTCGCCGTGTGAGCCCCTTTTTGGAGGATGTGATGGGATTCTCTCGGTCAAAATTCGCCGGCCTCATCGGCCTGTTCGCCGCCTTGTGTTTGCCTGTCGCCGCTCAGGCGGACTGGCACGATGTTGCTGCCGAGGCCGAAGCGGCGGCTCTCTTTCAACGGAACCTGGCCGCGGACCTGGCCCTAGGGGCGACCGGCTTTCAAGCGGTTGGGCCGGTGACAAGCCCTGCCTTGGCACCGGGGATGCTGGCGGCGACGGCTCCTGATTGGACGTTTGCTCCGACGGTTTTGCCTAAGCTTGAGATTCCGGTGCAGGCGGTCTTCTTGCAAGACGACGACGGCTCGCATCCGTGCGCGATTACGCCGGGGAACGTGTTAGCGTGGATCAATGCGGTAAACCAGGTTTGGGCACCGGCGAACATCCGCTTGACGTTTAACGAGACGCCGGGCAGCTCGGATTACTACTGGCTCAAGAGCACGCTCTTAAACTCGATGACGGGTGACCTGGATCCGCAGTGGCCCGCGCAGGTGAGCCTCGGCAACAGCTGGGCGTCGATCTATCCCGGCAAGCTTGTGATCTTCTTCCGCTATGGTCCCGGGCCGGGTGCGACGGGCGGAGGCTTCTCGTGGACGAGCTTCAACTTCATCGCGATGCCGGGTTACTACTCGACCGGGGTGTGCGGCACGCAGAACGCCACGCTCTTGGCGCACGAGTTAGGTCACTACCTTGGTCTGCCGCATACGTTCCCGAAGGAGTTCGTGTCGTATGGCGACGCCGTCAATTACGACACCGCGGGCGGGAGTGGACCGACCAACGATGTGTTCGAGGCAGACGGCCGCGACGCGACGTATCCCGATCCGTACATCAAGACGTCGTACTACCAGTGCGATCCGGCCGTGACCCAGGTCGTGATCAACGGCAAGACCTTCGTTCTGCCGCGCGACAACGTGATGTCCTATTACTACCCCGTGAACGAGGTGACCTCGAGTCAGTACTTCACGTCGCGCCAGACGTGGGCCGTGCGCGCGGGTTTGCCTTTGCACCAGACCGTCTTGGGCGGAGCGGTGACGTACGAGGCGGAGTCGCTTGGCGGCTCGTACACCGGTGGCTGGTGGACCAGCCAAGCGATGTCGAGCTTCCTGGGGAAGTGGTCGGGAAACAGCCACTTGCTGTGGCTCGACGGCGCGATCGGCGACTCGATGACCGTGAACTTTCCGGCCGGTGGCGGCGGGGAGTACGACGTGTATGCGAGCTTCACAGCGGCGCCGGACTACGGCATCGTTGAGGTGCTCTTGAATGGCCAGGCGGTGACCTTGCAGAACCTCTACTCGAGCATCGTCTTGCCAACAGGGCTTGTGTTTCTAGGCACGCACACGTTGCCCTTCGGGACAAGCACGCTTGAGCTGAAAGCGGTGGGCAACGATCCGCGCGCGGCGTCTCCGCGTCAAGGCGCAGGGCTCGACGCGATTGTCTTGGCGTCGCCAAGTGTTGGAAATCAAGAGGTCGTGCGCCAGGGCTTCCCGCCGAACCCGGCGGTCCTGATGCCGGGCTCGACCGGCGGGCCAGTCGTGGGCAAGACATGGATCCCGACGGTGGATCACTCGACCTTCCAAACGCCGTACATCGTGGACCTACTCGCCGTTTCAGGCGGATCGGCCAACTGGTGGCTTGGTCTCGAGGGGACGGTGCTTGTGGACTTGACCAACGTGATTTCTTGGCACCCGAAAACGCCGGCGGGGCACTGGTGGTTGTCGGTTCCCCTTGATGTGGCGCTTGTTGGTGCGCAGGTGCACACGCAGGTTGTCAGCCAGAGCACGTCTGGGTACTTCAAGCTGACGAATGCGCTGGACTTGACGATCGGGTCGTACTGATCCGAGCGTCAGGGGACGAGGACTTCGACCGTGGGCAGGAAGCCGCGGTCGAAGGACTCGACGAACTCTTCTAAGAGGACCTTCGCGCTTGGCTCGGGGGTCTTCTTGGTTGTGCGGCTTCCGAAGCGCACGGCGGCGCGGCCCTTCTGGTCGAGGTGGGCGGCGTCGAGCAGGAGGCGGAAGCTCTTGACGCCTTCGCCTTTCGCTTTGTAGCTGCCGGGTTTGGTTGAGCTGATCTCGAGGTGGCCGGTGTGCTTCTCGGCGGCGGTTTGCATGATGCGGCGCTTGCCGAGGTCGTCGGCGCGATTCCATGCGTTCGTGACCTTGAGTTGGAAGTCGGGGGCGACCTGCTTGTCGAGTTTTTCGATGCGAAGGAAGGTGCGGCCGGCGTCGTCAGCAGCGGCGCTCGAGAGCAAGGTCTTGGCGGGCCACGGCTCGCTGCGCGCGAGGCTCAGGAACGCGCGCCAGTCGACGGCGCCCGGGTCGTAGTCGTGACCTAGTTCGGGGAACTCGATGTACTTCGCATCTGTAGCATCGAGGTCTTCGAGGCGCTCGAACGCGAGGCCAAGGTTGAGGATCAGCAGCGGGTCGTCCTTGGCTCCTTGCAGATCGCGGATCGGAGTGCTGACGACGTTGCGGATATAGCGCAGGTTGTTTTGGCCGCGCGTGAGGCTGAGGCGTGGGCCGCCAACGATTGGGACGATCGCGGCGAAGAGGCCGGGGTGGCGCAGCGCGAGGTCCCACGTGAGGTGGCCGCCGCGGCTGACGCCTGTTGCGAGGATGCGGCGCTCGTCGACGTTGTAGTGGAGCCGCATCCAGCGGAGGGCGGCGAGCGTGCCCGCGCGCTCTTGTTCACTGAATGCGTAGCCCTGATTCAGGCCGGGATCGGTGGGCGCGAGGATCAGCGCGCCGAGGCCTTCGGAGACGGCGCGCCAGCCTTCGAGCGCGTCGCGACCGCGACCGCCGGTGCCGTGCAGGACAAGGAGCAGCGGGGCGGGGGTGGCGGCGTTGTAGGTCTTGGGGACGAAGACGGCGAGGTCGGTGGTCTCGGTTTTGCCGAGGACGGGGAGCTCGACGGTGAGGTTCTGGGTGCCGGGCTCTTGGTCTTCGAACTGGCCGAAGTGGCTGGTGATGTCGAGCCAGGTGGCGAGGTCGATACCCGGTTGCTTGGCGAGCTTGTCGGCGGCGGCGCGGCGCTCAGTGGGAGTGGGGAGCGCGACGGCGGCGGCGAGGTCGGCGGCGGGGTCGCTGGCTTGCGTAGTGAGGGCGGCGAGCGTGAGGACTAGGGTGAGCATGGGTTCACGCTAGCTTGTTGGATGCGCGGGCGCTACTTGGTTTGCAGACGCTTTGCGAAGGCGGCGGCGGCGGGGGACAGCGGGCGGCCGCGGCGCGTGATGATCGCGAGGCGGCGGGTGATCTTGAGGCCGCGGACGGCGAGCTCGCGCACAGCGGCTTCGCTCGAGAGGCCGAGGCGGCTGACGAAGGCGAGGCGGCCGGTGGTCTCGACCATGCGCAGGATGGCGGGGATCGAGCGCAGCTCCATGACGACGTGCACGCGGCAGCCGGCCGCCACGAGGGCGTCGTCGATGAGGCTGCGGATGGCGCTTGGGGATTCGAAGCCGACGAGGTCTTCGCCGTCGAGGTGGCGCGGCTCGATGCGGCGGCGGCTGTTGAGTGCGTGGCCGGGGGCGGCGACGAGGACGATGCGGTCTTCGAACAGCGGGGTGACGTCGAACTCGGTGGCGAGGTGCGGGTCGATGGGGAGCGTGACGACGCCGAGCTCGAGGCGATCGGCCGCGACGTCGCGCTCGACTTCGCGGCTGCCGGCTTCTTTCACTTGGAAGAGGACGGTGGGGTGCTCGGCTTGGAAGGCCGCGATCGCCTTGGGGAGCAGGAACGAGACTGCGGTCGCGCCGCCGCCGATGCGGACGCTGCCGGCCTCGAGGTTGGAGATCGCGGCGACACCTGCGCAGAGCTGTTCGTAGCGCTCGACGAGGTTGCGGCCCTCGCGCTCAACGAAGCGGCCCTCTTCGGTGAGCTCGACGCCGCGCGCCGAGCGCTCGAACAGAGTCGCACCGAGTCCGGCCTCGAGCTGCTGGAGCCGGCGTGTGAGCGCGGGCTGCGTGATGAAGAGCCGCGTCGCGGCGGGCGTGATGGCGCCAGCTTCCGCGGTGGTCAGGAAGGAGCGGATGAGGAGGAGGTCGTCCATGCGTCGATCTTATCGGATCGATCTGTATTATCGATTAGCCGCATGGCCGCAATCGGCGTATTCTTGTTGCGTCGAAACCCGAACGAGGCCCACGCAGCCTCTCAAGCCCACAACCCGCAGACACTGCCATGTTGACTGAATACCGCAAACACGTCGCCGAGCGCGAAGCTCTTGGCATCCCGCCGCTTCCCCTTGATACCGAGCAGACCGCGGGCCTTGTGGAGCTTCTGAAGAACCCGCCTGCCGACGAAGAGGAGTTCTTGCTGGACCTCCTGTGGAACCGCATCCCGCCCGGCGTGGATCAAGCGGCCTACGTGAAGGCGGGCTTCCTCGCCGCCGTGATCAAGGGTGAAGTGGCAAGCCCGCTTGTGGATGCCGCGCTTGCCGTGGACATCTTGGGAACGATGCTGGGTGGCTACAACGTGGCGACTTTGGTCGACCTCCTGGACTCGGACGAGTTCGGTGCCGACGCGGCGCGCGAACTGAAAGGCACGCTCTTGATCTTTGATGCCTTCCATGACGTCGAGGCGAAGGCCAAGGCCGGCAATGCTCAAGCCCAGGGTGTGCTTGAGTCTTGGGCCGCCGCCGAGTGGTTCACGAACAAGCCCGACGTGGCCGCGAAGATGGAACTGAAGGTCTTCATGGTGGAAGGCGAGACGAACACCGACGACCTGTCGCCCGCGCCCGATGCGTGGTCGCGCCCCGACATCCCGCTGCACGCCTTGGCGATGCTGAAGAACCCGCGGCCTGGGATCACGAACGCAATCGAGCAGATTACCGAACTCGAAAAAGACGGCCATGCAGTCGCCTACGTCGGCGACGTGGTTGGCACGGGCTCGTCGCGCAAGTCGGCGACGAACTCGGTGCTGTGGCACATCGGCGACGACATCCCGCACGTGCCGAACAAGCGCGCCGGAGGCGTCTGCCTCGGGAACGCGATTGCGCCGATCTTCTTCAACACGATGGAGGACTCGGGCGCTCTGCCGATCGAGTGCGACGTGTCGAAGATGAAGATGGGCGATGTGATCACGGTCTTCCCGATGGAGGGCCGCATCGAGAATGCGGCCGGCGAGGTGATCTCGACGTTCAAGCACAAGAGCGACGTTGTCTTGGACGAGGTGCGCGCCGGCGGGCGGATTCCGCTGATCATTGGCCGCGGCTTGACGGCGAAGGCGCGCGCCTCGCTCGGCCTTGGCGCTAGCGACGTGTTCCGTCTGCCGGTGACGCCTGCGGACACGGGCAAGGGCTACTCGCTCGCGCAGAAGATGGTGGGTCGCGCGTGCGGTCTGCCCGAAGGCCAAGGCGTGCGTCCGGGCACGTACTGCGAGCCGACGATGAGCACCGTGGGCAGCCAGGACACAACGGGTCCGATGACTCGCGACGAGCTGAAAGAGCTTGCGTGCCTCGGCTTCTCCGCCGACTTGACGATGCAGTCCTTCTGCCACACGGCTGCCTATCCGAAGCCAGTCGATGTCGAGACGCACCACACACTGCCCGACTTCTTCTCGACCCGCGGTGGCGTGGCGTTGAAGCCTGGCGACGGCATCATTCACTCGTGGATGAACCGCATGCTGCTGCCCGACCAGGTCGGCACCGGCGGCGACAGCCACACGCGCTTTCCGCTTGGGATTTCTTTCCCCGCGGGCTCGGGCCTTGTCGCCTTCGCCGCGGCGCTTGGCACGATGCCGCTCGACATGCCGGAGTCGGTCTTGGTGCGCTTCAAGGGCGACCTGCAGCCCGGCGTGACGTTGCGCGATCTTGTGAACGCGATCCCGTACTTCGCGATCCAACAGGGCCTGTTGACGGTGGAGAAGGAAGGCAAGAAGAACGTGTTCTCGGGGCGCATCCTCGAAATCGAGGGGCTTCCGGACTTGAAGGTCGAGCAGGCGTTCGAGCTTTCGGACTCTGCTGCCGAGCGTTCGGCCGCTGCGTGCTCGATCCGCCTCGATAAAGAGCCGATCATCGAATACCTGAAGTCGAACGTCGTCATGCTGCGTTGGATGATCAGCCAAGGCTACGAGGATGCGCGCACCCTCGAGCGGCGCGCCAAGAAGATGGAAGAGTGGTTGGCGAATCCGAGCCTTCTCGAGCCCGATGCGGACGCCGAGTATGCGGCCGTGATCGAGGTCGACGTCGCCACGATCAACGAGCCAATCGTGGCTTGCCCGAACGACCCCGACGACGTGAAGACGCTGTCGGATCCGTCGATCGCGGAGACAAAAATTGACGAGGTGTTCCTGGGCTCTTGTATGACCAACATCGGTCACTTCCGCGCGGCGGGTCAGCTGTTGGCGGCGAACGGGAAGCAGGTGCCCACGCGCCTGTGGATCGCGCCGCCCACGAAGATGGACAAGGCGCAGCTGATCGAAGAGGGCTACTACGCGATGTTCGCCGTCGCCGACGCGCGGACCGAGCTGCCCGGCTGCAGCCTTTGCATGGGCAACCAAGCGCGCATCGCGCCGGGCTCGACCTGCGTGTCGACCTCGACGCGCAACTTCCCCAACCGCCTCGGCCAAGGAGCCAACGTGTTCCTGTCCTCGGCCGAGCTGGCCGCCGTCGCGGCGATCTTGGGCAAGCTGCCCACGAAGGAGGAGTACCTGTCCTACGTCGCGAAGCTCGACCCGATGGCCGGCGACGTCTACCGCTACCTCAACTTCAACGAGCTGCCCGAGTTCGTCGAAGCCGCAGCCAGCGTGTAGCCGCCCCCCATTACGTACGGAGCCAGGCTCAAAAGTGAACACTTTGGCTTGGTGCTGACCTTCGAGACGAAGGTCAGCACCAAGCCAAAGTGTTCACTTTTGAGCCTGGCTCCGTACGTAATGGGGAGTAACAGAAGGCGATTGGGGGACTACAACGATCGGCCTCGCTGCCTGCTCCCACCCCCTTACATCTGGAGATCCCCCCATGCGACTCGCACAGCTTGCCCTCTGTGGCCTTTTTTGGGTCGTTCCCACCGTGGCTGCCCAGACGGTGGTCACGGACATCGCAACCGGGCCCGCGCCCGTGGGGTCGAACCCGTTCAGCTTCCACCCACTGGGTAGCAAGACCGTGTTCTTCACGTTGGACGACAGTTCGCGGAGCCTCTGGGTCAGTGATGGGACGTCCGCGGGGTCGCAGCTCATCCATGAGTGGCAGCAGCCTTTCCTGCTCTATCCGACGACTCGGCTCTTTGATCTTGGTAGCGAGCTGATCTTTGTGACCGGAGACTACGTAACGGGTCAGGAGCTCTGGAAGACGGATGGGACCGTCCTTGGGACGGTACAGCTCAAGGATATTGGGCAGGGTGCCGTCCCGATTCCGTCGGTGAAGGGTCAGCTCGCACCGGAGGGGTTTCTGAAGCTAGGAAGCATTGCCTACTTTACGGCCGCCGATCCTGCCGGTGGGGCCGAGCTTTGGCGCACCGATGGGACTGCGGCGGGGACGTTCCAAGTTCTCGATCTTGAGCCGGGGGTGGACGGCTCGAATCCGCACGACGGGGTGGTCCATGGTGGCTCCTTGTATTTCTTCGCCGCCGACGGGCCTGACAAGCAGGGCTTGTTTCAGTCGGACGGTACGAGCTCGGGGACGACCTTGGTTCGGGACTTCGATTGGCCCATCGGTGGCACAACCGGGCCGGAGCCTTCTCCCGGAGGACTCACCAGCTTGGGGAGCAACTTCTACTTCTGGGCTGGCGAAGTGGCTACTGATTATGAGCTCTGGACATCGGATGGTACGGCTGTGGGGACGAGCCTCTTCGCGGACCTCAACCCGTCAGGGAGCTCGAATCCAAGTGGGCTGACGGTCATTGGTGGGTTGCTCTACTTCCGCGCCGATTCAGGGAGCAAGCCGGGCTTTTCGCTCTTCCGCACCGATGGGACTCAGTCTGGAACGATCGAGTTGTACGCCGATGCGATCGGGGCGATGGCGCAGACCGGGCCGGGCCAGATGAGCTTTGTGGCGGCCGGTGCGGGGGCCTCGAACACCGAGCTGTGGAGCACGGACGGGACCCTTGCGGGGACGCACTTCTACATGCCGGGCCCCGGGTTTTGGCCGACGAAACTATTCGCCTGGCCAGGCTTTGCGACGTTCGTCACGATGAACCCGAGCGGGACCTGGTCCTCTTGGCGACCGGATGGCACGGGGCCGGGGACCCACGAGCTCGTCGAGCTGGAAGAGAATACGGGGGCCAGCGGGCTAGGCGCCGGAGGCGAGACGTGGTTCGGCGGGGCCACCGCCATCGAAGGTCTCGAGCCCTGGCGTACAGATGGGACCGCAGCGGGGACGCAGATGGTCGCCAACCTCGCGCCGGACTTGACGAGCGACTCGGACCCCACTGGGATGGTTCTCGCAGGCGACGAAGCCTACTTCTTAGCGAGGCCCAATGATCAGCTCGAGCTCTTCGTCACCGATGGCAGTGCCCAAGGAACGCAGTCAATTTTGCCTTTGGCTCCGTCGTTTTCGACCACCCTCGAGGGCGCCCCTCTCCAGGGCGAGCTTGTTTTTACGGGCTCGCCTACGCGCGAGCTTTGGAAGAGCGACGGCACCGCCGCCGGGACGCAGCTTGTGCTGGATGTGGGCGCTCCCGGCTATCCGCTGGAAGTGATGCGTGACTTCCACAGCGCCGGTGACCACGTCTTCTTCACGACTTGGATTGGGCAGGACCGGACCCCGTGGGTCACCGACGGAACGACCGCGGGAACCATCGAGCTGGCGCAGGTTGCGCCCGGGCAGCGGTCGGCGGTGCTCGACTCGCTTTACTACTTCGATGGCGACGATGGGGTGCAGGGTCTTGAGCCTTGGGTCTCGGACGGGACGGCTGTCGGCACGAAGGTCCTGCGTGACATCGAGTCCGGGCCCGGGGGCTCTAACCCGAAGCGTTTCTGCCAACTTGGGTCGAAGGTGTTCTTCACCGCTTCGACCGCGCAGTACGGCACCGAGGTCTGGTGGACCGAGGGGCTCGGCGGCGCGACGCAGATGGCATTCGAGCTGGCACCTGGCCCGGACGGCGACATCCGCGGGCTGACCGTTGCCGGAGATAAATTGTTCATCCTGACGTTGGCTCCCGGGTTCCCGATCCTGCCGGGCAACGACCACGGGCAGCTGTGGGTCTCGGACGGGACGCAGGCGGGGACGAGCATGATCGCGACCTTCCCAACGTCGAAGATGCCAAGCGGATGGGCATCGAGTCCGGGTTTGTTCGCGGCCGGTGACCTTGTCTACTTCTACGTGGGTGCCGGCCTCTGGGCCAGCGACGGGACGGCGGCGGATACGGTCTATCTGCACGAGTTCCTCGACTGGGACGGTGGCTCTTGGCCTCCGGACTGGGGGCAACGCGTCCCTGTGGGAACGGGCAACACGCTCGCGTTCTTTGCTTCGGAGCCAGCTACCGGCGCCGAATTGTGGGTCACCGACGGGACCGTCTCCGGCACTTTGCCTATCACCGAGAGCCTCAATCCGGGGCCCGCGAGCACGAGTCCAGGCTCGCTCGCGCGGCGCGGTGGGCAGCTGCTCTTTAGCGGCAACGATCCGGTGCTTGGCCGCGAGCTCTTCCAGGTTCCTATCGCGGACCTCGGGGGTTTCGTGCTTGAGACCTTCGGCGCGGGCTGCGCGAACTACTTCGGGAAGACCCCCGAGATGGTGGTCGCGGGTGAGCCGGTGCTTGGGGGGAGCCTCGCGCTCGCCGCTACCGGCATGCCCAGTCTGCAGCCAGCCTTCTTGCTTTACTCGACCGCCACGAGTCCGAGCCCCGTGGACGCGTGCACGTTCCTTGTCGAGGGCCCTTCGTCGGTGCTTGCGACCACGAGCTCGCTGTATGGAAAAGCGAGCATTGGCTTCGCGATCCCGACTTCGCCCGCGCTTGTCGGTGTCGGGCTCTATGCCCAATGGGTGGCGCCCTTTGGGGCGACGGTGGTCATGAGCGACGCAGTCGAGATCCAGATCGGGTCCTAGCCGCGGCTGCCCGTGGTATCGTGCCAGGCGATGCCAACGGACGAGAACAAGAGGCGAGTGGGCTCGTGCTTCAACTGCGCGTTGAAGGCGGTGGCGGGGGTGCTTGTGATCGCGGGGTTTGCGTTCGTTGCGCTTTGGTCCGCGAACTCTCAAAGACATGCGCGCGAGTGGGAGGCGGATCGCTGGGGGCGCGGCATCGACGAGATGACGGCGCTGGAACGGGAAGTCGGGCGTGAGGCTGCATTGGAGCGGGGACTCGAGCTTCTAGACGAGTTCGATCGGCATGGCGAGTTGCGCCAAGTCAACCTCGAGATCGGACGGCTGCTGAATCGGATGGGGCGGCAGGAGGAGGCATTTGCTTACTTCGAAGAAGCCGACCGAGAGGGCCTCCTTCGGAACGAAGAGCGCCAATAAAGCGGCGGCTGCATTGCTGCTGGCTGTGCTTGTTCAGCTACACGGCGAAGAGGCCGCCGAGGCGTGGCTAGACGGAGCTCTTAGCCTCGCGTGGGCTTACGCGCGCCGGAACGTGGGCTCACGCGCGCTGTGATTTGGTGAGTGAACGGCTCGCCTGACGGCGTATGGTGAGGCCATGGACATTGCGATTGAAACAAGAGGGCTCGCGCGCTCGTTTGACGGGTTCGAGGCGGTTCGGGGCATCGACTTGGTGGTCGAGCGCGGCAGCTTCTACGGGTTCCTTGGGCCGAACGGGGCCGGGAAGTCGACCACGATCAAGATGCTGACGGGTTTGCTCGCGCCGTCGGCCGGACACATTCGCGTGCTGGGGCAGGACCCGCTTGTGCCGGAGCAGGCGCTTGTGATGAAGAGCAAGATCGGTGTTGTGCCCGAAGAGCTGGCGCTGCTGGATCACTTGACGGCGCCCGAGTTCCTGACGTTCGTGGGGCGCATGCACTCGATGCCGAAGGTCGTTCTGCGGGAGCGTATCGGTGAGCTCCTCGAGCTGCTCGACCTCGCCGACACCGGCAAGAAGTTGGCGATCGAGTTCTCTTACGGCATGCGCAAGAAGCTGGCGCTTGCGGCGGCGCTGCTGCCGAACCCGGACCTCTTGTTCTTGGACGAGCCGTTTGAGGGGATTGACGCGATCGCCTCGCGCACGATCCGTGGAATCCTTGAGACGTTCGTCGAGCGCGGCTCGACGGTCTTCTTGACCTCGCACGTGCTTGAGATTGTCGAGCGCGTGTGTGACCACGTGGGCATCATCGTCGCGGGCGAGCTGGTCGAGCAGACCGCGATCGCTGACCTGGGCAGCGGCGGGTCTTTGGAGGAGCGCTTCCTTGAAGTTGTCGGCGCCGATCTTGCCGCAAAGAAGCAGCTGAGCTGGCTCGAGGAAACCTCGGCGTGAACCTCGCGCAACTTCGAGCGATCTTGTGGATGCGCTGGCGTGTGCTGTTGAACCGGATGCGGCGCGCAAGCAGGGGCAGCCATGTGCTCTTGGGGATCGTGCTTGTCGTGGGTGCGCTTCTCTCGGTGGGGCTGCTGTTTGTCAGCTTCGCCATCGGCCTCGAGACGCTACCGGACGCGAGCCCATTGGGCATCATGATGACCTGGCTCGGGCTCACGCTGGGGTTCTTGTTTTTCTGGACCGGCGGCCTGGTCACCGAACTGCAGCAATCGGATTCGATGTCGATCAAGTCCTTGCTGCACCTGCCGGTCTCGCTTGGTTGGGTCTTTGTCTACAACTACCTGGGCACGTTCGTGAGCTTCAGCATCGCGCTGTTCTTGCCGGCGATGGTGGGGCTCTCGGCGGCGATGTTGGTGGTGTTCGGAGCGCGCATGTTGCTGGCGCTGCCGCTCATGTTCGCGTTCTTCTTGATGGTGACGGCGCTCACGTATCAGCTGCGCGGATGGCTCGCGCGACTGATGGAGAACAAGCGGCGCGCGAAGACAATCGTGGCCGTTGTGACGATGAGTTTCGTGTTGATGGCGCAGCTGCCGAACCTGATCAACATGCGTGTCAATCAGCGGCACGGCGAGGGCAGCGAACTGCGCTCGGCCGTTCGCGATGCACGCTCGCAAGGCTCGGTGGATCTCGACGAGAAGGTCGCCAAGTTGGAGGCATACGAGGCCTCGCAAGAGGAGCTCGAGGCGAATCTGGAGGGCTGGGTCACGCGGGGCACGATGGTTGTGCCGGTGGGCTGGCTTGCGTACGGGATGCGCTCGGCGCGTGAGGGGCGCGGTGGCCCAAGCGCGCTTTGTGTGCTCGGGTTGTTTGGAATCGGGGCCTGGAGCCTGCGTCGGTCCTACGCAAAGACGCTCGATGTGGCGATGGGGCGCGAGACCGCCCGCGCCGTGCGCGTCGTCAAGGCGCCCGTCCACAAGCCCGGTGGCGAGCTCTTCGTCGCGCGCGATCTCGCTTGGCTGAGCCCCGCCGAGGCGGGTATCACTCTGGGTTACATGCGCCACATGTTGCGCAAGCCCGAGTTCAAGTTGGTCTTCCTGCGGGTCCTGATCATCTTGCTTGTCTTCTTGATTTACCTGCCCGCGAAGGTGGGCATGGCCGACTCGCAAGTTGCGCACTCGATGATGGCGTTCGGCGCAGCCATCTTGGCCGTGATGTCCATTGACCAGCTCAGCTTGAATCAGTTCGGCATCGACCGGCACGCGTTCCGCGCCTTGATCCTGTCGCCGGTGCCGCGCTACAAGCTGCTGCGCGCAAGGAACCTGACTCTCTTGCCAACGGCTCTTAGTTTCGGGCTGGTCGCCTTGGTGGGGCTCACGTTCTTGGTGCACTTCGACGCCACGCACTTCGTCGGCGCCTGCCTGCAGTTGGGCACAGCCTTTTTACTGCAGAGTCTGATTGGCAACGCCGCCTCGATCCACTCTCCGGTACGGCTTGCCGATGACGGGCTCAAGCCGCGTGACAAGAAGCTGGGTGTTCTTGTGCGCAACCTGATCGTCTCGGCACTCGAGATGGTGGCCTTGTCCCCGCTCCTGATCCCCATCGGCGCCGAGTGGTGGTTCGGCTCTCCGGCGGGCTGGCCGCTGTACCTTGTCTTGCACGCTGCCCTGTTTCTACTTGCCGTTCTGCTGTACCGCTGGCGCATCCGCCACCAAGGCCGGCACCTGCAAGAGTCCGAGGTGCGCATCCTCGAGGCGCTCACCTAGCACGATTGCGCATTCCTGTTAGTTTGAGGGCGTGATTCGAACATGCTTCCTCGTGGCCGGCGCGCTCCTCCTTTCTGAGGGAGCCGCTCTCGGCCAGTACAACCAACCGTGGACCGCGTTTCAGCCGGCTCCCCAGGCGCTGCCGTCGGGCGCGACGATCTCGGACGATCAGAACGAGACCGACCTCGACTGGGCCGACCTTGATCTGGACGGCGACATCGACCTGGTGATCGTGCGCAAAGAGCCGTTCACGACAACAGGCGGGCGCACCAATGTGCTCTTGATGAACGAGGCCGGAGTGCTCGTGGACCGGACGCTGGCCTTCGCGTCCACATCCGACGTTGTCGGGGATCAGGGCTTCTTAGCGCTGACCAATGATCGCGACGTTGTGATCACCGACCTGACCGGCGACGGCTACCCCGAAATCGTGACCGCCACCGAGCAGTCACCCGGGCAGCCCAAGTCGATCAGCCATCCGCGCGTTTATCTGAACAAGGGATCCCAAGGCGGCGTCTGGCAGGGCTTTGTCTACGAGGAGAGCCGCATCCCCGCGTTCCTGCACTTCGGCAGCGGCCTTGTTGGAACGCCACGCCTTGCTGCGGTCGATGCTGCCGATCTCGACGGGGACGGCGACGTCGACCTGTACTTCGGCGACCACGACACAGGCACTTCGTTGTTCGGCGCACTCGAGCCGCCAAGTGAGGACCTTGAGGACCGGCTCCTCATCAACGATGGCAGCGGCTTCTTCACCGATGCGACCGTCATGTCGCTGACGATGGCTTCGGCTCAGTCTGGGTTCTGCAACTCCGTCGAGCTGGCCGACTTCAACCAAGACGGCTTCGTGGACATCGCAAAACAGGCCACGTATCAGTCGCCCGAAGTCCTCTCGATCTCGTACAACGATCCCACATCACCAGGACTGTTTGGCGCGCCGCAGATTGGGACTCCACTCGCGCCTTACTTCATCAACTCGGGCGACTTGAATCAGGATGGCAGGCTCGACCTCGCTGTGACCTCGAACGCCGATGACTACGTCCTGATCAACGAAGGTAACGGAGCCGGCGGGCACGTGAACTGGAGCGTGCCCGTTCCCTTAACGTTGATCGGCGAAAACGAGCCCGACAGCTTCTTTGGTCTCTCCTACAGCTCGAACAACCTGATCGTCGACATCGATGGCGACGGCTGGCAGGACTTGATCGTGGCCGATGTTGACGTCGAGGTTGCGCAGTACCAGAGCGACTACAGGCTGCACCTGTATCACAACCGGGGCGGCACGCCGGGCACCTCGGCCGTCGAGCTTGTGGAAGAGCGGCAGAGCCCGGCAAGTTCGACCTGGGTCGGGGCGCCGGGGCTCTTGCCCGATGACGTGCGCTGGACGCACGATGTGGCCGTCTTTGACATCGACGGCGACGGCCTGAATGACCTTGTCCTCTCCCGCCGCGAAGGCACGCAAGTCTGGCTGCAGACGAGCCCGCCCGTTTGCCAGAACGACCTCGGCTTCGGCACCGGTCTTGTGCTGGAGGTCTGCGGCGGCGACCTGTCCACAGGCAGCGACGCGACCCTGTCACTGTTCGCTGCCGCGCCTTCGAGTTCGGTCTTGCTTGCGATCGCTGCGACCTCGAATCCGACGCCGCTGCCCAGCCTCGGGATCACCGTCCTTCCGTTCCCGCCGCTCTCGATTCTGACGCTCTTCACCGACGCCACCGGGCAGCTGACCGCGCCCGTCCCTGGCGGCGGCGGCCCGGCCACGCTCGTGATCCAGGCTTTCCAGCCGGCCAGCATCGGGCCGCCCTTTGTTGCCAGCAACGCGATCGAAGTGCAGCTGCTGCCGTAACGAACATACCGAGCCAGGCTCAAAAGTGAACACCTTGGCGGACAGGGAGGCGGCCTTTTTCGGCCGTCCCCCTGTCCGCCAAGGTGTTCACTTTTGAGCCTGGCTCGGTATGTTCGACCTACTGGCGGAAGTAGTCCATCACAAGCCGTGCGCCCGGCGCCGAGATCGACTGGGTTCCGGCTTGGAATGCGTTTGTGTCGACGCGGGTTCCGGTTGTGAGGTCAATCACGTCGACGGCACCAGCGCCCGCTTTGCCACCGATCACGGGCAGGAACATGTAGCTCGCCTTGCTAGTTGGTGAGGCCACCAAGAAGTTGCGCATCGGGTGCTTGCCGTTGATCGCAGCCGGGCTGCCAGCACTCCATGGCGTCACGGGGTTCGGATAGACGCCCAGGTTGTGGAGGTTGTCGAAAGCCAAGTCCACCGGGCTGCCGGTCAGGACGTTGCTGCCGATCGAGTGCTGCACGATCAGCTGCTTCCCACGCGGGTTCGGGCTGGATCCGGGAACGATCGGGACCTGGCCAAACAGCGGGTTTTGGATCTTGAGCTGAGTGACGGCGCCGCCGCCGATGCCCGTGGGATCCCCCTGCAGGTCGACCGCGCTTTCGTGAACAATCCACACGCTTGAGTCGGGTGTGTTGGGGTCAAGTTGAAGGGCTCGAGCGCGCCGAAGAGCGAAGCCTGAGCGCGTCACGATGTCGTCGTAGCCCCAGCCATTCACGCCACCCGGACCCGACTCGAACAGCCAGACCTGGCCTTGTACGTCCAAGATGTACGCGTAGTAGACGTTGCTCTTCGAGCCGAACGTGGTGTGACGAGGCGTGACCGCAAGCGCAAACCCGTGATGCGTTCCGACGCTGACCGTCTTGCGAACGGCGAAGGTAGCCGTGCTGATCAGGCTCAAGCTGCTGTCACCTGCGTTGCACACAAGCAGGTCCTCGTCATCCGGCTGCCACGCAATCCCTACCGGCTGATCCCCGACCGCAATCGTCTTGACGATCTGGTGAAACGTCGCGGATGCGGGGTCGATGTCGATGATCGTGACACTGTCCGTGAGGCGATTCGAAACGGCGAGGAAGTGGAGGTTCGGGTCCATCGCCATCTCGGTGGGATCCGGCAAATCAAGCTCGCCCAAAAGGGTCATGCGGTTGCTGTTCAGGATCTTGAGCTTGTTCGTCCGGCGATCGATCGCATACAGGAACTGACCAACCTGCTGGCGCAGCTGGTAGGTGTTGCACAGCCCGATCTGCGATTGAGCCGGGCTCGGGCCGACGAAGTAGCTCGTCTGCGTGTTGCCGAGGAGGCCGGACGGCGGGATGCCAAGCTGCGGGTTGCCAAACGGATCGCCGGGGACGAGCAGGTTCGTGAAGCCCATCTTGAACGTGTCGATCGAGGTGGGCTCTTGCCCCAGGATCTCGGGCTGTTGGCACAAGGGTATCGTCAAGAGCGGTGGGGGATTGGGCGACGGCGCCCAGCTGATTGGGTTGCCACGGCCGATCAGGCCGCTTGTGCCCGTGCGCATCTGGACCGGAATCGGGCCGATCACGGGGTCGGGGATCATGGCGCTTGCACCGCCGAGCTGCAGGCCCGAGAGCGAGCAGATGCTGCCGCCTCCGCTTTGGCAACCAAACGGCGGAACACTGTTGTTGAAGACAAGGTCAAGCGGTTGGCCGAGCATCATGTCGCCAAGCTCGCCGAGCCCCCCGGCCGGGCGCAGGATATCGCTGAGGTTTGTGTCGCGGGTCAGCGTGAAGGCTCCCGACGATCCGCCGTCGAGGGTCGAGGTGCCGGGCGTCAGTGGCGGCGTGAGGATGCTTCCTTGGAAGGTGACGTTGGGGTTCCACGGGAACATGGACGTGCCTTCCGAGGCCGAGCCGAACGTGGGCAAGAACAGCGGGTCGCCGGTCCCTTGGCCAAAGCCGTTCAAGTCGATGACCGAGAGTCCCGCGTTGGCACCCGTTCGGCCGATGTAGATGGCCTCGGGTGCGATGGGCGCGTTCACCAGGGGCGCCACTCCAGGTGCTTGTGGAGCGACCGGCGCGACCGGCGCGAGAGGCGCGAGAGGCGCGAGAGGCGCGAGGGCGAAGGTGAAGAGCGAGAAGGCGATTCCTTGCATGGCTTGAGGTGCTCGGGTGGAAGGGATGGAGACTGACGGTGCCTCTACGCAAGCGGTATGCCATGCGGCAATGCGCCGAGCGGGCGGTCTCCACAAACGTCGTCCATGTGTAGCCGTCCGGTGAGCCCATTGGGTTGATCGGCCTCAGCGCTCGCGGCTCCCCTCAACCCCGGCCATGCTCGTGCGCATGGACACCCCGACAACCGACCGCACCCTTCGCACCCCCGAGAGCCACGAGGTCCAAGACCTGCTTCGCGAGCAAGCCGACTCCGGCCTCAGCCTCGCGGCCTTCGCCCGCGAGCGTGGGCTCAACACCTGGAAACTCTACGAGGCCAATCGCAAGGCCCGCCCTGTTTCGAAACCGACCTTCGATCCGGTCACGATCCTTGCCGGTGGCGCAGCGCCTCCAGCATTCGAGCTCGAGCTCGGCGGCGG
>Ga0316206_1000307_pt1 | contig 76061 bp, 75 predicted proteins | sample 6monthpyrite_MG_FD_204942 | JGI IMG/M metagenome (GOLD analysis project Ga0316206, IMG submission 204942) | Microbial mat bacterial communities from mineral coupon in-situ incubated in ocean water Damariscotta River, Maine, United States -... | ecosystem: Environmental > Aquatic > Marine >...
CTTTATCAGAAAGCCGGTGTTTCTCTTTAAATTCCTGGCTATTAATAGCGCTATTTATACGGGTATAAGTATTTTCAAATTAGACTTGTAGTTGTCATTATGGTTCTCTTTTTAGTTTATTTATTGGCTTTTTCATTGGCATTACTATAACATAATCAGATACTTAGAGCTTAACTTACTGGCATTGGTGCCGGAGGGATTGAATATTGATCAATTGCAGTATGTGGTTAAATACTCCTCCCTTCGTTCTCTCAAGTGTAATGATTGCGAATCTGTTTATTTTGGCTAGAGAAATTTATTAATGCTTGATTATAAAGAAACGTTTACTCAATATATTAATATTAACAATGTAGATGGCAGTGGCAAAGCAAAGTCTTATGTTCGTGCGTTAGATTTGTTGAGTGAAATGCTTGCATTTAAATCATTTGGTTTTGATGATTGTAAAAACATATGGATTATTACTTCTGTTGAACGATTGCACGAGTTGTATTTATTTGTATTGGCAGAGGCAAGAAAACAAGATTCAAGTGTTTGGAATATAAAAGGCATCCCTAAAAGCTATTTACAGTGTGGTTATTGTTCTGCTGCGCTTAAATCTTATCAAGAGTTTCTAGTAGAATATAACTATGAGCGTAATGTTTTAACTGCATTTGATGAATATAGCGGGGATGAAGCTAGTGTTGTCGAAAGTTTAAATGTTGATTTAAATTTCCCTCATTTTCTAATTGATGACTTAGATACCATTCAGGGCGAAGATGTTGTTCGTTCAGTTAGTGTGCGTTTAAATCAGAATGTTTTTAGAAAAATGATTTTGAAAATATATAATCAATCGTGCTGTATTACTGGTTTGAATATTCCTGAGGTTAATCGTGCGAGTCATATTATTCCTTGGGCGGCAGATGCGAGTAAGCGGCTAGACCCACGTAATGGGCTTTGTTTATCAGCCACCTATGATGCGGCTTTTGATAGAAATTTGATTAGTTTAGATGATGATTATCGAATGATTGTGTCAAATGATATTAAAGAGCATTATTCAAATGAAAGTGTTACGGAGTATTTTTTAAGTAAAGAAGGCATGGAGATAATGCTCCCTGCTAAATATAAACCAGGTAAAGACTATCTTGCTGTGCATCGTGATAAAGGTTGTTTTTAGTTTTGGGTGTCTAGCACAGTTTCTTTAAATGTCTCGGAGAGATTAAAAAATGATCAATACTCTATTAATTAATGGGAAATTAAAGGGGTAAGATCACTCCGAAACCTTTATTCCCCACCTCTTTATTCTTCATTCCGTGGTAGCTACTCTTCTGTGGCAATGTGATATTTGGAGGGTGGAGTAACACATGCATTTTATTAAATTTATCCGTATGATGGAAAGGCCGCTTTTTGCGGTTTTTCCTGTTGTTTATATTTATTTCTTTATCTAATAGTTTTATTTAGTTTTCTTCAAAGGTGATTGATTAGATGCGTTCAACTGTTAAGACATCCCCGGTTGATCAGCCCGTTGTGCTGATGGTAAGTGTTGCCGTTTTAGTTATTGCCCTGTTTGTGCAGCAATCCATCGCGACTGTTCAGTCTTTAACCTTTGTTATTGGTGTGGCGCTGGGCATTAGCCTAATGCATGCGGCGTTTGGCTTTAGTGGTAGCTGGCGTTTGTTTATACGCGAACGCGACGCTAGAGGTATACGCGCGCAGTTATTATTACTCGGCCTCACTTCACTGTTGTTTTTTCCGGTGATTGGCCAGGTGTTTCCATCTATACAGGCAGGCGCTGCTTTGGCACCTGTGGGTATTTCGGTCATCGTGGGTGCGTTCCTGTTTGGTATTGGCATGCAGCTGGGTGGTGGGTGCGGGTCGGGTACCTTGTTTACCATGGGGCAGGGCCAGGTTGATATGTTGATCACCCTAAGCTTTTTCATTGTGGGTGCAACGCTGGGTTCTGCGCACCTTCACTGGTGGCTGGCGCTACCGGGCCTCGGCAGTATTTCAGTTATCGAGCAATTTGGCTGGTGGCAGAGTTTGTTGCTGCAATTATGTGTGCTGCTGGTTTTGTATGTGCTGGTGCAGTATATGGACAGGCGACGTAATGTAAAACAAAATAATATTGAATGGCGAGCGCCACCCGGTGAAACGACGCAACGTTTTATACATGGCCAGTGGCCGCTTTTTTGGGGTGTGTTTGCATTGGCTATTTTGAATTTCTCTACCCTGCTTGTCGCGGGGCACCCCTGGAGCATAACCTATGCGTTTGGGCTTTGGGGGGCAAAAATCTGGGCGGCTGTTGGTGGCGACCCGGGTAGTTGGGTTTATTGGAGCAGTGGTTATCCTGCGCAGTCGCTTAATAGCAGTGTGCTGGCGGATACCACCTCAGTGATGGACTTTGGTATTATTTTGGGTGCTCTGCTGGCGGCGGCACTGGCAGGAAAATTTGCGCCGGCGATGAAAATTACCCGCATGCGAATTTTTACCGCGGTTGTGGGTGGGCTGTTACTTGGTTACGGTGCGCGCCTGGGCTTTGGTTGCAATATCGGTGCGCTGGTTGCGGGTATTTCCAGTGGTAGTTTGCATGGCTGGCTATGGCTGGTTGCGGGTTTTAGTGGCGGCATTTTTGGTGTGTATGTGCGTATATGGTTGAAAGTAGATAAACCGATGGCCGCTTAGCCATGCGCATTTTGTTATGAGGATTAATGTATGAAACACACACAGGCAAAACTTATTTTTGCTGGCGTAATAAGCGCGGCCGCTATTGCCGTTGCGCTAGATCACAACCGACAGCAATTACCCATTGCGGAAGATTTATTGGCCAGTCAGCAGGCGGTTATTATTATTGATGAAGGTGAGGCGATGCCTGCCGAAAATAATGATGAATGCAGTAAACCCGTAGCAAGTAGTCGATCGGCTGCACCCTGTTCGCTATAACGCAAAGCCGATGAATAATTCAAATGAACATGCAACTTACTGGTCTTTAAATTTACTTGACCTGTTGCAGCAGATGGCTGAAAAAAACTCCAATGCCGTGCTTGAAGTGTTGCAGGGTATCGATCGATTAGAAAGCGAACGACGTTATCCTGATGCAGGTTTGTTGTTTGCAGATAATCAGTGGCGTGCATTTTACCATTGCCATAAAGATAATCTGGTTCACCCCGATGAGCATGGACATTTTCATTTATTCACCGATATTGGTGATCAGCAATGGGCGCATGTTGCCGGTTTAAGTATTGATGCAAATGGCCAGCCTTTGCAGTGGTTTATGGTAAACCGTTGGGTGACCGATGGCCCCTGGCTGGGGCACGAATTATTTTTAGATAAATTAAACGCTGTTACCGCAGATGCGAGTAATGAAACGCTACTTGGGCAGTGGTTGGCTAGCATGCTGCAACTTTATAATGGCTCTCTGCCAGCCCTTTTAAAAGACAGAGATAAAGCCCTGGCATTAAAATCAAAAGACAAAAGTTTGCATGATAAAGGCCTGAAAGATAAAGAGCAGAATGAAGCCATGGAAGATCGAGACATCTACACGCTGGCAACGCTGGAAATTAACCTGCAGAAAATGCTCGAACAAAATCTGCTAAATAAACCTGTGATTACGCAGCAACAAAACCAGAGTAATAAAAAGGTTGCACCGAGGAGTGTAGAGTGAGTCGTTTGTTTGCTGGCATTATAATGCTAACGGGTTTGATGATGAGTCAGGCTACGCTTGCACTTCAACCGTCGATAACATTACCCGGGCCGCTGGTTGATACCGACTGGTTAGGGCAGCACCTTGATGATGTAAAAATACTCGATGTTCGGCAAGATATTGAAAGTTTTACACGTAAAGCCGTGCTGGTTAGAAAACGCTTTACCGGTGCACTCAGGTTACGTCGTAGCGGTGCGCATATTCCCGGTTCGGTGTTAGTCGATTTTTTAAACATTAGAACCAGCCGGGAAATTGCTGATCGTAATGTCCGGTACATGCTGCCAGACAAAAGCGAATTCGAGGCATTGATGCGCGACTGGGGCATTAATAAAGATGATGCCATTATTATTACCAGCCCCGGGGGCGGTAATGGCGATGTAACCATGGCGACGCGTTTATACTGGCAGATAAAATATTTTGGCCATGACCGGGTTGCCATTCTGGATGGCGGCGTTGCTCAATGGTTGCTAGAAGAGAAGCCAGCAAGTATTCAAGCGACTAAACCTGAAAAGGGAAACTGGCTAGCGACTGATGCCCGTGATTCAATTTTCGCGAGCAGTGATGATGTTGTTAATGCAATACAAAATAACACGGCTCAACTAGTCGATACGCGAAGTCTGGGTTTTTATCTGGGTTCAATTAAACAATCCTATGTGCGTAAAAAAGGCCATATTCCTGGCGCTAAAATTTTCCCCAATGAGTTGTTAACCGATGCCGGTGTAGGAGCCTATTTTACGGATGCTGAAGACATACAAAAAATGGCGGCTGAACTAAATATAAATACCTCAAAAGATATTATTACCTACTGCAATAGCGGACAGCTTGCCTCGGCGAGCTGGTTTGTATTTAGTGAATTATTGGGTAATAAAAATGTTAAGTTGTACGATGGTTCTATGCACCAATGGTCAATTGAAAAGCGCCCGGTAAAAACCATGAAGATGGAATAGTCTGCGTAATTGTTTGGCTTTGTTAAAGGTGTGATTTGGATTAGTTGTCGAATATTTTGGGGTCGGAGTCAAAATATTCCAACTTATTGATCTTATCCAGTTAGGTATCGGAGTCGAAAACCGCCGACTCCAACACCGCTAAACGTCGGATTTCAGCACTGCCAAAAAGTCAGGTTAGTATTATAAAATGATCGTTTTATGGTAAGTCACTTTGAAAACTAATAGCACAATAGTCCGCATATGATTGGAAGACGACCGACTGTGACACTATAACGAAGGTCTGCATTAGCTTGATATAACAAAATTAAATGTTATGGATAATTTATGAAAATAAGTGGGGTAAGAGACAGTTTTTTCTTATATTTAATTATGGTTAAGTAATTACGACGATTTAAAGAGACTTAAACGGACGAATAATGCCTGAGGATAAGGGGTTAACAATTAAAGGAGCTGGTGGCAAATAGTAATCATAAGCGTTAAGCTTAACAAAAATGAGCTGTCTATCTAAGTTGGTTATTTACCCAATCTTATATATCAACTATGTTAATTAAGTATTTTAAATTTCACCGTAATATGGATGTTTTAAAATGAATAGTAATCATACTTTTAAACAGTGTATCTCTCTAAGTGAAGCGCTCTTCGGCTTGCTTCTACTTATATCATTTTCATGCGCTAATGCTGCTTTACCAGGCATTGCTGCAGTTTCTTCATTTCAAAAAGCGCAAACATATCGTATACAGAAGGGCGATACTTTATGGAGCATAGCGAGTAAATTTCGTCCAGCTTCAACTTTTTCAGTCGAGCAAGTGATGTTGGCGCTGTTAAAGGAAAATCCCAAAGCATTTACAAAAGGCAATATTCATGGGATTAAGCTTGGTTATGTGTTGCGTATGCCAGGTATAAATTCTATTAAGCGTGTTGATAAGCAACTTGCTAAAGCTGAGGTAAAGAAGCACGCTATTTTATGGCGTAAATATCAATCTACCACCTCACAATCAGGGCTTTCTTCTTCAATAGGATCAAAAAAAATACTTGGCTTTGGCGGTGGTTTATCGAGTGGGCAATTATCCAATGAAGGATCTGGTGGCGATAGGGTGGCGTTACCTAAGCAAGCAAAATCACCAGAAGTAACAAAACTGCTTGGTCAACTCTCTTCAACGCATAAGTCAATTGAAACAGAAAAGCATGAAAAGAAAGTGTTACAAGCTCGCATAACTCATGTTGAAAAGGTGGTCGAAGAGACTCCAGCAAAAATATTATTTCAAAATGATAAAGCCGCTTCTGTACAGTCAGCAGCAAAGGAGCAAGTGAGCGATACAAGGACTGAAGAGGTGATGCAGGCAAAAGAAGAACCTGTGATAGAGAGTGAAGAGAGTCTGCAAATAAAATCAGCATCCGCTGGGCCTGCTCCTGATTACGAGAAACCGATGGCAGATGAAAGTGATGTTAATAAGTTTGATGAATATTCTGTTGTATTAAAAGCAGATAAGAAAATAATAATGCCTGGTTTGCCAGGCACGCTTACTGTATGGATTGGTGATGAAGATTATAAGCCTAGCCTTTCAGATGATAAGGTTCATGATGAAGCGGTTATAGCCGCTGTTGGGTATTGGGCTGTTATAGAGCCTTTTTCAACGGCTTTTGTATTTAAGCCTGTGAAAAGTGAATGTATTAAAATACATACAACAGGTTCTGAGGAGCAGTTTCAACTAACACCTAAAGACAAGGGTGTATTTGAGGTCGGCGTAAAAGTTAATTTGTATGATTCAGAAGATTGCAGTAGTTCGCCTGTGCCTAAGTCATCATCCATTCTAGAAGTTACTGTTGAAGTCGATAATAAGGAAATTGTTTTCGAAAAGTTGACTGAGCTTTGGGATGTTTTTTGGGAAAAGTTACTAGAGTTTTGGGGTGCGTTTCTAGTTGTTACCTTTGGTTTACTCATGTTTCTATATAAAAATAAGCTGAAGAAATTATTTAAATTCGATAGCGACGATACGTAGTCTTAAAGTTATTTAAATGGCGATAATATTGGAACATGGCATTAAAGCAATATATCAAATAATTATGAACTCACTATCTCGATTCTCATGCGTTTGAACATTTAGTAAATATGCTAGCTCAAAAAGAACTCGCTTCAGGCCATACTGGGTTTGGTCCAGGTGCTGATGGAGGTAGAGATGGTTGCTTTGCAGGAGAAGCTCATCCCGACTCGTAAGTTAGTTTTAATCCATAGCTATACACTTTAGTTCCCGTTAGAATTCCAGCTTTAATTCCCCATTTAACTAGCCTGCCAGAGAATACCGAGTACACAATGAGTCACAATTTACATAGAAAGATTGAATTATTAGCGCCTGGCGGCGATGTTGAAGCTATTAAAGCCGCTGTGATTGCCGGTGCCGATGCGGTTTACTGTGGTCTGGATAATTTTAATGCCCGAAACCGGGCTTCTAACCTTACTTTTGAAGACTTATCCGGTGTCTTACGCCTGGCGCACGAGTACGATTGCGAGGTATTTTTAACCTTAAACGTGGTTATCCTGGAGCAGGAGATGCCTGCCTTAGTCAAACTATTGAATAAGCTGGTAAACACGGGTATCGACGGGATTATTGTGCAGGATCTTGGGGTTTTCAACCTTGTAAAAAAATATTTCCCAGGTTTAAGTATTCACGCCTCCACTCAGATGACGACGCATAACGAAGGCCAGATATTGTTTTTGGCAAAAATTGGCGCAACACGCGTTAACTTATCTCGTGAATTAAATATTGGCGAAATAAAATCTTTAACGGCACTGGCACACGAGCACAACGTACTCACCGAAGTTTTTGTGCATGGCGCCCTGTGTATCGCATTTTCTGGCCAGTGTTATTCCAGCTCGGTGAGTGTGGGTAATTCAGGTAATCGTGGCAGTTGCAGCCAGGCATGCCGTGATGAATATGAAATTACGGCGGCGGGTAATCGGTTTCCTCTCAACCTGAAAGATAATTCTGCTTACTTTGATTTACCTGAATTAGCGGATGCAGAAGTTGATTCATTGAAAATTGAAGGCCGAATCAAAAATGCACACTATGTTTATACCGTGGTCGACACCTGGCGAAAGCAGCTTAATGAGTTTGCTGGATCAGGAAAAATGTTGGCTGATAATTCTAATCTGTATCGTGTTTTTAATCGTGACTTTACTAACTCATTTTTAAAGGGCAATCTCACCAGGGATATGTTTATTGATAATCCGCGTGATTACAGCGGTACACATGCCATTAATAAAAATATTGCCGTAACAGTGGAACATGTGCAGAGCGTAAAGCAAGAACTTTACACGAAGAAAAATGAACTCGGCGCAGAACTCGCAGAAAAAATAAAAAACCTCAGCATAGCCAAACAACCGTTAACATTAGCTTTTTCTGCAAAGTTAAACGAGCCTTTATGTTTAACCATAACGATAGGCGATAACGGTAAAGTCCACCGCTTACAAACCAAGTCACCACTCAGGCCTGCTAATGAATCGTCCATTAATCAAGGCGTATTAGAAAAACGTTTTAAAAACTTCGCTAACAACGATTACATTATTGAAGGTTTTACATGCAGCGGGTTGAATGAAGATATAGATGCTGGCTTAAGTATTCCCTTTAAAGAGCTTACAGATTTAAAAAATCAGGCGGCTGTGTTGTTAAATAATTTAGTAGAAATAACGCCCTTTGTTGAAGTACCACGATTAGTAAAAAATATAAATGCGGCTCCTAAGCCAGGCTTATCAATATTAATAGCCGACGAAAAAGATAGCTACCTGTGTGACCTGACGGATGCTGATGTGTATTTCAAGCTGCCAGAAAGCTGGAAGAGAGACTGCAACAAAATCATCGATATTTTTTTACGCAACCCACGGTTAATTCCCTGGTTCCCTGCGGTATTAATTGGCAAGGATTATGACGAATCAGTGCGCCTACTCGCACACATTAGGCCTGAGCGTATTGTGAGTAATAATACGGGTATTGCCTACAAAGCATTTGAAATGGGCATTGAATGGATTGCCGGGCCTTTTTTAAACACCACCAACTCTTATGCACTATTGACGCTGCAAGAAGAATTAAATTGTGCCGGCGCCTTTATTTCAAACGAAATTAATCGCATGCAAATAAAAAACATTGCACGCCCGGATAACTTCAAATTGCTATATAGCATTTATCACCCAATTTTAATGATGACCAGCCGCCAATGCTTTTTTCAGCAAACCGTCGGTTGTAAAAAACCCAGCATCGAAGATGGCTGCATGCTGAAATGTAGCAAAGCCACCACTATTACCAATGTTAAAGGCGTTTCTTTTGCCATTGATAAACAAAAAGGTGGCTACCCAAGCATTTATAATGACGAACAGTTTTTAAACCTTGATATCGTGAATGATCTTTCTGGTTTATTTGATGAGTTTCTTATTGACCTAACTAATATTGGCGCTGGCTCTAAAGCCGAGCAAGATAAAGCGCAGTTGATTACACACTTTGAAAACATCATCAACGGTGATGACGAAGCAGGGCAAACATTGAATAGCATGATTCCAGTATCGACTAATGCACAATATGTTCAGGGCCTGTAAAAACCGTGGCTGAGAACATTAGCTTTGCATTTAATTATGGCGTTTAATCATAGAACGGGAATTCAAATTAAAAACAAATAACAATGAAATTTCCAATACTGTATTCGCTGCAAAACTGCCCCTACGCCATGCGTGCAAGGCTCGCCATATTATTGGCTCAACAAACGATAGAGCTGCGTGCAATTGTTATGCAGAATAAACCCGCTGAATTTCTGGCTATATCTCCTAAAGGTACGGTACCTGTTTTAATACTGGAAAATGACGAAGCCTGTAACCACAAAACTGTGGGTAATAAATGTGTCATCGATGAAAGTTTAGATGTCATGTTGTGGGCGCTAATGCGCAATGATCCACAGAACTTGCTCTATTCACAGGATGCAGATGCGCTGCCGGAAATGCTTCAACTGATTGCGCAAAATGACCAGCAATTTATACCCAGGCTAGAACAATACCAATGCGCCAGGCGCTTCCACGGAAATGATGAAGAAGAATGTCGCTTACAGTGTGAACCTTTTCTTCTGCAGCTTGAGCATCGCCTGGCTGAAGATAAATTCTTAATGGGCTCTACACCCAGTTTACTTGATTATGCATTACTGCCTTTTGTTCGAAAGTATTCCCGAGTAAATAAGCAATTGTTTTTACAGGGGCCATATGCTCATTTACACAGCTGGTTAAATTATCATTTACAAAATCGCCTGTTTTCCAAAGCTATGCACAATTATCCATTATGGTTAGATAATAATGAAGAATGTATATTTGCTAATTAACAGGGGGTGTTCAATATGCTTGCACTTCCGATGGTGGGGAAGATAGCTATAAGTATTGTCACTGACGGCTGCTTATTAATTATTTATGCTAGTTTGTGAATAAAAAACTAAACACGAGCTCACCACAAAATAAAAGTCACCAGATTCGATAAAAATAGAAACATTAATTGGTGTCAGAATTAATCGCTAGCAGAGTATAATCGTTTTAATATTGCAAACGCATCTGTGGGCACAACGAATGATCTATTATTATCACCCACTAAAAATATTGTTCCGTAGTAATATGCCCTGGTTTGTGACGAAGATGTCTGCTCATGTCACGCTCAGCCAATAACGTTTTCATATCATTAATCATATTATGATTTCCGCAGAGCATGATATGGCTGTTATCTTTATTGATCTCAAGATCCACATGCTCCTCCAGGATGCCCTTGCTAAGCAGGTCCGTTACCCGGCCATGTAATCCCGTCGGGTTTTGTTCGCGTGACACACAAGAGACGAATTGAAATTGTTCCGGGTATTTTTGCTGCCATGTCTCGATTAGATCGGCATAGACCAGTTCTTCAACCAGTGGCACGCCGTGTACCAGCACGATGTTTTCATAACGTTGCCATACTTCATCTGTTTTAAGAATTGAAATAAATGGCCCAAGTCCGGTACCGGTTGCAACCATTAATAATTGTTTGCTTTGGGGGACTTCATCCAGCACAAAGAAGCCATATGCGAGTCGTGAAACGTCTATCGTGTCGCCTGCCTTGAGGGCTGCCAATGCATTGGAAAGCAGTCCATTATCAACCTTACTGTAAATCACCTCTATGTCTTTTTCATCGGGCGAATTTACCAATGAATAGGGTTTGGCGACATTTTTTCCATCAATTGTAAGTTGTAAACGGATAAACTGGCCCGCTTTAAATGCCATTTTATCGGTGCGAATTTTTAGTAAATAAAGCCGATCTGTCCATGCTGTGTTTTCTATTACTTCACCGCTGGTGAAACTTGAAGATGTGGTAGCCATGCGCAACCTCTATTCTTAGATTTTTTTGTTTAGTACCTTAAATATTAGGGCGTGAAATGATAATACAACCTGATGATAGTTATGGTTTAATGCGACGCAAATGCGTATGCGAGTGATGGCTATAGCATAAGAGAGGAGGGAGAGTGTTGTGAATTGCATTACTCCCGCGTCAGTCGAATTTTAAAGGTAAAAAGTAACAGCTGGCCCATAGTCTGCACTGAATCGGTTTATTATTGAATTTGAAGAACGACTAACGGACTATATTTAACTATGGTAGTTACACAGAATTATTTACACCGTCAACGCAATACTTACCTATCATATCGCACCTCAATGGAGTGTGACTTTTTCAACACAATATGTTGGCGAGAAAGATGTCGTATCCTCAGTTACTAATGTGAGGTCCACACTTGATAGTTACCAATTATTTAATCTTGCTAGTGTATATAAAGTTAAGCAGCACTCCATATGTTTAATTTTTAATAACCTCACGGATGAAGACTACAGTTATCCTGAGCCGGTTCGCAGAATAGTAACAGATGTACCAGGTGGTCCTGTTTTTTCGACTTTTGCGGAGTATCAATATAGCTTCTAAAAAGCATATGATTTATTGTTAATATCTACCCAGCCTTAATGCATTTACTATTCAGTATTGTGAATAGTTGCTGCTTATATCCACACGGGCCTCTTTATATCTATTCATGCTTTCTGTTTTTTTATTACTTCTTCGGGTGCAATTGCTACTAAATATTGGATGTTAGGCATTGTTAAGGCTATCATTCGCTTCTTAATTTTTTAGTATGGTTGGAATATGTGCATTTTTAGCGGTGTATTCCTCACAACTGTGCTGTTTATACTGGAAAACTGAATGTCTCAGATTGATTATTGTGTAAAACCCGGCGGACAGCTTTCAGGCACTTTTCGCGTTCCTGGCGATAAATCTATTTCCCATCGTTCTATTATGTTCGGTTCTATTGCCGATGGAACGACGCATGTAACTGGTTTTTTGCAGGGACAGGATAGTTTAAATACCCTGCGTGCATTTCGTGCAATGGGTGTGGAAATTGATGGGCCTAATGCAAACGGTGAGGTGACAATTCACGGGGTTGGTATCGATGGTTTGAAGCCACCGGCGGCGCCTATAGATTTAGGCAATTCAGGCACCTCGATACGCCTGATGTCTGGATTGCTCGCCGGGCAGGCATTTGATGTTGAGCTATCCGGTGATCGTTCATTATCTAAGCGACCTATGAAGCGTGTAACCGACCCATTGGCTTTAATGGGGGCAAATATTGATACCGCAGAGGGTGGTAAACCACCGCTTAAAGTCAATGGCGGTTCTAAAATGCAGGGTATTGATTACCTAATGCCAATGGCCAGTGCTCAGGTTAAAAGCTGCATATTGCTTGCTGGTATGTATGCGCAGGGTAAAACCTGTGTTACCGAACCCGCAACAACACGAGATCATACCGAGCGTATGCTGAATGCCTTTGGTTATAAGGTTGATACTAAAGGCAAGCAAATGTGTCTTCAAGGTGGCGGTCGTTTAACGGCTTGTGATATAGATGTGCCATCTGACATTTCATCTGCGGCCTTCTTTTTAGTGGGTGGAAGTATTGCAGAGAATTCAGATATTACTTTGCAGCACGTCGGTGTTAATCCAACCCGTACCGGTGTGATAGATATTCTGAAGCTAATGGGTGCAAATATTCAGTTGCTCAATGAGCGTCTTGTAGGTGGTGAGCCTGTGGCAGATATTCGCGTGCGGAGTGCTCAACTCAAAGGTATTAATGTTCCGCAAGAGCTAGTGCCATTAGCCATTGATGAATTTCCCGTATTATTCGTTGCTGCGGCCTGTGCAGAAGGGCAGACGGTGATTACTGGTGCTGAAGAATTGCGCGTTAAAGAATCTGATCGTATTCAAGTGATGGCGGACGGCTTGCAGGCTATTGGTGTCGATGCAACGCCAACGGATGACGGGATGATTATTAATGGTGGGGTAATTCAAGGTGGTAAGGTACATAGTCGTGATGATCACCGTATCGCAATGGCCTTTACTATGGCCGGTTTGCGTGCCGAAACTGATGTTGTAATTGAAGACTGCGAAAATGTGAATACATCCTTCCCTGATTTTATTGGCCTGGCGAATAGTGCCGGGATTAAGGTGTCAATCGCAGATTAATATCTGCAACAGTACTTATTCCTCGGGGACAGACCGGTGCTTTTCCGCTCTGTCCCCCTTATTGATACCACCAAGAGCTGATAGTGTAGTGCTCAACTCCGTAGCGCTCCTGGTGGTATCACAACAGGGGACAGAGCGCCAAAAAACGGCGGTCTGTCCCCGAGTAAAGCAACTGAAATACATATGACAAACAATTCATCCCCCGTAATCACCCTAGACGGCCCAAGCGGCGCAGGCAAGGGCACCATTGCTCAGCAGGTTGCCAGCGCGCTGGGTTTTCATATCCTTGATAGTGGCTCTTTATACCGTTTAACGGCGCTGGCATCACAGAATGACGGGATTGATCTTGCTGATGAGGCCGCAATTGCTGATATTGCAGCAAAATTAGACGTTGTTTTCAAGCCAACTGAGAAGGGCCTGCAAATTCTATTACGCGGCGATGATGCGAGTGAGGCCATTCGTGAGGAGAAAATAGGTATGCGTGCTTCAAAAGTGGCGGCTATTCCTGCGGTCCGCGATGCCTTATTACAGCGTCAGCGCGACTTCTCAGAGCTCCCCGGATTGGTGGCAGATGGGCGCGATATGGGCACAACCGTGTTCCCAGATGCAGTCCTAAAAGTATTTATGACGGCTTCAGCTGAAGAAAGAGCCGAAAGGCGTGTTAAGCAGTTGAAAGAGAAAGGAATAAATGCTAATATCGCCGCCCTCGTTGCAGACTTGAAAGCACGGGATGAACAGGATGCAAACCGCGCTGTATCGCCGCTTAAACCGGCTGAGGACGCAATTTTTCTGGATACGACTTCAATGAGTATTCAGCAAGTGACCCAAAAGGTTTTAGATTTAGCTAAACAACGCCTTTAAATCTTGTTCTCGAGCATTTTGCTCAACCGATATTTACGCTCTATATCTTTGCCCAAATGGGTTTGAGCCTAAAGGTCGATTAACAATAACCCTGTATGCCCAGCCTGTATGTTTTTTTTACGGCTAATCCAACGGCATAGCAGTTAAATCTATGGAAATTCTTATGTCTGAATCTTTTGCAGAACTCTTTGAACAGAGCCTTCAAGAAACCGAAATGAACACCGGTACTATCGTTACAGGTACTATTGTTGATATTTCAAACGGTTATGTAACCGTAGCCGCAGGCCTTAAATCTGAAGGCGTTATCCCAGAATCACAATTCTTTACTGCTGGTGGTGAATTAGAAGTTGCCGTTGGTGATGAAGTTGAAGTTGTACTTGAAGCAGTTGAAGACGGTTACGGCGAAACGCGTTTATCTCGCGATAAAGCGAAGCGTGCTAAAGCATGGATCGTATTGGAAGCCGCTCACGAAGCAGAAGAAATTATTACAGGTATTATCACTGGTAAAGTTAAAGGCGGCTTCACAGTTGAGCTTGGCGATATCCGTGCATTCCTTCCGGGTTCATTGGTTGACGTACGTCCAGTACGCGACACATCTTACCTTGAAGGTAAGGAACTTGAATTTAAGGTTATCAAGCTTGATCAGAAACGTAACAACGTTGTTGTTTCTCGTCGTGCGGTTGTTGAGTCTGAATACAGTGCAGAGCGTGAAGAGTTACTCGCTGGCCTGGAAGAAGGCAAGTCTGTTAAAGGTATCGTTAAGAACCTTACGGATTACGGCGCATTCCTTGATCTTGGTGGTATCGACGGTTTATTACACATTACAGATATGGCGTGGAAGCGTGTTAAGCACCCATCTGAAGTTGTTGAAGTAGGTTCTGAAATTGAAGTTGTTGTGCTTAAATTTGATAAAGAGCGTAACCGTGTTTCTCTTGGCCTTAAGCAGCTTGGTGAAGATCCATGGGCAGCTATTGCAAATCGTTACCCTGAAGGTTCACGCCTTACTGGTAAAGTTAGCAATATCACTGATTACGGTTGTTTTGTTGAAATTGAAGACGGCGTTGAAGGTTTGGTTCACGTATCTGAAATGGATTGGACTAACAAGAACGTTAATCCTGCTAAGGTTGTTACATTAGGCGATGAAGTCGAAGTAATGATCCTTGATATCGACGAAGAACGTCGTCGTATCTCTTTAGGTATGAAGCAGTGCTCTACAAATCCATGGGATGAGTTTGGTGCTACACGCAACAAGGGTGACAAGGTTAGCGGTAAGATCAAATCTATCACTGATTTTGGTATCTTCGTTGGTCTTGAAGGCGGCATCGACGGCCTGGTTCACTTGTCTGATCTTTCCTGGGATTCTACTGGTGAAGATCTTGTACAGAACTTTGCTAAGGGTGATGAGCTTGAAGCGGTTGTTCTTTCTATTGATCCAGAGCGTGAACGTATTTCTCTTGGCGTTAAGCAGATGGAACAAGACCCGTTCTCTAACTTCGTAGCAGAAAATGGTAAGGGTGCATTCGTTAAGGGCACAATCATTGATGTTGATGCCAAGGCCGCTACAATCGACCTGGGCGATGGTATCGAAGGCACATTACGTGCTTCTGAACTATCTCGTGATCGCGTTGAAGATGCCCGTACTCTGCTTAAAGTGGGCGAAGAGATTGAAGCCAAGTTTATTGGTGTGGATCGTAAAACACGTTCTATTAGCCTTTCACTTAAAGCGAAAGACGCAGATGATGAAGCAGCAGCAATCAAAGAATACGGTTCTGATTCTTCAGCAGCACCAGCTGCAACTACGTTGGGCGATTTGCTGAAAGAGCAGATGGATGCTAAAAACGACTAATAGTAATTAAGACATATTTATGTAATTTTTCAGCCACTTAGGTGACAAAGCTGATTTACTTACTATAATGTGTTGATGATTTACTAATTTATGCAGAAGGTCAGGGACGACTACTGTATTTAAACGGGGAACAATGTATGTCGGGTGAAGTCGTTTCGAGAGCAATGATGAAGTCAGAGTTAATTGAACTGATGGCGCGCAAGCAAAATCATTTGGCTTACAAAGATGTTGAATTGGCGGTTAAAAGCCTACTTGAACAAATGTCGGAAGCACTGTCTACTGGTGACCGCATTGAGATTCGAGGTTTTGGCAGTTTTAGTCTGCACTTTAGACCACCAAGATCAGGTCGTAACCCTAAAACAGGTGATTCTGTTTCATTACCGGGTAAATACGTACCGCATTTTAAACCTGGAAAAGAACTACGCGAGCGAGTTAACGAATCGCTTAACAAATAATAAGCAATGCTAGGTAGTTTAAATTCTCTAGCTATACGCTAAAAACAGCAGCATATTTTAACTAATGATACGTTTTATAAGTTTGCTGGTATCTATACCAATAATTATTCTGATTGCCGCGTTTGCCTATAAAAATGCGCAACTAGTCTCCATTGATTTATTCCTTTACCAAATAAATATACCTTTGGCTGCATTAATTTTGCTGGCTTTATTAGTGGGTGTTATTTTAGGTTACCTGTTAAATTTACTGGCATTACTCAACCTAAAGCAAAAGCTTTATCGTCTGAAACATAAAAAAGATGCGCTAGAAGGGCTCTCTAATGTTTTAAATAAGCCTGATAAATGAAAGCACTGAGATGATTGGTTTTTTTCAATATAATTTTTCTGCTGATTGGTTAATTTATTTACTGCCAATATTTGGCTTTATTTTAGGCGGTGTAATTGCGCGTCGTCGATTCAAAAAACAGAAACGTCAATTACGTTTTTCCAACGATTATTTTCAAGGTCTGAACTATCTGCTTAATGATGAGCAAGATAAAGCGCTGGATATATTTATTCAATTAGTTGAAACAGACTGGGAAACAATTGATACCAGTTTGGCACTGGGTACAATATTTAGACGCCAGGGTGAAATTGATAAAGCAATTAAATTGCATCAAAATTTACTCGCAAGGCCTTCATTACCCGCTGAGTACAAATCAATAGTCTTACTGGCATTGGCAAAAGATTATTTATATGCGGGCTGGTTAGATCGCGCAGAAGGATTATTTAAAGATGTCATAGATGACAGTGAGTTTACGCAGGAGGCTCAGAAATGCTTAATGAGCATATATGAGCAGGAGCAGGAATGGGATGAGGCTATCAATATAGCTTGTCGTTATCAGCGTCGCGGAGATTCCGAATTAGGCATAATCATTGCTCAATATTACTGCGAACAAAGTCAGCAAATGATGCAGCAGGGTGATTTTAAAGAGGCTGAAGCGTTGGCTACTCAGGCTTTAAATACAGATAAAAACTGCGTACGTGCTTCAATTATATTGGCTGATTTATCAATTAATCGTGGCCGTTATCAAAAGGCTATTCGATTTTTACAGCAGATAGAATCTCAAGACGTACAGATGCTGCCTTTCGTCATCAGTAAATTACTGCAGTGTTACCGCAGTACATCTAATTTAAGTAAGGCTTTAATTTATTTGAAATCAATTGATCAAAGATATCCTGAAATTTCTTTAATTTCAGAGATAACACAACTAATTAATGAAATACACGGTGCGCAAGATGCGTTGCAATATTTATCTGCTGCGGTAATAAAAAAGCCTTCATTGTTGGCATTAAAAACATTACTCAGTGTGCAATTACCAAACAAGGAATGTTCAGAAAGCATATTGCCAAAAGTTGTTGAAGCTATAACGGCTAAACAACATGATTTTCAATGTGGCCGTTGTGGCTACTCTGCGAATACCCATGTATGGCTATGCCCCTCCTGCCATACCTGGAGTAGTATGTTACCAAAAATAGATTGAGCCATTTTCCATGCCAGATCCCAAAATTATTGTTGCCTTAGATTTTCCTACTGAAGTAGAAGCATTCCAATTAATCGATCAGCTTGATGCTAGTTTGTGCCGCTTAAAAGTGGGTAAGGAGATGTTTACATTACTGGGCCCTGTCTTTGTCGAGAGTATTCAAAGCAAAGGCTTTGAAGTTTTTCTGGATCTTAAATATCATGATATACCTAACACCGTAGCAAAGGCTTGCACTGCTGCTGCAAGCTTAGGCGTATGGATGCTTAATGTTCATGCAAGTGGTGGCAGGCGTATGATGGAAGCGGCAGCTGAGGCAGTTGCTAACACGCAGAATAAGCCGTATTTAATAGCCGTTACCGTATTAACAAGTATGTCGCATGATGATTTGTTGGAGCTAGGTATTAACGAGTCACCAGCAGAGCAGGCACTTAAATTGGCGGCACTTGCAAAGTTATCGGGTATGGATGGGGTTGTATGCTCAGCACAGGAGGCTAGCCGTATGCAGCAACAGCTTGGTAGTGATTTGCTATTAGTTTCACCTGGTATTAGGCCCGCAGGTTCAAAGGCAGATGATCAGAGAAGAATTATGACGCCTGTTGATGCCTTGAAGGCAGGCTCAGATTATCTGGTAATTGGCCGTCCCATTACTCAGTCTGACGACCCTTTGGGTATTTTACGTACAATTAATTCAGAAATTTCTGCATTGTCTTAATTTAATATATTCATTAGTGTTATAGCTCCTCTAATAATGGACTAAGGAGTAGATTGTATGAAAATACTAAAAGTAGTGTTGTTTGGCTTGTTTATGCTGTTCTCTACTATGACTTTTGCAGGTTTAGTTAATATAAATCAGGCTGATGCACCAACCTTAGCAAGTGAGCTTAAAGGCGTTGGTGATAAAAAGGCAGAGGCAATCGTAAATTATCGAACTCAGAATGGCCCCTTTAAATCGGTTGACGATTTGCAAAATGTAAAAGGCATTAGTGTTAAAACGATTGAAAACAATCGATCAAATTTAAGTATTTAATTTAGCCTTTCTTCAGCGACATGAATACCTCATAGCATTATGTTATGAGGTATTTTTTTTGCCTATACTTAACGTAAAATAGTACAAATATAAATGAGTAGCGTTATAAAATGAAGATTGAATTTTGGCAACAACGTTGGGATGAAGGAAGTATTGGATTTCATCTTGCAGAAGTAAACCCATACCTTGTAAAATATTGGCCGTATTTAAATACTGATGACGATGCAACAGTCCTTGTGCCTATGTGTGGTAAATCTTTGGATATGCTGTGGCTAGTTTCACAAAGGTCCTGTGTGTTGGGTGTGGAGTGTAGTAACAAAGCAATTAATGCGTATTCAGATGAGCAAGGGCTAAATCTTCATGCCAGTGCATATAAGAGCTTTACGCTACATAAGCATCATAATTTAAGCATACTCGAAGGAGATTTTTTTAAACTTGATAAAGAAGTACTGAGTAAGGTTTCGGCTGTATATGACCGTGCTTCATTAATTGCCTTACCTAAAGTCATGCGCAAGCAATACGTTGATCTATTAGTAGAAACATTGCCATCTAAGGTAAGTATTCTATTGGTAACTATTGAATACAATCAACAGTTAATGAGCGGGCCTCCATTTTCTGTATCAAATGTTGAGGTTGAACACTTATATAAACCACATTTTTTAGTAGAGAAATTACATCAGCAGGACATATTGAATGAACAGCCCCGATTTAAACAAAAGGGCCTGGATATGATGATCGAGCGTGTTTATAAGATTAGTCGCTAATAACTTGTATTTAAATAAGTTTCTACGCTTGATGTTTATCAATAGTTGAACTAAAAGTAGTCTATTGGGTTAAATAAACAACAGGTAATTGCCGATGATGAGCGTCAAAATGGAAAGAGTGTTAGACACTCTGACCAATCACTATATGCCTTTCACGTTGCTATCAAAAGAACGTATGTCAGAAGTTGTAAACATAGTCCGTTTTATCGAGATGCGTGAAGGTGAGATTTTTCAAATTACCGGAGGAGCGGGTAAAGATTATCTGTTTGTAGTTGAAGGATCACTGAACATCATTACTGATGGTGAAGTTCGCTCCATTAACGGCCCTGAAGAAACACGTAAGTCTCCAATTGTTTTAAGTAGCTCACCAGCAACAAGTACTGTTGTTGCACGTAGTGATTGTATTATTTGTCATGCAGATAGGGATATGCTGGATGAACTAATCTCATGGGATGAAATTGTTCATCTTATGGAGGAAACAAATGAAGAACTTGCTGATCAGTTAGAAAAAGTTCGTAATTCATTGGTATTCCGTCGTCTACCATCAGAAATGGTTGAATTAGCATTTTCAAAAATGCGCACTGTTAAAGTGGCTAAGGGTGAAGCAGCTATTAAGCAAGGTGAAGAGGGTAGTTCTTATTACATCATCACCGAAGGCTCGGCAGAAGTGTATTCCATTGGTCTGTATGATGATGAGCCACAAAAAATTGCAGAGCTAACACAAGGTGATGCCTTTGGTTGTGAAGCACTGATTTCAGGCAGTACACGCTCTGAGACAGTAATGATGAAGGAAGATAGTATTCTATCTGTTCTTGATAAAACTGATTTCGAAGAATTAATTAAGACGCCGTTGATTAAATCAGTTAATCAAACAATTGCCAAATCAATGCTTGATACAGGGCACATTCCAATCGATGTACGCTATGCAGAAGAATACGATGAAGGTCATATGGAAGGTGCTATATTGATACCTTTATTTGAGCTTAGAAATCGAATAGAAGAGCTGGATAGGAGTAAGAGCTATGTTGTTTATTGTCACGGCGGTAGTAGAAGCGCTGTGGCCACACTCGTTTTAGCACAAAATGAGTTTGATGTTGTTAGTCTTGATGGTGGTATACGAGACTGGGAGCATGAGTTATTATCTATCCACTGATATTTTTAATATATCTGTTAAACAAAAGGTCGATGTAACAGTCGACCTTTTTTTATGTCAAAAAACGAGTAAATGGAAATATTTATGCCACAAGGCTTTATAGTTTCACTAAATAACCAGATAATTTATACGTATAAAGATATTCCTGCACCAGCAAGATTAAGGCGTTATCTGGATGAAATGGATCTACATATGGGAAAAGGCGTACAATTGGGTGACGCTTTTATTGCGCAGCCGTCTGAATTTCAGCGCCAGCAGTATGTAGCCATGGATTTAATCCATAATCTTGAAAAAAAAGATTCTCAAATTATAGAAGTATTGTCTGCATATTTAATGAAACGTAATTCAAGCTTAATAGAAATAAACGTTTCTTCAAAAGATGATATTTTTAACATGAAATTTATAACCAAAGATTAATTCTTCTAAAAGAGATTGAAAAATGAAAATATGTATTATTTCAGGTAGTCATAGAAAAAATTCGCAAAGCACCAAAGTAGCAAAATACTATCAAGGTGTATTGTTGAATGGCATCTGTGATGAGGCACCTATTATAGATTTAGCAAACAATCCATTACCTCTTTGGGATGAAGGTATATGGGATGGTGATGAGAAGTGGACAAAACTATTAGCACCTTTCAGAGAGTTGCTATCTTCATGTGATGGCTTTGTAGTAGTAACACCTGAATGGCATGGCCAGGTGCCTGCGGGTCTAAAAAACTTCTTCCTTATTTTTGGTAAAAATGAGTTAGGCCATAAGCCTGCTAAAATTGTTTCAATATCTTCTGCTGATGGTGGTGCATATCCCGTTGCTGAATTACGTATGAGTAGCTATAAAAATAATCGCCTATGTTATATTCCAGAGCAGGTGATTATTCGTAATGTAGAAAAGGTATTAAACGAAAAACCAGAAGATAATAATACTGATGCAGATGAATATTTTAGAGAAAGAATAGAATGGTCTCTGAATATTTTAAAGCAGTACGTTATTGCCCTAAAGCAGGTACGTAATAGCGGTGCTACAGAAACTGAAAAATTTGGCAATGGAATGTAAGCATGTTGCAGTATCAAGTTATTCCCGTAACAAGTTTCCAACAGAATTGCTCGTTAGTCTGGTGTGATCAAACTAATGAAGCCGTTTTGATTGATCCGGGTGGAGACATAGATTTATTGTTAAATGCTGTAGCGCAACAAAATGTTGATCTGAAACAAATTTGGCTAACCCATGGTCACCTTGATCATGTGGGTGCTACGGCAGAATTAAAAGCACGTTTAAAAATACCTGTTACAGGTCCGCATATAGATGACAAATTTTTACTTGATGCAATTCCACAGCAATGTCAAATGTTTGGTTTTTCTAGTGTGGAAAAATTCTTACCAGATCACTGGTTAAACGAAGATACAATATTAACATTAGGGAATGAGATTTTTTCTGTTTTATATACACCTGGTCACACACCAGGGCATATTGTTATTAAATATGATGAAAAAAAATTGTTATGGGTTGGTGATGTACTGTTTCACGGCAGTATAGGTCGAACCGATTTTCCGCGTGGTAATCATCAAGAGCTATTAATTTCTATTAAAAATAAGCTGCTAACACTAGATGATAAATACAGATTTATACCTGGACACGGGCCAGAATCAACTATTGGTGAAGAAAGGTTGCATAATCCATATTTGATCTAAACCACTGTGTGTTTATCGATACATCAAAAATATTTAATGCGAGGTGTCAATTTCTCGTGATATATTTTAACCTGATCTTACTTACGGAAATCTCATGCAAGCTGGTCCTCGCAAAATAAATACACCTTTTCGTCCTATTCCTCTGGATGTTCCAGAAGGGATGGCACCTAATGAATTTTTTAATAGTACTGATAATCTTAATGATTTAGTAAATAACAATGGTTTATTAGAAAATCCTGAGGGTTTATTGCTTTATAGAAAGGCATTGGGTCACTCAAATGAGTTTGATACATCGATTATTTATAATACCTCCAAATCAGTGCTTAATCCGCTGGGTCGTCCTGTAAGAAGAACCCAGGTTCCAGATCAGGTTAAGCATGACTGGAATAGAATGAATCAGATAATTATTGACTATATGTTAGAGATCTACCCTGATCCTGATGAGTATCTAGTTCTCGCAGGGGAGGCTAGCCTGGATGCTACATGGCCACTTACATCTCCAGGTGTGCCAAGTATTCGTATGCTACATAACCATTTTATTGTGTTTGATAAAAAGGAACTAAAACGAGCTGAATTTGCAGATCCGAATAATCCGAATCTTACTGACGGTGGCCAAAATAGTCTTTTTCAATCGTATATGCGTAGTGTCTACCAGGAATTCATGTCGGAGCTAGATCTTGAGATCCTAAAACCAATCGATATTGGGGAATCAACATTAGCTCTAACAGGCTATCCACAAGGCTTACCAAGCTGGAAGATACAGGGTGGCAAAGACGCACTTAAAAATATCCGTTTCTGGACAGAATATGATGAGATTCTAAAAGGTTTTATAGATTTTTATAGAACTTTCTTCTGTCAGGTCTCATCACGAAATTCACCTGTTCCAAAAGATGCTTATTATCCAGATAGAATCGAATCTACCTTATTATTCAATAATGATTTTTTGGCAACTGCTAAAAAGGTTAGGGAACACTGTATTTCAGATCCAAAATATGCGAATTCTATTCGCTGGCAACCTGCATTTAAACAGCTTATATATCGAAATGATGATGGCGATTTGATAGTGACTATTAGTCAGAATTCAATTGGTAACGCTATTACTGAATTACTAGGAGTTGTAGTGAATAGAGTGCCTGATGAAAAGGCATATAAGGCATATGAAAAGCCTCTTATAGCTAAGCTGCTCGAAGTAAGAGATAGATTGATTACTGCAGATTTAGGGCAGGGAATAGCGACCAAATATTGGGGCGCATAAATATGCATGCACTCATATAGAGTGCATGCATACAACTATTTGTGACTGGCTGATATATTTGCGATGACCTGACTCAGAGCATGATCAAATACTGAGTGATCTTCTAGCATATAGGATGAACCTTCTAATAATTCGTTACAAAATGCAGTTACATCTTTTTCAATAATTTTTGTGCCTCTTCTATCTACAAAAATCATACGTGCATTTTCTGTTGTGATAAAAGATAATTTTAATCGACGTGAAGGCTGGCCTTCGCTGGTGTGAATTTTAAACCAGACACCGGATTTAACATATGCAGGAAGTTCAGAAATGATCGTTTCTGAGGTCTTTTCTAGCTGCTCTATTGGGCTAGGTTCGTCTTTGCTTTTATCTGCGAATATAGAATCTTTTAGCTCAATTTCTTGCTTTATTTTAAGTGACTTTTCTTCTAAAAATTCTGATGAATTAATTGTATTTTTATAATGATTAGTCAGATTGCAAATGGCTAAATAGGCTTTTTCTTTATTCTGCTTAGTGTTTTTAAGTTTATCGTTTACAGTATGTACAATATCTTCATAACTATTTTTTAATGAATTCCACTCCGTGTGACTAGTTATTGTAGTTAATGACTTTGTCACAATTTTTAGAATATCAATTGATTCCTGCCATTCATAACTCGTTTTCCCAAAACGTAAATAGCAAGAAAACATATAAGTTGACCAGTTATTTAGGAGTAATGGTTGTACGGATTTTGGCAACTTAATGTTCATTGTATGATATTGAAGTTCGGAAAGGATAAGCTGTCTAGCATGTTCCTGGATTATTTGTTTGCGTGTTACATCTTCATTTTGCTTGAGTTTCTTTTGTTCAATTGTAGTTAAGCGCTGTAGTGATGATGAGGCCGTTCTAAAGCTTACAATATTTTTGTCGAAACTACGTAAAAGCTGATCGATTACAAGACTCATGGTCTGGTAAACAGTATTGTCTTCGTCCTCAATGCCTATGCCAAGGTGTGCAATAGTATTTAACAGAGTTCTCGCCGGGTGTTTATTATCATAGAAGAACTTACTGTCAATTAAAGACGTTTTTATAACTGGTATTTGCAGTTTAAGTAATAAGCTCTTAACCGCATCTGATACATTTTGATCACGTAAAAAAGCACCAAATATCATTTCTACAAAATCAATGGTTCTACCATCGATTTGATTCATTGATTTGGGCACGGCAACGTTATTTAACTTCGCCATGCTATTTAATAGTGTTTTTTGGAAGGCGTCAGTATTAATGTTTACCTGTTGTCCAGGAACATATTTAGACTTATAAACTTGTTGTATTTTGGTTAGCGAGGTTAATACATCATCTCTATTAAAGAAGTTTTTACCAGCGGCTGTAACGCGCACTGCAGATGCATTTTCCGGTGAATTTTTTACATAACTATTTATTACCCTGGATAGGTAATCTTTATCATTGATATAATCCGCTGCCAGTTTGACAGTCGTATCAAATGCATTGTTATCAACGCTCATATGCACAACCTGCTAGTGGGTAATGAGGTGCGCTTAGCTAGAGGAGAGTATCCACCAAAGGCCGGAGGCCAATTGCTGTTAGCGCACTTAGATTTGCAGAAAAAGGGTTCTGCTGTGCTTTTAACATTTGATGGGTAACATTTAGATTTAGCCCAACCACGGTGTGTATATTAATCATTCAAGCACGTTATTAATGTGATTGAATTCACGATGTGGACTATAAGTAACTATAGGCCTAGTTTGATATAAGGGCAACTACAGAGAGTGTGTAATCATCGGTTATGATATATAAAAATATGACATTAATATTCAAAATACTTTAAGTAATGACTGTAACTAATTGATAATATAATCTATTTTAATCTGAAATATTTCTCATTATTGTAAAAACTGGTTGATTGATCCGACCAATAACCCGGTATTCCTAATACAGGTAACGCATTAAAGCGACGCGGATTGACTGAAATTTCATCCTGCCAAAGTATGGACAGGTACAGGTCAAGCCCGGTGTAATTCGCCTCTTGAACCTCTTCAAGTAGATTGCTGTCTTCGATCAATATGCAATGACACGTCATACCTATGTAGGGTGTAAGCGCCTTCTCAAATATGGCATGACCAAATATCACGCATTTAATTTCGCTTGCAAATGAATCTTTATTCTCGATAAATAGCTCTTTCCATTGATGATTTCTAATCAGTTCAAGTAATCTCTTATTAGACGAGATGATTACGGCACCACATTCATCAAATTGTGTAATGCGATTTTCTAAAGTAGAACGATTTGTGCCTGGTTTTCTATTACTTGCGCTATCAAAATGGAGGGAATTAAGTGTTTTCTTGGTATTTGGGAAACTTAACCAGACCAGGGCATTAAAAAAATCGTGCCAGTTTTCAGTCCGGGTTTGCAGTTCTTTTTTTAAATACACCCTTGGTTCGTATTGATCCTCAAAGCTCTCTACGCTGACTGATTGTGCAATGGGAATTATGTCGATATTTTTTAAGGCAAAAATATTTTTATAATCGTAGAGTGATGGCCAACATGAAAAGTCTATAAAATAGCTGGTCATGTTTGCTAGTTGTCGAATTATAGGGGATGTATGAAAAACCGATGTGTCCCATTGATCTTGTTTTGACATAGCTAGATTAAACTTTCAATATGATTAAGAATAATATCGGCATGATTGTAATCCAGTGCTATTGGATAAAAAGTATCATTCTTACTGATAACTAAAGAAGGGAAAGAATCGGCTCCCATTTTTCTTGCCCTGGATATATCTTTGATCAATTCTATATTAATCTCTTCAGACTCTATATCATCACTAAATTCTTGAGGATTTAAGCCTATTTTATTCGCTAAATCTTTAATAACATTTATATCTGATGGGTTTTGTGCATTTAAATAATAGGCCTCTTGTATAGCGCTAATCATTGCAAATGATTTGTTGTTATTTTGTTTAGCAGCGGCTAGCACAGCTCGGCATGATGGGTACGTAGAACGTTTGGGTATATTGGTTTCCCAGAAATCATAATTAAATTCAGTGCCAGGAATGGTTTCCTGTATATGCTGCCAGGTTGATATAATTTTCGACTTCATGCTGTCAGGCATAGGTGAGTTATTATCTGCAGCTAATCCACCTAACAGGTAGACTAGTTTAATTTCAGCGGGTAAGTCTCTTTTTAATTGCTCAAATACAGGTTTGAAGCCCCAGCACCAGCTACACATTGGATCATGGATGTAGTATAAGGTCGCGTTTTTTAATGGTTTATCTGACATAATATGCTTAATATATAGTGTAATTGTATATTTTAGGTATTTCGCTTTGTTTCATCCTGTGCCATGAGATACCACCAAATTGCATAATCTAGTATAGTTGTTTGTGTAGCATGGTCTGATATAATAGCTTCAAAATCTATAGAGCGGAGCATTAAAGGCAGTAGTATGGGTGCACAGGATACTACCGCTAATAAGTTAAAAAAGCACATCATAGATCTAGAAGCTCAAATCAAAAAAAGCTAAAAGGGATCTAGCTAAAATTGAAGGTAAAAATGCACTTACGGACCTAGTTATTCGTAAAATGAAGCCTGATACATTCCTTACTGATACAGATGATCATCGAGGGTTGCGAGGAAAAACTGGCACAATAGTTTTTACTTATAGATACCGAAGTCCTGAAAATAGTAATCTTAAACCAATCAGAATTAGAAGTTACCCAGATACTACTTTAGCTGATGCACGAAACAAGCTAGCAGAATTAAAAGCTATATGTGCAAATGGGATTTGCCCAGCAACGCAAAAATCAATTCAAGAAAAAGTTCTAAAGCCGCAACAGAAAACAGATAAAACTAAACGGAAAATAAGGGGCATTACGGTTAAGAATGTAGTCGATCATTTTTTACGTAATTATATTGAAGATAGAGCAGTTGTTAGTGTCAGTAAAAACGCTAAAGAAACTAGAAAGATTCTAAAAGGTGCGCGAAAACCAAAAGGTCAAACTGAATGTATGCGTTCATTGGAAAAAGGATATTTCTGAGAAAATTGGTAGTATTTCTGCAACTGGTAATGCCAGCATTGTGTGTAGCGCACAGTTCAAACATCCTGTACAGGGCTTATTTATGGTACTGAAAAAGGCACGTCTTAAAATGAGTAAAGGTAATAAACGATGAAAGATCCTGTTTGTTTGATAGATGTTGATCTTCGCAAAGCGGCTGCCATGTCTGTTCACCAGGGTCGTGCTTATTATTTTTGCGGTTCAGATTGTCAAAAGCAGTTTATCGACGATCCGGAAAAATACCGGGACAGGGTGAAGGCTGAACGTTTGAGTATTGGGGTTATGGGCTCAGCGGGGTCAACTGAAACGAAAGAAATAAACGCCCAGGCGCATAGTCTGGGTGAAACGATTGCCGAACGTGGTCTTATTCTTATCACCGGTGCGTGTCCAGGCTTGCCGTATGAGAGTGCTCTGGGAGCGCGTTCTAAAGGCGGGGTTTCGGTTGGAATATCCCCGGCACTCAGTCTGGATGAGCATATACATAAGTACGAGTCACCCGCGGATGCGTTTGATGTAATCATTTACACGGGTAGTGGTTTAATGGGACGTGAAGTTACCAACATACGTTCAAGTGATATGGTAATCATTGTTGGTGGGCGTTCAGGAACCCTGGGCGAATTCTCCATTGCTTACGATGAAGGCAAGTTGATCGGTGTACTTGAAAACAGCGGGGGCATTACGGGTTGTTTGCCGGACATCGTAAATTGCATTGACAAGGATACCGGTGCAAAGCTGATCTATGCAAGTGACCCAGAAAAGCTGGTAGAAAAATTAATTGCGGTGTACGAAGAACAGCATTTCCGCAAACCCTCCTGTTTTTGTTCAGACCCATAACCGTTAATTGCCCGTCATGCAGACTACAGACAAAGATCGGTTTACTGACCCGCCTGCGGATGCAGACATCCACGTCAGTGAACGGGCATGCGTTTGTCCACCGTTGCTCAGGCAGGCTGCGGATGAGCTGAGACTCTATATAGATGGCGATGAACTTTACGACGCTATGCTTGAGTCTATCGCCACCGCCAGTCAACGAATACAGCTCGAAAGTTATATTTTTGCCGACGATGCTGTGGGACAGCGTTTTATAAAAGCCCTCACTGAACGCTCAAGAGCCGGTATCAATGTACAGGTCCACATCGACGCGGCTGGTTCGATGTTTTTCATGTCGCGCCATTTAAAACACAAGCTGCGCGAGGCTGGTATACGTCTGCGCTGGTTCCACAAATGGCACTGGCGGTTTCCTCTGCGCTATAACCGGCGCAATCATCGCAAGCTGCTGGTTGTCGATGAACAAATAGCTTACGTCGGTGGTTTTAATATTCACAACGAGTCATCGAAAGTTATTTCTGGCAAGCGTCACTGGCGTGATACGCATGTGCGCTTCACCGGTGCGCTTGCCGCGCAGGCAGCACAATTGTTTGACCGGTTCTGGCAAGGTGAACGACACTGGATGCCCGTTTCACTACCAGGTGCCAGTAGTGAATTATTGCCTAATTATTCACGTCAATGCAGACAGCAATTACGCTGTGTTTTTTCCGACATGTTTGATCGCGCAAAACAATCAATCTACCTGAGCACACCCTATTTTGTGCCGGATCGTCGTACCAGAAAATTATTATCCAGCATCGCGCGCAGGGGTGTTGATGTTCGATTACTGGTGCCACGTGAAAGTGATGTGCTGCTCGCACGCTGGGCATCACAGGCTGTGTATACGGAGCTTTTGAAAAGTGGTGTAAAAATATATGAATATTTACCCCGTTTGCTGCATGCAAAAACCATTGTGGTGGATGCCAATTATGCGACGGTAGGTACGGCCAATATCGACTATCGGAGCTACTTCGTGAATTATGAACTTAATCTATTCACGCGTGACACCTTGATATGCAAGCAATTGTATAAGCAGTTCATGCTTGATCTTGAAAGTTCCGAAGAAATAAAAATTATCCAATGGAGTAAACGAATCTGGATAACTCACTTGTTTGAAATGCTCGGATGGTTTGTCCGTAAATTATTATAGTAGGGCCTGGTAGTCATGCAGGATGTTTTCTGATTTTGTTACCTGGAGTCTGTGTCGGTTGACTAGCCAACCGTATTGGGCAATCAGTATAGGTATTACACCAGTTCTATACATGATTGGCTGGCGGGATGAAGACAGATACATTACAAGAATGTAATGCGCCCGTCATGCTGGAGTAAAGGATTGCTGTTATCTTTATATCCAGCATGCTGTTTCCAATGAAACGGCTTAAACATTTCCCCCCCTGGTAGCAGATAAATAAATAGGTATTGTAAAAGTAAAAAGTAGTTTATTGAAAGTTGAAAAATAGCGGCAAATAATATTTCACCCCAGGCTTGACCTGTGACATAGGGACAGGTTGTAGGCTCACTATAAAAAAACGATAGCAACAGGTTCTTCTTGTTTACTAACAATGTGAGGTGTAGCCATGCAAACAACTGAACGCGACGACAGCATTCAGAGCGCTGTCATATCTTCTGCCGGCCACAGAATTATTACCACTTTACTTACTGGTTATCAGGGGCCGATTGCAGTGCGCCTGTGGGATGGTAGCCGGTTCAATAGCAATGAAGATACACGGTGTGTTTTGCATGTTTATCACCCTGGCGTACTTCGCGATCTGATACTACGCCGCGATCTGGTAAAACTGGCAGAAGCATTTGTTGCCGGGCATGTTGCTGTAACGGGTGAGTTTGAATCTCTGTTTGAGCTTGAATCTCATATTAAAAATATCAAACCTGATTATGGCGTGTACCTGAAGCTGTTTTTTGATGCGCTACGCCTTACCTCACTGAATGGAACTGGTTACCAGCAAAATATTAAAGCCGGAAAAAGTCAGCAAAAGAATTCACCTAAAGCTATTGCGCATCACTATGATGTTAGCAACGATTTTTATCGTCTATGGCTGGACCGGAATATGGTGTATTCCTGCGCCTACTTTCGCCACACAGAACAATCTCTGGATGAAGCACAACAGGACAAACTTGATTATCTGTGCAGAAAACTTCGCCTGAAATCCGGTCAGGCTTTGCTTGATATCGGCTGTGGCTGGGGGGCGTTGGCCTTATGGGCAGCACAGCATTATGGCGTTACTGTTCATGGCATAACCCTGAGTAAACAGCAACACGCACTGGCTACTGACAGAATCAAAAAAGCTGGTCTTGAGGATCGGGTAAAAATTGAACTGAGGGACTATCGGGATATTCCAGACGATGCCGTCTATGACCGCGTTGTCAGTGTTGGCATGTTTGAGCACATCGGGGTAAAGAACTTTTCGCAATATTTCAATAAAGTAAGGCAGGTACTGAAACCCGGAGGCCTGTTTCTTAATCATGGTATCACCAGCAAGAACGGCTGGCTTAACACGCCAATAACACGTTTCATGAACCAGTATATTTTTCCTGATGGTGAGCTGGCGCGTATCAGTGATGTTAGTGATGCGATGGAAAAAGCGGGTTTTGAGATTGTCGATGTAGAAAGCTTGCGTCGTCATTATGCTCTGACCCTGCGTCATTGGGTTAAAGCCTTAGAGGCTAATATGAAGAGAGCCACTGAACTCACCAGCATTGAAACTTATCGTTTATGGTTTCTTTATATGGCCGGGAGTGCATTTTACTTTGATGAGGGCAGCATCAATGTACATCAGGTCCTGGCAGGGCATCAGCATGACAACGTACCTCACCCGTTACGGCGTGAAGATTTATATAACGTCAAAATATGATTTTATAGTTGTATTGACGCATGCATACGGCATGAATTTATTCTGGTTGATTAAAGGCGTGAGCTCGGGAGATAGTTATGGAAGGATTGTTGCTGTGACTTTTATTTGCGCTATGGAAGTCAATGTCGAGCAGGGATATGGAAAAATGCATGAAGGTAATTTGTATCGATTTTGCTCACGCACTGTCTGGATAAATTTGATGCTGATCCTGGACAATATGTAACAAAAAATTCCAGCTCATGGTGAGAATCATCATGAAGGAGGAACATTATGAAAACAGGTGTTTCACGAATAGCAGTAGGTCATGCAAGCAGTTTATTACTGGCAATTAGTTTTACATTATGCGTTGTTTTTGATTTGTTGTTTCCGGATCATGCCATGTACCAGTCATGGCAGACGCTTGTGCCGGGGTTTGTATGACTAAGCTGGAAGAGTTTTTTAATCGGTCTTTTAGAGGCGTGGGCGAATGGCTGGTACTTCGCACTTATCTGGGTTCCGATTTATAACTTCATTGCACTAAAAGGTAAAAAGAGTTCCGTTAGCACTGATTCCATGTGGGGCTCCTCAAATCGCAAATTGCGATAAATGATTGACGAGTTGTACCGGCCTTGTTGGCTCGATACAACATTATTAAACCTGTAACAAAGAGGTAAATGTTATGAAGAAAACATTATTGATAGCTGCGGCTTTAACCATGGTAATGCAAGCGCCGGTACTCTACGCGGATGATAGTCATCATCCTGAAAAACAGGGACAGAATAAAGCAATGCAGAAAGGTGCCGGGGGTGGCAAGGGTGATATGGGCATGATGAAACAGAAGATGCAAAAAATGATGAAACAGATGGAAAAAATTCATGCCACCAATGACCCGGAAAAACGCAGGCAGTTAATGCAAGAGCACATGCAGAATATGCACGAGGGTATGCAGATGATGCAAGGCATGGGTGGCGGCATGATGATGGGAATGATGAATGACGAAAGCGATCGTAGTGGCATGATGGATAAGGGAATGGGAAAAAACATGAGCAATAATGACATGGGTCAGCGCCAACAAATGATGGAGCAGCGCATGGATATGATGCAGATGATGATGGAGCAGATGATGGGTCATATGTCGGAAAAAGATGGGGTGATGCCAAAAACTAAAAAGCGCCATGATCATAATGCGCAAAATAAATAGTATTACCTGGTCGTCATTTATCGGTTAGGCAGGCTGGTGATGTGCAATTGGGTATGCAGTTGAAGATGTTAAAACGTGTCTGCACTCATCAGTCTGAATAGAAGAGGTCATTATGAACGAAAACATTTCACATTCCGGCGTCTGGGCCCTGGCAGCAATTATGATTGTGATAGCCTCCTGGGTGCTTTACCGATATCTCGCACCGAAAACATGGCACGAGTGGGCAAGTGCAGGGTTGGTGCAGGCGTTTATCATTGCACTGTATGCAGAGATGTATGGGTTTCCGCTCACCATCTACCTGCTGGTTCGGTTTTTCGGCCTTGACAGTCCGAATCTCAACGCCAGCCTCTGGTCAACCTTACTCGGCATGGGTGAGCTGGGTATGATGATCGCGATGATACTCGGTTACACGCTACTGTTTATTGGTATTGGCCTTTTCATACAGGGATGGCGCCAACTCTACCAGGCACGTCAAAAAAATCAGCTCATAACAACGGGGTTGTATCGTTTCGTTAGACATCCGCAATATACCGGACTGTTTCTGGGTCTCTTTGGTGAAGGCATAGTGCACTGGCCGACACTTTTTTCGGTTGCTATTTTCCCTATCATTGTAGTGGCTTATTTTCTTCTAGCGCGCAGTGAAGAAAGAAAAGTACTCGAACAATTTGGCGATGAATATCGTGCTTATCAGGCGCGAGTGCCCATGTTTATTCCTCGTATTGCGCAATGGAAGCAACTTATTAAGAGCTCCAAAACCGTTGAGGAAAACGAGTAGGTTTCCGCAAGAAAATAGCAAAGACTAGATGAGTTTTATCGTAGATAACTGGTAAAGGGTAAGGCTATGTCCAACAAGGACATTATCGAAATATCGGGTGCAGGCCCAGCGGGTCTGGCAGCGGCGTTGTTTATACAGCGTGCTGGCGGACGTGCTCGTATCTACGAGAGGCGAAAGGATGTTGGCGGCCGTTTTCACGGTGATTTCCAGGGACTGGAAAACTGGACCACTGATACGGATGTTTTACAGGAGCTGCAATCACTGGGCATTGAGCCAAACTTTGACTATCAGGCATTCAATGACGTCGTGTGTTTCGATCCGGACGGTAAGCCGCACCATTTCCACTCCCGTTTGCCGCTGTTTTATCTTGTTAAGCGGGGCAGTGTTCCAGGCTCACTGGATATGGCATTGAAACAGCAGGCACTGGATGCCGGAGTAGAAATACGCTTTGGTGAAACGACTTCGAACTTGTCTGCGGGCGGAATCGTAACCCACGGTCCACAGCGGGCAGATGTTATTGCGGCCGGTTATTTATTTGATACCGATATGGCTGATGGTGCCTGGGCGGTGGTATCAGACGATCTGGCACCGCAAGGTTACGCCTATGTGCTGGTGCACAATGGCAGAGGCACACTGGCATCCTGCATGTTTGCTAATTTTCATAATGAACGAGATTACGTTGCCCACTGCGTAGACTTTTTTCAGCAACATATTCAGCTGCGCATGAAGAATGAGAAACGATTCGGTGGTGTTGGGAATTTAGCATTTCATAACATCGTTCATAAAGGCAATATCCTTTACGCGGGTGAAGCGGCCGGATTTCAGGATGCGTTATTCGGTTTCGGTATGCGCTGGGCCATGTTATCGGGTACGCAGGCAGCCAATGCCTTGCTGATGGAAAAACCTGATGAATACGAGCGGCAGCTTGACCAGCGCCTGCGGAAATTCATGCGCGTCTCGGAAGTCAATCGCTGGCTTTATCAGCGTCTGGGTAACCGGGGTTATCGCTCAGTACTCAATCATTATAAAAATGAAGATGCTCGCGAATGGATGCAACGTGTCTACCGGCCACGCTGGTGGACCTCGCTTGTGTATGCCCTGTTTGTACGAAGAAATAAAAAACCGTTCCTGCATGTACACGAAGGCTGTGACTGTACCTGGTGCAAATGTAAGGCACAAATGATATAGGAGAGCACACGCCTTTAAACTAAAGCCTGTTTGAGAAATAAGATATTTTTAACGAAGGATTATCAATGAAAATAAAAAGGCGGTCTTCCATAAGGAGGCTGAAGTTAGTAGCGCTTGTGTCTAGTTCAGCTTGCGTGAAATTGAGTGACAAATAAATGACGTAATAAATATGCAGGCACAGGTGTTGAGATTATGGGAATTTTACAGGTGAAAAAAATGCAGCGGCTTAAACGATATCAGAAAGGAGACGCCGGAGCGACAATGGTCATCGTGATGGTGATCATGATGCTGGGTTTTTTCGGGTATCAGGGCATGGGTGCAGGCGATGGCCATCATTCCAGTCCTCCCAGCGCAAGCCAGAAGGAAAAAACACCACTGGACCTGCTTGATGGGGTGTATGCCCGTGGTGAAATCAGCCGTGAAGAATATCTTCGCAAACGTGAGGACCTGCTTAAGCGATAGAGGATATACCGGAAAGCCTGTTTGAGAAACACTATATTTTTAACGGAGGATCGACAATGAACATGAAAGGCATAAACGAGATTGCGAAACAACGGGGCATCTCCCCGGGCAAGCTTGGCAAGATTGAACTGATAAGAACACTGCAGCGTGGAGAAGGTAACTTCGATTGTTTTGCCAAGGCCTTTGACGGCTATTGCGATCAGTCTGATTGCCTCTGGCGGGAAGACTGTCTCACGCTCTCGACGCGGCGTGCTAAAGATAGCTAAACATCGCTGGAGTGGTGGACGGTTATAGTTACCTGAAGTCTCGATGTAAGTCGAGTTGCAGATAATGCAGTCTTTTACGGCAGAATAATAATTCATGATGGTTTGGAATGGGCTGCCCCCGAACCAGCAGTACTCAAAGAGCGTGGCAACCACATTATCGTACTAAGGAGTTAAGAAATGACAACTGATCCAGTATGCAAAATGAATCTGGAACCTGAAAAGTCAGCAGCCAGAGAAACCTTCGCCGGGCAGGAGTACTACTTCTGCTCGGATACCTGTCATAACAAATTTCTTGCTGAGCCGGAGAAATATACCAGCGGTACAACACCGCCCGACCATTCGTGCTGCGCTGGGCATAAGTAGTTGATGGACTGGTGTGAGTGCAAAAATGAGGGGCAAGGTGCAAACGGAACTCATTCAGATACCCCGTGTGTGCAACGCGTACGTCCCGTGGCCGCTATCACTTCGTATTTGCCTGTTTGGCTGTCGGCCTCACGGGCCAGGCATGCGAATAGAGCATGAAACGATGAAATGTATGCGAGCGGGATTTTCTACTACGGCAACACTATTGATGACGGACCGGGCTTTGGCTGCCGATGGTAAAAAGATTGACAGCAATTTTTTTGCTAGCTGTCGCGCAGTCTTGTTGTCGAATGAATTCTATAAGAGAGATCAACCATGAACCCAGAAAGAAAAATCGTATTGATCACCGGTGCCAACGGACGAATTGGCGATGCGGTGATGCAGCGTCTGACCGGACGTTTCAGCGATGTCATCGGTTTCGACCGCAAGGCACCCACGCCGCCGCCCACCGACTGTGTTTACATACCCGTCGATATCGCTTCCGATGATAGCGTAGGCGAGGGGCTGCGCATTCTGCGGGAACACCACGGTACGCATATCGCTGCGGTGGTGCATCTGGCCGCCTACTATGACTTCCTCGGCAAGCCGAGTCCGAAATACGATGAGATTACCGTCAAGGGCACGGCGCGTCTGTTGCATGGCTTGCGCGAGGACTTCGAGGTCGAGCAGTTTATTTTTGCCAGCACCATGCTCGTGCATCGGCCGGGCGAGCCGGGCGTGTTCCTCACCGAAGACTCACCGATCGGGCCGACCTGGGCCTACCCGGAGTCGAAGGTCCATACCGAGGCGCTCATCCACGCGGAGCGCGGCGATATTCCCACGGTAATTCTGCGCCTCGCCGGGGTCTACGACGATGTTTGCCACTCGCCACCGCTGTCGAACCAGATGCAGCGCATCTACGAGGGGCAGCTCGCCGGCCACCTGTATTCCGGCGAGACCTCCCACGGCCAGACCTACATTCACCTGGACGACGTGGTCGATGCCATCGAGCACGCCATCGAGCGCCGCGCCCAACTGCCGTCGGAGTCGGTTATTCTTATCGGCGAACCGGAGACGCTAAGCTACGATGAGCTGCAGCATACGTTTCAGCGCTTGATCCGCGACGAGTCGTGGGAGACGCACAGCGTCCCCGGGCCGATGGCAAAAGTTGGCGCGTGGCTGCAGGATCAAATCCCCGGTCAGGATCAGTTCATCAAGCCATGGATGATCGACCGGGCCAATGATCACTATGCCGTCGACATCACCCGCGCCCGCAGCTTGCTTGAGTGGGCGCCAGATCGTTCGTTACGCAAATCACTGCCGAAGATGGTCGCCGCACTGAAGGCCGATCCGCTCGGCTGGTACCGTGAACACGGCCTGGAGCCGCCTGCGTCCTTAAACAAAGAGGCAGAACAAGTTGTGCCGGAGGCCCCCGCGCCAGTGCCACGGAACGAACACAAACATGAACATGAACATGAACATGAACACGGCGAGGACGCTCATCATCACCCCGTCGCAGCGACGACAGCCGAATCGGCTCCCATTCAGGACAACGCGATGCATACCTGCCCGATGCACCCGGAGGTCTGCCAGTCCTCGGCGGGGAACTGTCCGCGCTGCGGCACAACCCTGGAACCCACAGAAACAGCACCGACAGCAGAATACACCTGCCCGATGCACCCTGAGGTGGTGACCAGCGAACCCGGCCGCTGTCCAAAATGCGGCATGCCGCTGGAACTGCGCAACGCTTCATCTGAAGGGCACGGTGAGCATAGCCAACATGGCGAACACGCCGAACACGCCGGCCATGACCCTGCAGTGTCTGGCGGGGGTGAGGCAACCGAATACACCTGCCCGATGCACTCGGAAATCGTGCGCAGCGAACCGGGCAGTTGCCCCAAGTGTGGCATGACACTGGTGCCGCGCGCCGCGTCGAAGCCGCGTGACGACGAACAGCTGGACATGATGGTCGAAAGCCATCGTACTATGCTCTGGCCCTATTATCTCAGCATGATGCTCGGCCTGTGGCTGGTAAGCAGCCCGTTCACCCTCGGCTACATGAGTGACTTCGCCCCCGACGCCAACCAGTTGCGGGTCATGGCTGAACGCGGCCTGCCTACGTTCGAGCTGCGCAACCTGCTGATGAGCTGGAGTGATGTCATCAGCGGCATTCTGGTGATCGTCTTTAGTGTGCTGTCCGCAGACGCCTGGCGGCGCAATCCCTGGGCGCAGTGGGCCAACGCCTTCGTTGGCCTGTGGCTACTGTTTGCACCGCTGGTGTTCTGGACACCGTTACCGGAGGCCTATGCCAATGGTACCCTGATCGGTGGGCTGGTGATCGCGCTTTCCGTGCTGATCCCGATGATGCCGGGCATGAGCATGGCCGGCATGATGGGCGGGCCGGACGTGCCGCCGGGCTGGTCCTACACACCGGCAAGCTGGCTGCAGCGCATGCCGATTGCGGTGCTTGCGCTAATCGGTTTTCTTATCGCGCGTATTCTGGGCGCCTATCAGCTTGGTCACATCGATAGCGTCTGGGAACCGTTCTTCGCCGGTAGCGGCGACATGAAGGGTGTGATGAACGGCAGCGAAACAATTATCACCTCGGATATGTCTAAAGCCTGGCCAATTGCCGATGGCGCCCTGGGTGGCATCGTTTATATGCTCGAGTTGGTGATGGTCTGGATGGCCGGCAAGACCCGCTGGCGCACCATGCCGTGGATGGTGCTGGGTCTGGCCATCCTAATATTACCGTTGGGCGTGGTGAGTATTTATTTCGTCATCATCCAGCCGATCGCAATCGGTACCTGGTGCACCTTGTGTCTGATCGCGGCACTGGCGATGGCGGTGATGATTCCCTATTCGCTCAACGAGTTCGTCGCGATGGGGCAATTCCTGGTCTGGTCGCGCAAGCAGGGCAAGCCGTTCTGGCGCACCTTCTGGACCGGCGATGCCATGGACGGTGGCAGCGAGGACACCGCCAGGGGGCTGGTTGCCACGCCACGCGAGCAGTGGGCGCAGGCCACACGCGGTGTGACCTACCCCTGGACCTTAATGCTTAGCATCGCGATCGGTATCTGGCTTACGTTCACACGGGTCAGCTTCGACACTGCCGGTGCCATGGCCGACAGCGATCACATGGTCGGTCTGCTGGTGCTGACGTTCACGCTCATCGCCCTGGCCGAGGTGGGTCGCGCCACACGTTTCATCAATATCCCGTTTGGCCTTTGGTTAATCGCCGCACCGTGGCTGCTCGATGGCATCGCCTCGCCGCTGGCGACCTGGAACGGCGTGATCTGCGGTGTACTGCTGATTGTATTGGCGATCCCCCGCGGCAAGATCAAGGACTCCTATGCGGGTTGGGACCGTTACATTGTTTAGCCAGCGAGTCACAAACGCACAGCGTTTTTTCCTGTGCAAGCGGTGTCCGATGTCCTTACCAACGGCTCGAATGTCAAGGCGGAGGCAGTGATGGGTACAGAGAATAATTCCATTATCGACCTGGACGAAGGGTATGCCCGAGCGCTGGCGCTGCTCCGCGATTGCGCCACGCCGGACGGTTTCGTCGCTAGTTCCAGCGAGCGCGACAACTACCGGCGCGTCTGGGGTCGTGACGGCACCATCATCTCGCTGGCGGCATTGCTCACCAGGGACGACAAGCTCATCGAGACGGCACGCAAAACCTTCGAAACACTGGCGGAATATCAGGGCCCCCATGGCGAAATCCCCAGCAATGTCGATACTGTATCGCAACGCATCAGTTACGGCGGTACCACCGGACGTGTCGACGCCAATCTGTGGTTCGTCATTGGTTGCGGCGAATACTGGCTGGCGACCGGCGATGATGAATTCCTGCAACGCCTGCTGCCCGCCATCGAAAAGGTGCGCTTCCTGCTTGGTGCCTGGGAGTTCAACAGCCGCGGGCTCATCTACGTACCACTGACCGGCGACTGGGCCGACGAGTACCTGCAAAATGGCTATGTGCTCTACGACCAGCTGCTATACCTGCAGGCACTACGCACGCTGGCACGCATGCACGCGGCGGTACACGGTTCGAGTGATCATGTGCTCAAGGAAAAAATTAGCCGCCTGCGTCATCTCCTCCGTACCAATTACTGGTTCGATGATGCCCAAAAACTGCCCGACGACGTCTATCATGAGGTGCTCTACGAAAAGGGGCGCGCCGCCGCCTCACCCCATTGCGCGGGACGGCACTGGATGCCCTTCTTCTCGCCCTCCGGTTACGGCTACCGTTTCGATGCCTTTGCCAATGTGCTGGTTTCACTGCTGGACGTGGCCGACGACGTGCAGCGCGACAAGGTGGACGAGTTTATCGTTGAGGAGATAAACAATGATGATCTGTCGCTGCTACCTGCCTTCCACCCGGTCATCGAACCCGTGGATGAGGACTGGGAGGATCTGCAGGTGATGTTCTCCTATACCTTCAAGAACAAGCCTTACGAATTCCACAATGGCGGCCTGTGGCCCATGGTCACCGGCTTCTATGTGGCCGACCTGGCACGGCGGCAGCGAACTGCAGAGGCTAAAAAGTATCTGCAGGCGATTCATCAGGCCAGTGCTCTGGCGATGGAGGGTGAAGCCTGGGGTTTCCCCGAATTCGTGCACGGCCAGAAACTCACCCCCGGCGGTACCCGGCATCAGGGCTGGAGCGCCGCAGCGGCGATCATTGGCCACCATGCGCTGGACGGACAACCCATTTTCAGGATTAATGATGATGAAACATAACGTTCTGCTGTGCTCGGATCTGGACCGCACCCTGTTGCCCAACGGCGCGCAGCCCGAGTCGCCCGAGGCGCGGCAGCTGCTGCAGCGTCTGGCGGATCGGTCCGAATTGACCCTTGTCTACGTGAGTGGCCGCCATCAGGCGCTACTGCAGCAGGCCATTGAGGAATACGACCTGCCGCTGCCGGATTATGCCATCGGTGATGTCGGCACCACGATCTATGACATCGAAGACGGTCACTGGCGACCCTGGGAGAGTTGGTACGAAGAAATCGCGCCCGACTGGCGCGGCAAAACCGGGAAAAATTTACTGGAACTGTTTGCCGACATCGAATTGCTGCGGCTGCAGGAGGCGGAGAAGCAGAATGATTTCAAGCTCAGCTACTACGCCCCGGCGGATATCGAGCCGGACGATCTGCTCAAGCAGCTGCGCCAGCGACTGGAGGCGAAGGGCGTACGTGCCAGTATGATCTGGAGCATCGACGAAGCGACCGGCACCGGGCTGCTGGACATACTGCCGGAGCGCGCCACCAAGCTGCATGCCATCAAGTTTCTGATGCAACAAAAAGGCTTTACTCATGACCAGACGGTGTTCGCCGGCGACAGTGGTAACGACATGCCCGCACTGACCAGCGGGCTGCAGGCGGTGCTGGTCAAAAATGCCCGGGATAAGGTGCGCGACGAGGCCGTGCAGCAGGTGCAGGTCGCCGGACACGACGGGTGTTTATATCTGGCGCAGGGCGGCCTGCTCGGCATGAACGGCAATTACAGCGCCGGTGTGCTCGAAGGGCTGGTCCATTTTCTGCCGCACACGCTGGCCTGGTTGCAGGATGCGTCGACACAGAGGCACCGTGAACGCTAGCACTCGGCACGCCACCACCCAACGCCATCCTGGTGGGGCGGCTTATATTTTTACCATTCTTTATGTACTTAGGAGCTGAATTCAAAACATGAAAAAAAACATCACCATCGTAGGCAATGGGTTTGCGTCATTATTTTTTATTCAATATTTTCTCGCGTTGCCGATGTTCCCGTTTTTTGCCGGGTTCTTGCGCCGTTTGTATTCGCGATACGATATTACGCTGATCGGCAATGGCAACTTCATCTACTTCCCGGCGATTCCGGAATTCATCACCCGGAAAAAGCGCAAGCGCGATGTGTGCCTTGATATCCGGCCGTTTTTAAAACGTAGAAATATTCGCTTTGTCGAGGGCGTGGTTACGGACATACGCGATGGCGGTAGAACCGTTATCGCTAACGGCGAAGTCTATAAAAACGATGCGCTGTTTGTAGGCATTGGACCGGCGTTTCTGGAAGACGATATTCCCGGTACTAAAGAACACACGCTGTCACCGTGTAATGGCCCGGATGAGATGGAAACATTTATGAGCAGACTCGACTCCATTAATAAGGGGGTTATTTATCTGGGATTCAAGATTAATAAACAGGACGGATTCGTGGCCGGTCGTGGCGGACAGATGTATGAGTGTGCGTGCCTGCTGGATTTTGCCTTAAAACAAAGAGGGGTGCGGGATAATTTCGAGATTCACTTTTTCTCGTCGAATATCGATCCAGGCGAGACCGGGGGGATCACAGACCGAATGCGCGAACGGGGAATCATTCTTGACTACGGTTACGAGCCGGCGGAATTCGTCGCCGGTGGCATGCTTGATCAAGATGGCACATTGCGTCAGGCGGATCTGGTGCTGTATTCACCGGGGATCACCGGTTCCAGGCTGGTTCACGAATCCTGTCTTACTGTTTCTCCTGGCGGGCAAATCGAGGTGGACAAATACGGGCAGGTGAAAGGTCTGAGCCATGTCTTCGCCGGCGGGGATTGTGCCAGTCATGAGAACCCACCCCCCTGGGTGCCGCATCAGGCACATATGGCGCAGTTGCGTTCCCAGGCCGCGGCAAAAAACATGCAGGCCGTGTTAAACGGTATTTCGCCCGACAGCACTTACCGCTATGAGCTCTCCTGCATCCTCAATATGCAGAATGATGCCATGTGGCTGCACATGGCATCCGATAACAAACCGCCATTCTGGAATCTGTTTCCCCGGCATTCAAAAAAATTGATCGGGGTAAAAAACCTGTTCGAAAGGCTCTATCTGTTTTATCTAAGGTATTTGTGAAATGGAACAATATAAAAAAAATAGTTTAACGCTTATCGGCGCGGTCGCCATGGGCACCGGGGTGATGATCGGCGCCGGGATATTCGCCTTGACCGGGCAGGTGGCCGAGCTGGCGGGCGACCTGTTTCCCATTGCCTTTTTCGTGGCGGCGATAGTGGTCGCCTTCAGCGCCTACTCCTACATTAAAATGTCCAACGCCTATCCCTCGTCCGGCGGCATTGTGATGTATCTGGAAAAGGCCTACGGCCCCGGGATGATCACCGTTTTCTGTGCCTTGCTGATGTATTTTTCCATGGTCATCAACCAGAGCCTGGTGGCGCGGACGTTTGGCGCCTATAGCCTGCAGCTGTTCGATGTCGAGCCGGGCAGTGCGCTGGTGCCGCTGCTGGGCGTTGCGCTGCTGGTGTTCGCCTTTGTGGTGAACATCGCGGGCAATCGTTTGATCGGCACCTTTTCCCTGGTGATGGCGGTGGTCAAAATCGGTGCGGTCGCGCTGTTTGCGATTGTCGGTCTGTGGCTGGCGGATTTTTCTTTTGCCCGTGTCTCGCTGGATGCCACGCAGACCAGCCCCGGCACGTTCCTGGCGTCACTGGCGCTGGCCATCCTGGCCTACAAGGGGTTTACCACCATCACCAACAGCGGCGCGGAGATCGTCGACCCGCATCGTAATGTGAGTCGCACCATCATCATTTCCATTAGCATCTGCGCGATTCTTTATGTACTGGTCGCGCTTGCCGTGGCCAGCAACCTGACGCTGCCGGAAATCATCAAGGCCAGAGATTTTGCCCTGGCCGAGGCGGCGCGACCGGCGTTTGGTGATTTCGGCCTGTGGTTCACGGTGGCGCTGGCGATCGTCGCGACCATGTCCGGTGTGATTGCCAGCGTGTTTGCGGTGTCGCGCGTACTGGCCATGCTGACGGAAATGAAACTGGTGCCGCACCGGCACTTCGGCATGCCCGGAGGCATTCAGAAACACACGCTGGTTTATACGATTGTTATCGCCATAGCCCTGACCGTATTCTTCGACCTGAGCCGCATCGCCTCGCTCGGTGCCATTTTCTACCTGGTTATGGATATCGCCGTGCACTGGGGCGTGCTCCGACATCTGCGTTCTGAAGTGAAAGCCAATCCCTTTATTCTGGGCAGCGCCATTATTCTGGATGTCATTGTGCTGGGGGCATTCATTGTGGTGAAGGCACAAACCGACGTCCTGGTGGTGGTCATCTCGTTACTGGCCATGCTGCTTATTTTCGCCGGCACAAAATGGTTCTTACGCTCAAAGGCAGGGGAAAATGATCAGTCATCTCATTGAAACAAACGATAGGCGGTCCTGCGCATGCTGATCACGCTGAGTGTCACCCTGGTGCTGGTTATTTTTTGCGTCATTCTGCACTACGAGGCCATGCGGGTCATGAGGCGCGCAGGCGACTGGTTGCATCGAAACGGTACCTGGCATCGTTGGCATTTGTCGATCCTGGTATGCGGTTTGCTGGTTGCGCACGTGCTTGAGGTGATGCTGTTCGGTCTGGCCTATTGCGGGTTGATTGCTGGCAATGGTTATGGCGCGATTGTCGGCAGTCAATTCCCCGGCCTTGCCGAATGTACCTACTTCTCGTTCGCCAACTATAGCTCGCTGGGTTATGGGGATCTGGTGCCAGCGGGGCCGTTACGTTTTATGGCCGGCATGGAGGCGCTGACTGGACTGGTACTGATTGGCTGGACGGCATCCTTCATGTATTTGCAGATGCAGCGCATCTGGGAACGCGAGCGATTATGACCCCATACACGACGAAGATGATGTCGAGCCAGATGAAAGAAATGGGCGGCATGATGAACAAGAATATGGCGATGGACGCCGGTAGCCAGAAGCAGATGGAACAGATACGCAAGGACACGGCTGCTTCACGCGCGCAGAAATAGGGTGCTGATACCCGGCGGGAAGAGCGACGCCTCGCAAGGCCAGGTGCATTTTATTGCGCTCAATCTCGAACCGGCACGGGGCTGGAAGTCGATCAATGATACGAAGGCCGCTCTTCCCGCTGCCGATGAGTGGGCAAAAATATAAGAATAAGTTGCAGTTTCTTGTGCGTTAAAACGGGTTGAGTCTTTCATGATGAGCGATTCGCGGCGTCGGGATCACCCCCTACAAAGAAGGAGATACAAAATGCAGATTGGAATGATAGGCCTGGGACGTATGGGCAGCAATATGGTGCGGCGCCTGATGCAGGGAGGGCACGAATGTGTGGTATACAACCGCAGCGCAGAAGCCGTCGAGGTGCTGCGCGGCGAAGGCGCCGTCGGCACAAAGTCACTGGAGGATTTTGTCACTCACATGAGCAAACCGCGCGCGATCTGGCTGATGGTGCCGGCGGCAGTGGTGGATGAGATGTTGACGCAGCTGCTACCGCTGCTCGAAGCGGGCGACATTATTATTGATGGCGGCAACTCCTATTACCGCGACGATATTCGGCGCGCGGGCGAGTTGCAAAAGAACGCGCTGCATTATGTGGATGTGGGCACCAGCGGCGGCGTCGCGGGATTGGAGCGTGGCTATTGCCTGATGATCGGCGGCGAGAAAGAGACTGTTCTGCACCTTGACCCTGTCTTTACCACGCTGGCACCCGGCGTGGGCGCGGCACCCCGCACCCCCGGCCGAGACAGGCCCGACGCCACCGCCGAACAGGGCTATCTGCACTGTGGTCCGCCCGGTGCCGGGCACTTCGTCAAGATGGTCCACAATGGCATTGAATACGGTCTGATGGCGGCGTATGCCGAGGGCATGAATATTCTGCACAACGCCAACGTCGGCAAGCGCACGCACGATAGCGATGCGGAGACCGCGCCGATGCGCGACCCGGAGTATTACCAGTATGATCTGGATCTGCCCGAGATCGCGGAAGTCTGGCGCCGCGGTAGCGTGGTAGCGTCATGGCTGCTCGATCTGACGGCTGCGGCGCTGGTGGAGGATGCGGGTCTCAGCGGCTTTTCGGGGCGGGTGTCGGATTCCGGCGAGGGACGCTGGACGGCACTGGCGGCCATCGAGGAAGGCGTGCCGATACCGGTCATCAACGCTGCGCTGTTCGAACGCTTTTCCTCGCGCGGCAATGCCGACTATGCCAACCAGGTTCTGTCGGCGATGCGCAAGCAGTTCGGTGGGCATGATGAGAAGAAGGAGAAAAGCTGAGATGGATCACACAGACGATGCCGTAAGGCAATCCGACGCACTGGTGCTGTTTGGCATTACCGGTGATCTTGCTCGAAAGAAGATCTTTCCGGCGCTTTATGCGATGGCCAAACGCGGCACCCTTAACGTTCCGGTGGTCGGGGTCGCCACCTCCCAGCTGAGCTCGGCGCAACTGCGCAAGCGCGCTCGTGATGCCATCAAGGCATCCGGCAAGATCGATGATAAGCCGGCCCTCGATCATCTGCTCTCTCTGCTCGGCTATGTGAGTGGCGACTACAATAACCCGAGTACGTTCGAGGCGCTCAAAAAGGCGCTCGGCAAGGCCCGTCGCCCGGCGCACTACCTCGCCATCCCGCCCGTGCTGTTCGAGACGGTCGTCCAGGGGCTCGGCGCCGCAGGTCTGGCCGACGGGGCGCGCGTCATTGTCGAAAAGCCGTTCGGACGTGACCTGGCCTCCGCGCGGGCGCTCAACGGCATCCTGCACTCGGTGTTTGTGGAAGACGCGATCTTCCGCATCGATCACTATCTCGGCAAAGAGGCAATCATGAATATTCTCTATTTCCGCTTTGCCAATTCGTTCCTGGAACCGGTGTGGAATAGAGATCACGTGGCCAGCGTGCAAATCACCCTGGCCGAGGATTTCGGCGTGGAGGGGCGCGGCAAGTTTTACGAAAGCGCCGGCACCCTGCGCGATGTGGTGCAGAATCACCTGTTGCAGATTGTCGCGCTGCTGGCCATGGAGCCGCCGGGCTATCAGGACTACGGCGCCGTGCACGCCGAAAAACACAAGGTGTTCCGCGCCATGCGCCCACTCGAATCCGACGACCTGGTGCGCGGCCAGTACGCCGGCTACCGCGATGAGTCGGCAGTGGCGCCAGACTCCGACGTTGAAACCTTCTGCGCCCTGCGCCTGTGCATCGACTCATGGCGCTGGCAGGGGGTGCCGTGGTATCTGCGCGCGGGCAAAAATCTGGCCACCACGGCGGCCGAAATCCTGCTCGAGTTGAAGCCGCCACCCCAGAAACTCTTCGACGACTCCGCGCCGGCCAACGACCGCGCCAACTATCTGCGCTTCCGGCTCTCACCGCGCTCCGCCATCGCGCTGGCCGCGCGCGTCAAGCGCCCGGGCAAGGAGTTCACCGGCGAGCAGCACGAGCTCCTCCTGCTGGACGATCAGTCGGAGGAACAAGCGCCTTACGAACGCCTGCTGGGGGACGTCATGGCCGGTGACGGCGCGCTGTTCGCCCGCGAGGCGTGTCTCGACGCTGCCTGGGCAGTGGTTGAGCCTGTGCTGAACAGGCATCGTCGGGCTATATCCTACAAACCCGGCAGTTGGGGCCCCGAAGCCGCGGACACGCTCACCGCGGCGGACGGCGGCTGGCACAACCCGAGCCCGGAGGCGGCGGAATGACGGCGGCGGAGAAAATCGTATTTCTGCTGGATGAGGACAACACCCTGCTCGACAACGATTGCATCACAGCCGATCTGGATGATCGTCTTGCGTCTGCGTTTGGTGACGAAAGCCGACATCACGATTGAGCATATCGGCGAATTGATCGAAATCGATTTTACACCTTGCCCGGCACCCATCGGGCCGGCTGCACATATTAGGAGATAGTATGAAAGTTACACAACAACTACACGACCTTGGTCAAAGCCTGTGGTTCGACAACATCACACGCGGACTACTCACCAGCGGCACGCTGGGTCACTATATCAGCGAGCTTTCCGTGACAGGGCTGACCTCCAATCCCACGATTTTCGAGCATGCCATCAGCGATGCGGATTTCTACGATGACGCCATCCGCCAAAAAACACTCGCCGGCAAGTCGGGCGAGGTCTTGTTCTTCGAACTGGCGCTGGAAGATCTCACCCAGGCCGCCGATCTGTTTCGGCCAGTTCACGACGCCAGCGGCGGCGTCGACGGCTTTGTGTCGCTGGAGGTGTCACCCCTGCTGGCCGACGACACCGCCGCCACCATTAAGGCGGCGGTGGAACTGCATGCCCGCGCGCAACGCCCCAATCTTTTCATCAAAATACCCGGCACCCCTGAAGGTATTGCCGCCATCGAGGAGACAATCTTTGCCGGCGTGCCGGTAAATGTCACCTTGTTGTTCTCCCGCGAGCACTACCTCGCTGCCGCCGAGGCCTATATGCGCGGCATCGAGCGGCGCATCGCCGCCGGTCTCGATGCCAGGGTGGCTTCCGTCGCGTCGCTATTCATCAGCCGCTGGGACGTTGCCATCAAGGACCAGGTGCCAGAGACACTGCGCAACCGACTTGGTATCGCCATCGCCAAACGCACCTACAAAGCCTATCGCGATCTGCTGGCATCAAAACGCTGGCAAAAACTGGCGGACGCCGGCGCTCGGCCGCAACGCCTGCTGTGGGCCAGCACCGGCACCAAGGACCCCGATGCATCGGACACGCTTTATCTCGAGGCGCTGGCGGCGCCGGATACCATCAACACCATCCCCGAAAAGACGCTGCTGGCCTTTGTTGAGCACGGCAAAGTGAGAGGCGTTTTGCCGCCTGGTGGCAATGATGCCGAAGCGTTGCTTGGCGAGTTTGCACGGGCTGGAATCGACAACGCAGCGCTTGCCAGCCAGCTCCAGCTCGATGGCACCGCCGCTTTCGCCAAATCATGGCGCGATCTGCTGGATCGGATCGCCGCAAAAGCCGAAGCACTGACCGGGGCCGGGCAGACATGAGCCTGCCAGAGGCACCAGCGTTGCGGTGGGCGGCAACGGAAGGGCTGCCGTTCCCGCTGGGCCCGAGCCGGATAGACGCAGAGCACGCCTACAACTTCGCGCTTTACTCGAAGCATGCGCACAGCGTCACCTTGTTGCTCTACACCGAAAGCGATGTGGTCAATGCCGTCTTTGAATACCGCTTCGATTACCTGAAGAACAAAACGGGCCGGGTCTGGCATTGCCGCATGCCGTTCGAGTCGATGCGGGGCGCGGCCTACTACGCGTACCGCGTCGAGGGACCCGCGCCCAATGGCCGCTCCGAATGGCATGGCTTCGATAGCGACAAAATCCTGCTCGATCCTTACGCAAAGTCGGTGTTCTTTCCCCCGGATTTTGAGCGGATCAAAGCCATTCAAGCTGGCTCGAATGCGGGCAAGGCACCGCTGGGTGTCCTTATGGGGGATAGCGAGCCCTTCGACTGGCAAGGCGATGATCGTCTTGCTCGGCACGAGGCAGATGCCATTATTTACGAGCTGCATGTTGGCGGATTTACCCGCAATCCCAATTCCGGCGTCAGGGACGAGGCGCGCGGTACGTTTGCCGGTCTGGTCGAGAAAATCCCGTATCTGAAGGATCTGGGCGTCACCGTGGTGGAGTTGATGCCGGTGTTCCAGTACGACCCCGCCGATGGCAACTACTGGGGCTATATGCCGCTGAACTTCTTCTCCCCGCACCCTGGCTATCTCAGTGACCACTCGGTCCAGGCGCAACACAACGAGGTGCGCGACATGATCAGGGCACTGCACCAGGCGGATATCGAGGTGGTGATCGATGTTGTCTACAATCACACCGGTGAGGGCGATCACAATGGCCCGGTGTATAGCTACAAGGGGATCGACAACAGCACCTACTATTTGATGGCGGATCGGCTGGACGCGCCCTACGAAAACTTCTCCGGCACCGGCAACACGCTCAATACGGCGAACCGCGCGGTGCGCAAGATGATCATGGACAGCGCGCGCCACTGGGTAAAGGAGATGCACGTCGATGGCTTTCGCTTCGATCTCGCGTCGCTGTTTACCCGTAAGGCGGACGGCTCGGTCAACGCCGACGACGTGCCGCTGCTCAGCGATATGGCCTCCGACCCGGATCTGGCGCAGCTGCGGCTAATTGCCGAGCCGTGGGATGCCGCCGGGGTGTATCAACTGGGCCGGGCGTTTCCGGGGATCATGGCCTGCCAGTGGAACGGTAGATACCGGGATGATCTGCGGCGCTTCGTGAAGGGCGATCCGGGCAGGGTGCCGACTCTGATGCGCCGCCTGTATGGCAGTGACGATCTGTTCCCCGGCGACCGGATGAGCGCCTATCACCCCCATCAGAGCGTTAATTACATCGCCTCGCATGACGGCTTCACCCTTTACGATCTGGTGGCCTACAACGAGAAACATAACCAGGCGAACGGCCACGAGAATACCGACGGCAGTGATGAAAACCACAGCTGGAACTGCGGCTGGGAGGGAGACGAGGGCGTGCCGTCGGGCGTCATGAAACTGCGCAGGCAACAGATCAAGAATTTCTGTTGCCTGCTGTTGCTGTCGAACGGTACGCCCATGTTCCGCGCCGGCGACGAGTTCATGCAGACGCAGGCCGGCAACAACAATCCCTACAATCAGGACAACGAAACGGGGTGGATTAACTGGGACCGGCTGGATGAAAACCCGGACATGTTCCGTTTCTTCAAGCTGATGATCGCGTTTCGCAAGGCACACCCGTCACTGGCGCGAAGCCGGTTCTGGCGCGAGGATGTCAGCTGGTATGGCGTAGGACCCTATACTGATATGGCCGATAATTCACACAGCCTCGCCTTTGCGCTGCACGGCGCATCGCAGCAGGACAACGACCTTTACGTGATGATCAATGCCTGGTGGGAGGAACTGACGTTTGAAATACAGGAAGGCGCAGCGAACACATGGCGGCGGGTGGTCGATACCAGCCTCGACAGCCCGCTCGACTTTCTCGAGCCTGGCAACGAAATTTCCTTGCAGTCGATGGATTATCAAGTACCGGGCAGGGCGGTTGTCGTGCTGGTTCGCGACCGGGACGGGGCTTGAGCGCAATGAAAATAAATCCTTTTTATGACCGGGTTGAGGCGCCGGCGACCCCGCAGCAAAAAGAGAAGCTGGCAAAACTCTCACCCCGGCAGATCACGTCTGTGAACTGGCGGGTGAAAAAATTCACCGCATCCTCACCCACGCGCCCGGCAACGACGCCCCCATCGGCGGTTTGAAAGTGGTGACGCAGAGCGGCTGGTTTGCGGCGCGTCCGTCCGGCACCGAGGACATTTATAAAATCTACGCGGAGAGCTTCCGTGGAATCGAGTATCTGCGTCGAATCGTGGCAGAGGCACAGGCCATGGTCGACGATGCGTTGGCCGTTTGAAGGCGTATAACCGTGCCACTTTTAATAACCCATTGCAAAGGAGTACCACCATGCAAACTGAACTTTTGAAAATAGCCGGCATGAGCTGCGGCGGCTGCACCAGTAAGGTAACGGACGCGCTGAAAGCCGTCTCCGGGGTCGGCGAGGTAATCGTATCGCTGTCGACCGGCGAAGCCACGGTGCAATACGACGAGCAACTGACCTCGCCCGAGCAACTGAAAGCGGCGGTGAAGGACGCGGGTTATACCGTGGATGCCACCGACGCGGCGCAGAAATCACAAGGCAAAGGCGGTTGTTGCTGCAACTGATGCGTAGCGGCAACAACAAAACGCCACATCGACGCGCGTTGCACTGTTTGCACACATATTTTTGAAGGAATAACCATGTCAGACCAACTCGATCAGCTTTGCATCAACACCGTACGGTTTCTGTCGGTAGATGCTATACAGCAGGCCAACAGCGGCCATCCCGGCATGCCGCTGGGTGCGGCGCCGATGGCCTATGTGCTGTGGACGCGCTTACTCAAACACCATCCGCGTAACCCCGACTGGTTCGACCGCGACCGCTTCGTGCTCTCGGCCGGACACGGCTCGATGCTGTTGTACAGCCTGCTGCACCTGAGCGGTTACGATCTCTCGCTGGACGACATCAAGCAGTTTCGCCAGTGGGGAAGCAAGGCGCCGGGGCATCCCGAGCGCGGCCATACGCCGGGCGTGGAAACCACCACCGGGCCGCTCGGACAGGGACTTGCCAATGCGGTGGGCATGGCGATTGCCGAGGCGCAACTGGCGGCGCGCTACAACCGCCCCGGCCTTGAGGTGATCGACCACGCCACTTATGTGATCGCCGGCGACGGCGACCTGATGGAGGGGGTCGCGGCGGAAGCGGCCTCGCTGGCCGGCCATCTCAAGCTCGGTAAGCTGATCTGCCTGTACGACGACAACCGCGTCACGCTGGCCGCCGGCACGGATATCAGCTTCTCGGAGGATCGCGCCCGGCGCTTTGCCGCCTATGGCTGGCACACGGTGTCGGTCGCGGACGGCAATGACCTGGTGGCTATCGAAGTCGCACTGCAGGCCGCCCGGGCGGAAACGACGCGGCCCTCGCTGATACTGGTGCGCACCCACATCGGCTATGGCTCGCCCAACAAGCATGACAGTTTCGAGTCCCACGGATCGCCGCTGGGCGCGGATGAAGTGCGCCTGACCAAGCAGAATCTTGGCTGGCCGACTGAGCCGTCGTTCCTGATTCCCGACCTGGTGCTGGCGCATTTTCGCGAGGCACTGGCGCGCGGTGAGCGCGATGAGGCGGCGTGGGATGAGCGTATGGCAACCTATGTGCAGGCCTTCCCCGAACTGGCCGAGGAACTGCGACGCAGCCTGCGCGGCGAGTTGCCGCCGGACTGGGATGCAGACATGCCGGTATTTCCCGCTGATGCCAAAGGCATTGCCACGCGGGTCGCCTCGGGCATGGTGATGAACGCCATCGTGCCGCGGCTGCCGGCGCTGACCGGCGGCTCGGCGGACCTTGATCCGTCCACCCACACTGCGCTCGAAGGCTTCGGCGATTTCCATCCGCCCGCCGGCCGGGATGACGATACTCAGGGTGCCGACAGCGGCGGCTGGCATTATGCCGGGCGCAACCTGCATTTTGGCGTGCGCGAGCATGCGATGGGCGCGATCGTCAACGGCCTGGCGGCGCACGGTGCCACCATCCCTTATGGCTCGACCTTCCTGATCTTTTCCGACTATATGCGGCCGCCGATCCGGCTGGCCGCGCTGATGGGGCTGCACGTGGTGCACGTGTTTACCCACGACAGTATCGCGCTCGGCGAAGACGGGCCCACCCACCAGCCGGTGGAGCAGCTGGCCGCGTTGCGGGCGATTCCCAAGCTCACCGTAATCCGCCCCGGCGACGCCAATGAAACCGCGGTCGCCTGGCGGGTAGCGCTGGAGACACGCGATCATCCGGTGGTGCTGGTGCTGAGTCGGCAGAACCTGCCCACGCTTGATCGAAGCCGCTATGCACCCGCAGACGGCCTGCGTCGCGGGGCGTATATATTAAACAATGTAGCAAACGGCACCCCGGAACTGATCCTGATCGCCAGTGGCTCCGAGGTCGGATTGATCGTAGCCGCGGCGCAACGTCTGCAGGGAGAGGGTCTCGCGGTGCGTCTCGTATCCATGCCGAGCTGGGAACTGTTCGAGGCCCAATCTCAAGCGTATCGCGACGCGGTGCTGCCGCCCGCCATCCCGGCGCGGCTGGCGGTCGAGGCCGGGGTGAGCCAGGGCTGGCACCGTTACGTGGGTGACCACGGTGACCTGCTGTGTGTGGATCGCTTTGGCGCCTCGGCGCCGACGTCAGACATGCTGCGGGAATATGGATTCAGTGTGGAAAATGTATGCCAGCGGGCGCTGGCTCTGGTTGAAAAAATAAAGGAGGATTTATGAACAGTGAAACACCTGTCAGTCAGCCGTTTTACGGACTGCTACACACAGACGTCGAGGGATTCGACGCGCTGGCCGAGCTGGCCCTGGATATGCGTTCATCGTGGAATCATGCCACCGATCAGGTATGGCGGCAGCTGGATCCCGAGCTCTGGGCGCTGACCCAAAATCCCTGGGTCGTGCTGCAGACAGTCTCGCGGGAGGATCTCCAGCGTGTTTTGGCCGACCCCGCTTTTCGCAAAAACATTGATGACCTGGTACAGGTCAGGCGCGATACGGCGGAGGCGCCCGCGTGGTTTCAGCAAACCTACCCGCAATCGCAGCTCGGCTGTGTTGCCTATTTCAGCATGGAATTCATGCTGAGCGAAGCGCTGCCCATTTACTCGGGCGGGCTGGGCAATGTGGCGGGAGATCAACTCAAGGCCGCCAGCGATCTGGGTGTGCCGGTAATCGGCGTGGGGCTGCTCTACCAGCAAGGCTATTTTCGCCAGCTGATCGACGCGGACGGCGCACAACAGGCCCTGTATCCCTATAATGATCCGGGGCAGTTACCCGTCACCCCGTTGCGCAAAGACAATGGCGAGTGGTTGCGGCTGAAACTCGACCTGCCCGGGCACCCGATCTGGCTGCGTGCCTGGCAGGTGCGGGTGGGCCGGGTGAAACTGTACCTATTGGACAGCAATGATGTGGCCAACTACCCGCCGTACCGGGCGATTACCAGCGAACTGTACGGCGGTGGGCCGGATCTGCGCCTGATGCAGGAACTGGTGCTCGGCATCGGCGGCTGGCGCCTGCTTGTCGCGCTCGGTATCGAGCCGGACGTCTGCCACCTGAATGAAGGGCATGCGGCGCTCGCCGTGCTGGAACGCGCGCGCGGTTTCATGCAGGCCAGCGGGCAGTCCTTCGAAGCCGCCCTGGCCGTCACCCGGGCGGGCAATCTCTTTACTACCCACACGGCGGTGGCCGCCGGTTTTGATCGCTTCGCGCCGGCCCAGGTCGAACACTGCCTGGGCGGTTACGCGCGGCAGCAGCTCGGCATTTCGCTTGATGATTTGTTGGCCCTGGGCCGCAAAGATCCGAATGACGCCGTGGAGCCTTTCAATATGGCCTATCTGGCAATCCGCGGCAGCGGGGCGGTGAACGGCGTGAGCCGTCTGCACGGCGAGGTGAGCCGGCAGCTGTTCGGACCGCTGTTCCCGCGCTGGCCGGCGGACGAGGTGCCGGTCAGACACGTGACCAATGGCATCCATGTGCCGACCTGGGACTCGGCGGCGGCTGATGATCTTTGGACCGAGGCCTGTGGCAAGGATCGCTGGTTGGGGCCGACGGAGACACTGCAACAGGACATTCAGCGTGTCTCTGACGCCAGGCTCTGGCAATTCCGCACGGCTGCCAGTACGGCGCTGCTTGACTATGCTCGTGAACACCTGGCCAGGCAGCTGGCCGTCTCCGGTGCACCGCACGAAGAGGTAGAGAGTGCCAGGCATAGCTGTGATTGTAATACCTTGACGCTGGGATTTGCGCGCCGTTTTGCCACCTACAAGCGACCGAATCTGCTGCTACACGACCCGGATCGCCTGCTGCGCCTGCTGACAAATCCGCAACGTCCGGTGCAGCTCATTATGGCGGGCAAGGCCCACCCCGCCGATCAGGCCGGGCAGGCGCTGATCCGGCAGTGGATGCATTTCATCCGCCGGCCCGAGGTGAACGGCCATGTGATCTTCCTCAGTGACTACGATATGCATCTGGCCGGGCACCTGGTGCAGGGCGTGGATGTCTGGCTCAATACGCCGCGCCGGCCGTGGGAAGCGAGCGGCACCAGCGGCATGAAGGTGCTGGTCAATGGCGGCATCAATCTATCGGAACTGGATGGCTGGTGGGCAGAAGCCTACGCGCCGGAGGTGGGTTGGGAGCTGGGTGATGGTCAGGAACACGGCGACGATCCCGCCTGGGACGCGATGGAGGCGGAGGCGCTCTATGACCTGCTCGAAAATGAGGTGATCCCCGCGTTTTATACCCGTAACGAGCAGGGTATCCCCAGCGCTTGGGTGGCGCGGATGCGGGAAAGCATGGCGCGCCTGGCGCCACACTTTTCCACCAACCGTGCAGTGCGCGAATACACCGAGCAATACTATCTCCCGGCGGCGACCGCCTACGGTGAGCGGAGTGCCGACAATGGCGCGTTCGGATTGCAGGTGGTTGACTGGCGACACGCGCTGGCACAAAAATGGGGCGCGTTGCGCTTTGGCGAAGTGAAGCTGGAGACTGACGGCGGCCAACACGTAGTTGAGGTTCAGGTCTATCTCGATGATCTCGATCCGGCGGCCGTGCGGGTCGAGCTGTATGCCAATGGCGTGAGCAGTAGCGCGCCGGAGCGAGTGGAGATGACCCGTGTGCGGGAACTGGTGGGCGCAGCAAACGGCTACGCCTATCGCGCAGAAGTGCCGGCGGCGCGTCCGGCGGTGGACTATACGGCGCGACTCCTGCCGCACCGGGATGATGTGGCGGTGCCTCTGGAAGATGCGCATATCCTGTGGCAGCGGTGATTCAGTGTCGTGCCGGGGCGCTTGGCCGGTTCGTTTACTTTGTTTGTTTAAGGTATAAGATGATCGCATCTATCTGATGCGACAATTTGGAAAAAGGTGAAAAATATGGATACCACATTAATAGTCATTCTGGTTGTTATTGCACTGCTCATTTTCTATGTGATCGGGATATTTAATAAACTGGTGACGCTGAAAAATCGCTACAAAAATGCCTTTGCGCAGATCGAGGTGCAGTTAAAAAGGCGTTACGATTTGATACCCAATCTTATTGAGACCGCGAAGGGCTATATCAAGCATGAACGTGACACCCTGGAGGCGGTGGTTGAGGCGCGTAACACGGCGCAAAATATGCTGTCAACGGCGGCTGCCGATCCGGGCAATGCCGAGGCGATAAAGGGCCTGAGCGGCGCCGAGGGAAAACTGGCTGGCGCCCTGATGAACTTTAATATGGTGATGGAGGCTTATCCGGATCTCAAGGCCAATCAGAATATGATGCAGTTAAGTGAAGAGCTTATCTCCACCGAGAATAAAGTGTCTTTCTCCCGGCAGGCCTTTAACGACCAGGTGATGGCCTATAACACCTATAAGCAGACGTTCCCGCCGGTCTTCTTTGCGGCACGGTTTGGCCATGCGCAGGATGCGACCTTGCTGGAATTTGAAGACACGGCGGCCATACAGGCGGCGCCAAAAGTCTCATTTTAGTCGCTGTGATTTTATCAAAGGTTTGATATGAATTTTTTTGAATCACAAGACCGGGTGCGTAAAAACACGTTCCAGCTTGTCTTGCTGTTTGGCATGGCGGTGGTCACCTTGATCATCATGGTCAATCTCCTGGTCATGCTGGTGTTCGGTTATATCAATAGCGAACAAATGCAGGACGGCGGGACATGGCTGCAGCAGATGGACTGGCAGACCTTTGCCGCGGTCAGCGCAGGTGTCGCTGTCGTGGTGCTGGTGGGCAGTCTCTATAAGATCATGGCCCTGTCGGCGGGCGGCAAGGTGGTTGCTGAATCGCTGGGTGGGCAACTGATCCCGCAAAATACTAAAGATCTGAAGCAACGCAAACTGCTGAACGTGGTGGAGGAAATGGCCATCGCCTCCGGCACGCCGGCGCCGCCGGTGTATCTGCTCGCGGAGGAAGCGGGTATCAATGCCTTTGCGGCCGGTTTCTCGCCACGCGATGCCGTCATCGGGGTGACTCAGGGAACGATCGACCATTTAAGTCGTGAGCAGCTGCAGGGCGTCATTGCCCATGAGTTCAGCCATATTTTTAATGGCGATATGCGGCTCAACATCCGTTTGATTGGCGTGCTGAATGGCATTTTGATTCTTGGCATTATTGGTTACTACCTGTTGTATTCCACTTCTTTTTCACGGCGCGGACGGGGTAGCGATAAGGGTGCAGCAGGAATAATGGCGCTGGCGATAGGGCTGATGGTCATCGGCTTTGCCGGGACTTTTTTCGGTGGCCTGATCAAGGCCGCGGTGAGTCGGCAACGGGAATACCTGGCGGATGCCTCCGCGGTACAGTTTACCCGTAACCCGGACGGAATTGCGGGTGCACTGAAACGAATCGGCGGTCTCGCGTCTGGTTCCAAAGTGCAAAACCCCGGCGCAGCCGAAGTCAGCCATGCCTTTTTTGCCCAGGGTGTTTCAGGTTTCATGCAAGGCCTGGCTGCCACGCATCCGCCTTTGGCGAAGCGTATCCTGCGCATCGATCCTCACTGGGACGGCAAATTTGATGTTTCCGATAAAACCGACTCACCCCGAGAGGAGAAAGAGGTCGGTGAAAAAGAATCCATGAAGCGCGAGGAGTTTGCCAAAAAAGTAACCACTCTTGCTGCGGGTGTTGCAATGGCCGATGTCGCCAATGCGATTGATCAAATCGGTAACCCGAAGCCAGAAACCATCAAGCACGCCCGCACGCTGCTGGCAGAGTTACCCATCGCTATCAAAGAGGCTGCCCGTGAGCCCTATGGTGCGCGTGCCGTTATTTATTCTCTGGTGCTTGACCCGGGGCAGGCGGTGCGTGACAGGCAACTGGCGTACCTGCAGGCGAATGCCGATGCGGATGTTTTTGTGTTAATACATAAACTACAGGCGGAGATGGATGGCCTGGATATTAAATACCGCTTGCCGATTATTGATATCGCCATACCGGCACTCAAACAGTGTTCGCTCGATCAATACCAGGTTTTCAGAGACAACCTGGTCGCGTTGATTGAAATGGATTCCAGGGTCGATCTGCTGGAATGGTCATTACAGAACATTCTGTTTAACCATCTGGAAGCCCATTTTTTCAAGCGAGCGCGTTCGAAAACACGCTATTCCCATGCCGGGCAGCTCAAGCAGGAAATTGGGCTGATTCTTTCAGTACTCGCCCATGCCGGTCACCAGGAACAAACCAATGTAGAGGAGGCCTTTAGCGCAGCAACAAAAATGCTGGATATCAGCGGGCTTCAATTGCTGTTAAAAAAAGAAGTCACGCTTTCAGATCTGGATCGTGCGCTGGAAAAACTGGAAAGATTTAGGCCCCTGGTCAAGCTGCAATTTCTGCAGGCCTGTGCCATCTGCGTTGTATATGATCAAAAAATATCGGCTGTTGAAGTCGAATTATTACGTGCCTTCTCGGATGTACTCGGTTGTCCCGTTCCGCCTATAGTCCTGTGACCCAGGTACTTACGGGCGAGGTCAACTATAAATTCAGCCTCGTTAAGCCCTTGTCTAAATAGCCTCCAATTTTGCCTTTATCTCCGACGAGCAATAGTTTTATCTGTAATGCGCTTTACGTATTTTGATATAGGGAAAAAGTTAGAATGCTACGGCGGCTTCACTGCCGGTCGCCTGAGCTTTGTGCATTCACCGCGATATCATGCAGAACGGCTAGCTAGTACATTACAAAATTGTAATGCGTCTGTCACGCTGGAGAAAGGCGCTCCCTGTTATCTTTCACTCTAACATTAGCACTCAACGAGGCTGAACATCTTTCTTACTGGAGGGTAAAGCAAAAAGGAAAGCTGTTTTTATAACCCTCTTTTATCGCTCGCATTGCCTGTTCATTCAGAGGCAGGCCGAAACTGGCGGTTGAGTGCATGCTTTTGAATGCTTGCGCCTGCGTTTTTGTGGAACGCGCGGTGCCTGACTGATTTGAGTAATTTACATTAAAATATACATAGATGAGTATGAAAAAAATATTTTAATTTTAGTTCCTGGTGTTTTGCCTGACGTTGTTTTGGCGAGCGGTGATCACGCTGGCGGTCATGACATGAGTAGCAAACAGACTATGGGGCAGATGGATCACGGTTTCCACAACATGAGTGGCATATCACGCGACGGCCATGAAGCGGCAGCCGGCCGGCCAGGTACCCCGGCCAAAGTTAATCGTACCATTAAGGTGACGATGGACGATACCATGCGATTTACACCGAATCAGCTCAACTTCAAGGCAGGAGAGACAGTGTGTTTCGAGGTACGCAATAATGGCAAAATCCGCCACGAAATGGTCATCGATTCGGTCGGATTCGTGTTAATTGGCTCTCTGGTTATTATTGGCAGGACAGGATGCCCCGGCGCATACTGGCGATCTATCAACCGTAAACAAGAAGGACTAGACCATGAGTAAACACTTTTTTTGGCGAAACCTGCTTGCTGGCATCATGCTTGCGGGTGGCCTGCCCCAGATGGCATTTTCCGACTCTGGCCAGCCGGCGGCTTCGCAACCCATAACCGTCTACAAGTCGCCCAGTTGTGGTTGTTGTAGCAAATGGGTGAAGCACCTGCAGGATAGCGGATTCGAAGTTAATGCCATCAACCGCAACGACATGAACAGTGTGAAAGCAGAGGCAGGGATTCCCCGCCAGCTGGCTTCATGTCATACCGCAGTTGTCGGTGGTTATGCTATCGAAGGTCATGTACCTGCGGCTGACATCAAACGTTTGTTAAAAGAACGGCCAGCGGTTTCAGGTCTGACTGCGCCGGGTATGCCGATGGGTTCACCGGGTATGGAAGGGCCACGACGAGACAGCTATGACGTGCTGACATTCACCAAAGAAGGTGACAGCACGGTTTTCAGTTCTTACTGAAAGTATGTGAATTAGCCTGTTAGGTGTAAAAGGTAAAGAGGAACCCGAATGATCAAAATGACCAAAATATATTTATATTTGCTGGTACCTATAATGTTCTTTATAGAGGGGTGCTCGGAGAATGAACCCCCTGTTAAGGACAGGTGGTATACACCATTGCAAATATCGAATGGTGCATCCGTATTCAAAAAGCACTGTGCATCTTGTCATGGTGACGAAGCGCAAGGTCTTATATCAGATTGGAGGCAGCCATTATCTGATGGTAGCTATCCTCCTCCTCCATTAAATGGTAACGCTCATGCCTGGCACCATCCACTCTCGGTGTTAAAGCGAACTATACAAAATGGTGGTATACCGCTAGGAGGGAAAATGCCACCTTTCAATGATAAGTTAAATGATGAAGAGATCAAATCTTCAATTGTGTTTTTCCAGAACAAATGGAACGACAAAATTTACAATGCCTGGATAGAAAGAGGTGGATTGAAATAGAACATCTAACAAGGCAAATGCACCCAGACAGAAAAAAGCGTCGCCCCTGCATCGCTTTGCTTTCTACTGCCGGTGATTTGCGACGATAGCTGGCAATAAAAAACAATTACACAGGAGAGTGATATGGAATGGTTGGCGGAAAACTGGTTCGCGGTACTCATCGGCATCCTCTTTGTGGGCATGCATATGTTTGGTCATGGGGGCCACGGAGGCCATGGTGGTCATGACTCCGCAGACAAGCCTGGCGACGATACCACAGGCTTGAACAAGCCCTCAGGTCATCAACATTAACGGAGGATGGAATATGCTCAACACAAAACTGGTTTCCTGGGCGCTGGGGATTTTTGCAGCGATCAGCTTCGTGCTATGTGTGATTTACGGGCTGGTGACACCACAAAGCCTGCACATGCATGTGTTTCTCGAACAGGTATTGCCAGCCTTCAAGTGGCTCACCTGGTGGGGTTTCCTGCTCGGACTTGTCGAAAGTTTTTTGTACGGCGTTTATGCTGGCCTGGTGTTTTGTCCGATCTACAACTGGCTCAACCGCCGGTTCTTTTCCGGTCGCACTACTGCCTGATTGGAACAGATGAAGAAAATGCCAGCAGTAAGTGGACCACGACAACATCGAGCATGTATTCGTCGAGCAGTGCATCGGGACGACGCCGGTTGCAAAAGTGATCGAGTTGAAAGGGATTATTATCCACTGTGATGTACTGCGGGTCGGTCATGTGTCATTGCATATTTAAAGTGGTACTCATAACACCCGATGCGTGAGTGTGAAATACGGCATTGTAACAAACACTAAAATTCTATTTTTTAAAGTCTAAGGAAACAGCGATGAAACAAAGTAATCAACACAATTTTAAAGACCCGGTCTGCGGCATGGAAGTTAGCCGTAAAACCGCGATGGATGAATATGACTATCAGGGGAAGACTTACTACTTCTGCGCCGGGATATGCCGGGAAGCATTTGAAGCTGAGCCCGAGAAGTACATCGGGCATCACCGGCAGCATGGGATAAAACCGGAGTAAGTCTGCGAGAAAATAACTGCCTGTCTATCGTAGGGCGGACAGATTTTGGGCCTTCAATGACTCGGATCTGTGCTCCTGTTTACAATGTGATATCACGCAGGAAACAGAGCTCATACTGCAGTCATTCTGAAAGTAACAATGATATGAGTGATCCAATTATCCAGCATGGCGGCGGAGCAAAAATGAAAAATCACCAACGAAGGCGGTTTCTAACCAAAGCAACTACTGTGATAGGTGCCGTTGGCGTTGCGGCAGTGAGCGTACCTTTTGTCATGTCATGGTCTCCCAGCGAAAGGGCGAGGAACGCTGGTGCACCGGTTACGTTTGATTTAAGTAAACTGGAACCCGGACGTCAGGTAACGGTTGAATGGCGCAGCAAACCTGTGTTTGTACTGAGGCGAACACCAGAAATATTGCAAAGACTGGAAACAGTGGCGCATTTGCAGCAATTGCGCGACCCGAATTCTGAAGTATCTACGCAGCAACCGGAGTACGCGGCCAATGCTGTTCGATCAATACGTGAAGAATATCTAATTGTTACTGGCATTTGCACGCACCTTGGCTGTGTACCCACATTTCGTTCTGATATCGCACCTGACGATTTGGGTCCAGACTGGATAGGTGGCTATTTTTGCCCATGCCATGCATCGCGTTTTGATTTTGCCGGCCGGGTACTGAAAAATGTACCGGCACCTACCAATCTGGTTGTGCCATCTTATCGGTATATTTCGGATACGCTAATCGAGATCGGTGTGGATTCTAAGGTATAAATAATCAGCCGCCTCAAGGCTCATAGTATTGTGTGTCTGGGAGTCAACAAACAAGCCCCGTATAGGAGAGGAATTTTACTGAGGCGGTGATGGAGATAACAGGCGAACTCGTTGGAGATCGATTAACGGGTTATCGTGGACTCGAAGTGCCAATTTTGCAGAACTTCCTCTCAGCTGGCAGGAAGCGCTAGATTTTGTTCGACAATGTGCAAGATACCTACTGGTCCTCCAGTACGAGTATGTATGTAGCAGACTGGGCATGGGCACTCTATCTTGATAAGGGCGTTGTTGGCGTTGGACAAAAGAAGATAACGAACTTTTTTGCATGGCCCGTATGCAGTCAGGATAATTAAGAATAGTATATACATAGCATCACCATTTTTATTTGTTTTACAACATGTATATGGAAGGAATGATGATAAAGCTGGCCCTACGGCAAGCACAACTCGATCCATTGCGCACGTTGCTGACTGCATTCGCGTTGGGAGCAGTTATTGCCGTGATACTTGTTATGGAAGGTTTTGAACAAGGCCAGTACTACCAGCTTGAACAGATCGTACTCAATAGAAAGGCTGACCTTATCGCCACGCAATCTTGCGTCACCAACTTTATCGCTGTGCGTTCATCAATTCCACAGCTATCCAGAGCTGAAGTAGAGTCAGTTGACGGCGTCATCAATGCGCATCCAGTGACTGCAATTCCTGTTATATACACAAAAAATAATATTCGTACCCCGGTTTATGTGCTGGTTTATGACCTTAAAGGCGGGCCATCTTCCATTATTAATGGCCATGCAATAAAGAATGGTAATGATATTGTTATCGATATTTCGTTGGCAAAAAAATACCAGATACAACTGGGTGACAGTTTTTATGTAACAGACTTTGAATTTAAAGTATCAGGCATTACTGAAGAGGCCGCCTTTATGATGCCGTTCGCGTTTATCAATTATGACGGCATGCTGGATTTATTTATTGAATCAGAGATTGCGCCGGATTTAAGCACCTTTCCATTATTAAGTTATATGTTGATTGAACTTGCGCCCACAGCGGATCGTGACTGGGTGGCTCAGCAAATTGAGGCGACTGTGCCATCGGTTGATGTGGTAACACCGCAACAGCTAGCAGAAAATGACATTAATATGGGGAAAGTATTTTATGGCCCGATTATGGGTTTGTTAGTCACCATAGCTTATGTCATCGGCATGCTGGTGGTCGGTCTGATAATGTATTCCGATGTTCGTAGCAGACTACATAGTTTTTCTGTTTTGAAAGCCCTGGGATTTCCACTGGCTAAACTTTTTACGGCTGTTTTTTTACAGTCTTTATTGTTACTTATCATCGCAATACCGCTTGGTATTTTACTGGCATTGGTTATTGCTGCGTTTATTGAAACAGCGTCACCGGTATATTTAATTCGTATTTTCGAACCGGTGATATTTTCGCAAACCCTGATGGCAAGTTTTGCTTTTGCGCTAATCGGCGCATTAATCCCTTTGCGCGTCATTTTACGCTCTGATCCAATGATGGCATTTCAGAGGACATAACTATGTTTCAATGGGCCTGGAAATCATTATTTAAACAACCTGGCAACTTGACAGGTAGCGCATTAGGTATTGCCTTTGCGTTTATACTGGTGATTTTTTTTGATGCTGTCTGGCAGGGTGAATCAGAGCAGGTTGTCGCTTATCCTGAAAATATTAAGCCTGATATATGGGTGATGCAGAGCGGTGTCGGTAACATGCATATGGCGATGTCATTTGTCTGGGACTGGAAGGCCGATAAAATTGCCAGCATGCCAGGCGTAAAACAGGTCACGCCCATTTTGTACCTGAATAATGTGATTACCGCCGGTGATACAAAAATGTTTGCATTCATTGTCGGCCTTCTACCCGATGCGCAACGCGCAGGACCATGGTCGATGAGCGCGGGACGCCAGTTAGAAAACTCGGGAGAAGTGATTATTCCTGATGTGCTGTCCGGGCTGACGGGCGTTGGTATTGGTGACCAACTACGCATCACTGATAGAGATTTTACTGTCGTTGGTTTATCCAGCGGCACCTACTCCTCCGCCAATACCGTATTGTTCGTTCCCTTTAAAGACCTTGAGGATATCCTGTCTTCAACTGGGACTTATAGTTATCTGCTGGTTGATGTTGATGAGGGTATTGATGCGAAAGCATTAGCTGCACAGATACGTAATGAGGTAGAAAAGGTCAACGCGTTGCCGCATGATGAGTTCATAAAAAATGATTTTTCCCTGGCCAGACAAATGGGGGTGGAGATCATCGTTATGATGACAGCCATCTGTTCCGTACTGGCTGCTTTAATTGTGGCTTTCACCTCTTATTCACTGGTGATGCGCAAGCGCCAGGAAATAGCCATTATTAAAGCACTGGGCGTCACTAACCGTTTAATTTTTTACAGCGTTATGTTGCAGACAGGATTAGTGACTTTATATGGTTTTATAATATCCGTTGTTTTTGCATTATTCATTATCCCCTACATTCCCTTACTGGTTCCGCAGCTTACACTTATAGTCTCGCTGGAGTCACTTTTACAACTGGGTATGATAGCTTTTATCGTCGCGATATCAGGTGCTTTGCTGCCGACACACATGGTATTACGTCTTGATCCTGCCACGGCTTTTCATGTATAGGAGAACAGCATGTCATCACCCATACTAAGCGCACAACATATCTCTAAATATTATGGCAGTGGCCACACTAAAGTGCGTGCAGTCGATGATGTGTCGCTTGATATACAGCCCGGTGAATTAGTGTTGATAATGGGGCCCTCTGGTTCGGGCAAGACCACTTTATTATCAATGCTGGGCGGTTTGTTAAAACCTTCTCAGGGCGCCATTGAAATTGAAGGTATTGACATAGCACAGTTGAAAGAAGCAGAACTGCCCAATATACGCGCCTTAAAAATAGGCTTCATCTTTCAGACATTCAACTTACTGGATGCGCTGACAGTCGAAGAAAATATTCTGTTTCCTTCACAACTAAGAATAGAGAAGGCGGGCCAGGCTAGGCAGCGCGCTGATGAACTTATTCAGCAGTTGAAACTAGAGCGTCGTCGTTTTTCCTTACCACAAACGCTCTCGGGGGGGGAGAAACAACGTGTCGCTATCGCGCGTGCACTCATCAATGAGCCTAAGTTAATACTGGCTGATGAACCTACCGGTAATCTGGATTCACAGACAGGCCAGGAGGTTATGATGATTTTGCATGATATTGCCAGAGATCACGGTTACGCGGTCATTATGGTCACTCATGACCCACGTGTAGAAGACATTGCAGATCGTATCATGTGGTTAGAGGATGGCGCATTGCGAGATCGTAAGTCTGAAACGCATAAATGGGTACATGACCCGGTTTGTGGCATGCGGATAGACGAATGGAAAGCAAACATAAAGTATGAATACAAAGATGAACGCTATGTATTTTGTTCAGAGCGCTGTAAGCAACGGTTTGAGAAAAATCCTATGGAGTATGTGAGCATTAAGAAATGAGACAAATTTTATGGTTGCTTGAAATCCGAATAGAAGGCTAGAATTTATTGGCTGGAAGGGTTGCTGGGCTTCTTGTCTGTATTACTTTTTGTTTCCTGTTCCTTAACGGCTTTCATGAAGTTATCCCAGCTTTCACGGTCCTGCTATTGTTCTTCTGCTTTTGCCGTTTCGCGTTTGGTTTCGATATTATCAGACTCAGGATTTGCATTGTGAGCATATAAATATTGAGACCAGATAATGCCTGAAATGAAAAGTAAAGAAGCAATAAATATTTTATACATAAACTTGTGCAATAATTAAGTATTTTAAAGTGTGAAAATAATAAGCTGTTGAATCAAGGTATTCAAGTATATTAGAAAATAATAAAAGCCAGTGCTACTGGTAAACATAATTCAGGAATTTTGATCTAATCGTACGGGAGAAGGTTATATAAATGGGAGTAAAGTTTTGACCTGTGCCATGTATAAATGTTGTAAGTTTTTAATGCGTAACGATGATTTACTTAATTAGGCGAATAGAGTAATGACACACAAATATTTGACAGGCATGGCATACGCTGCTTTATTAACGGTACTCGGATTTATTCCTGTTGTTTCTGCAGCTGTAGAAGCTATGGTAATTACTTCAGGATGCCAGGGAAAGTCCAATCGTATCAAGTTGGAGATTAATCAGCCAGGTATGTAAACAGGTGAATCGAGCTCGCCACAAACATTTTATTGGAAGGAGTACATTATGAATACTATACAATTGTATATTGAAGAAAATCTTAATTCAGAAGCTTTAGAAAAATTAAAAACATTACTTATGCAGATTGAGCATGTTGTCGATGTGGAGCTTAGCAGCAAGTTTCCACATGAGTTAGTGATTGAATATGAAGAGAATTATGATATGCCGATAAATATTATTGAAATATTAAAAGCAGAAGGTTATCACCAGGATATATTTTCTGGTTAGCGAGATCATCACAGGCCTTATAACGATATCGGTAATTTCAAATGTCATGGCTAATAAACTCTACACCGATTGATGTAGTCGATAATACGTATACAAACGATTTGTGAACGTAAAGAGCCTTGACCTGTGTGTTGCACAGATGTTGTAAGTTTTAAACATTGATCGATCTATAATTTAACTGGAGAGAAGCTATGAGCAGAAATACGATATTTGCAGATGTTGTTTGCGGCATGGAAGTTAACTCAGATGATATTTATCTGGACTATCAGCAAATTCATTATGCTTTTTGCTCAATCCAGTGCCTTGAGCGATTCCAGTTAAATCCACATCTATATATTGGCTATCCGGGTAGCGAGGCACCAAAACATGCAGGTATAGAAGTATTAAAGAAAAGGCAACTTAAACTGACCGGGCCTTTACCACAGGAAGTTGCTGATCAGTTTATTGAATATGTAGAAGCGATGATGGGTATCCACTCTATTAAAATAAACGGGAATCGAATTGATATAACTTATGATCTTCTTCAGGTAACGGAGTCTCAGATTGAAAAAACAATTACTGATGTGGATGTAACCCTTGGCAACGACATGATGGAAAAAATCAGACGAGCATTTGTTCACTATATGGAGGAAACTGAAGTAGAGTCGCTGCAAGCGCGTCCCGGTTCAAGAGGAGGGCATCATCACTGATGCTTCACTTCGAAACGCTGGGTGATGCCGCGGATACCATTGTTTTTTTACATGGTATTGGTGGTACATCGCGGTACTGGAAAACACGGGTGCAACCGCTGGCCTCCAGCTACCATCTTATATTAGTTGATCTGCTGGGTTATGGACAGTCAGCAAAACCCTGGACGAAATATACGGTTGATCGCCATGTCGACGAACTTTATCAGGTCCTGCACGAACATGAATCATTGACAATCGTTGGGCATTCATTTGGTGCGATCATTGCCCTTGCTTTTGCAGCACGCTATCCACATCTGGTAAAACGTCTGGTTCTTATTAGTCTGCCTTATTTTGGTGATAAAGCCGGTGCATTTCGTTACTTCCGTAAGAGTAATCTGGCTGACCGCTATGTGATGACAAACATTGCATTTGCGGCACTGGCCTGTGTGATGACCCGTTATGTCTTACGCTGGCTGCTACCCTATGTATTACGTGATATGCCACGTGAGGTAATAGAGGATCTTACACAACACACATGGCGCTCTTACACCTCTTCTGTATGGGATGGCATCTATCGTCATGACCTTCTGCATGACACCACACAACTCGGTACTGACTGCGACATCCTTTTTTTGCACGGCGAACGGGATAAAACCGCGCCTTTATCCGGTGTTAAGCAACTGATGCCAGGCCATCCTGACTGGCGGTTATGTATTTTAGCCAACGCAGATCATCATCCGCTGTTACGCGACCCTCAATGGTGTACGCGGGCGATAAACTCAATGATGAATAATTCGGCTACAGGTTGCTGTAGCGATTGAGGTCATAGAGTCCAGAGTGCAGCGGACGCTGGGCTTTGTATTGCTGCTGAAACCAGTCAGCGGTTTCCCAGAATGCCGAGTTGGTTCTTCTTACGCCAAAACGTTCAACGAAACGATCAAAACCTTTCTGGTTATTAATAGAAGTACAAAATTCGATGAAACTATCCATGTCATTAATATGCACCTTAAAGAAAAAATTCGGGTAGCTGCCGGCTAACCAGTCCACCACCGTTAAACTGTCATGCTCTATATCTTGCTGATTACGCTTACGTTCATCCGATAACAGGGAAGTGACATTTTTATAGGCCTTGTTTCTCAGAAGAGAATAACTAAAAGATAGTTCAGGATCATCGGTAGTGATCTGTACAAATGATACTTCAGGAAATCCGTGGAGTCTTTTTCCTTTGAGATCGCTAATTTTTAGCATCGCAGCGTCTAGTTGTGTTTTCAGCTTATTTACGGCTAAATCAGTATTAATTCTTTTTGAGCAATTTTTATTACCGCACTGATTAATTTTATACGCCTGTGGTAATAAATCGCCTAATCGCTGCTTGATATGTTGATAAAGTTCAGACTGAACATTTTCCGTTTGATAGCCAATGACGGATTCAACGTTTAGCCATTCCATTGGTGCGTCGAATAAAACATTTAGCTCAGAGCGTATGCCCTGATACCAGGTGTTGCGAATTTCCTTACGTTTGCTGGCAGGTAAAAATGCCAGAAAATGATCTTCTCCTTCCATGCGCAAGAAATCCATATATAGTCTGGTGCTAAACTGGTGCCCAACATTTCCATAAATGTTGAACCCTGCAACCAGCAGGTAGTGAATACGTTCAAGAAGAGGATAGTCGATTACCCATGCCGTCTCTGGTTCGTCCCCGACCAGGCCATACTCAACCGATGCACTATCGAAGTGTCGGAAGACAGTTAGCGCGGCATTGGGGTTATCACCATTGCCATTCCAGATATAACTCAATGCATGATTCAGATCATGTGTATTCATCTTTTTAAAATAATCTTGCTTACTGGTCAAATACTGCTTCTGTCGCTGCCAGTAGTCCGTCCATATGGGGAGAAAATTGATGTGATTTTTACGTTCAGATGGTATCTGCAAGTAGTCAGACATGTTGTCCAGGAATTTTTGTTGAGTAGTAAAAAACTTCTGCTCCGGGTTGAAGAAAACAACCCAGAAATGATCTTCAATCACATTAAGTGCAACCTGTCCTCGGCAAACGGGGCCTTTAATAAACCCTTCAATAAAAAAGCGTGCGTCGTCGAGTAAAAATCGGTAACGTGAATCGGGTGGAATAGCGGCATATACCTTGAATGGGTTTGATGCAACATCGGGGGCATAAGATGGAAGCTCGTCTACATTGTAATCCGCTGTGATGAACAACTGCTGATAGCGTTGCAGACGTTTATCCGAAAATTCATAAACGATATGATTTTTAGCCACAATGGTCGGTGTATAACGCAGCAAGCGATAATAAAAAACCGCTGTCCCAGGGTTGGTATAGGGCCTGAGTGTGGCAATTTCATCCACCGCTTCCCCCGGTGGAGTGAGCGAGCGAACCAGACGATAAAATTCATCAACAGGTGTTTTAGTAAAATGAATATGCGCATGGAATAAATGCTCATAGATATAACGGCTTGTCAGTCGCTGTTTATTTGATGTCTGATTTAAAAATGCTTCCCATTTAGTAATCTGTGGTGATGCTTTATCATTTAAAACATCAGAGTCAGGCATAACCGCGCCAGCTTTAAGCCATTTTTCTAATATCCGATTTTCATTCTCATTGAGATTAGGCATCGCATAGGGCATACCCCATAGGGGGTGTTCTTCTGCGTATTCGTTAAACTTGTTCTGCGTTGGACATTCCTGTTCGCGTTCGATGTCCAGTATGAAGTCGGCCGGTAGTTTGCCTTTGTTGGGTTGCGGATTATGTTGTTTGAGTTCAAGCAGTAATTGCATTATAGATTTATTATGGTTTTTTTCAGTATTATCTAGTACAGAATGAAAACCTTTATTGCGCCATTCGCTGTCAGTTTTGGCATCAATAAACAGACGAGTAGGCTCTATCGGCGTAAGCCTTTTAGGATTATAGATTTTTTCTTTATTGGCACCGCGTGAAATACCTTCGACAGATGAAAGCTTTAACTGGCAGGGTGCGTCATAACAACTGTGGCAAACAACGCAGCGTTTCTCAAGTAATGATTTGACGTCCTGACTATATAAGACAGGTTCCTGGCTGGCGTCTGTAAGGTATTGATGATCAGAAATTGAGTTCGTGTCGACACTTGTCCTGTAGGCCAGAAAATAAAATAAAACGATTATCAACAATACGAAAATAATTACAGCGGGTTGTATATAGTTTAAAAGCGACTTCGTAATATTATTCATATGTTTTAGTTGGTCCCATTATATGCATTAGCCAAAGTAATACAGGGGGTATCAGTAACCATTGTAAAAAAGGCATACCGCCAATTTCGATAACAGGCACAATCGGCATCAGCTCGGTGTAACCCCATGTGCCTTTGATACGTGTATTTAAAATTTCACTGAAAATAGTATAAGACAGGCCTAAAACAGTGAATAAAACAATATTGGGCATTGACGGAGAAAAGACCCAGTATCTTGACTTGTTAAGCAGTGATATCAACCAGAATATACTAAGTAAAATCAATAGATCACCCAAAGTGCAGTGTACTAAACCATAGAGTATGAAGCCCCAATCTCCTTCGTGCCATACAGTATATAAAGGAAACTGTGCAATTTCCCATAATAATTGAAGAGGTATGGAGAGTATTAACAGCAGATATTCGGGAGTCTCTTTCCAGAAATACCTTTTCCTGAGAGAAGCATTTTCTTTTGGCCGCTCATTAAAAGATGGAGCGAGGGTGAAAAAACGAATAACAAATAGCAGGAAAAATAATACCAGGAATACGAATAGCCCAATTTCAAGGTATTCAAACCAGTTGAAGTGAGCATATGGGGGCATTGATGAATTCATCATGTTAGGGAGCTTAAAGGTTAATGCATATTCAGACAAGGTATTAAGCTCGAATTACGATGTAGCATTAGTCAAAGGGGTGCTTAATTTAACCAAGGTCTAATGCCCGTTTTTTGGCAAAGAAATTGAGTATTTTAATTAGATCAAAGGTCAGCTCCTGATTGGTAAGCGCCTATTAGGAATATAATTAAGCCAATTCCGCACACATATTCTAAAATTTGTCAGAAAATTTTTGATGTAAAAATACCGGCAGAATTAAGGTCTAGAATTATCGAAAGTAATAAGGAGCGTCGCCAGCTCTTACAGAAGTAAAGTGATGAGGGAAAAGCCAAGAGGTTATTTTTAGATGTCAAAAAGGATACTAAAAAAGGCTTATAAAGCTTAAGAAGTTAAAGCATTTAATGAAATAGATAAAAAGTATCATTTGATTCTGTGCTAAAAAAATTGATGGACCGGTCAGATGAACTGACTAAATTAAAAAAAGAGCTGGAGGGTGGGTCGTGTTTTAAGGTCTTTTTACTCGATTTAATTAGTAATGCTGATTTGTGTAATAATAATTTATAGGTAATTTATTGTCCCAGGGCGCTAGTTAAAACTATGCACTTTAGTGCAAGGCTTTAGCTGCTACACATGTATTAATGATAGTTGAACTCTTTTTAAGAAAAGGGTGGATCAAGCGCAGCGGATCCATCAGAATTGAGTCGTGATATAGGTGGATCCGCTGCGCTTGATCCACCCTACAAATTGATTAAATTTTAGTGCAGTTAATAAAATGTATTGTGAGTGGTATTGTATAAGAGAGGACTTTTAGTCCTCTGTCGTCAACCTATGGACTTTCAGTCCATAGTCGTTGAGTCCTTTAACTTAATAAGCAGGAGAGTGAAATCAAACTCTTGTATTCGATAATATGCTTAGCAGTTTTACCAGCAGCAGCGTTATGCGCCAACGATAAATTTGCCGATAGCCACATACATTATAACTGGGATCATCGCCCTGAAACATCCGTTGAAGAAGTTATCGAAATTCTCAGGCATCGTCATGTAGGGCTCGCCATCATAGCGGGTACGCCATCTCAACTTGCGCTCGAGCTGAGAGATCAAGCCGGTGATTGGGTGGTGCCTTTTTTCAGTCCTTACATCCATGAACTCGGTAAGCGCGACTGGTATCTCGATGAACAAGTCGTTGCAAAAGCAGAGCAAGGCCTCAAAGACGGACGATACTTTGGCATCGGTGAAGTGCATTTCATCTCGGGGTTCAAACCAACAACTAATAATCCAATCTTTTTAAGCCTGATCGAGCTTGCAAAAAAATACGATGTACCGATGATGATTCATAGTGACTCGGGTAATGAACAAACCTTCCTACGGCTATGTTCAGCGAATCCTAAAGTGCGCATGATATTCGCGCATGCCGGCGGCAATCTCAATCCAGCGCATATCGCGATAATACTCGAAGCATGCAATAACGTGTGGATAGATTTTGCGGCCCGAGATCCCTGGCGTTATGACGGAATTAGTAAACAAGATCACACTCTGTTAAACGAGTGGAAAGCACTGGTAATGAAATACCCTCAGCGTTTTATCACCGGTACAGATCCAGTTTGGAAAGTTACGCGAGGTTCAAGATGGGACACCGATGACGAAGGTTGGACGCATTACCAAAAGCTCTATGATTTTCACTGGGCCTGGTTAAATGACTTGCCCGAGAATGTAAGACGAAAAGTCGCGTGGGAAAACACACATACGCTTCTCAAAAGATCAGTTCAATAGTGATGTATGTCCTTTAATCTTCTAATATTTATTTCTTTTGATACCTTTATTTACTGACGCAAACGTAGTTACGCGTTTCACATACATGTGACTGCCCCCATTGTATAACGTATGAAGTAGCAGCAAGTGAGCCACAAAACTTATTGAAGTCTTCATAAGTCATATTTTATTCCTATAGCGATCAATCGTGTTTGAGACTATTGATTTTAAATATGGCTGTCTATTATCATGCCATTCCATAAGTCACCAAAAGTAAAATCAACAGGCCTACAATGGCAAACATAATAACGGTATCGAGTATATCCATGGTGTGGTCGTTTTGCAGTAGCACAGCCAGAGTGTGTAAAGTTGGAAAAAGAAATATTAGCAATAAGATGTTCGGCACTGAAAATTCAAGTGGCAAATCGGCATGGCCGGGATTGACGAATGCCTGATAATAAGCAATCACGATAAATGTGAAAGGTACGATGAGGAATAGAACCTGAGCAATTCCGCCGAAGGCATTTGCAAGGGCGATACCGTACTCCTGCTTGCGATGGGAGGTCCATAAAATGACATACTCGCTCATACCCGCGAAGCCTGCCAGTATGATCGCCGCGACGATTCCATTGAGCCCCAGGCCATCAATAGCCAGCGTCGCGAATTCAGCCACCCGTTCACCACCGAGAAAAGATCCCAAAATACCCAGTGCCAACAAGAAAAATATAAAGGGTAAACTGCTTTTTTGTACATTCTTAAAAGCCAACTGCTGGCGTTGTTCAATCTCGTCTTTGTTTAAGCCAAGCGTATCATGCACCTCAACTTCCTCATCCTCCAGATCATTCACGAGTTTATAAATATAGATAACAAAAATACCCAGTAATAAAATCGCCAGAACGAACAGATCGATAGACTCAAAAGCATGCTTTGGATGCCCATCCAGAGAAAACGTCAGCATTACCAGCCCGATGATCAAACCGAGCACCCCGCCGGCAATAAGGATTTGTGAGCCGGAATCGGTAATCGGTTTTGGCATCAGAAACTTGCCTTTCTGATTACGCGGCAAAAAATAAGAGTAGATACTAAACACCAGCGCATTATTGTAAATCGTAATCATCGCCACCATGAAAGCCGTGAGAGGACTAACGGGCACGAGGAAGGCAATCACCACAATTTCCGGCAGCGTAGAAAGTATTTCCGCAACGGTACCCGCCATGTAATGTGTCCAGCGCATCCTTGCAGCGAAGCGCTCGGTGGTCGACACCAGTACCTGACAGGCTACCTGAATAATTATCAATCCCACGGCCAGAGAAAACACGGCATTGAGATAAATAGGTAGCTCTACACCAAAATGTTCTAGAAGGAATAACACCAGCCAGAGAAAATAACCCACCACCATGCGACGCGCCCATCGAGGTGTTTCGTGCTTTAGAAGCTTCGGCGGTCGACCAAGATGCAGTATCGACAAGCGATCAGGATCAATGCCCGCCTTACACAACACGCGATGGACTCTAGATTCAGCGCCAGGTAAACCCGCAGCAACCTCCGGTCTCACTACAACGTCGCTATCAGATTTCGAATTAGGGCTTTCGTTTTTCACATGTATCCTTTAGGACTTATTATTGCGGTATCTTTTAGGGTATTATGTTTAATGGCCAGCCTCTCTCTTTTGATGTTTGATTGATACTTACATCATGGCTCATTTGAAGCCGTTATGGGGAGGTGGTCCATTCCATTAGCAGTACTTTACTATTTGTTTTTATGTGGTAGTTTCCGGGGTGACTTTTTTGTGGGTTGTGGAAAGTGACTAAAAAATAGTCAAATAGATTGTAAATGATTATTACCTGTTAGCTATATAAAAGGAAGATAAGATCACTGTAAAAGATGTTTTAGCTAACGCTAAAAAAACGACCAAATAAAATCAATCCGAGTTATCAAGAGTTAAGTAAGCGATTAAAGGTGTTAAAGAGGGAAATGAACTCCTTGAATGTTATTCAAGGTGCGTTTTAATACGTGGAACATGGTTATCAATTTACGGAATACCCGGGTGCATTATTAAAGGAGGTAATAATTGTGAGTTTTTTTAAATTACTATTTAAAATTCCATCGTATCTACTATCTAAAATATTTTATTATGACGAACTTGTTTTTCTTGAGAGTAATGAGCTACCGTCGGTTGATTCGAAGCAGTGTGAAGTGATTCAATATTCAGATGCTCAGTTAATTGAAGGGGTTTATATGTCAATCGGCCGTAAGGGGCATATTGATAGAAGTATTATTGATTGTCGCCTTAAACACGGTTTAGATTTCTATGTATTATCTATTAATGGCCAGCTTGCTGCATCTACATGGGTGTTAAGAAACGTCCCACGATTTATTGATGAAGTAGCCGTTACTATTTTTCCGGATAAAAATTTTTACTGGATTAGAGATGTTTATGTCATTAATGATTATAGAGGGAAGAATATTTTTTCTCAGTTTATTGGGTTGATAATTAGTAAACACCTGTCGGATAAGGGATTTAAGCTGATTTCTGACGTATCTAGATCAAACACGTCATCTATGCGTGCGCATTTAAAACTGGGATTTAAAGAAATAATGAATATTAGATATGTGATTCTATTTGGCGTTATATTACTGCGTATTTATAAAAAAAATGCATCCATTGTTGAGTATAAGCCGCATCAAAGGTTGTTTTTTATGGGGTATAAATTCAAACAATTTATTAAAAACAATATTGCATAATATATTGTAAATTTAAAGATGCAGGATAGATTAAAATTGATCAACTTTAAATCCCATTAAAGGCAAGGCTGACAACTGATAATTATAAAGGTGTAATTATAAAGGTTCGGAGGGATTATTTATTAACCAAATAAATCTAGGTACTTGCTTGATCATTATTTAATCCCTCCGGCACCAATGCCAGTAAGTTAAGCTCTAAGTATCTGATTATGTTATAGTAATGACAATGAAAAAACCAATAAATAAACTAAAAAGAGAACCATAATGACAACTACAAGTCTAATTTGAAAAT
>Ga0316206_1000309_pt1 | contig 75510 bp, 78 predicted proteins | sample 6monthpyrite_MG_FD_204942 | JGI IMG/M metagenome (GOLD analysis project Ga0316206, IMG submission 204942) | Microbial mat bacterial communities from mineral coupon in-situ incubated in ocean water Damariscotta River, Maine, United States -... | ecosystem: Environmental > Aquatic > Marine >...
AATATAAATAAAAACATCCCCTAAGGTTCACAGGAGCACTTTTAATTTTGCTGGAGGTGTTAGAGTGTATGTGAAAAGCATTTAGAAGGGTAGTAGGTTGTTTAATATGGATAGAAAAATCATCTTGATGGAAAATTCTCAATTTGACTCTCCCGGAGGGGGAAAATATGGATCTTACTCTTTTTTGTCAAAGTACCCTGATTTCATCAGTTGATTCGTATAGAGAATTTGTTTCACTTTTTGAAAAGCTTTGACTATTTCAGATCCAAGAATATTATCAAGCTTTGCAATAATGTAAGCTACTTAATCCCACTACTCCCTGACGGGAGAACTAAGCTACAAAAAAGTAAAGTTCTTAAAATACCTATATTAATTATGGATTATATTATTCTTTCATTTCTTATCAAACTCTATTGTCTTTGTTGCCTAATATACTTGATATAAAATGAATTAAATAGTGTAGATAGATAAATTTGATGTTTTGGGTTTACAATACCGTGTAATTTTGCTATAATAAGTTTATGTAAAAAGAAAGAGAACCCTCTTTCTGAAATAAAAAAACCAAGGAATTACACATGTTACGAAAATTTGATGAAATAGTTACACAACCGGACTTAAACATAAGTTTGGTTGAATTAGATATTCCAGATGTAAAATCTAATCAATATCCTATCTACACAGACGAAGAGATGGAAAGAGCTTATGACCTTTACGCACATGTTGTTTTCAAGGTTGGTGAAGAAGACTATACGACAAATGCAGACCTCCCTATTTTTGATGTAGGATGTTTATCTAATGAAGAATACAATAATCATCTTGCTGATCTTGGAATTCTAGTTTATTATGGATATGAAGAAGACTATATAACAGACGCAGACCTTCTTTTGACTGACGATGCAGCTGAGGAACAAGCTCAATACGAATATTTGTTGGAACACGGCATTATTGGTCCAGCAAAATAAAACAACACAAGGAAAATTGATGTAAATGGAAGTACTAGAACATTTTTCTTATATAGTTGAGGAGCTATTGTGAAAAAAGTTGTAACATAAAATACTCCGAAAGTAAATTATCAATCATTTTAATGCCTATTTTTCCCCACTAATAAATAAATCTACAATACTTTTTTCACTTGCGATAGGGTACATTCCATATTTCTCAAAGACATTCCGTCTCACCCATTTTGGAAAATTACCTCTTCCAAATTTTTCGAAAAATAGATTCCTGGCATCTGATGAATAAGACAAATTGTTCACATTACGAGGAGTTCCGTACTGGCTCTCTTTGATAAATTTGTATCCAGAATATTCATTCTCAGCGGGTGGGCGATTATATGAAAAGGTCTCACATAGTTCAGCATCTTTCGGCTTTACCTTCGTATGCTCTTTGGTCAACACCCCTTGCTTAATCAATTCAAAGCGGATCAATGTATTAAGTGCTAATCCGTGATTGTTCAAGGCTTCTTTGAATATATCTAAAAATCCTTGTTCAAGTTCCAATGTTCCGACATTCATCTTAACTTCTTTAACTTTCTTTTTTGGATCCCTTGGAGACTTGGTCTTCTTCGCTGCATTAACTTCTTGTCGCTTCTTTTTAATCTTCAACTGCTGAGGAGTCATCTTAGATTCCAAATCTGGATCTATAATTCTAAAATGAGATTTAATTACAGGAATAGCAAGTCCAGGAAATACGCCAAAATCTAGTAATGCGATCTTTGCATACATAGAAAATGTGGCAAACCGCCCCTTTTTTCGATGCATGTCAATAGCTTCGACGGTTAAAAATCGATCCCGTAAAGGCCTAGTCTTTCCCTTTTCATCCATCACCTTCTCAAAGTCCTCAGTAGTCCAATCTTTATATCTATCAAGATGTGTGAATTTAAAGTCTGACTTCTTCATTTTTGCAAATTCTACATTACCTTTTTTCTGTGCCGCAATAGCTAAAACAAGCTGATCTGGAATGGCTCCATCTAACCAAAATAAAAATCTTAATAACTCTGATGTCGTAGTATTATTTAACTCACAAAAATCTTTAACTAGGTCATACTCAAAGGGAGTGAAGAATATACTTTTAGAAGCCCTGGCACCTTCAAGCCCTTTCATCTCTTCAAATTTGTCCATAAAGTAATCAAAAATTTCAGTAGTTTTTTGAGTGAAATCCATTGTTTTGTTTGTTAAATTTAAATGTAGCTCTGAGATGTCAGTTTTCAAAGTAAGACCCTATTTAGATGATTGATATTCTTATATAAAAATACAGTAGTTTTATTAATGTGATATTATAACTATATACATACATAAATAGATGTTAAATTGAATTTATTGCGATATAACAAGTATCAGAATTGCCCGATATTTTAGATTGGTAGGTTGAGATACTTTTCACAATGAATATACTAATTTTGTACGTATGAAGCTAACACAAAAGGTGAAGAGATTGAGGTGCCAATTTTCTGATTTTCACCATCCCCGATCCATGCTCTTTCTCTTTCATCAACTTTGATAAGTCCTTTAATTTTGAAGTCCAAGAAATTCTCAATAATATCACCATTCTCTTTTTCCATATTGGTGTCACTTCCTACTAATATGACTCCAGTCGGATTTTCTGACAAAAGCACTGCAAATGAAAAGTCAATAATTTGTTCTTTATAAATGTCAACTACATCTTCTCTTTGTAGCCCTTTGGGTAATTCTGTTTCTCTCATTACATATTTAACTACATCATCTACCAATCTTTCAATTTTTCCATTGCGGCCATATCCGATAAAGTTTTTAAGTGATATATACATCTCACCATAAATTCCATAACTAATAATATTGTTGTCCTCTTCATTCAAGATAATCTTTTTAAGTTCTTCCTTCCGCTTATTCAGCTCTTCATAAACTCTATTGTCAAACTCATTTCCAGTATCCAAGAAAGTTGCCTGCTGATTGCCTGCTGCTTGTGTAATGGTGATATTTTCATTAATGCCTAACTCTGTATAAACATTTAGCCATTGGTAAGAGTGAATTGGATCACCTGGGCAAATTGAACTATTTAAATAAACCTCTTTACCGTCTAATAAAAGCTTGTCGATCATCATCTTTATAACTTGTACTTTAATGACACCAGATGAATTGATTTTAACTATTTCATAATCGTCTTGTTCTTCACTCATTCGACTCATAAAGGATTCTACAACATTTTCTCCATGCTCTTCATCGAAGTGATCATAAAACACGACTACTTTATCTTTACTGATATTTTCCACTCTGTCTTTGTTAAGTTCATAAAAAAAACTATTTTGAAATGGCATCAGGTAGGGTAGTATCATTAAAATAATAGCAACAGTAATTAGATCCCACTTGTTAAAGTTCATTTGTTTAATAATATTCATGTTTGTCTCCTCTTTCATATTGACATAATATATTAAAAGATACCGTTGTTTTAATATTGTGTCGCTAAGCAGCATAAGGAAATAAAATGGTAAATGAAAAGATAAAAAGTTTTGTTAATGAAAAGAGTTTTTTTTGAGTATAAATACAGAATTTCCGCTCAATTATCCGTTCGTGTCATTATCATTATTATCGTTGATTTATTTGTTTAAAGTACCAGTTAGTAGAGCAGACGAAGCTATTGGCTTATTTGATAATGTTTTACTTAATAGCAAAGTCTATAAAAACTATAAACATTTAAATAGGCTTTATTATAGCAATCCTAGTAATGAATGGCTCATTCTAATGAGGCACAGATACAACAAAGATGAATGGTATGAATTCAAAAAGTGGCTTCTAGTTGTTATCTTTGATATCGCTCATAAAGAGGGCCATTCAGCAAGCTTTGTAGCTAAGCTTCTTAGATAGAAAAGAAGTAAGATACATGGGATGAAGAAGATGTCTTCATGCATAGATTACCACACGATAAACTAATAGCATAAAGACAATTGTATAAATCAACAGATATAAAACTATACGTTTATCTTCTCCTCTTGCATAAGCTATGGATATCTCAGCTATCTCTGCAATCATAACGAGTAGCTGTATTGCTAACACAACAATAAAAACACCTTTACTTATAAATAAATTCATTGTTTCATAATTCACAACAACCAAGGACAAAGCTATTACTGAAATTATCAGAAAAATCTGTTCCATGAAATAGATGGTATTTACATTTTTATTATTGACTAGATGTTTAGAAAATGAGAGATATGAAAGAACAGGTCTTTTTATGAAGACTTCTAAATTCATTTTTTAGCTCCTAGTGATTTCTCTAGATTCTTTACCCACTCGTTGACCTGTGTATGAAATTCTTTCATAGCTTCATCTTCCATCGCTTCGTCTTCATATAAATCTAAAACCTCTCTCATCTTTTTTACTGACTCGATGCTGTCTTGATTTAGTTTTAAAATCTCTTCTAATTTATCTATTAAATTTTGGCTCATATGAAATGCCCCTTTATTTGTTTATATTTTGCCGGAAGTAGGTAAGGGTAATTGGATCTGATTACATGAAGACATGAAAAGCATCTCGCCTTCCCTTTGTAGCTAAAATAATGGAAATCAAAAGGTGTTACCACATGAAAAAAATCAACGAACTAACATTAGATGAAAGAGCACAATTACTCTATAATTTAGTAATCAAGAAAACAACTAAGATTGAAGACTTCATGCTTGAGGTCAAACTTCCAGATCCTGCGGAAATGTTCGACCCATCTTTCAACCCTGCTATTTTTTCATCAAAATCGGAAACGGTTCAAGTTCCACAGAAATGCATTTACTCAGATGTGCTCAAAGAAAAAATATGGATTGGGGAAAGTGGTAGCGGCGAATTTTTTAAGATGTTGCAGTTGTCAGCTACAAAGGATGAGAAGAAACAAGGATTTCATATTAACATAGAGTTTTTGTCTATCATCAACGAAGAGGGTGGAATACCTAACCTTTTTTACAGTTATGAGAACATCTTTAATTTTGAAGGGCTTAAAGATTTTGGAGAGCATAAAGACAATTTATATCTGAAGTTAATTCTTGAAACAAGATACTTCAACAATTTTTTATCATTTTTGGATCCAGCAAACTTTTCAAAATCTATGAAATGTGTGTTCGAATGAACAACCTGATAAAAGTACCCTAGCTTCATCTATTAGGCAACAATAAAAGGAATGTGAATCTCTGATCTTTACTCTCTTCTTTCATGTATTCCTTTTGCTCACTTCCATAAAACTCTCTCAACCTTAATAAATGCTCCCACTCCCTTATATACATATAATTAAGAATGAATTCGTTATAATTAAGGTAAGAAAGAGATAGCAGTTAGATCCTTTTTTCTTAAATTTATTACGGAGAGTTTGGAAGATATCCAAGCCAAATAAAAAAAGACCTGCGGGCATAAAAGGATTTAACTATGAAAACAGAGAACATTAACTTTTTTGTAAATGATGAAGCAATTAGAATTAAAGCTATAAGTAAAAAAGAAATCAAAGAAGTTCATGAACAAAATAATTTTCATGATGAAGATACAAGTGTTGAAAACACAGAAAAACGACTTACTCACACAAAAGCAATTCAAGCTTTTGATGATAGAGTGGTCTGTATTCGCTTGATTTCCCCTGGTCATCCATCTATTTATGAAGGCTACACTAAGTCGGGAGAGTTCATTCGACAATATACTCTTCATGAAACTTATTAATTTAACTGAACTCTTGAAGTTATATATGAAGGAATATGGTTATGTAAAAAGAGGGTCTCAAGATTTTATCTTTGTATTAAAATACATCTAAACCCTCCTCTAGTATTTTAGTAGTCTTTTGATAATGACCAATAATCCGCCGCTAAATCACTCTATAAGCCCCTAGAAGCTCTAAAACCCATTTATTCGAGTAAATCCTCATTTATACCAATAAAAGTTCTTGTAGTCCAAATATAAGCCATTTTTATTCTCATCCATACAGAACAGCTATAATAAAAGGAATATGAATCCCTGACCTTTACTCACACATCTACCTAATTGTAACAATATATTTTATTAAAGATTATTTATTATCCTAAGGGAGCACATGAAAAATATTTAGCGGCGAAAAAACACCCCACCTACATATTTTTTAATTCTTGGTACATATTTTTATACTCTCTTGATGTTCCATCCAAAATGTCTCCAGCCATTTCCTTCTTAAAATAATAAATGATATTTGATGTATAAACATATGGAATAAAGGTATCTGGTCGAATTGGTAAAATTGCCATGTTCTCAAATTCTGTATTTACCACTGAAACAACTGAAACTAATTCCCACTGATTATTTCCAAGTAAATCAAATAAAGCAGCTCTGTATTCCGCATAAAGAAATTCCTTCCCTTTATATACAATCACTATTTGACCCTTATTGTTATACCGTGTCCTGATTCTTAGATATTCAAATTTCATGGTACTAACCTTTTTTACTTACCAACAATTTTACCGGATAAACTTTTAGCGGCCTTTTTCATTTCATCTAGTGATTTAGTAAATAAATTATCTTAGGGACTCGCTCTATTTTCCAATAATTTCTTCTTTCGTGATTAGATGAAAAGTCGGTCCTTTTATGTTCATATTATAGATTGAAAACATGGCTCCTTAATTGAGTTCTAAATATAATATCAATTATATTAGTCTCTGATTTTCATGTCGATCATATTGTGTTCATTGATTATAAGAAAAGGGCTACAAAAAGTGGATATTTTATATTTAATATCAAAGGGATAATATATAGTCAGATTTTAAATGTAATTCATGTCATTTTGTAGCTTATTTTCATTCAAAAAGGGGTGTGTTTTGAGTCTTCATCAAGAAATATGGCTATTTGCGGTGTTTTTGGGCAAAAGTTCTCAAAAAGTGAAAAAAAAGTATGAAAATTGTTTCTGAGCATGAAAAATAAGAAAAAATGTCTGACAATCAGATGCCAAAGAAGTGCCAAAAGGATGTTCCAAGGCTTGTAGTGAGTTGTTATACTGCTCTATAATTCACAACTTGTCATCTGATTGTATGCCAATGTGGTGACAAATTAAACCTTCTGTAAAGCCTATAATAAGGGATATTCATGTTATCATGAAAATAATTACTGAAAATAATTGATATCTTTTGGATTTCCAACATATCAAATATGATTTAGTTCACTTATTTTTCATGTTTAGAGCTGTAAACAGTCAAAACTAGGGAGATTTAGAGCCTTTTTTTTACTTCTTGTCATATTTTTGTCATCTCATTGTCATCCGATTGTGTACTTCAAGTCAGACAAAAAATTAGAGAAATCGGATTATGTGGGGTTTTAGATTATTTTTAAAATATCTAAGAAGTATTAGAGCTTTGTTCCTAATTTTTTAAGTTCGTTTTTCATCTAATTTTCCTTTTTTTATAATGTTTTAATAATGATATTATTTGAACTAAACATAAAGGTGATTTTATTTTTCCTATTTTATATTTATGAATACTTAAGTAGTATATTTAATAGCTAAATATACAGGTGTTTTTTATGAAGTTCATGTTATAATAATTACAATTAATTAGGAGAATAAAATGAAAAATTTCGCAGATATTATTGAGAATATGAAAGATATCGTGAGCTTTGAAGTTAAAGGTGCTGTGCTTGATTCAGCTATTGCAAACCAACTAGGGGTGTCAAGTAGTTTACTTGCAACGAATAAAAGTAGAAATCGTATTATGTATGAAGAGCTACTGATCTGGTGTGCAAAAAAGAAGATCAGTATTAATAGTTTACTATTCGAGCAAAGTGCAGAAAGTCTTATTGTTCCAACAAATGAGCTTTATATGAATAGACAGCATTTTTTATTACATGCATAAAAATATTACATCAGTATTTATCAATTATTCTTAAAAATATGTATATAAATAGTTTCATAATCCTTTGTACTGTATCTTTAGTCCTTATGTGTCTTCTTGTGTATTGACATTTTATATTATATATGTTAAAATTTTTACATCTATTGTTTATATGGTAGATATTAATTTATTGAGGAGGCCTTAAATTAGAGCTTAATTTGAGGAGAAAAAGACGGCGGGAATAGACCGTGGAAACAAGATTATGAATGTGTATAATGAACATGAAGATGTTAAGGATTTAATATCTGACTTACAAAATATGGTTGAATTAATCAACAAGACTTCAATATCAGAGAGAAAGATTGCTTTATCTTTTGATGACCAAACACCACAAAACACTAATGATATATCTAGCTTTTTAGAAATAAAGAAGAGCCTTTATGAGTTAAAAGAAGAAGTGAAATTATTTCAAGCTTTTATTCCGGATGAATGCTCTATTGCTTTTTTAGCTGAGAAAACTGGACGATGTAAAGCGAGTATATCAAATATATTAGAGAGACATTATCGTGAAGGTGCTGATTATTTTAAAAGAAAAAATAGAATAATCGTAAAGAGAAAATGTCTTATGAATGTGATAGCTACTCATACTAAAGAGAGCCGTCATGCAGCATAATTCAGCAGAAAGACTTAATCAAAAGTTTGGTAAACTATCGGCAGCGAAAAAGGATGTTGTTTCAACTCTAGGAGATGAAATGGCAAAAAAATCTAACTTACCCAAAGGTTTTTATGATCGTGCAGGAAGACTGTATGTATCTGGAAAACATGAAGGTAAAACAGTATATCTGAATACTGGAAGAACAGTTAAAGATAGTATCGCATGGGCTAACGGTCAAGATCGTCAGCAAGTTTTTTTAAATTTAATTGTTGAAAAAGAAGAAAAAGAAGTTAAGAAAGCAAGTTTAAGTCTGAGGGAATTTGGCGATTCATATTTAGAGAAAACTAGCTATAAAAGGAAAGCCTTAACACAGACGGATTATACCAATATTTTCCATAATATTATATTGTCCGACTTTGAGCATTTTCCGGTTGAGTCAATTAAAGTCCAAGACATTGAGGCTTTTCTTTGGAAGATAAAAGGGGTTTATAGCGGTAGTAGATGTCTACGAATCAAGAGTGTTTTTAATCGTATATTGTCTTCCGCTGCGGATCATGAACTAATGCTCCGTAACCCTTTTGAGTTTCAAGACATCAAGGATATTGCTTTTGACAGTTCACCAAGAGAAAAAATATCATACTCAAGGATAGAAATTCTTCGTATGCTTGAAGCAAGTGAAGGTTGGTTAAAAGCATTCCTTCATCTTGGTTTTGTGTATGCAATAAGACCAGGTGAGTTGTTGCATATCCAATGGAAGAATGTCGACTTGAAAGAAAATGTTATTTACTTGAAGGGGTCAATTTCCAAAGGTGAAGTCACTAATGGAAATGCTTGCACACCAGATGGTAAGATTATTAAATGTCATGTTAGAACTATCAAGATATTTAATGACACTGCTAAGTTATTAAAAGAGCATTTCCTTAGTGGTACTTGTAATACTGATTATATGTTTTCTCCAACTGGATCCAAAAATGAATATTGGACAGACATAAAAAGCATTAATGAAAATCATTTTCAGCCTTTGCTTAAAGAGATAGGTGTTGAATATAAAGAGTTGCGAACAATGCGGAATTCATCTATTACACAACAGCTTGGTGAGGGTAGATCGTTTGCCTTTAATCACATGTTGAGTGGACAAATGAATAAAGACAACGACACACTTAGAGAGCTACAAAAAGAAGTGGGTCATGCTGTGGGATCGGATGTCACTACTAGCCATTATTTTGATGCCAATTCATTAGATCATACTGGCGAGATGGAGAAGGCAGAGGAAGAGTATAAAAAGCTTTTCAGCGACAAAGATGAAGATGATAAATCTGCTTAAACTTTGTGGATCCAATCACTTGACTCCACTCTTCATTTAACAACACAAATAACACATATCTGCATAAATCTTGGTAGAGTGTTTCATGAAAAGTACGTGAAAACACATAAGGTAAAATCACTTTTTTATGCAGAATTTTATGCAGATAGAAAAATAGCCCCCTTGGTTAGGGGAAACACTACACCTTGAGGGGGTAGTGCCTTCGGGTGTGGAAGTTCAAATCTTCTCGTGCGCACCACTCTTTTAAACTCCCTTAATAACGAACTTCTAAGTAATATAATTAATATATAAACGATGAACTCCCTTATCTGCTATTAGCAAATTTTTTCAATGTACGTAATGATTTGAAGCAAAAAAATCCGTGAAAACGCATGTATGGTTTCTTCGTCTTGAGATCCATATACTGGTGGATGTGAATGACTTTACACGAGGCTTCGAAGCCTTAGTCCAAACACATAACTATCCTTATTTGATCTTAGCCTTTGTTTGGCGTGTATCTTTTTTTGGATGCTGAAATTGTTTTACCGTTTCGGAAAGTTCTTTAAGACGTTTAATGACCCTGCCATTTACACTTGATATTGGAAACGCTCCTTTTGCATTTGCTTTTCCTGCTTGAACATCAGTTAAGATCGATATACCTTCGTCAATGGTCTTGACTGCATAAATAGCAAATTTCTTTTCTTTAACAGCCTTAAGTATCTCTGCTTTTAGCATGAGGTGTTTGACATTGGATTCAGGGATGATTACACCATAAAAGCTTTCCGGGTCTTGACGCATACAGATATCAAAAAAGCCTTCTATCTTCTCATTGGCTCCGCCTATGGGCTGAATCTCACCAAACTGATTGACCGAACCGGTAACAGCGATGTTCTGTTTTATCGGAAGATCTGACAGAGAAGAGAGTAGAGCATAAAGCTCCGTTGAAGAGGCGCTGTCACCTTCTATCATCCCATAAGACTGTTCAAAGACCAAAGAAGCAGAGAGGCTCAATGGCAGGTCAGAAGCATAAGTGGCTCCGAGGTAAGCACTGAGTATCATAACACCCTTAGAATGAATGGGACCGCTTAACTCGACATTTCGTTGAATATCTATGATCTCTCCTTTTCCTATACGTGTCCTTGCAGTGATACGTGAGGGAAGACCAAACTGGTAACCGCCTAAGGAGATGTAACTTAGGGCATTGATCTGACCGACAGCACTGCCGCTTACATTGATCATTATCGTTCCCTCGTCGATCTGTTCATAGAGTTTGATCTGAATACGGCTAAGTCTTTGTTTTCGGGTGTCAAGGACCTTGTCGATGTCATTTTTATCTATGGCAGTGTGATCACTCTTTTTCGACCAGTAATCTGCCTCTTTCAATAGATCTGACAAGCTGCGTAAGTGGGTAGAAAACTTTAGAGAATGTGAAACTTCGCGTGAGCTATGCTCGATAACTCTGGCAACTGCTTCTGGTGTAAGTGGTAGTAAATCATGGCGTTTGGCCAATGTTCCTATCATTTGGGCGTAAAGCTGATGATTTTCATCGTTTCGCGGTATCTCATTGTCAAAATCTGCATTGACTTTAAAGAGTTCCTGAAAATCAGGATCATACTGATACAGAAGATAATAAAACATACGTTCACCTGTTAGTACTACTTTGACATCTATGGGAATAGGTTCAGGCTCAAGCGTCGTCGTACTCATAAGCGAATACTGGTGCGCTATAGATTCTATACGTATCTCTTTAGACCTTAGGACTCTTTTCAGCTCTTCATAGGCAAAGGGCTGCATAAGCAGTTTTCTTGCGTCAAGCATAAGGTATCCACCGTTTGCCTTATGAAGTGAGCCTGGCTTGATCATACTAAAGTCAGTGATCAAAGTCCCTACTTGGGATACATGCTCTATTCTTCCTATAAGGTTCTGATGAATAGGGTTGTCTTCAAAGATAACTGGTGCAGAGTTCTCTTTTCCGTTAGTGATAAAGACATTGACATTATAACGGGCAAAAGAAGGTGTGTAAAACTCTTTCATAAAGGGTGGAACCCCTTGCATGTCATCTGGTTTTGTCAAGAAATCTTTCACATGTCGGATGACATCATCTTTTAGATCATTAAGGTAGTTGATGATCTTTTCAGAGTCTACATATTTTTTACGGATATCCTCGATAATTGACTCGACTGCGTCATTGGCAATCTTACTGTCAAATGCTTTAAACTCCTTTTGTTGAGCCTTATTAAGTGAACTTACTTGACGCAGGCCTTCCTTGACGATCAATTCAAATTCACTTAGTTTACGGTTGACCTCCTCTTTCTCTTTACCGCCTAAGGCCTTGAACTCTTCAGCCGAAAGTATTTTTCCATTGGAAACAGGTACAAAAGTGATCTGACTTGTACTGGAGGTCTTCATGGAGACGTCATACTTTTTAGCTTCCTCCTCAAGATGTACGAAAATGTCGGTTTGGCGGTCTAAATATCTCTGGTTGATACTCTCTTGTCCGTTACGATACTCATTACTGTCAAAGACAGCTGGCAGAACTACTTTTAATAACTCAATAAGTTCATAAAGATCATCTTTTAACTTAGGTGCCTGTCCAGGAAGAAGTTCTATAGCAATAGGTTTTTTTGGATCTTTAAAGTTATTGACATAAGACCAGTCACTTGGTGTCTTCTCACCCTTGGCCTTTTCTTGTAAAAAAGACATAATCGTAGAGTGCTTGCCACTGCCGGAGGGACCCATCGCATAAAGATTGTAGCCGTTTTGCTGTATGTTTGTCGCAAAGTCGACGGCATCAAGGGCATTTTCCTGCCCGATAGGCTGTTCAAGAGCTTCTAACTCTGAAGTGTTTTTAAATGAAAAGTTTTTAGGATCACAGGGCTGATAAAGTTGCGCTGCTTTTAAAGGATGAGTCATTTTTCTTCCTTAGATAATGGATAAAATGTTTTATACAACCATGATAGGCTAAGGGAGCTTATCTCTCAATTAAGAGTCCCAAGTAACCTTATATATTTGTACACGTTCAAAACTTGACAGCAAAACAGTGTTATACTTGGTGCTTGACACAGCAATAGAATAAAAATCTTACTAGGACAAAGGGTAACCATGAACGATAAGATCAGAGAAATTCTAGAAGAGATAGAAGAAATGAAGTCAAAGCTTGATGATGAGATCGCTCAGCAAGAGAGCCATATCTCTTATGAGATTCAAAATGGATATGTTAAGTTTGAAAAAGAAGTTTTGCAAAAGCAAAAAGAAAATATGAAAAACATTCTAACCTGGTTTGCAGAAGTCCCTTTTTGGCATTTTTTTGCGGCACCTATAATCTATGGAATGGTTATTCCTGTTGTACTTTTTGACATTTCACTCTTTGTCTATCAGCAAGTAGTATTTAGAATCTTAAAGTTTAAGTTTATCAAGCGCAGTGACTATATATACTTTGATCATCATTATCTAGGGTATTTAAATCCAATTGAAAAGCTCAATTGTCTATATTGCTCCTATGTTAATGGTCTGATGTTGTATGCTTCCTCCATTGCAGGTAGGACAGAATTGTATTTTTGTCCTATAAAACATGCAAAAAAGGTCGCTTCGGAACATATGTTTTATGAGAGATTTTTGTCCTATGGTGACGAGAAAATGTATCAGAAAAAGTTAAAAGAACTTCGTGAAAACTCTCAAAAAAGTTTATAGAATTTTTATTTTGGATACATATTGAATTGCGAGAAAAAAGTTACAAACAAGCAGGTCTGAATTTCATGATTTAGATAAAAAACAGCTGTTATATATATGTCTATCTTTTTATAGAATCAATTAAGCTGAAAAGGGTTACTATAGTGCAAGAGGATTGTAGTATATCTCTATCTCTATCTCTATCTCTATCTCTATCTTTACTACTATTACTCAAATTACTTTTTAGGAGTTTGTCATGTTTCTTACAAAATTTCATCCCTTGGATGAGTTCAAAGACTTTAACAGTAGGTTTAATTCACTGTTAAGTGAGTTTGAAGATAAAGAGTCTTCATCTTTAAGTGGTTTCAACCCCGTTGTAAACACACGAGAGGGGGAGTTTGCTTATCATGTTGATGCCGATCTTCCCGGTGTTAAAAAAGAGGACATCAAGATAAATGTCAAAGGTAACATGATCACTTTATCGGGTGAACGCAAATACAAAAAAGAAGTCGAGGAAAAAGACTACCATCGTGTAGAGAGCTCTTTTGGAAAATTTGAGAGAAGTTTTACCTTGCCGGAAGGCGCTGATGTAGAGAATATTACAGCATCTAATGAAGATGGTGTCTTGGAGGTCGTCATTCCAAAGCTCAAAAGCGAGACGGAAAAAGTTAAAAAGATCGAAGTTAAATAGTATTACGAAAACGCCGAGGAATATAAGTATGAAAGACAATTGTCTTAAATATGTAGTATTTGGCGTTGGCAGTGGTTGTAACGATACTGGGTTATTACTTGTATGATATAAATCGCACCACAAAGAAAAAACAGGTTTTTTCTTTGTGGTGCGATTTATCAAACGAGGCCGATGAGAAGTCATTACAGAGTGACTATAAAGATGGACTGTTGACCATCACCTTCAATAAGAAAAACCCTCGGTAATTCTGGGGCGTAATTATTTCTAAGACAAATACATTTTTTAACTGCTTATATTGCTAACGTTTCTTGATTTTCATCAATAAAATACATTTTTTTTAAAGCTATACTTTTTATATCAAACCTATTTAAAAGGATATAAAATGTTAATGCAAGTCACTGATGTACAACAGGTTTCAAATGCTGTGATGAATATGCTGCATGAAGAAGAGATCGAGATAATAAATGATTTTCATGACGCGGTTGTGGCTAAAGATATAGATAAAATCGATGAACTTTTTGCTGTGGTCCAGTTTGATGTGGAGGATCACTTTTCTACTGAAGAACAGATGATGGAAGAAAGTAAGTTTTTTGCTATGGGTATACACAAGGCCGAGCATGACACGATGAGAGGAAAGTTGAAAAAACTTCAAGCACATTGGGACATGAACAAAGATCCAAAAGAAATACAAGAGTTTTTAGAAGGTGAGTTTAAACATTGGATTGTTTTACATATCTCAAGATGGGATTCGGAAACTGCCATGGCTCTTGGTGATAATGCTTAGTTAGACTAGGTATAAGCAACTTAGTGTAAAATTCTATGAAAAATACCTAAAGGAAATATCATAGCTTTTTATATAACTAAACTTATCATTACAGCACTTTTAATTGTCTTGATCTCTGAGATAGCTAAACGGAGCAGTTTGATAGGCGCATTGTTGGCAGCCATCCCTCTTGTCTCTATACTTGCGATGACGTGGATGTATGTGGATACAAACGACAGTACGACAGCTGTAGAGTTCTCTAATAGAATTGTTTACTTGATTGCTCCTTCCATGACCCTGTTTATAGCCTTTCCCCTTTTGATTAAAAAAGGTCTGAGTTTTTATCCTAGTATGTTTATCTCAATAGTTTTAACTATAGCTGCTTATTACAGTGTTATCTTTGTTCTTGGGAAGTTCGGGATAAAACTGTAAGCAGTCTGCTCTTTTAATATATTTTTTAAAGCAAAGTTCTAAGAACCTTTATATTTTTCTTGATGTAAAATAGGTAAATGCCACTTTTAAAGGGGTCTATTATGGTAGGATTTTGGTACCTTTATATAATTTATGCTTTTGTACTGACGTATTTGACTATAGGTTTTATTGTCTCATTTGAAACAACTGCTGCGATGAGCGGTGGCAAGTTCGCGGTTAAATGGATAAAAGAACACTTCTCTTATAATGAGTTTTATTACAGTGTTATTGTTTTTTATCCTATGTTACTCCTTGCTTACTTCTTTTTAGAATATGTTCCATCTTTGATTACCCATGAAATACGTTGTGAATTTAATTTAGATGCTTTGTTTGAGGATTTATTTAATAGTAAATAAGTTATTGTGTTATAATTTTTTATTCGACCTTTTGGTCTATTTGTTGAGAGAGTTAAGGAGTGACTTATAGAAACGGTGAAAGATATAGAGATCTCATGGCCAAGCGATGACGCGGTGCGTTTAGCAAATGCTATTTTGCACACTTATCAAACGAGTGAATATGATGATACAGAGTTTGAGATTCCCATAGGGAGTATATGTAAACTTTTCAAGAAAGAACATACAAAAGAATCTGTTATCTATGTTGAACAACTTGTTAATGAGCTATTAGATGAGCCTGTCGCTGTTATGAATAAGGTCTTAGACAGAAAGGTGATTGAGTGGAAAACATATGACTTTTTTACACTTTTAGAGCCTGTACAGATGAGTGGTGGTCTTATCAAACTTGATATTAATCTTGATTATCTTAGAATTACCAAAGAATTTGTTGCTAACCCTTACCTCGAATTCTAATTACCTTTTTATAAAGAAGAACCCTTCATGGCAAAATACATTATTTTAGATACAGAAACAACAGGAACAGGTGAACTGGATAAGATTATTCAGTTGGGTTATATGGTTTTAGGAAAACCAAGTGAGCCAATAGAAGTACATAATGAGTTTTGCTCTTGTGATAAAGAGATTGGCCTGGGTGCAATGGAAACGCATCATATTACACCTGATATGATTGAGGGTAAACCTCTTTGTACGGATATGCAAGCGTATAAGCGTTTGGTTGAGCTTAACTCAGCTGATAATTATATGATTATCCATAATGCTCCTTTTGATTTGGGCATGTTAGAGAAAGAAGGTTTTAAAAACCAGATGCAACTCATTGACACCCTTCGTTGTGCCAAGCACCTTTTCCCTGACGCTGAGTATCATAGGCTTCAGTACTTTCGTTACGCCTTAGAGCTTTATAAAGAAGAAGAGGCAGAGGCTTCTAAGCTTGGTGTTGTTATCAAAGCGCATGATGCAATTGGTGATGTTTTAATCTTAAAACTGTTTATGTCGGCATTAACGAAAAAGGTAAAAGAACTTCATCCAAGTGAAAATCCTATGAACAAGCTAGTAGAGTTAACAACTCAGCCCGTATATATGAATAGACCGCTTCGCTTTGGAAAGAACAAGGGTAAGACAGTAGAAGACCTTGTGATAAGCGATAGAGGCTATATAGACTGGATGCGTAAAAATATGGATCTTGACGAGGATATGAAGTACACTATCTCTCGGGCTCTTGGTGAAGTATAAAAACTACTTTACATCAGACAAAAAGGGAAGACAGTGACAGCCTCCAAAATTACAGCAGTAATCTCTACACTTATAGATTCAAAAATACCCTCATTTTTATGGGGACCTCCGGGAATTGGAAAATCTTCTATTATTAAGCAGATTGCCCAAGACAAAGACATGCAGCTTATTGACCTTAGACTATCTTTGATGGATTCTAGTGAGCTAAGAGGTATTCCTTCATTCTTGCCAAAAGAAGGGGATGGGATACTCTTTTTAGATGAACTGAGCTCAGCACTGCCTACGGTTCTAGCTCCGGCTTATCAGCTTATCTTAGATAGACAGATGGGAGAGTATAAACTTCCTGATGGCTGGGCTATTGTGGTAGTAGGAAGCACAGAGACAGACTCACAGTTCGCAAACCATTTTGTTCACTTAGAGATGGATTTAGATGTCAATGACTGGAAGGACTGGGCCTTTTCATCAGGTATAGATGAGAGAATTATCGCTTATATCGCTTATAAAAATGAAGATCTGTTTAGCTTTGATTCTACTCTTATACAGAAGTCTTTTGCCACACCCAGATCTTGGGAATTAGTATCAGGCATACTAAAATCAGGAATGGATGAGAACCTTCTTTTAGATGTTATTGCTGGTGCTATTGGAAAAGAGATAGCTATCTCTTTCTTGTCTTTTGCCAAAGCTGTAGAAAAACTTCCTGATATTGAGTCTATCTTACAAAAAGGCGAGGCTGATTGTCCTAATGAAGCAGACGTATTATATATGCTTTCATCTGTACTTGTTTCCTTTTTACTAAAATACAATAATGAAGAAAATTTAGAAAACGTGCTTAAATACACTCTTGAGTTAGAACCTGAGTTTGCTGTGATGATAGTACAAGACCTGCAACGCGCAGGCCTTAAAATGGAGCACTTGCCGACCTTTTTAACGTGGATACGTACGTTTGCTGACTTACGAGCTAAAAGTTGTCAGAGGTAAGTTAAACAATTGACCTCTATGGCTAGAATTTTAGGGATTTTTACATTTTTGTCCGTCTTCTGTATCCAGTTGACGACGGGTGTTTGTTTTAGTATCACTTTCAAAAAGCTCGACATTATACAGGTCGTCTTTATAGCTTACAATAAAGTCATAGTGGTAGCCTTTTCTTGCCTTTAAGTAGACTGGAAAGTTAATAGAACTGCTGTTATTTCCGAGAAATGACGAGTTTGAAAAGATAAAAGAGAGCTTATTGGCTTTAGCTGTAGTAATACCACTTTTAATCGCATTATTACGAAGACTCAAGCTTCCTTCATAGATATTATTACATTGTGTGTCAATGCTAAAGATATCTACTTCAGCTTTTACTGATGAAAAAAAAGAACCAGAATCTACACTAGTAGTAATGGATATATTCTTTTTCTCTTGTGAAGGATAAGGCTTAATCCCAGAACATCCTTGAAACAGTAAAATAGAGAGTAAAACTAGACTATAAAAATATTTTGTTTTCATTAACTAGACTTTATTGTGTTAGGTCTGGACAGGCAAGGGTCTTTCCACTTGCCCAGCCTTTAATGGATCTGATAAGGGAGTCAAAACCCATTGAAGGTCGGTAAAATACAATCTTTGTTTTATTGTTAGAAATAGGTATTGCGTCAACTACGAGTAAGTAGTATCCATTCTTAGGCTCTTGTGAGACATTCATTACACCACTTTCATAATGACGCTGTAGGTGAAGTTCTACCTTTTTTGTATTACTGATAAGGGTAGGATGGTAATTAGCGATTAGAACTTGATAACTTGTGCTACTTTGAGAGACAGTTTTGATTTTAACGTCAAGACATTTTTTAGCTCTTTTTTTAAAGTTCTTTGCAACTTCAGACAGAGGTTTATCAACCACAATTGTCTCAACCTCTGCCATAAAAGCATCAGGTATAGCAACTCTAAATTCTTGGGCCGTTTGAGGGTGGCTAATACATCCTGTAAATAGTAATAAGGTAAATGCTATGAGTAAAAACTGTTTCATATTCTCTCCTGAGTGTTTTGTAAGTTGAATATAATAGCACAAGATTTTTAAATGACAAACTAAGATAAAGACAGCTTTTTTATTTTCTATCTGTTACAATGCGTAAATTTAAAAATGGGTATGCCTTTGGATGAGTTAAACGAGCTAAAAGAACTTCTTGAAAATAATAATAATGTTTTTTTAACCGGTGGAGCAGGTGTAGGTAAAAGCTTTTTACTTCGCGCACTTATCGCTTCATCCGAGATAGAAGGCAAAAAGGTTGCCAAGCTTGCTTCAACAGGTATGGCAGCTTCATTAATTTCGGGACAAACCCTTCATAGCTTTTTCTCTCTTGGTATCTGTAATCACTCTTTCGATTTAGAACGCACAGGTAAGATAAATATTGATAAGAAGCTCTCTAAGCTGCTGAAGAAAATAGATCTTATTATCATTGATGAGATATCTATGGTTAGTTCTGGTGTGATGGATATGATACGTTTACGGCTCTTACAAGCGGAGTCTCCTGCACAGCTTGTTGTCTCAGGCGACTTCTTGCAACTTCCGCCTGTTATCCGTGATTCGGATAAAAACAGGTTCGCTTATGAAAACCCAGATATCCCTGTACAGCGTATTTATGGATTTGCTTTTGAGTCTGAGGCTTGGCAAAGGTTTGACTTTGTAAGCTATAACCTGTCTGAGGTTAAACGAAGTAGTGATGAAGAGTTTATTCATATCCTAGATAAGATACGTCATGGTATAAAAGATGAAGAGGTTATTAGCTATATTAATTCGCTTATGAGACCGATGCCCAACGATATGCAAAACCACACCCTTTTATTTGGAAAAAATGCTTCAGTTGATAGGCATAATATAAAAGAATTAAATGAGCTAGAAGGAGAACTTTATACTTTTGATACCAGTGTGCAGAAATTTGAAAAAAGTGTGAAAGACAATGAAGTAGAGCGGTTTATGAATGACTCTAGACTTCCGCATTCTCTTGAACTTAAAATAGGTGCTCCTGTACTGTTTATGCGAAATTCATGGAACTACTTCAATGGAGAAAAGGGTGAGATAGTTCGTATTAATGAAGAAGAAGGTTTTATTCATGTTTTAAAAGATGATGGTAAGCTTGTACGCGTTGAAAAAGAGAGATACTCTAAAAAGCAGTGGAAAGAGAAGTTAGTAGAGGGGAAAAAACAAGAGGTTGAGGTAAGTCGTTTTGACTTGTTTCAATACCCTCTATCGCTCGCTTACGCTATTACCATTCATAAGTCACAAGGCATGAGTCTTTTAGACCTGGTTATAAACCTAGATGAGATATTTGCGCCTTCGCAGTTTTATGTAGGACTCTCTCGTGCAATTTCACCACATAGACTAACCCTTCTTCCTACCCGTAGGCCTATAGAGAGTTTTATCTTTGCTTCTAGAAATGCTATAGATTTCTATTCATAAATTTTTATAAGAGAGTCCCTCTTGATCAAGGACGCAGATAGATGTCTTGTATTTATTTCAATAGGAACCTTAAAAAAGTATGATTTGATGATATTTAGAAAGAATACAACCTTATAAGCTTTGTCCTTTAATCTTAAGTGTGAACCCCTATGATATCTTTATACGTTTAATCTATTTATTGAATATTTGATTAATATCTTTTCTTGGGGCAGGTGTGAAAACTATAAAACCATTACCTATAGTAATGTTTATTATAAATAATAGCTCAAATATTATTTTTACACATAATTCACACTTATTTTAAATATAATATATATGATAGAAAAATATATATTGTCTATCATATTAAAACAAGGACTTATTAAATGAAAAAAATTACAACAGCAATTATCTTAGCTCTAGGTTTAACGCTTAGTGCAAACGCGTCATGTGTAGAAAAAGTAGAGCTTTCAGAATTTCAAAAAGAAAAGATACAACCAACATCTCAAAAAGAAGTTATAACGACTTATAAAGATGCATCAGTAGAAGAGGAATCCACTGTTATATCTCATGTTACTGTCTTTAAAGGCTCAGCCTCTAAGGTTAAGGTAAATTGTGATGAAGTAGACGCTGGTATCTTATATTAATCCTCATTTGAGTCTCTCTAGAGACTCTTGTATAATCTTAACATCTAACTTTCACATCCCCTCCACTTAAAATCATTATAATTAAAATATAAGAGCTAGCCTCTATTAAAAGATATACAAGGAGGACAAGATGAAAACATTTATCATATCAGTGTTTTTAATGCTGTCGTTAGGGACAAGTTCCTTTGCCAATAGTGTAGAAGATTTGGAAGTAACTCTTTTTTCTGGAGCTACTATAAATCCTATCTCTGTTGTTGAAAAAGAAGTGTATTATCCATCTGCATCTGAGGATGAAGACTCAGTAGTTACTATTTTTGTATCGACCTTTAAAGGATGGCCGTCGAAAGTTGTTGATGAAGAGGATGATAACGTAGGTATTTTTTATTAAAGTAGGGTAGGCTTGTACTTGATAGGCTTGTACAAGCCGGAAAATAGTGGGTGGCCTAAAAAGGAGAATGAGTTTTTTTAGACCACGCTACTTTTATCTAGAAGTTTACTGAAGCGATTAGACGAACAAAGTCAAAGGCATCATTTCCAGAACCTTGATCGTCGTACTCTCTATGCATGTAGATACCTTTTAGGTTTACATGTTTTCCAATTTTTGTACTCGCAACTAAATCGTACTCTGTTGAATCTGCAAATGGGGATTCTCCAACTACTAGGGAATCATTTTGAGTATTTTGAACAAAACCTACAAGCTTCCATGTCTCAAACTTGTAACTTGCTTGAACCTTCCATGCTTTTGTATCAGCAGCACCAATGATCCCCCCGTCCTGAACGATTGCTTGTGTATAGATCTTGGATTTACGATTTGTAGACATATTAGTAATAACAGGAGCATTCTCTTTATCATCTGTAAATGAATAAGCACCAAAGAAATTTAACTTATCCATTGTGTATCCCAACTTAAATGCTGTGATCATATTGTCACCAGTCTTTCCATATGCTGTAGTAGTGTCTTTACCAGACATACCACTGTTTTGAGCACCAATGAATACACCCGCAATCTTATAACTTGCATCTGCCCAGTAAGCATCTTTTACAGAACTAATGTTGTAGTACCATAAGTTGATATTCAGATCATCCATTGGATTGATTTCAGCACCAACTGAGTAGAGAGATTTTTTCCCATCAGTGACAACAGTATTTGTATACATTGGTCCTTTTGGATTAGGTAGACCTGTGGCAGTGTCTACAGATGAATCAATGCTACTACCAAAACCGTAGAAGTTACCATTATACATTACAGTACTTGGGATTTTGATACCATTACCAGGTACACCAGCACCATCAAGACCCGTACCATTATGACCGGTAATGTACATTGCCGTTAGTTTAACGCCTGATACATCTGTGTTTGTTACTACACCACCCTCAAAAGTATTGTACCCGGCATTCCATTTTTCGGTAAATAGAAGCGGTGTATTAAGTGTCATACGACCAGCTTGAACATCTGTGTTTCCAGTGTTATATTTTAAGTTAGCTGTTGACACCCACCATTGAGTCTTTAGAATGTCTTCGTCCCCTTCTTGATGTCCTGTCGTTGCATTTGAAAGGTTTCCAACGACATCATTCTCAAGACCAAGGCTATCTAGTATAACGACATTGGTCTCCCCTTTAAGACCTTCAAACAGATCCGCTTTGACACCTAGGTCTGCTTCCATTAAAGCAACAGCTGTTGGCTGTTCAAAAAGGTCAGCTGATCCATCTTTATTTGTAGTATTCGTCTGATACCATAGTTTAGCGCTAGCGCCAACTTCAATGTTCTCAACAGCAAAAGCTGATGTCACAAGTGTCGTTGCTAGTAAACTAGCCGTTAATGTAGAGATCTTCATGTAGAGTCCTTAATGTTTAATAAGCTTTGTTACAAGCTGATAGGAGAAGTTTAAGGTAAGGAAGCTTATGCGAGTATAAAGATAAGTAAAACGAATGATTAGGTGATACTTTTGTGATAAGAAAAACTTATATTCTATTTATATATAGTATAATATTTATTTATAATATAACTAAATATAAATACCTATTATAGGTACATTGAGTATTCAGTTTAAGGTTTATTTAAAATTATTATTTATTATTTATTGAAGTTTTTTATGAAGAAATAAAGCAAAAAATATGTAATTTTTTGCTTTAAGTTTATGGGTAAACAAATGAAGGCGTGTTTATCTGTTTAAGCGAATAAATCACCCATTACACCACGATACCACTCACGTGTTGCTTTTGCCGTTGCTTTGGATCTGAATTTACCACTTGGTGCTTTTGGAACATGTCCTTTACCTTTGATAACTTTACCATTCCAAGAGAAATCATGAGTAACCATGATGCCTTCTTCTGGTCCATCACCAACCATTGAGTAACATACGTTACCTGCTGTAATAGTTTTACCTTTAACCTCAAGTGTATAAGGCTTACCGTGAAGCTTGTGTCCAAGCTCTTTAGCACACTGTTGTCCTGCCCATACTGCTGTTTGACCTGATGGTGGAATACCATGACCAACAACGTCACCAACTGCATATACACTTGCATCGCTCTTCGTAGCAAATGAACAGCCGTTCATTACGATATTACCGAAGTTGTCTTTTGTTGTTTCAAGGTTTGCCATTTCAACAACCGGATTTGCTTTGTTGTAAGCAATAAGGTTAAGTACTTCATATTTTTCGGTCTCTTCATCGCCATCCATAGTATAAGCAACAGTCTTTTTATCTGTATCTACATCCGTGATCTTTGCACCAGCTCTATGCTCGATGTAGTCACCATGCAGTTCTTCCCATGCTTCTTTAAAGGCTGCACCTTTTGCGATCTTACCTGTTTCATTAAGAATGATGACCTTACCTTCAATCTCTTCTTTTTTCATATAAGCAGCGATCATACAAGCTCGCTCGAACGGAGCAGGAGGACATCTGAACTTACCGGCAGGAACAGTGATAATCACATTTCCATCTTCCATGTTTTCAAGTTCACGTGCAAGTACCAGGTGCTCACGTCCAGGAATAAGTGCCGGTGGGGCTACACGACGGATATGAGAGATCTTCTGTGCATCCCATGTTGGGAACTGAGCCTTATAGTTATATTCAATACCAGGAGAAAGAACTAAGTAGTCATAGCCGATAGTTCCTTTAGCTGTTGTAACGGTTTTGTGCTTGCGGTCAATACTTGTTACTTCTGATTGAAGCATTGCATATCCATTCTTTTCAATAGCTTGATCATAATCATGTACAAAGGTACCAAGGTTAACACCTTTTAGTTTCCCTAAGTTAGCATTAGAAAAAGGACAAGACATAAACGAGTCATTCTTTTCTATAATAAGGATATCAAAGTTTTTATCAATTTTCTTTAACTGTTTAGCAACGGTAAGACCACCAAACCCGCCACCGATGATAACTACTTGATGTTTACCAAGTACTTTACCCGTGTTAGCAGATGCCTGTGCACTTGTTCCTGTTAATGCTGCCGTTGCTGCTGCAACACCTGTTAATTTGAATACACTACGTCTTGAAATAGCCATGTGATAACTCCTTGAAATATTTTTTCTGATACCATGGTACATTAAAAAAAGTAATTTTACTATAGAATTTAAAATAAACTTATCTTATGTGATAAGAGTGTGATTATTCTAAACAACTATAAGTAAATAGTATATAATTTTTAAATTTGTAAGCCTATGTGATAAAAATATATAGAGCTATATGAAGTCAAGTATACCCCTATAAACAGGGGTTGTATAAAATAAATATGTGATAAAAATGTGATAATTACATTTCACAAATAATACATATAACATAAGCTTAAGTAATGTTAAAATTAACTTAAGCTGGCTACTGTTATCATCATCTCATCTTAAACTTCAAAGGTTTATTTATGGCACTATCAAGAAGAAATGCACTTAAGTTTTCCGGTGTTGCAGCAGCTGCTTTGGCAGTAGTTGGCACTACATCTGCTCAAGCCGCTTCAAAAGTAACAAGCTCAACAGTCGGTGTTGGAACAAAGGCTCCTATCGCAGATGCAAAAGGCAAACGTGTTGTTGTTGTCGGTGGTGGTTGGTCTGGACTGGCTGTTGCAAAATATACTAAGAAGTTCGCTCCAAATGCAGATGTTGTACTGATTGAACAGCGTAAAAGTTTCATTTCTGGCCCTGTAAGTAACCTTTATATTGTTGGCGCAACAGATTTAGAGTTTATCACTAATGATTATCTTAAAGCAGCACGTGAAAATAACTATACACACTTCAATGCAACCGTTGTAGGTGTTGATAAGAAAAATAAAGTAGTGAATACATCTGACGGTGACATGAAGTATGACTATCTGGTATTAGCACCAGGTATTGATTATGATTATTCTGGTTGGACCACAGATCCTACTGAAGAGTTACGTCTTAAAACTGAATATCCTGCCGGTTTTATTCCCGGTTCTGAGACAATGACACTTAAGTCTAAGTTAGAAGACTTTGAAGGTGGTACATTTATCCAAACAGTTCCTGGTGGAAACTATCGTTGTTTACCAGCACCATATGAAAGAACCTGTTTAATCGCAGATTATTTTAAGCGCGAAGGTATTGATGGAAAGGTTCTCTTACTGGATGAAAATTCAGGAATTACGATTAAGGCTGAAGGTTTTGGTTCGGCCTTTAAAGAGATGTACGGAAAGTATGTTGATTACCGTCCATCAACAAAAATTGAAAAAATTGATATGGATAAAAAAGAAGTTATTACAGAGTTTGATGAAGTCATTAAGTTTGATGATGCTTCTTTTTACCCACATGTACGTGGTGGTAAGCTTCTTGAAATCGCAGGTGTTGCCAAAGACAGCCCTTTTAATAAGATGGAAGCGAACATTGATCCATTTACCTATGAAGTTATTGGTCAAAAAGATATCTTCTGTTCAGGTGATGTTCGTCCTATGGGCTTTTCAAAGTCGGGTAATACTGCAAACTCAGAAGGTCATTATGTGGCAAAGGTAGTAGCTGGACGTATTAATGGAAAAGATGCAAAGTGGGAATCTCCATTAACGGTATGTTATTCAGCTGTGGCAGCAGATCCAATGTTGGCTATCTCAGTTAATGCAGGGTATGCATATAATGAAAAGACTAAGTCATTTGCTTTTGCTAATGCGGCAACTAATGAGATGTGGAAGGGCAAACAAGGTTCAAATAATGGTAAAGCCTTGTACGAATGGGCTAAGGGTATGTACAGAGATATGTTCGCTTAGAACATATATTTTGTGGCTTCGGCTACACAATACCTAGAGAAAAGTAATCTGTAATGATAGCTTTTCTCTAGGTATTTAAAAAATTAAAATTAAGATAGTAGGAGTTAAATATGCAAAGACGTGATTTTTTACGTGTAGTAGGGGCGGGGGCAACGGTTGTTGCAGTGGCACCTTCAATGATAGGTCAGACACTTTATGCAGACAACGGTCAGTTGTATAAGGCTTATGAAAAGGTTCAATTGGTTGATGGTGATGGAAATCCGATAAAGGCTTCTTCTTTAGAGTCTGAAAAGACTTATGTGTTTAATTATCCTCAAGTGGCTGTTCCATGTTTCTTGATTAACCTGGGTGAAAAAGCAGAGAACGAGGTGAAGTTAAAAAGTGAAGACGGCACAGAATATATCTGGTCAGGTGCGGTAGGAAAAGACAATAGTATCGTTGCTTATACAGCTATCTGCCCACATCAACTAACGCATACAAATAAGGCAGATAGTTTTATGTCTTATGTACCAAGAAAAGCAAAAACAATGGCGTATACGGAGGGTGGCGTAATCATCTGTGCTTCTCACCTTTCCGCTTTTGATCCTAAACGCGGTGCAAATCAGCTCAGTGGTCCAGCGCCTCAACCTTTAGCATCTATTGTCCTTGAACATGATAAAAATGATCATTTATGGGCCGTAGCTGTTCTTGGTCAAGATAAGTTTCATGATTACTTTAAAAGCTTTAAGTCAGAGTTTAAAGAGCAGTTTGGTGGTAAGCGCAAGGCAAAAAAACTTGTCAAGATAAGTGTGCCAACGGTTGCTATAACAGAATACACAAAAGAAGTCATTGCATACTAGAAATTAGTAAAGTAACAAAAAAAGAATACCTCAAAAAAAAGTGAGTAAACCTCACATCTTCTTGAGTAAAGTTAAATTAAAAAGGATATCAAATGAAAAAGATAATGACAATAATATTAATGACTTGTGCACTTTCAACAGGAGCATTTGCTGAAAAACAACTAGAGCGTATCTCTGATATGAAACACATGGCTGATGGTATGGGTCTGATTATGAATGGACTACTTTATAACTACCTAGATAATATTAATGCAGGTGTTAAATACATTCAAGAGGGTGTTGAGAACATTAATAAAAAAGGTGAGTTAAAGACCTATCTTCCTGCTGATACAGCTTATGCTCATAAGTTTGGTGAAAAGAGTCTTCGCCGTATTATGGAATATTCAAATGAGCTTAATGATGCAATGGCTGCAAAAGATTATGATGGTGCCTTAGAAAGTGCTTCTCTACTTATGCGTCAATGTAACTCTTGCCATGCACGCGTTCGCGGTTGGTAAACTTTCTTAGACGCTTATGCGTCTACCTTCTCTCTCTTTTTAACTTAGTGACTGTAAAATAAATTTAAACCTATACGCTTCTCCGTTTAAATCAAACTTTATATAAACCGTTCCCTCTTCAAAATCATCTGCTAAATGTGGTATCTTAAGACGCCAGATAACCCCTTTTGTCTCTTTAGGCTGTATCTCCAAGTCTTGTAAATAAAGTTCACCTCTTTTAAAAGGATACTGCAGGTGTCTTTGCCAAACCCAAGATTCAGAGGCATTAAAAGCAGAAGGTGAGACATTGTCTTTGGTGTTACTTCCTACACAACCATACGCTTGCATTTTTGGTGTTAATGTATCATACCCGTCAGGTTCTTTATAAGCAGGAGAGTTTTTATACTCTATTGGCGCGAGAAGGGTTAGGTTCCCTATCTTACTGAGTTTAAAAATAAAGTCTTTTGATGATAGATGAATGTTCTTATCTGAATTGTTCGTAAGGGCAAAGGCAAAGTCCAAAAAACCGCCATTTTCCACGGGATTAGAGAGAACGATGATGGAAGCGGGGGAAGGAAGCGTAGAAGAAAGAAACCTGTATCCATCTAGGCGAGATACCTTTTGCTTACTAGCTTCTATGGGATAGAGCAAGTGATAAGTGGGAGGTTCATTACACGCTGTGAGTAGAAAAATAAGAAAAGGAAGGAGTAAAAGTTTCAAGCATAATCCTTAATAAACATATGTAGAAACTATAGCAAAAATCTTATAAAAATAGAGAGGATATAGAAGCTTGTGCTGTTTCAATAATGACATTGGCCCCGGGTAAGAATGATACAAGTCCAGTACCGATTCCTCCCCATAAAACTGCAATAGCAACGATAGCAATGACAATTGGCGTGAAGGAAAACCTTAGATTGTAACTTTGTTTTTGCTCATAAAAGTACATCATAGCAATCACTTTAAAATAGTAATAGATAGAAACAAAGGCTGCAAGAACACCCAAAAGTGCTAACCACATAAGACCTGATTCTATGGCCGAGGTAAAGATATAAAACTTTCCAAGAAAGCCAATAGTTGAAGGAAAACCGGCAAAGGAGAGCATGAAAACAGACATCATGGCGGCTAGTATAGGGTTTTCGTGTGAAAACCCTTTAAGGTCTTCATAGGTGGTGCGTTCCGTATCCCAGTGCGAGATATACGAGAGTATTCCAAAGGCACCAATAGCTGATAAAAAGTAGGCAACAAGGTAGAAGATAATAGAAGGAGCTGCGGAGGTACTAGCTGCGGTTGTTGCACTTAAGGCGATAAGCAGGTACCCACTGTGCACGATTGATGAGGCTGCTAACATTCTTTTAATGTTTTGTTGAGCCAGAGTGAGTAAGGAGCCTCCAATGATGGTGATAACAGCTGCAATAATAAGTAGTGGTCTAAAGAAGTCAGCTAGACCCTGATAATCCACCAACAAGATACGAAGTGCCACAGAAAAGATAGCAATCTTAAAAGTTCCCGCCATAAAAGCAGTGATAGGTAAAGATGCTCCATCATATACATCCAAGGTCCACGCACCAAAAGGTACAGCTGATATCTTAAACAAGACGGTAATCATCATCAAAATACCACCAACAATAATAAGTTCATTGTCTTGATGAAGACTAAGATACTCATGAATGGCGCCTAAGTGTGTTGATCCAACTTGAGCGTATACAAAGGCTATACCTAAAAGAAAAAAGGCACCTGAAAATGAACCCAGAAGAAGGTATTTAAACAGAGCCTCAGAAGCCCGGACATTATAACGGTTGATACCTACTAGGATATATACAGCTACTGATGCAGACTCTAAAGCGATAAAGGCAGTTAAAAGCTCATTGGCCATGGATAAGAGCATCATAGAAAAGATAGCAAACAAGATAAGTGAAAAGGTCTCGGCCATAAAAAATTTGGTAGCGTGCATAAAGGCACGCGCTGTGGCGATCATTAAAAAAGCACCCACTAAAAAGATGATATTGAAAAGTGAGGCAAAACTGTCAAAACGCAACATGTGATTAAATAACTCTGCTTGAATGTCCAAAGCAAAGAGCTCACCCAAGTAACTCGTCTGAAAATAGATAGCAAAAGAGATTATTAAAAGTGTTATATATGAGAGTATAAGATTGCTCAGCTTACTAAAGGCCGCGACTAACATCATAAAGACGGCTCCAAGACCAATGATAAGAAGGGAGATGATAATGTCATTACTGACCATGGATAACCTCCTTTTGGATATATTGCTGCGCGGTTGGTTTTAACTTCTGTAAAAAGTAAGAGGGAAAAATTCCCATGGCTAAAATAAGCAGAGCCAGAGGGATAATAGATAAGAACTCGTAGAGACGAAGATCCTCAAATGAGGCTAGTCTTATTTTTCCGTATAAGACTTTTTGCATCACGTTAAAGACAAATAAAATGGCGATAAGTAAAGTAGTTGCAGAGATGAAACCAAGAATGATATTGTATTTAAAGGCACCGACGATAAGAAGCAGTTCAGAGACAAAGCCTCCTGTAAGTGGTATGCCCACAATACTAAGGGCAAAAAAAGCAAAAAAGACAGAAAAGACAGGAGCCTGATGCACAATGCCTCCAAGAGTACTGATATGAAGCGACTGAGTACGCTTATAAATCATACCCAGCATCATAAAAAGTGCGGCTGAGGAGAGTGCATGCGAGGCTATCATATAAAAAGCACCCAAGTGAGCATAATAATTAAAGGCAAAGATTCCCATGATGACTAAAGAGAGGTGTGAAGCTGAAGAATAGGCAAAGAGTTTTTTTAACTCTCTTTGCTTTATGGCTGCAATACCAAAATAGATCATACCAAACAGACCTAGAAGGACAAAAAAGTAAGAACTTTTAAAACTCAGCTCTTCAAAGAGGGTAAAGACAAAACGCCAAATTGCGTAAACTCCCAGTTTAGCCATAAGCGCTGACATAATAACAATAGCACCAGTAGGCGCTGCTCTATATGTCTGCGGAAGCCAGGTATGAAAAGGAAAAAGAGGGATCTTAATGGAAAAGGCAAAGATAAAGGCAGAAAATAGAAGTAGACTGGTCTGTGTGTCAAAGCTAAGCAGGTGAAGGTCTGTGATTGAAAAGCTCCATACACCTACTTGCAGATGATGGGCATGTCCAAGGTAAAGAATAGCAAGTAACATTAAGAGTGAACCAAAGATGGTGTATAGGGTGAACTTCATAGACATGAAGTTTTTATTTTCTCTGCCAAAAAGACCAATAAGAAAAAATATTGGAAGTAACATAGTCTCCCAAAACAGATAAAACAAGATAAGGTCTAAAGAAAGTGCTGCTCCGGTAAGCCCGCCTTGAACAATAAGAAGATTTAGCCAATATCCCTTCCTGTTTAAGTGCCAAAAGGAGAGGTATAAAAGTGGCATAATAAGGTTAGTCATCATAATAATGATAAGAGAGATACCATCAATACCTACATGATATGAGATCCCGTATTCTTTAATCCACGCATACTCCTCAATAAACTGCATATTTGCACTGACTTGAAAATTATGAAACATCCATAAACTAAGAACTGTCGTAAAAAGAGTGACGATAAAACTTGCGTAACGAATATACTTAACTTCGAGGGGAAGTAAAAAGAGCAAGATTGCAGATGAAATAGGAATGAAGATTAGAAGTGAGAGTATATTTTCCATTTATGAAACTCCCAAATAAACAAAGATACAGACGATTCCCACAGACATATACAGAGCGTAGTAGCGAACATTTCCATTTTGTACATTGTCACTATAGTAAGAGAGTCTTTGATAGCCAAAACTTATCTTATGAATAAAGGCATCAATGATCTTTTCATCTACAACCTTGACAAAAAAGACGGATAACCAGGCCAAGGGTTTAACAAAAATCATCACATAAAACTCATCTATGTAAAACTTGTTTTTAATAGGCTTGTCCAAGAAGCCTAGACTTGGATCTTTTGAGCTTTGTCTGTAGTGTGAAAAGGCAAAATAGACACCAGACAAGGCTACGGTGATATTTACAGACAGAAGGATAAACTCTGTGCTGTGTGAGAGATGAAAATGTGCATCGGGTAGGTTAAGCCACAAGGAATAGTTTTCATTCCCGCCAAAAAAGGCAGGAAGATTGATAAGGCCGGCAAAGATAGCACCTATACTTAAGATAAGAAGGGTGATATTAATCAGTTTATTTTGAGGAAGCAGATGCTGTTCTTTAGAACTTGGTGAGATAAAGACAAGCAGAAGCAGTCTAAACATATAGTAAGAAGTCAGACCCGCTGTTAAAAGGGCCATAGTAAAGATAGGATAGTTCCCAGATGCAAAGAGATGGTTTAAGATGGCATCTTTAGAAAAGAAACCGCTAAAGGGAGGTAGTCCTGAGATAGAGAGGGTGGCGATTAGCATCATGGCAAAGATAAAAGGCATCTTGTGTTTAAGTGCACCCATCTTTTTAATGTCTTGTTCATGATGCAAGACGAGAATAATCGCACCTGCGCCCATAAAGAGCAGGGCCTTGAAAAAGGCATGGGTAAAGACATGAAAAATACCATAAGAGTAAGCACCCAGACCAACAGCCATAAACATATAGCCCAGTTGAGACATAGTAGAGTAGGCCAAGATCTTTTTAATATCATCTTGCCTCATAGCAATAAGTGCTGCAAGCAAGGCAGAAAAAGCTCCAACATAGGCTATGAAAAGTCCTATCTCTTCAGTAATAGCATATAAGAAATGAAAACGCGCCACCATATAAACACCGGCAGTGACCATAGTGGCGGCATGAATAAGTGCAGAAACAGGGGTTGGTCCTGCCATAGCGTCAGGCAGCCAGATATACAGAGGAATCTGTGCGGATTTCCCCATAGCCCCTACAAAGAGTAAAAAGGCAATAAGGTTTAAGGTACTTGGCTTGATAAGATGGATATTTGCTTCTAAAGAGGCAAAGTCCAGACCAGTGTTACCCAAGTAGATAAACAGTAGGGCAAGACCTGACAAGAAGCCAAAGTCACCTATGCGGTTTAGGATAAAGGCCTTGTTTCCTGCCTCGACATTCTCTTCACTCTCAAAGTAAAAGCTGATAAGAAGATAAGAGCATAGACCAACGCCTTCCCAGCCAATAAAAAGCATAATAGGATTATCAGCTAGGATAAGTAGAAACATAGAGGCCATAAAGAGGTTAAACCAAGCGAAAAATCTTGCATAAGATGGATCATCTTTCATATAAGCGTGTGCGTAAAGGTGAATGATGAAACCTACAAAGCTCACAAAACTTAACATAGCTACACCCAGGGCATCAAGCATTAAGGCGGCATCAACCTTAAACCCCTCTATATCCAACCAACTAAAGGCCTTGAAGTAAAAAGGGTTTGCATCTTGATAAAACTCAAGCATCAACATGGCGGAAAAGAGCAGACTGATAGCTGGTCCACCCAGCCCTAAAAGCGTGTAGATGCTTTGAGGTATATCATCATTATCTTTGGCATACAGGCTTGTAAGCATGATAAAGACAGAAGAGAAAAAGACAGAACCGATAATCCAGCCTAGAAGACTTGACTCAATCATTATGCTTCTCCTGCGCTAAGAGTTCAAAAAAGTTGGCATCAAGACTATGAGCATTTTTAAAGAGCATAACAAAAAGGGCCAAAAAGATGGAGGCTTCAGCGGCGGCAATAGCTATAATCATAATAGCCATAACCTGACCGTTTAAATCCTCATAATGGTGTGATAGGGCTACCAAGATGAGGTTAACAGCGTTAAGCATTAATTCTACTGACATATACATCACAAAGATATTTCGTCTGCTAATGATACCAACAATACCGATAGAAAAAAGGAGTATCCCCAAGATGAAAAAGCTTCCTATGTCAATCATGGCCCTTCTCCTTTTTTGCAAGTATAACAACACCAATAAGCGCAATTAGTAAAAGAATAGAGATCATTTCAAAAGGAAGTACCCACTGTGTAAAAAGCTCCATACCCACGTCTTTGATTGAACCGAAATTTTCTAAATGCAGGGGCGAAAAATGCATGGAATTCACTGTTGAGATCAATATGGCTGTAAAAGGTGAGATAAGTAGGGACATGAAAAGTATCCACCTGGTCTTATAGGGTTCATGCGGAAGGTTCTCTTCTTTGATATTTAAAAACATAATGATAAACAAAATGAGAGTAACCACCGCACCGGCATAAATTATAACCTGAACTAAAAATAGAAAGCTTCCTCCAAGTAGAGCAAAAAGACCGGCTATGCTTAAAAGAGTGACAATAAAGCTTAAGGCTGAGTTCATAGGCTGTTTGAAGTAGATCATAGCCGAGGCTGAGGCTAAAGAAGTAAGGGCCAAAATAGAAAACAGTATCGTACTAAGCAAGAGAGTTTTCCTGTCCAAAGGCACCACGGTTTTTCAAAAGCTGTTCTTTGTTCACAACAAAGTCTTTTCTTTCTCTAGCAATAATGGAAAATATGCCCGTGTCCATTCGAATAGCGTCACAAGGACAGGCCTCAACGCAATAACCACAAAAGATACACTCAAGCAGGTCTATATCAAAACGGCTGGGTTGTTTTTCATCTACCCCATCATCTCTCTCTTCTGCTTCAATAAAGATACAGTCAGCAGGACAGGCCGTAGCACACATAAAACAGGCTACACAACGTACCGAATCATCATCTCGGTGGGTGAGTCGGTGCATTCCTCTGTATCTATCTGTGATATCATCAGGCTGAGTCTCTGGATACTCAGATGTAGGGACGCTAGTGGTGTCTGAAAGATTGCTGGTAAACTTTTTGAAGGTTGTTTTCATGCCAGAAAAAATAGCCCAAACATAAGTCTTATCCTTAAAAGAGCTTCCGTGCCTTTCGACGATTTTTACACCCATTTTAGAACCCTCCCACAACGACAACGATAGCCGTAATAAAGATATTTAACAAGGACAGAGGAAGTAAGATTCTCCATCCTAGATGTTGAGTCTGATCGTATCTAAAACGCGGGAAGGTCCACCTCACCCAGACAAAGACAAAGTTCATCAACATGACCTTAATCGAAAAACTTGCTATCTGCAAGATCATTGTAAATACAGAGCTTCCTTCACTGCTCATGCCTGAAGCAAAGAGGTAGAAGAAAAGACTCTCTAAAAAAATGATAAAAACCGCGATAAAGATAGTCGCAAACTTAGTCTCTTTTTGATGCTGGGGGGAAGAACTGTTGTTAAACTTCATCCATGAGATAAAACCAAGTGCCATAAGCGGGATCGCTACCATTAAGAGTAAGATAACAAGTTGCATATGCTCGTGCATAGTTTGCGTGTTCAGCCAAGGTATCTGATAGCCACCAAAAAATATAGTTACAATAAGAGCAGAGGCTGCTGACATGGCAATATACTCGCCCATAAAAAACAGAGCAAACTTCATAGCAGAGTACTCTGTATGATAGCCCGCCACAATCTCACTCTCTCCTTCAGCTGCGTCAAAAGGGGCACGGTTGGTCTCAGCAAAGGCAGTAACAATAAAAATCAAACCGGCAAGAGGTTGCATGAGTATGCCCCAAGCAGGGATAAATCCAAAGATAAGCTGGCCTTGAAATTGCACCATATCATTCAAAGAGATGGAGTTGTAGGTGATGAGCATAGAGACAATGGCCAGTCCCATAGCAATCTCATAAGAAACAACTTGGGAAGATGCCCTCAACGCACCGAGTATGGAGTACTTGTTATGACTGGCCCAACCGGCGATGATAATACCATACACACCCAAACCGGCAAATGCAAAGACCCAAAGTACACCAAGTTCTATAGGCAGGGCTTGGATATGATAAGTAAAGCCATTCAAGGTGATGTCATCGGCATAAGGTATAACCATAAAGCTCAAAAAAGAGGAGGCAAAAACAATACTTGGGGCTAAAATATAATAAAACTTATGTTTGATATGTTTAGGATAAAACTCCTCTTTAAACAGAAGTTTTAACATATCAGCTATTGGTTGAATAATACCGCCTAGACGTATGCCTTTGATATTACAACGGTTAGGCCCTAACCTGTCTTGAATAAGTGCAGCCACACGCCTTTCCATCCAAACAAGTAAGGGGATGGTAGTAAGCGTGAACATAATGGTAAGCATAATAGGAAAAATGATCATAAAATAGTGCATCATAACTGTTTTCCTTCCGGTCCGATATCTTCGTATCCAAAGCCAAAGACCTCATTCAAGTGCTTATCCCAGACTTCTTTAGGCGTTGCAGGCGTAGAAATAAGTTCATGCAGTATTTGAAGTAGACTCTTTTTTTCGTTACATAAACCCGCTTCATATCTTTGTAAAACACCATCTTCATTGATAAGGGTTCCTTCATTCTCACTATACGAAGAGATAGGGATAAGAAGTTCCTTATGCTTGCAGTTATCAAAGCTGTGCGAGGCAAAATGAATCTCTTTTTTATTCACTAAAATGGCTTGGTCTTGAAGTTTTGTATTTAAAAAAGACCTGTGATTAAAGTTGATAACTAAACCAGTACATTCAAGTGCCCTGATAAGGGCATCTTTTGAGGTCTTAATATCGAGTTTTTTAACAGAGGCAAGATTAGAAGATCTGTCTTTGGATCGTAACCAGTCATCTTCAAATGATTCGTCTTGGTATCCCTGTGCAAAGGCGTGGACTTCAAGGTTAAAGCGTTGTGAAAGAACCTGAATGACAGTGAGTTCCTCAAGAGAAAGTGAAGGTGACACAATAAGAAGAGGGTGTAAGGTAGTTAAACAGTGAAGTAAATGCGTCATCGCTCTCTCTTCAGAGATAAGCTTATTATGTTGATAAAACCCACTTAGACGTTCGTTGTTTTCGTCCTTATATGAGAGCCTTCCCTCATCACAGATAAAATGCCCATTGACACGGTTATTGATACGGGGTCTGTATCTGAAAATCGTATCTGACTTATACTTCTCTTGGTTATGGTCTATATAGATATTACATCCTTTAGCACAACCATGGCAAACCCCTTTGCTAGAGTGCATAAACCAGACCCTCTGTTTAAAACGAAAGTCCTTAGAAGTAAGTGCTCCTACGGGGCATAAGTCAATGATGTTCATGGCATAAGGTGTCTGCATCTCTTGCCCCGGTACAGTAGAGACTCTGGCATCGTTTCCTCTTCCTATGATTGCGAGTTCATTGGTATGGGTAATCTCTTGGGTAAAACGTGTACAACGTGCGCATAAGACACAGCGTTCTTGATCTAGAATAATATTCTTTCCAATATCAAGCTTTTTATTTTTAAGTTTTTTTTCCTCTTTAGGACGTCTTGCCTCATTAAGCCCAAACTCCATATAGTAATCTTGAAGCGAACACTCTCCCGCTTGATCACAGATAGGACAGTCCACAGGATGTGACAAAAGCTCCAGTTCCAAGATCTTTCTCTTGACATCATTGATACTCTCATTTTTGGTACTAACGACCATATCTTTTTTAACAAGAGTGTCACAGGCTATTTGAGGGCGTTTTTGCCCCTCTATGGCGACCATACACATTCGGCAGTTTCCATCAGGGCCCAAAGCGTCATGATAACAAAAGTGAGGAACCATAATCCCATTTTTAAGCAAGGTAGGCAGAAGTAGGGCACCTTTATCAGCTTGAATTCTATTTCCATCAACGTTAATGCTCACCATCTCAGACATCTACGGCCTCCTTAGATTTGGCTATATAGGTTTCAAACTCATTTCTAAAACGTAGGATAAAGCCATCAATTACCATAGAAACAGCAGGAGCAAAAACACATATAGTCTTTCCATTCATTGTTTTTGAGATATCACTAAGAAGGTCTATATCATCTTCTTTACCCTTGTTGTTTAAGATGTTTTCGATGATACCATCTACCCAGGCAGTTCCTTCTCTACAAGGAGTACACTGCCCGCAAGATTCATGATGATAAAAAGAGAGAAGGTTTTTAAGTGCTCCTACCATACAGGTGTCTTCATCCATAATGATCATGCCCCCTGTACCAAGAGCAGAACCTATCTCTTTCATGGACTCATAATCTAATTTGGCAAGCTTGACTTCTTCTGCGTTTAGAACAGGGGTAGAAGCTCCCCCCGGAATAACCGCCTTGAGCTTTTTACCATTTTTAATACCACCACCAATCTTATCAATAAAGTCTTGCATCGACTCACCAAAGGCCATTTCGTAAATCCCTGGATTATTGATATGCCCGCTCATGCCAAAAAGCAGAGTCCCCGGACTTTTTTCTGTTCCAAAGGCTTTGTAAGCATCTGCTCCTTCATTGATAATAAAAGGTACGCTTGCAATGGTCTCAACATTGTTGACAAGGGCAGGCTTTCCAAAATAATACTCAGGGGAAGGTTCATGTGGCTTAAGTCTAGGATGCCCACGGTTTCCTTCTAGAGACTCAACCAAGGCAGACTTTTCCCCACAGATATACGCACCTGCACCTCTGTGGACTGTAATATCCATTCGGTAACCAAAGTCTTTGACATTTTGACCTAAGATTCCATCCTCATAGGCTTCTTTGATAGCTTCATTAAGCCTATCAGCAAAAAACTTATACTCCCCACGAACATAGATGTAGGCATCATGTGAATGAATAGCATAACAGGTCAAAATAATGCCCTCAATAAGAAGATGCGGATCATACTGCATAATCTGTCTATCTTTAAAAGTCCCGGGCTCGCTCTCATCGGCATTGACAATAAGATAGGACTTCTCATTAGTAACAGAGACTAAACACCATTTTGCACCAGCACTGGCACCTCCACCACCTTTTCCTCGCAAACCACTTTTTGAGATTTCAATTTCTATATCCGTTGGCTTGAGGGTAAAGGCTCTGTCTATACTTTGATAGGCTCCATTTTTCTTGGCTACCTCTAAGGTGTGTGAATTTTCAATATTAAAGTTCTTACTAACAATTTTTTGGATCATTTACAGAACCTTTGAAGTAGTTCTTTTGTGCTTTGAGGGGTTAGGTTCTCGTGATAGTCTTCATTAAGCTGCAGCATTGGTGCACCACCACACGCACCTAAACATTCAACCTGAGACACTTTGAAAAGCTCGTTTGATTCATTTACTTTTAGGCCTACTTCTTCTTCTATAGCCTTTAAAATATCATTTTTACCACATAGTTCACAAGAGAGTGTCTTGCAGACTTGGATATGGAACTTTGGTATTTCTTCAAGGTAAAACATAGTGTAAAAGGTTGCAACCCCATATAGGTGAGCTAAAGGGACATCGAGTTTTTTGCAGATGAAGTCCATGGCCTCTGCAGAGATATAGCCTTCTTGATACTGTGCCATCCATAGACAAGGAAGCACTAGAGATTTATGGTGAGGATAACGAGGAAGTAAGGCAGTGAAAGTAGCCTCGTTTTCTTCATTAAAAACGAAACTCATCTATCCATCTCCCCTGCAATGATATTGATACTTCCCAGGTTTAAGACAGCATCAGCCAGCATAGAACCTTCAACCATGGAGGAGTAAGCAGACATAGCTGTAAAACTCGGTGCTTTTACCTTCACTTTATGGGGATACCCCGAACCGTTTGAGATGATATAAAAGCCAAGCTCACCATTAGTCGCCTCAATAGAGCTGTAATACTCCTGCGCAGGAACCTTTACCCCCTCATAAATAAGTTTAAACTGGTTCATGGTACCTTCTATACTTCTGTACACATCTTGTTTAGGAGGCAGGATAATAGCAGGGTTGTCTACACAGATCTTTCCATCAGGGACATTTCCAAGGAGCTGTTTCATAATACGAAGGCTTTGATTGATCTCTTCAAAACGCACCATAATCCTGTCATAAATATCCCCAACAGAACCAACAACTACGTCAAAGTCGAGTTCGTTATACAGATAATAAGGATTTTTATCTCTCATATCAAAGTTGACACCTGAAGCTCTTAGATTGGGACCTGAAAGACCAAAACTTATCGCGTCTTCTGCAGAAATGGGACAGACATTTTGCGTTCTGTCGTGAAAGATCCGGTTATGCTCAACCAAGGAACGTGCCGTACCAACTCCGTCTTCAATCTCTTTTATAATCTGTTGTAGATCTTCTTCATATCCTTCATATAAATCATAAGACATACCGCCAATACGCATATAAGAGTTGGTGAGTCTTGCACCTGTAAGTTTGGAAAAGAACTTATAAGAAGACTCTCTTGGGTTATAAAGGTACCAATAATTAGTAAGTGCCCCCATATCAACAAGTTGAGCCGCTAAACAGACTAAATGATTGATGATTCTAGAAAGCTCCATGACTAAGACTCTAACGGCAATAGCGCGAGGCGGAAGCTCTACATCAAGCATCTCTTCAACAGTTTTTGCAAAGGCGACATTATTGGTAGTAGCAGAGCAGTAGTCCAGCCTGTCTGTATAAGGGATGATTTGATTATAAGTGTGGTTTTCACACGACTTTTCAAAGCCTCTGTGCAAGTAGCCGATCTCAGATACATTGGCAATTACCGTTTCTCCATCCATAGCGCAGAAGTTTCGGATGGTTCCGTGTGTAGCAGGGTGAGAAGGCCCAATATTGATAAACATCAGATCTTTGGATGGTTCGGAGTACTCTCCTTTGTCATCTCTGCTCACCAAGCCCATATCAAAAAGACGTTCATTCATACGGGGCATGAGATTAAGCGAGTCTGTGCAGTACTGTCCCTTGGTAATGGGATAGTCCTTACGAAGCGGATGACCCTGGAACTGCCAATGGTTTAAAATTCTAGAAAGATTGGGGTGGTTTTCAAAGACAACACCATACTGATCATAAGCTTCTCTCTCTAGCCAATCAGCAGACTTGTAAAGATGGGAGACACTTTGACATTTGGGCTCAGACAAAAAACTTTTTAAAATAATATAGTCTTTAAAGTGCTTATGGCGAATAATATAAACAAGGGCAAAACGGGACACTTGAGGGATAATATAATCTAGATAGTCCGTAATAGTGATATCTAAGAGGAACTCACCGCCTTCATCATAGCTAAGTTGTACAGCTTCAAAGATATCTTTTTCATCCAGCGTTAGGGTGTGAGACTTTTCATCATATACTGCGTCTTTGTAGTCACTTAGGACCTTGTTAAACGTCATCAAGTCTACCTACAAAATCTTTTTTGATATCCTTAGACAAACTCTCTTTGTGAAGATCTTTTTGAATCATCATAAGTGCATCCAAAACTGACTCTGGACGCGGAGGACAACCTGCAACATAAACATCTACAGGAATGATGTCATCAATACCTTGCAAGGTAGTATAGTTATCATAAAACCCTCCAGAACACGCGCAGGCTCCCATTGAAATAACCCACTTTGGATAAGGCATCTGATCATATATCTGCTTTAAAATAGGGGCTTGTTTGTATGAGATGGTTCCTGCAACTATCAGTAGGTCTGCCTGTCTTGGAGAAAAACGCACAACCTCTGCGCCAAAACGAGAGATGTCATGTTTACTTGCAGCCGTAGACATGAACTCAATAGCGCAGCATGCTGTACCAAAAACAAAGGGCCATAAAGAAGACTCTCTCGCCCAGTTAACCGCGTCATCCAAACGTGTAGTGATGACCGCGTCACCTAAAAGTTCTACTCCCATTTAAGCGCTCCTTTTTTGTACACATACAAAAGCCCTGCCAGTAGAAGGCCCATAAAAGCAAACATCTCAAAAAGTCCAAAATAGCCAAGCTCTCTTAGATTCACAGCCCAAGGAAACATGAAAAGCGTTTCCACATCAAAAAGTATAAATAAAATGGCAACAAGGTAATACTTCACATTAAAGCGCTCAAAACTGTCTTTGACTATAAAGCGTATTCCTGATTCATAAACCTCATTTTTTGCCTTGCCTTCACTTTCTTGGCGACCAAGTTTATGGGTAAGGTGAATGATAAAGGGTATGAACAAGACTAAAAACAAGACAACACCTGAAGCGAGGGCTAACTCAGTTGACATATGACCTACTTTTTATTATTAAAAATTATATGTTTTCTATATCATAATAGGCAAAGTGTTAATTTTAGTTTAAAATGATGGATTATCTTTTTGAGTTTGGTTTTATAAAGCCCTAGGGAATGTAAATCTTGTCTTTCATCTCTTGATACTCTGACTGGGCATTACTTTCTAAGGTAATACCTCCGCCACTTTTATAAATGTATTGATTTAATGCGGCTTCGCCTGAAATATCGCTTTGCGACCGCCACGGCTTATTTTCTGAAGAAACTTCGTTTTGAATAAAACGAATCATGACGGCAGAGTCAAAAGTCTGTCCGTTAAAATATCCAAAAACACCGGTAAAATAACCTCGACTGTGTATTTCAACATCTGTTATAATCTCTGTGGTGCGTTTTTTTGGGGTGCCTGTAATACTACCTGCTGGAAGAAGTTTTTGTATTATCTCGCCTAGGTTTTCTTTCCAGTCTTCTTCAAGTCTACCCTGAATCTCAGAGCTGACTTGAAGAAGCTCTTTATCCCCGGCTTTGATCTTATCGATGTAGCGAAACTTAGAAACACGGACATCCTTACTTACCATAGAAAGGTCATTTCGTAAAAGATCAACCACCATAATATGCTCAGCCGTTTCTTTTGCATTGGCTAAGATCTTTGCCTCAGCATTATCGATGGAAGCGTCGATAGTCCCCTTCATAGGATAGGTATAGATGCTCTTGTCTTGTATTTTGATAAAACGCTCAGGAGAGAAACAGACAAACTCATCTTTAACACGAAGTTTAAAAGCTGCATTAGCGATCTTGTATATCTCTTTTAAAGTCAGCTCTGTTTTTATCGGGGTGGAGCAAGTATAGTTTAAAAGGTAGGTCTCGCCTGACTTTATCTTTTCGATAATGGTATCAAAACCTTTTTTATAGCTTTGAAAATCTAAAGGATACTGGATAAGAAAATGAGAGTGTTCCAAGTAGGGCTTTTGCTCAAAAGAAAATTCGATATCTTCACTCTCTAGCTCATCTAAGGTATATACATGCGTACTGCTTGCATCAAAATTCGTATAAAAAAGAAAGGGAGTATTGGTTGAGGCGAGTTTAGAGAGTCTTTGCATTAGCCAAGTGTCAGCTTTTTAAGAACCGCCATACGAATAAAAACTCCGTTCTCTACTTGTTGCAAGACCTTACATCGTTTGTCTGAAAGCATCTCATCATCAATGTCAATATTTCTATGGACAGGACCCGGATGAAGAATGACAATATCTCTTTCGCCTATTAATTCTGAGGTGATACAAAAGTCACTTGCGTAATCTTTTAATGAGGCATAAGTAGGGTGTTCATGTCTTTCTGTCTGTGTTCGAAGACTCATAATAGCGTCAACTTCATCTATGATCTCTTCAAGCTTATGGGTATAACGCAATGAGGTTGGTGGAAGAAAGTGAGGAGGACAGACCAAGATGACTTCCATCCCAAGACGTGTAAGCAGTTCGATATTGCTATTAGCAACACGAGAGTTTTTAATATCACCAACAATGGCAATCTTTTTACCCCTTAGATCACCAAAATGTTCTTGAAGGGTAAAAAAGTCTAAAAGGGCTTGAGTTGGGTGGGCATGCGCACCATCTCCGGCATTGATAATAGCAGCTTTAGTATGTTCAGAGATTATCTGGGGAACACCAGAATTAGCATGCCTAACGATAATCGCATTAGGTCCCATAGCATCTAGATTTGCAGCTGTATCGGTGAGGGTTTCGCCTTTTTTTGTGGAGCTTTTGGCAACATCAAGGTGTACCATCTGTGCACCCAAACGTTTAGCGGCCACTTCAAAAGAAGAACGTGTACGTGTAGAGTTCTCAAAAAACAGGGTGATAATAATCTTATCTTGAAGAAGAGGAACAATATGCCCGGCCTTAAATCTAGCCGCATCATTATAAAGTTCTTGAATCTCTTCAAGACTAAAGTCACTGGTTTTAATTAGATGGCGCATATTTCCCTCTTGCGTGTAGTTTTGTAATTATAGCTTATTTGTTATTTCTTTGATATTCTCTTGTAAGCTAAGGTAGTCGTTTTTGTAAAAAGGCGCAGTGACTTGATGAAAAGTATCGGCATCTTCATATAGATTGATAGCCCAGGTATACTCAATGTTTTTGCTATCAAGAAGGTGTCTGCTTAAAAGCGTGTCATTTATAGAACCCAGTCTGCTTGGTACAACCAGAAGGACGGATGTTTTAAAATAAGAGATAAAGTCTACCATAAACAGACCTTCTTCTACAGGAACCATAAGCCCTCCAGCACCTTCAATTAAGACCACATCACAAAGCTTTTCAATCTGCTCTAATTTTGCACTTAGGTAGGTTAGATCGATTTTTGTATCTTCTTTAGCCACTATAGGCGCGGCAGGAAGTTTAAATTGATAAGGAACGATGTCTTTTAAGCTTAATGAGTTTAAGCTTGGGTTGAGCTCCAAGGCCAGATCAAAAAGTTTTTTTCCATCAAGGGGTTCTGTCTCAACACCCGTTTCTATAGGTTTAAACACACCTACTTTTAAACCAGAAGAAGCTAGTTCTTTTAAGAGTAAAGAAGTCGCGTAGGTCTTTCCTATGTCAGTGTTGGTTGCGGTAATAAATATTCGTTTCGTCATAATAAGCTCTTTAAGATATAATTTCAACATTATATCCTTATAGGAAAAGAATTTTATGGAAAATTTTGAAGAATATTCAACTTACTTTGTTCAAGAGATAGGCTCAAAAGAGGGACCGGTCTCACCTGTTATTGCTCAGTCTGCTTCATTTGGTTATGGAGACTCGCAAACAGGGGAAGGTATCTTTAACGGGTCGGTTAAAAAACCTCTTTATTCTCGTGTTGGAAACCCAACAGGTTCAAAATTAGAATCTGTCTTAGCGAAGATGGATGATGGTGTCGGGGCTATTTGTACAAGTTCAGGAATGGCAGCTACTACCTTAGCTGTAATGTCTATAGTCTCTGCTGGGGATGAGATTATCAGTATAGGAGGTCTTTTTGGCGGTACCTATGCTCTGTTTACAGAGACATTGTCGCGTTTTGGTGTAAGCACTACTTTTTTTGATGTTGATGAGCTGAAGGCTATTGAAGCAGCTATTACAGACAAGACAAAGATTATTTACTTAGAATCTGTAGGTAACCCAAATATGCGTCTTCCTGACATCAAGGCCATTTCAGAGATTGCAACAAAACATGGGGTTGTTTTGATGGTAGATAATACGATCACACCTATGAGTGTGAAACCTCTTTTACTTGGAGCAGATATCGCTGTGTATTCAACTACAAAGATCATTTCAGGAAATGCTTCAGTTCTCGGCGGTGCAGCAGTTTTTCGTGCTATTAATGTAGATGGAGATGATAAGTTTAAGACGGAACGTTATAAAGATATTCATAAGTTTATTAATAAGATGGGTGCAATGGCGCTTATTCCTAATGCAAAAAAGCGTGCTATGCGTGACTTTGGTATGAGTGCTTCAGCCTTCTCATCGTATCTCACTATGCTAGGAATGGAAACCCTTCCCCTTCGTATGGACAGAATAGTAAACTCTGTTGAAAAAGTTGCCAAGGCTCTGAACAAAGAAGGTTTTAATATAAATCACCCTTGTCTTGCTGCCCATCCTCATCATGAACGTTATTTAAAAGATTTTTCTACGGGATGTGGGACCTTACTAACCATAGATATGGGTTCCAAAGAGGCTGCCTTTGCCTTCTTAGATAAGACAAAACTACCTATCATCACAGCGAACATTGGAGATAGCAGAACATTGGCTTTACATATGGCCTCAACGATTTATAGTGACTTCTCTGATGAAGAAAAAGAGTTTTTAGGGATCACGGATGGCCTTATTCGTGTTTCTATAGGTTTAGAAAACCCTCAAGATATAATTAACGACTTCATTCAAGCACGATAGTCTGAGGTGCATTTGCGCCTTATGAATTAATCCCTTCATTTAAGCAAATACACACGATATACTTGATAAATTACACTAGACTAAAAAAGGAAAGTACCCTTGGCAACTAAAAAATCATTAGAATTTGATGATGAACTGGCTACAAAAGAGCCTGAGAAATATAAAGTCTTACTATTAAATGATGATTATTCCTCTATGGAGTTTGTAATAGACATTTTGATGACGGTCTTTCACAAGTCATATGAGGAATCAGAAAAGATAATGTTAGATGTACATAAAAACAACAGAGGTTTATGTGGGGTTTATACCTATGAGATCGCTGAAACAAAGGTCGCACAAGTGACCAAAATTGCAAGAGAGCAGGGTTTCCCGCTTAAGGCAATTATCGAAGAAGACTAAGGATATAAATATGATAAGTTCAGAATTAAATGCAGTGTTTCAAAAAGCCTTAACCTATGCAAAAGATCAGCATCATGAGTACTTGACAATAGAACACGTTTTCTTTGCGCTACTCAGCTCAGATGAGGGTGTTCGTATTTTAAAAGAGTGCGGGGGCGATGTACATGCTATGCGTGAAGCCGTTGCTGCTTTTTTAATGCAGAACATGGAGCCTCTTCCTGATGAGCTTGAACAAGATCCATTTGAGACAGTAGCCCTTTCGCGTATGATCGATCAAATGATTCGCCATATTCAGTCTGTGCAAAAAGATCATGCAAGCATTGGTGACCTTTTAGCAGCACTTTTTGAAGAAGAGCACTCTTATGCTTATTCTATTTTAGAACAGCAAGAGATAAAACGTGTGGATATTTTAGAAGTAATCTCGCATGAAGATATGGATGCAGAAGCAGATGGAAAGGGTGACGAAAGTTTCTTAGGAAAATACACGGTTGACCTTTTAGCCCAAGCGAGGGAAGGGAAGATCGATCCTGTTATCGGCAGGGCTTCGGAAATTGAACGTGTGGTTCAGACCCTGTGTAGACGAAAGAAAAACAATCCTCTTTTTGTAGGTGAACCAGGTGTCGGTAAGACAGCGATTGCTGAAGGGCTTGCACTTAGAATCGTTGATCAGGATGTACCTGATATTATTAAAGATTCGTCTTTGTTTGCTCTGGACTTGGGCGCGATGCTTGCTGGAACCAAATATAGAGGTGATTTTGAAAAACGTCTTAAGGGTGTTATGGATGAGGTGAAGCTTAAGAACAACGCTATTTTATTTATAGATGAGATTCATACACTTATTGGTGCGGGAGCAGTAAATGGGGGAAGCATGGACGCGTCTAATCAGCTTAAGCCCGCACTTGCTTCAGGTGCTATGAAATGTATGGGTGCTACGACCTATTCAGAATATAGAAATGTGTTTGAAAAAGACAGAGCTCTTTCACGTCGTTTTGCCAAGATTGATATTGAAGAACCTTCTTTTAGTGACTCGTTTTTGATTCTAAAAGGTATTCGCTCAAAATACGAAGAACACCATAAGGTAAAATATACAGATAAGTCTCTTCACTCTGCTATAGAGTTGTCTAAAAAATATATCACGGACAGGTTCTTACCGGATGTGGCAATTGACCTTATTGATGAAGCGGGTGCTTCTTTTCACCTTCAAAAGAAAAAACGCTCTACGGTTACACCTCATGATGTAGAAAAGATCATCTCTAAGATGACAGGTGTGCCAACATCTAGAATAAGTGAAAATGATACGAGTAAGCTTAAGACCTTAGAAGAAGATATCAAAGCAATGGTTATTGGTCAAGACGAAGCAGTTGAACTGGTGTCACAAGCGGTCAAACGTTCACGTGCCGGACTGAATCCGCCTGATCGCCCTATCGCATCATTTCTTTTTTCAGGACCAACCGGTGTTGGTAAAACAGAATTGGCAAAATCTTTAGCTGAGACACTGGGTGTTCATTTTGAACGTTTTGATATGAGTGAGTATATGGAGAAACATGCACTTTCACGTTTAGTCGGTGCACCTCCGGGATATGTAGGATATGAGCAAGGTGGACTTCTTACTGAAGCTGCTAGAAAACACCCTTATATGGTACTTCTTTTAGATGAGATTGAAAAAGCGCATCCTGATTTGATCAACATCTTACTTCAGGTCATGGATCATGCAAGCCTTACAGACAATAACGGGTATAAGGCAGGTTTTAAAAACGTAGTTGTTATCATGACTTCAAACGTAGGTGCAACTGAGCGTTCAGTAATGGGCTTTAACTCTGACTCTGGACTTTCTAGAAATGAGGCCTTAAAAGACTTCTTTACTCCTGAGTTTAGAAACCGTTTAGATGCGGTGGTTGAATTTAGTCCATTAAGTGAAAAAGTAGTAGAAGGTATTGTTGACAAGTTTATAGCAGAACTTAACCTTCAATTAAAAGCCAAAAAAATCTCTGTTGTATTGACCCCTAAGGCTAAAAAATATTTTGCCCAAAAAGGGTATGATAAAGAGATGGGAGCGAGACCGCTTAACCGTCTTATCCAAGATGAATTGAAAAATCCACTTACAGACAAACTTCTTTTTGATGAGGTTCACGGTGAGATAGAAGTAGATATAGAAAAAGGTGAAATTGTTTTAAAAGAGGCTGTTAGCTAGTTAATGCGGGTGCACTTGTGATACAAATACCTTATATACGGCATGAACTCTCTTTTCCCCCTGTTGAGTCTGCGACTGAGGAGGGCCTTCTTGCTTATGGTGGGGACCTTAGCCCCAACCGACTTCTTTTAGCTTATCGTTGCGGTATCTTTCCTTGGTATAACATTAATGACCCGATCTTATGGTGGGCTCCTAATCCGAGACTGGTTCTGTTTATAGATGAGTTTATACTTAGAAAATCCCTTAAAAAACGTATGAAGCATTTCGAGATAAGATATGATACGGTCTTTACACAGGTGATTCAAGCGTGTGGAAAAATACCTAGAGAAGGGCAGGACGGTTCTTGGATTATTCCTGCAGTTATTGAAGCCTACGGGGTCTTAAATGACATGGGATACGCACACAGTATAGAAGCCTGGCAAGACGAAGAACTTGTGGGTGGCTTATATGGTGTGGTTATTGGAAAGATGTTCTTTGGTGAGTCTATGTTTGCTAAGGTCAGTGACGCCTCGAAGGTTGCCTTCGCAGCACTGATACAAAGGCTAAAAGATGATGGCTTTAATATCATAGATTGTCAAATTCCTTCACCTCATTTAAAGTCTTTAGGTGCAAGAGAAATAAGTAGAGAAGAGTTTATGAATATTTTAAATAAAGAGATTTGTAAAGAGGATGAGCCTGGACAGTGGACTGAATTGTCATCTAAGTGTGTTGAGAATGTGTAAGCTTACTTTTTTTTGTTGAAAATGATGTGAAATTAGCTAACTTTAAGTTTAATCATTTTAAACTGACTTTATCTTAATTACACGGAGAAATGAATGAAAAAGTTAATTGTTAGTATCGCAGCTGTAGCTGCATTAAGTTCAGCTGCATTTGCTGGTGTTAATTCTCAAACAGGTTGTGGTCTTGGTTCAATGATTATTAAAGATGACAGCTCAGCTGTTCTTCTTGCTCTTCAGGCAACGACAAACGGTACTTTAGGTAATCAGACTTTTGGTATTACTTCAGGAACTTCTGGATGTAAAAAAACTAAGTTTGTAATGAATGAAAGAGCTGAAGAATTCGTTGCATCTAACATGGATCAACTTGCAAAAGAGATTGCTGTAGGTCATGGTGAGTCTGTAGATACACTGGCAGAACTACTTATTGTTGAAGATAAAGAAGCTTTCGCGTCTGCTCTTCAATCAAACTACAACAGCATTTATACATCTCAAAATGTTGAGATGGCAGATGTATTAGATAATATCTCTGCAATCTAGTTTTATAAACTAAACGGGATCCCCGTTTAGTCCTTCTTTTTACTTTATCTAGACAAGGTCTTCCTATTTTACGTATTCTTTTTTTAATTACTTTGATGTCTATTCTTGTGTCTGCTAATGTAGATGATTATTTAAACTTGGCCAAAGAGAAAAACCTTTCGGACTCACGGTATTGGCATATCTTACTGCATATGCCCTCAGATGAGAGTGAGATAGATGATAAAGCTTTTTTTCTTTCGCCTGATGGAAATATAGACGCACAAGCTGAACTGGATGCAACGATTGAAGCATTAGTTAACGACAGAGTGCTTGATGATAATGCAACAGCATGTAAGTTTCCTGCCAGAAAATGGTGGTTAGTGAAAGAACTTGGGATGAAAAACCTACCCGAAGTAAAGTGTAAAGCCTTTGACACATTAATGAAAAAGGTGGATCCTAAAGCAGCCAGCCTTGTCTTTCCATCGGCTTATATTAACTCTCCTGCATCGATGTTTGGACATACGTTCATACGAATTGACTCGTCATACAAGTCTAAAATGCTCTCTTACGCAATCAACTATGCGGCTAATGCGGATTCTTCGACAGAAAATGGGATGGTCTTTGCTATCAAGGGTCTGGTCGGCGGATATTACGGTAACTATTCTTTACTTCCTTATTATGAAAAGATAAAAGAGTATAGGGATAGCGAAGAGAGAGACATATGGGAATATGATCTTGATCTTAACGAAGAGCAGATGCAGCAGATGCTGCGTCATATTTGGGAAATTCATGATACCTACTCTTGGTACTATTTTTTTACAGAAAACTGCTCTTATAATATGTTGTGGCTTATTGAAGCAGCAAAACCGACTGTGCATCTTCGTGAATATTTTAATTATCAGGTGATTCCGCCTGAGACCATACATGCTGCGATAAGTGAAGGTGCAATAATACAACGTCATTATAGGCCTGCTCGTCGATCTAAACTTCTTGCTTATGAAGATCATCTAAACGATAATGAAATAAAGAAGGTATTTGCTCTAGCCAAAGAGGAAGAAGATATACAGACCTTTTTAGAGGATAAAGAAAAAGATACACAAAGTAAACGTTATATTCTTGAAGCTTCATCAGAGTTTATTGAGTATGATTTTTTAGCGGGAGATATTAGTGCGGATGTGTACCGAAAACGCCTACATGATATCTTAGGTGCACGTTCAAGTCTTGGAAAGGGTGAAAAAATCGATATTCCTATACCCAAAGATCCGATGAATGGACACAGGGCCTTGCGTTTAAGAACAGAAGCGGGAGTAAGAGATGATGAAGCTATAGGCTTCTTAGGGGTACGGCCCGCAAATCACGATATAACAGACAGTGATGTTGGTTTTTTAAGAGGTACGCAGATAGAGTTTTTTAACTTTCTCTTCTCCTATGGAGAAAATGATTTTAATGTTGAGGAGGCTAGCGTAATTAATATTGTTTCTTTAGCTCCCCGAACAAAATTTTTCAAGCCAATATCTTGGAGACTCAATACAGGCTGGGACAGAAATTATCTAAGTGAAAGTACAAAATTTACGTCAAATGCTTCGGTTGGACTGACCTGGGAAAATGATATCGGATATATGTATCTTCTTGCAGACGCGCTTTTTTATACAGACAGAGACCTGACAGCCGGAATAGGTGGTATTGCAGGTCTTGTAGGATATCAGGGAAGAGATTTTAAAACAAACCTTGAAGTAACACAGCGTATTTTTGATACGGGTTATGATCAGCTTCTTTTTTCTGCATCACAGCATTATCGACATGCCCAAAATATCTCTTTTTCACTTTCTTATGATTATGTACAGAAGTTTGATGAAGATTGGGATACGGTGAAATTTACATTTGATTACTTCTTTTGAGATAGAATATAAAGATTTTGAGTTATAATAAAACCAATTAATAATTTTTAAGGCAATACATGTACATTGAAGAAATAAATTTTTCACTTTGGGCGGACTTTATTGAACGAGATTATCTTGATGGTGAGTTCAAAGAACTTATTTCTAGAAAAATCATCAACGGAGCAACCTCAAATCCGGCTATTTTTAAAAATGCCATCTTGACTTCACCTGCATATAAAGAGCAACTTTCCACACTCAGTGGCTCAGCAAAAGATAAGTATGAAGCCTTGGCAATCACAGACATACAAAAAGCAGCAGATATATTAAAACCTCTTTATGATGCAGGCGATGATGGTTTTGTAAGTATAGAGGTTGACCCAAACCTTTGTGATGATACAGAGGGGACTATTGCTGAGGGTGAGCGTCTATACGCTATGATTGACAGAGAAAACGTGATGATTAAGGTGCCTGCAACTCAGGCCGGATTTAAGGCGATGGAAGCCTTGAGTGCTCAAGGTATACATGTAAATGCCACCTTGATTTTTTCATTAGCTGACGCAATTTCATGTGCAAGAGCTTTTGCAAAAGGAGCCAATCGTTCACCTAAGCCAGCGCATACAGTACTCTCTGTATTTGTCTCACGCGTAGACAGACTGCTTGATGATAAGATGAAAAAAGCAGGTCTGGCTCCTGGAAAGCTTGGGATTTATAATGCTGCTAGGATTTATAATATTATCTCTACTATGAGTGTGCCTCGATGTAGGGTCTTGTTCGCCAGTACAGGTGTTAAGGGAGATTCGTATATTCCTTCATATTATGTGGATGAACTTATTGGAGCTTCATGTGTGAACACGGCGCCAATTGAGACGATCTCAGCCTTTGTTACACATGGAGACAGAAGTGAGAAACTACCTCTTAATGAGGAAGAAATAGAAACACATTTATCAAGTTTGGAGCAGGCAGATATAGATTTCGATGCTGTACTTGATGAGCTTAAAGCAGATGGCTTAGAGCAGTTTAAAGATGCATTTTCACAAATTTTAAAAGAATTGGAGTAGTTATGGCCGAACCAGTAGTTGAAAGAAGATCTCCCGCCTCAAATCCAAATGTCCAACAGTTGTCATTTGAAACCTTAAAGAAGATTCGTGCCTACCTACAAAGAATGATTGACGCAGGTGGATCGGATTTACATATTAAATCTAACGCCGTTGTAAGAGCGCGTATCAATGGAGATATCATTCCTTTATCGGGTGAGATCCTTTCAAAAGAGGATGCGCTGACCTTTGCTAAAGAGCTTTTGCGTGGACGCTTTAATGAGTTTGTTAAAAATAAAGAGCTGGATCTTGTTTATCCTTATGATGAAAAGACGCGTTTTCGTGTAAATATCTTTTTTCAAATGGATGGAGTGTCAGCGGTTTTCAGGGTTATTCCTGTAAAGATTCTTTCTATTGATGACCTTCAACTACCTCATGTTGTGAGAAAGTTTACAGAGGTTGACCGTGGGCTTGTACTTGTAACAGGTGTTACGGGTTCGGGTAAGTCAACAACACTGGCAGCTATTATTAATGAGATAAATTGGAAAAAACGTAAGCATATTATTACGATTGAAGATCCTATTGAGTTCGTACACAAGGATAGAAAGTGTATTGTAAATCAGCGTAGTATCGGTCAAGATACACACAACTTTTCTTCTGCGCTACGTGCTGCGCTTCGTCAAGATCCAGATATCATTCTGGTTGGGGAAATGCGTGACCTTGAAACTATTGAAATCGCTCTGCACGCAGCAGATACGGGTCACCTGGTTTTTTCAACCCTACACACACTTGATGCAAAAGAGACGATTAACCGTATTATCTCGATGTTTCCAGGTGAAGAGCAAAACCGTGTACGTTTAACTATGTCTTCTGTGCTTCAGGGTATTGTCTCTCAGCGTCTTATTCCTACGTTAGATGGGAAACGTACGGCTGCGGTTGAAGTGCTTGTGAGATCACCTCGTATTGAACAGCTTATCATGGAAGGCCGCGATGTTGAGATCAAAGACGCTATTGAAGAGGGTAAAGATATTTACGGTTCTCAAAGTTTTGATCAGGGTATTCTTGACTTATATTTGGAGAAAAAGATATCTAAAGAAGAAGCCTTTGTATATGCAACCTCTGCTTCAGACCTTAAACTTAAAATGGAAGGCCTTGCATCTACCATGACCAAAGAGGTCGTTCAAGAGGGTGAAGAACCTGATGAGAAAGAAGAGAGAGTCTTTGAAGAAGATGAAATCTTCTCCATTAAAGAGTAGCTTAGGCCTAGCCTAAAGCGCTATTTTTTATCTCTTTCATTTATCTAATCTTATTTTAAAGACACTTACACTATAATTCGCCACATTTTTTTAAAGGATTCAATATGCTAGAAGGCATTATTAGAGAGAGTATTGGTAAGAAGGACGCTAAAGCACTTCGCCGAGATGGTTATCTTGTTGCTAACATCTATGGAAAGGGATTAGAGAATATTTGCGCTGCATTTAAATCGAATGAATACATTCGTACAGTAAAAAAGAAAGACTCTATCGCTTTTGATGTTAACCTAGGTGGTAAAGAACTTAAAGTTGTAGTTCAAGAGTATCAAGTACACCCATTAACAGGTGACCTTGTACACGTAGACCTTATGGTTGCACAACCAGGTGTTGTTACTAAGTATATGATCCCAGTTGAGACTACAGGTGAGGCTCTTGGTCTTAAGAACAAAGGTCTTTTATATGTTGCTAAGACTCGTCTTGCGGTTAAAGCCAAGGTTGAAGACCTTCCAGCTAACATTACTGTTGATGTAACAGCGCTTGATCTTGGTGATTCAGTACTTATTCGTGATATTGAAGCACCTGCTAACACTACGTTCATGGATTCTGAACGTGTTGGTGTTCTAAGTATCATTAAAGCTAAATAATTATAAAAGCTTTACCTTCTAAGGGTGCACTCCGCACCCTTTTTCCCTTCTTATATTCTAAGGAAAACTCAAAGATGAAACTTATTGTTGGTCTAGGTAATCCTGGTAGCGAATATGAAAACACCCGTCACAATATCGGTTTTATGGTTATAGATGAACTTATAAGACGTGTTACTGTCCAAGAGGTGAGAAAAAGCTCTTTTAAGGGTGATACATACAAATCAAAAGCTGCAATTTTTTTAAAACCACTGACTTATATGAACTTATCTGGTAAAAGTATTTCTAAGGTGAAAAATTTTTACAAGACAAGTCAAACTATTGTTATTCATGATGACCTTGACCTTCCTTTTGGAACCCTGCGTTTTAAGCTGGGTGGTGGCCATGGTGGCCATAATGGGCTAAAATCAACAGATGGCGCTATTACTAAAAACTACATTCGTGTGCGAATGGGTATCGGTAGACCTGAAAATAAGGGTGAAGTCTCCTCTTTTGTGTTATCATCATTTTCAAAAGATGAACAAGGGTGTTTAGAAGAGTGGATATCTGCTGCTGCAGATGCTATTGAAGAGATGTTAAAAGGTGACTGGGAGAAGGTTGCTTCCTTACATTCAATTAAAAAGTCTAAGTGCCTTAAATAAATTATATATTGGTGATATGTGCTAGCATTTAAAAATATTTCTTTGTTATATTTAAAATATGTTGGAATTATTGTGATTGCCTTAGTGCTGTTTTTTGTTGGTTTTGATGTGATGGATAACCTAAGTGGTCTTCCTGATTCTGCCAACTTAAAACTTTTATATGCGCTGTTTCGTTCATATTATGCTCTGGATATTCTCTTTCCAATTTCCCTTATCTTTGCCATGATCGCAACAAAGATCGCCCTTATTCGCTCTAACTCCTTGGTGGCATATTACTCACTAGGTTACTCTAAGGCTGATATTTTACGTCCCTTTACGCTTATCTCCAGTTTACTTATTATCATGTTTGTCTTAATGCATTTATATGCTCCTTTTGCTAAGGGAAAAGAGTACTCTGATAATATTTATGCCAATAAAATTAATGAAGCACCGACACAAAATCTTTTTTTTACTTATGAAGATTATTATGTCTATTTTAAAGAGCTTCGTCCTTTAGAGCAAAGTGCTAGAGAGATTCGTGTTTTTGATATTCAAAATAATGATTTACATGAAGTTATTGTGGCTAAAGAGGCGATATACATAGATGGATATTGGACTGTACAAGATGCGAAAAAGCTAAGTAAACCCCATGATGTAGGTCTTAAAAGCGAGGGAATTGTTATCTCTGATGAAGAAGAACTAAAGCTTTTAAAGGGTTTTAGACCTGATATCTTAGATCAGGTTTATGAGGGTTCATCTTCGTATACAATCTTAGATGCCTTTGATGCAATGAAACTGTTAGATGAGCAAAATGTTAATACAGATAAGGTGAGAAGTGTCTTGTATAAGACTATTGTGTACCCGTTTTTTGTACCTTTTGTGGTCATTATTATCTTCTTTTTTGTCCCTATTAGTCCAAGATTTTTAAATGTAACACTCTTCTCATTCGGAGCACTTTTGGCCACACTTTTAATTTGGGGAATATTTTATACTCTTATTCAACTTTCCAATTCTCAAAGTGTTTCAGGTGAGATAGGAATTGTCTTTCCTGTGGTTCTTTTAGGCTTTATCAGTCTTATCGTCTGGTATAAAAAAGGTACTTCCTAAACTCTCACAAAGCTCTTTTTCGATAAAATCGCGATAATTACTAGTAGTAATGATGTACTACGATGACTAAGGGCTAGAAATGATCAACTTTTCACAACTTGCTGAAAAATACCAGACACCACTTTATGTTTATGATTTTGATAAGATTACGACACAATATGAGGCTTTAAAAATTGCTTTTAAAGCACGTAAGGCAATCTTGGCTTATGCCGTTAAATCAAATTCAAACCTTTCTGTGGTTAAACATCTTGCCTCTTTGGGTGCGGGAGCGGATTGTGTTTCTATTGGTGAAGTACGTCGTGCACTACTTGCAGGTATTCCATCTTATAAAATCATATTTTCAGGTGTTGGGAAACAAGACAGTGAAATAAGAGAAGCATTAGAGTCTGACATCTTATTTATCAATCTTGAGAGTGAAGCAGAACTAGGCCGTGTAGAACTTATTGCTAAAGAGTTGGATATCAAGGCCCGTATCTCTGTTCGTGTTAATCCAAACATTGATCCAAAGACACATCCGTATATCTCTACTGGTCTGCACGGAAATAAGTTTGGTGTTGATCTTAACATGGCTAAAAGAATGTATCTAAAGGCAAAGAATTCACCTAATCTAGACCCTGTTGGAATTCATTTTCATATAGGTTCTCAACTGACAGAACTTGAGCCTATAAGAGAAGCTGCTGTTATTGTAGCTGATCTTGTACGTACTCTTCAAGCCGTAGATATTGAATTGAAGTTTTTTGATGTGGGTGGTGGACTTGGTGTTACTTATGATGATGAAGTGACTATTGATCCACATGAGTATGCTCAGGCTATCTTAGGAACTTTAACTGGTCTGGACATGACGGTTATGTGTGAGCCTGGTCGTTTTATTACCGCCAATGCAGGACACTTCTTAACCCGTGTAATGTATGAGAAACAAAATGATGAAAAACGTTTTGTGATTGTTGATGGGGCTATGAATGATCTTTTACGTCCGGCCTTGTATTCTGCTTATCACAGAATAGAAGCGGTTGATAACGACGGTGAAACTACTCCTGCTGACATTGTTGGTCCTGTTTGTGAAAGTGGTGACTTCTTTGCTAAAGATACAGAGCTTCCTAGCTTTGAGCATAATGACCTTATTGTTGTTCATAGTGCAGGAGCTTATGGCTTTGGTATGGGTTCAAACTATAATACGCGTGGTCGTTCTGCTGAAGTGGCTATTGAAGCAGGAGAAGATAGACTTATTCGCCGTAGAGAAACATTTGAAGATTTAATTGCATTAGAAGAAGAGTTTATTAAGTAGTTAAAAGTAATTTTTTAAGGAAGAACATGAAGACTTTAGCCGATTGTAGAGTAGCCATTGACCAGATTGACGATGAACTATTAGAACTTATTAATCGCCGTATGAAAGTAGTTGAGCGTGTTGGTGAGATCAAACAAAGCAGCGGTGGGGCTATCTACCGACCTGAACGTGAACAAGAGATTATTGAACGTTTAGCTCTAAAGAGTAAAAATGAAGATGGTATTTTAAATAAAGAAGCTATTGAAGCGCTATTTTTAGAAATCTTTGCCATCTCACGTAATCTTGAACTTCCTGAAAAGATTGCTTATCTTGGGCCGGAGGGGAGTTTTACTCACCAAGCAGCTGAGAGCCGTTTTGGTGCAATGAGTGACTACTTAGCCTTGAACTCTATTCATGCTGTCTTTAACGCACTTGAGAGTAAGCGCGCCAAGTTTGGTGTTGTTCCTATTGAAAACTCAAGAGATGGGGCAGTGGGTGAGACCTTAGACCTTCTTGCTAAAAGCTCTTATAAGATCGTTGCTGAACTCTACATGCCTATTCACCTCTCTTTTGCAACATCTGCTCGTCAGCTTCATGATGTAAAACGTATCTATTCAAAAGACAAGGGCTTTGGCCAATGTAGAGACTTTTTACTTGAACATGAACTTCAAGATGTGGAACAGATCCCTGTAGAGTCAACAGCAAAAGCGGCTAAGTTGGCTGCAGCAGACCCCGAAGCAGCTGCTATCTGTTCTCATATCGCGGCAAAGCTTTATAATGTACCAAATATGTTTGAAAACATTGAAGATGTAGACTCCAACACAACGCGTTTTGTGATACTGTCTAACTTTGAAAATGCTCCGCATGAATCTTCAAAAACATCTATCTTAGTTCGTCTAAAAGATGGAAAAGAACCGGGGGCATTAGCACACTTTTTAGATGAATTTGATAAGGCTGAGATTAACCTTTCAAAGATTGAATCGCGTCCTTCTAAGAGTACTGATGGATTTGGGTATTGGTTTTTCATTGATTTTTATGGGCATATAAAAGATGCAAGATTAAAAACTATATTAGAGAAAAGAGCCGAAGAGATAACATGGCTTGGCTCATATGTTAAAGGTGATAAATGAACTTCAATGACACATTAGATGGAATAAAGACCTATGAAGCGGGCAAGCCGATAGAGCTTGTTGTACGTGAGTATGGAGTAGATGCTAAAGATATTGTCAAGCTCGCAAGTAATGAAAACCCTTATGGAACATCACCTAAGGTCAGTCAAGCTGTTAAAGATATTGCAGATAAGATGTTTTTATATCCTGATGACTCTATGTATGTTCTTAAAGAAGGACTTGCTAAAAAGTTTAATGTTAATGAAGATGAAGTCATCATTGGTGCAGGGTCTGATCAAGTCATCGAGTTTGCCGTTCATGCTAAGCTAAACTCTCAAGCAAAGGTCTTGATGAACTCTATTACCTTTGCTATGTATGAGATCTATGCCCGCCATGTGGGTGCTAAAATCATTCGTACTAAAAGCAGAGAACATGACCTTGAAGAGTTTTATGATCTTTATCTGGAACACAAACCAGAGATGATCTTTATCTGTACACCAAACAATCCAACAGGTGACGCCATAGATGCAGATAAACTAAAAGACTTTCTAAAAAAGATTGATAAAGAGACTCTTGTTGTAGTTGATGGTGCTTATATGGAATATGCGGCCTTCAAGGATGCAAGCAAGTCTGTTTCAGCCCAAGAGCTTATTAGAGAGTTTTCTAATGTCCTTTATTTGGGCACATTTTCTAAGGCTTATGGTCTGGGTGGTATGCGTACGGGTTATGGGATCGCAAACAAGGATATCATTAAGGCCTTTTACAAACTTCGTCCACCTTTTAATATCACTACACTTTCTCTTGAAGCAGCTACCGTGGCACTTGAAGATGAGGCATTTGTACAAGAATGTATTTCAAAGAACTTTGAGCAGATGAAAGCCTATGAAGTCTTTGCATCACAGATGGGTTTAGAAATTATAGATTCTTATACCAATTTTGTAACGCTTTGCCTTAATGAGGGACAAAGTTCTAGTGATATTTCATTATCTTTGTTAAAAAAAGGTATGATAGTTAGAGACTTAAAAGGCTACTCTTTAAACGCTATACGCGTAACTGTGGGAACACAAAAAGAGAATGAAAGATTCTTTGAACTTTTCAAAAACATAGTAAGCAAATAGGGCATAAATGGATTTAAAACAGCTTGTATCACAATTAGTCGGACTCTTTGACAAACTGAATAAAAGTCAAAAGATTATTGTGGGCGCAACCATCGTTGGTGTTGTTGTCTTTCTACTATTTTTAGTAGTATATACAAGTAAAACCACCTCAAGAGGTGGTTACAAGGTCTTATTTGACTCCCTGTCGGCCTCAGATGCTGCTCTGGTTATACAACAACTTGAAAAAGATAATATCCCCTATAAGATTCCTAGGGACAATGTTATTGAAGTACCTCAGGAAGTGGTGTATAAAGAACGTATTTCTATCGCTGCACTAGGCCTTCCACGAGAAAGCAGTGTTGGTTTTGAACTCTTTGACAATCAGGAGTTTGGAGCAACAAGCTTTGATCAAAATGTAAAGTTTTTACGTGCCTTGGAAGGCGAACTTTCACGTACAGTTCAAAGTCTTTCTCCTGTTGAAGTGGCAAATGTTAACCTTGCGCTTCCTAAAGAGTCTCTATTTGTATCTAAGCAGTCAGACCCATCAGCATCAGTTGTTGTTTCCATGTTTGAAGGCCGTATGCTTAGTCCTAAGCAGATTCGCGGGATTAAAAACCTAGTATCCGCAGCCGTACCAAAGATGAAGGCTGAAAATGTTGCCTTGATTAACTCTGAAGGTGAAGAGCTAGGAGGAGAAGGTGACACTTCTGCTCTAGGCGAACTCTCTGCTATGCAGTTAAAGTACAAAAATCGTGAAGAGAAAAAACGCGAAGATAAGATTATCAATGTTTTATCTCCTTTTATTGGTGGAGATGAGCGCGTTGTTGCAAAGGTGACTATCGAGTATGACTTTTCACAAAAATCTTCAACATCTGAGACTTATGATCCTGAGTCGGTTGTAAGATCAGAACAGTCCATTGAAGAAAAGCGCGAAGGGACAAACCCAAAAGAGATAGGCGGTGTACCTGGAGCTGTCAGTAATATCGGTCCGGTTCAGGGCCTTGATTCACAAGCGGGTGGGGATAAGTTTGAAAAGTCAAATGTCTCTACCAATTATGAGATTTCTAAGACAGTCTCGAGTACGAAGGGCGAGTTTGCCACTATTAAACGTGTGACAGCTGCTGTTGTTGTTGATGGAAAGTATAAAAATAAACTTGACGCAGATGGAAATCCGACGGATGAGATCGAGTATGAGAACAGAGGTGAGAGTGACTTAGAAGCGATCTCGTCTTTAGTGCAACAAGCTATTGGTACAAATACGCAAAGAGGTGATCTCGTAACCGTTAGAAATTTTCAATTTGAAGTACTAAAAGTACCTCAGGAAAATATTTCTGGAAAGCTTAGTGGTTTTGTAAATGTCTATATCTCGCCATTTTCTGAGGTTCTTAAGTTGCTTCTTGTGGGGATTGTTTTATTCATTGTTTATAAAAAGCTTATTACGCCTTTTGCCGAACGTATGCTTGAGTTTTCAAAAGAAGAAGACGAAATGGAGCGACCGGTTCTCGAACTTGCCGAAGATGAAGAAGATGATCTTATTGAACGTGTTCAAAAAATGCGTAAGAAGGTTGAAGATCAACTGGGTGTTGGAGAGAACTTTAATGAGGACGAACTTAAATACGATGTACTTTTAGAAAAAGTTAGAAGCTTGGCAGATGAACGTCCAGAAGAACTTTCTTCACTTATTCAAGCCCTTATGGATGAAGAATTAGGTGGGGTTGACTCTATGAATGAACTTGCTAAGCAGATGGCCGAAGCGTCAGAAAGGTAGAAGCAGATGAAACTTACACCACCACAACAAGCGCAGTTTGATGAGATGGGAATGGCTGAAAAAGTTGCTATTCTTCTTTTACAGCTGGGGGAAGAGACGACAGCGAGTGTTTTTTCTAATCTCAGTGTCGAAGCGATTACAGATGTATCAAAGTTTATTGCAGCTTCAAAGTCAGTTGAAAGAGGTGTCGCAACGGCAGTCCTTGAAGAGTTTTATGCTATCTTCCAATCAAACCAATACATTACTTCGGGTGGTTTAGAATACGCAAGAGAGATTTTGTATAAGGCTCTTGGACCCGATGAGGCAAAAAAGGTACTTGATCGTTTATCAAAAAGTATGCAATCGACACAGAATTTTGCTTATTTGTCTAAGATCAAACCCACTCAACTGGCTGACTTTATTGTAAATGAACATCCGCAGACTATTGCTTTGATTTTGGCGCATATGGACGCAACAGCTGCAGCAGAAACCTTAGGGTACTTTTCTGATGATCTACGTGCAGAAATCGCAATGCGTATGGCAAAACTGGGAGATATCTCACCCTCAGTTATCAAACGTGTTTCGGCAGTTCTTGAGTCTAAGCTTGAGTCTCTTGCTTCTTACAAGGTTGAAGTCGGTGGACCAAGAGCGGTTGCGGATATCTTTAACAGACTTGGGGCTAAGGCGTCTAAGGGGACCTTGTCACATATCGAGCAGATTGATGAGCAACTGGCTTCTTCTATTAAAGAGATGATGTTTACCTTTGAAGATATCGTTTCATTGGATAATAATGGTGTACGTGAGATTTTAAAAACTGTGGATAAAAAAGAGCTTATGCTTGCACTTAAGTCAGCACCTGAAGAGCTTAAAGAGAAGTTTTTTTCAAATATGTCAGAACGTGCCCGTGCGGCTTTTGAAGAAGAGATGCAGTTCCTTGGTGCGGTTAAGATGAAAGATGTTGAAGGTTCGCAACGTAAGATCGTGGAAGCTGTTCAGCAACTTGCAGAGCAGGGTATCCTTCAAGTTGGCGAGTCCGAAGAGATGATTGAATAAACATGAAAACCGTTATCAGTGAGAATAAAACAGATGGTCATATCATTAATAAATATAACTTCAAAGTTTTAACAACTAGAGTAGTTGACTCAAAAGATGAAGCGAATCAAAGTGATGAGGCTTTTGTTACGGGAGCTAATGTTGCTGTTGATTCACAAAGTCTTGAAAATATTAATGAAGACATGCAAGACCAAGGTGAAAACAATTTATCAAAGTCTTCTAAAGATGAATTAATAGAATCACTTTTACAAAAAACGGATGAGATGTCTTCAAACTTTATCAAAATGCAGATGAAACTTGAATCAAAAGAAGAAGAGTATAAAGTTGCTGTTGATGAAGCCAAAAAACAGGCCTTTGAAGAGGGTAGAGATGAGGGTGTTAAAGAGGCTCAAGAACTAGTACAAATAGAACATAAAAATATGATGAGTCAGTTTGCAAGTTCTGTTGAGACCCTTGAAAAAAGTACGAAAGAATTTTCTACATCGATAGAAGGTATTAAAGAAGAGTTGATCCACGCAGCTATTGATATAGCCAAAGAAGTTATCTTAGTTGAAACATCCGAGAATTCAAACTTAATTGCGAGTACTTTGGCGAATGACTTGATTAAGCAGATTCAGTCTTCATCTGAGGTTACGATCAAGGTGAATCCTGTTGATAAAGTTTCAGTAGAGCAGAGTTTAGGTACCTTAGAGAATGTGAAAATAATCTCTGATAATGCTGTTAGTAATGGAGGCGTCGTAGTTTTAAGCGATGCTGGAAATATTGACGGCGATATAATGAAACGATTCGAGCGTGTTAAAAATGCGGCACTTGGAAAGTAAAGAAAGTTAATAATTATTGATGAAAAATGTAAAAGAAATGAGCGCCACTGAGCGTGATACGCTTTGTGAAGATATACGTGAAAAGATTTTAGAAGTCGTAAGTAAAAATGGTGGGCATCTAAGCTCAACATTAGGCGCAACAGAACTGATTGTAGCGATGCACGTAGTGTTTGATGTTAAAAAAGACCCCTTTATTTTTGATGTATCACATCAGGCTTATGCACACAAACTCATTACAGGACGTTGGGATGAGTTTGACACTCTTCGTCAGTTTGAAGGACTGTGCGGATATACAAAGCCTTCAGAGTCTGATGCAGATTATTATGTAGCAGGACACTCTTCTACTTCTATATCACTAGGTGTGGGAGCTGCTAAGGCTATTGCACTTAGAGGTGAAGACAGAGTACCGGTTATGATGATTGGTGATGGTTCTATGACAGCAGGTATGGTGTATGAAGCACTGAATGAACTTGGTGAGCGTAAATACCCTATGGTCATTGTCTTAAATGATAATGAGATGAGTATTGCCAAGCCTATTGGCGCGATTTCAAAAATGCTATCTCAAACCATGGCGAGCCCTTTTTACCAAAAGATTAAAGCCGGTACAGAAAAGATATTAGAGCACTTTCCTGAAGGTGCTACTTACATGGCAAAACGTTTTGAGGAGAGTCTTAAACTCATTACACCAGGTCTTATCTTTGAAGAGATGGGTGTAGAATACATTGGTCCGGTTAACGGACATGATATAGACGACCTTATAGAGACACTTACGGTGGCTAAAAACCTTGGAAAACCTGTTATCGTTCATGCTCAGACATTAAAGGGCAAGGGGTATGACTTAGCTGAAGGGCACCATGAACACTGGCACGGTGTGTCTCCTTTTGATATTTTAGATGGAAAGGCTTCTAAAAGCTCAGGCGGAAAAGCTGCTACAAAGGTCTATACTGAGAAGCTTTTACAATTAGCTCATGCAGATGAGAAGGTTGTCGGTGTAACGGCAGCTATGCCAAGTGGAACAGGTCTAAGTCCTCTGATAGAGCAATTTCCTGAGCGTTTTTGGGATGTTGCGATTGCGGAACAACATGCAGTAACTTCTATGGGACCTCTAGCAAAAGAAGGGTTTAAACCATTTTGTACCATCTACTCAACCTTCTTGCAACGTGGATATGATCAGGTTATTCATGATATCTGTCTAATGAACCTGCCTGTTGTCTTTGCTCTTGATAGAGCAGGGATAGTAGGTGAAGATGGAGAAACCCATCAGGGTGTCTTTGATATCTCATTTTTAAGAGCTATTCCGAACATGACTATTTTCGCACCAAGAAATGAAAATGATATGCATGCGGCAATGGACTTTGCTTATAAGTTCCAAACTCCGTGTTCACTTCGTTATCCACGTGGTGCCTTTTTAGATACAACAGAAGATGAAGCAAAGCCTTTTGAACTTGGAAAGTCTGAGTTTATTCAAGAGAACAAAAAAGACATTTTATTTATTGGTTATGGAAATGGTGTTGGTCGCGCCATGCAAACGGCAGAGCTTATGGATGAAGACATAGCAATCTTAGACCTTCGTTTTGTAAAGCCTTTAGATAAAGAGACCCTACGTAAGTGTGCTAAAGACTATGCTTCTTGGTTTGTTTTCTCTGACTCTGCGAAGATGGGTGGAGTTGGTTCAGCTATTCTAGAGTTTCTTGCAGAAGATGGCATAACAGACATCAAAGTAAAATCTTTTGAGTATGAAGATGAGTTTATTACTCATGGGAATACTAAACTAGTGGAAGAGTCTTTAGGACTGCTTCCTGAGCAACTAGCTGAAAAAGTCAAAGCTAGTTTCTCTAAGTAGCAGTAGTTGTTTAAACTAATTACCAATATTTTTATTCTGATTGGTGCAAGTGGCTGGATCTATCTTATTTATGGAAAGATTTCTGGTGGTAAAGCTTTTGAGAGGTTTTGCACTTTTCATTTGTTGGAATTTGATTATTTCTCTATTGTTTTAATCTTTTCTACACTATTTATTGTTGCCCCTCTCATAGCTATTTTTTTAAAACTTAAAGAAGAAAAAGAGTTTAAACAATTAAAAGATGAATTTGAAGAAAAAAGAAATAATAAGAAGAAGCTAGAGTAGATATATTTTAAATTAAGAACTATTCTCTTAACGTGTCTCTCCTTTTTCTATCGAGAAAAAGAAGGAAAAAGCTCGCTCCACGGCTTCGAGCTTGACAGCTGTCAAGTTCCCTCACTCCAGATAAACTTTAGCTAAAAACCTGAAACTCGCTTTGCTCAAACAGACAGGTTTTCTTCACGCTAAACTTTATATTTCGTTTGGCTCTGCAGATGTTCTGCCACATCCAAGCGGTAACGCATTGTTTTATTCAGAAGCTAAGGCTTCTGTGAAACTTCTTCGAATTGAAAAACGTTCTATGTTTAATTCACTTGGCTAGGGATAAAAGCTTTAGCTTTTACATATATCAATGCGTTCCTACTTGAGCTTTTTCGAAACATCTACAGAGCTGAATGGAAGTCCTTTTATCTCGTTAAGAAAATGACGCTGTTTGAGCAAAGCGAGTTTGGCATTTTTAGAGATAAAAGAAGTGGATTGAAGGACTCGGATAGCTATCCGAGTCGCAGCCGTTTTGAGAGCTTCTTTGCTTACCTTCTTGGCGGTCCAAGAAAGTAAGAGAGCATCATAGTAGTATTAAAACTTTTGAACAGTTTCAAATGAAAAACCAAACTAGTTATGAATAGATGAAAACCTCAAACCATTTAGTTTGTGTTATACTTTCAATATGAAAAACGACTTAAGAGAAAAATTAATCAATGCTATGTTTAAAGCGATTTATACCAAAGGGTATCATGCTTCAAACCTCAATGAGATCTTAAAAAATGCAGAGATTTCAAAGGGTGGTTTGTATCATCACTTTGCTTCTAAAAAAGAGTTGACGATTGCAGCTATTGAAGAAGTCTTGGGCAATGCTATTTTTGAACTGTGGGAAAAACCACTTGAGGTTGAAGAGAACTATATTAAAAATATTGTTGCCTGTATTCGTAACTTTTCTCATATGAGTGAAAATGAGACGACACCTTTTAATGTAAAGTTTGGCTGTCCTTTAAACAATATGATTCAAGAACTTTCTGTGATAGATGATGAGTTTGCAACAGCCCTACAAAAAGTGCATAAACGTTGGCATCAAGTCTTACAAATAGCTCTAGAAAATGCTAAAGACTCGGATGAGTGTAGAAGTAATTTTAATGCGGCTGATGTGGCTTTGTTCATCATCGCTTCTATTGAAGGGGCTATCTCTTCGGCTAAGGTCTTCCAGGATATTAGCTACTATAACCGCTCCTCCCAAGAGCTTATCGCCTATATAAAGGGCCTGTAGCTCTTTACAAACTATATGGTTTGTTGTATACTTATATATAACAAACCAAATGGTCTTTAGGAGGAGGTTATGAAGTTAACAATTAACTCCCCGGCTCCAAGAATTAAGACAAAAGATATTTTGGGCAATGACTTTGACCTTGAGACTTACAAGGGTCAAAAAATATTAGTTGCCTTCTTTCGTTTTTCGACTTGTCCTTTTTGTAACCTTCGCATCCATACCTTGAGTACTGAGTATGAAAAGCTCGGTATTAATATAGTTGCAATATTTGAATCATCTAATGAAAACTTGAGGAAACATCTTGCACATTATGAACTCCCTTTTCCTGTTCTTTCTGACAGGGCTGGCGTATATTATAAATCTTATGGATTAAACAAGTCAGTGATAGGAGTGTTTAAAGGGATGTTGACACGTCCGATTGAGATGTTAAGAGGGATGTCAAAAGGTAAAAGTCTTTTTCATGGAATTGATGGACATCTTACTCGTATGCCTGCTGATTTTTTAATTGATGAAAATGGAATGATCAGAGAATTAATGTATGCAAGAGATGAGGGTGAACATATGGATGTAGAGATTATAAAGAGATTTGTTTTAGATAAGAAGTAAGGATTAAAAAAAGTGGTATAAAAGGGGAACCCCCTTTTATAAAGATAAACTGTAAAGTAAAACTTACAGGTCACCCTCATGTTTACCAAGATACTCAGCAACACCATCAGTTGTAGCTTTCATACCTTCATCACCTTTGTTCCAACCAGCAGCACATACTTCACCATTTTCATTAGTGAAAAGCATAGCGTCAACCATACGGATCATTTCATCAATGTTACGTCCAAGTGGAAGGTCATTGATTACTGCGTGACGGATAGTACCATCTTTGTCAATTAGGAAAGAACCACGTAGAGCAACACCGCCATCAAGAAGAACGTCGTAAGCTTTTGCGATCTCTTTTGTAAGGTCAGCTACAAGTGGATATTTAACTTGACCGATACCACCTTCGTTTACTGGAGTGTTCTTCCATGCGAAGTGAGAGAATTGTGAATCTACAGAAACACCAATTACATTAATACCACGGTCTTTGAATTCTTGAAGTCTGTGATCAAATGCGATGATTTCAGATGGACATACAAATGTGAAGTCTAGTGGGTAGAAGTATAAAACTGTACCGTTTTCACCGAAGTTGTCGTATAAGTTGAAGTCTTCAACGATTTCGTTGTTACCAAGAACTGTAGTTGCTGTAAAGTCTGGAGCTTTTTTTGTTACTAACATAGATATTTCCTTTGAATTTTTGTTTCGGAATTCTAGCACAAAAATCTAAAGTTATGATGACGCATATATATAAGTAAGAAAATTTAGTTTGTATTAAAGTATCGCCTGTGTGTTTTAGCGCTATGCATTGCGCTATAATGCTGAAATATTAAATGTAAAGGACTTATCGATGACTAAAGAGTATTTATTTACTTCCGAGTCTGTAACGGAGGGACATCCGGATAAGATGGCAGATCAGATTTCTGATGCGATTTTAGACTATATTATAGAAAGAGACCCAAGTGCACGTGTTGCTTGTGAAACGATGGTGTCAAACGGCTTTTGTATGATCTCAGGCGAGATGAAGACAACGGCTTATGCACCTATTCAAGATATTGCGAGAAATGTTATCCGAGAGATTGGATATACTGATGCGACTTATGGTTTTGATTATAGAGCTGCGGCAGTCCTTAATGGCTTAGGCGAACAATCTCCTGATATTAATCAAGGTGTTGATTTAGAAAGTGGAGAGATTGGAGCAGGGGATCAAGGTCTGATGTTTGGTTATGCCTGTAATGAAACAAAAAGTCTTATGCCTTTACCTATTGATTTGGCACACAAACTGACTCAGCGCTTAGCTCAGGTAAGAAAAGATGGAATCATCTCATACCTACGTCCTGATGGAAAAGCACAGGTGACGATAAAGTATGTGGATGGAAAACCTGTGGGAGTAGATACAGTAGTTGTTTCTACCCAACATGCTCCTGATGTATCACAGGCTCAGCTTAAGGAAGATGTGATTGAAGAAGTTATTAAAGCAGTTATCCCTAAAGCACTTTTAGGAGATGATGTGAAATATCATATTAATCCAACAGGAAAATTTGTTATAGGCGGGCCTCAAGGTGATGCGGGGTTAACAGGTAGAAAGATTATTGTTGATACCTACGGTGGTTCTTGTCCTCATGGTGGTGGTGCCTTTTCAGGAAAAGATCCGACCAAGGTTGACCGTTCAGCTGCGTATGCGGCGAGATATATAGCAAAGAACCTTGTCGCGGCAGGTGTGTGTGATAAGGTAACGATACAAATCTCTTATGCTATTGGTGTGGTTCAACCTGTATCTATCATGGTAAACGCCCATAACACAGCTGTTGTTGATGAAGAAAAGATAGAAATGTGTATAAAAGAACTTTTTGATTTAAGTCCAAAAGGGATTATTGAAAAGCTTAATTTACTTCGCCCAATATACAGAAGAACCGCTGCATACGGACATTTTGGCCGTGAAACAGATCTTTTTACTTGGGAAAAAACAGATCGTGTAGGTGAGATAAAAAGTTACTTAGGGCTTAAAGCCTGAAAAATAAGCAGAATTTTTTGCAAAATTTAAAAATAATTCGATATAGTAGCGTTAACATTTTAATCAAGGAGAAATGATATGGCAGTAATTATTAATGATACATGTATTAACTGTGGAGCTTGTATTGACGAGTGTCCAGTAGAAGCTATCGTTGACGAAGACGATAACCCAACAGGTGAGGAACTTTACTACGTTTATCCAGATAAATGTGTAGAGTGTGTTGATCACCATGATGAGCCAGCTTGTGCTACAGCTTGTCCAACTGAGGGCTGTATTACTTGGGATGCTAAATTCGCAGGTGATGACAAAGAATTCTTTAATGGTGAAAACTATGTAGATGGTCTTAACTATGTAATGGAAGACGCTAGCAAAGAAATGCCTTTCCGTGAAGACATCTCAGATGAAGATCGTAAAAACCGCGAAAACGTTGTAGACTAGTCTAGAACTTTTTTGTAACCTGAAATCCCAACTCTGGGGTTTCATTCTCTCTCTCTTTTAAAAACTTTCAAACTTAATCAAAAAACAATCATTATTACGGTATAATTGCGGTTCTATTTTTACTTTAGGAGTCCTCTGATGGAACAAACACTATCAATTATTAAGCCTGACGCAGTAGCTAAGGGTGTTATCGGTAAAATCATAGACCGTTTCGAAACTAACGGTCTTCGTATAGCAGCAGCTAAGAAAATGCAATTATCTAAAGCTGATGCAGAAGCATTTTATGCAGTTCATGCTGAGCGTCCTTTCTTTGGCGACCTTGTTGACTTCATGATCTCTGGTCCTGTTGTTGCAATAGTACTAGAAGGTGAAGGTGCAATGGCTAAGAACCGTGATCTTATGGGTGCTACTAACCCTCAAGAAGCTGAGCCAGGTACTATTCGTGCTGACTTCGCTGACAGTATTGATGCTAATGCGGTTCACGGATCTGATTCTGTTGAAAACGCTAAAAATGAAATTAAATTCTTTTTCTCTGATAGAGAAATCGTTTAATTTATGAAAATCGGCTTTGCAAAGGTCGGTAATAAGGCCATTCCTTTTGAAATTACAAAAGGTAATCTTAAATTTTCAGGAACTCTGAGTAAATTCAGCCGTTATTTGATAGAATTAGAGGCTAAAATCACAGGGGATTTAGATGTTCCTTGTGATATTTGCGCTGAAGAGTTTAGAAACTCTGTAAATGAAAGCGTAAAATTTCATCTTTCAGATGGACTTTCTAAGGTTGAAAACGATTCTCTTGAAGATATCGTCGAAATCGAAAACTCAACGATAGATTTAGATGAACTTCTAGTATCAGAACTTGAGTTGTATAAAAGCAACTATTTTAGTTGTGACAACTGTAAAAACTAAACAAAGGAATAAACATGGCAGTACCTAAAAGAAGAGTCTCTAAGACTCGTGGGGCAAAACGTCGTACACATTACAAAATTTCATTGGCTCGTCCAGTTAAAGATAAGGATGGCACGTGGAAACTTCCACACCACATCAATCCTACAACAGGTGAGTACAAATAGTCAATGGTTAAAATTGCTATTGACGCAATGGGAGGGGACTTTGGTCCCGAACCAATTGTAAAAGGAACAATCCAAGCGCTTAAAGAAAAGCAGTTTGAAGCTATTCTTGTTGGAAACAAAGATGAAATTTTATCTTTATTACCTAATGGCTATAAAGATAAGATTTCTATCGTAGAATCATCTGATGTTATTGATATGTCAGATGCTGCGACAGATGCACTCAAGCGTAAAGAAAGTTCGATTTTTAAAGCAGTTAACCTTGTGAAATCTAAAGAGGCAGACGGTGTGGTATCAGCGGGGCATTCAGGTGCAACAATGACACTAGCGACACTTCGTCTTGGACGTTTAAAAGGTGTTTCTCGTCCGGCACTAGTAACACTGATGCCGGCAAAAAAAGATACGCGTACTGTCCTTCTTGATGTGGGTGCAAATGTTGACTGCAAAGCTGAACACTTACAAGAATTTGCTGTGATGGGACATTATTATGCTCAAGATATGCTTGGTATCAAAAAGCCGAGTATAGGCCTTCTTGCCAATGGTGAAGAAGAGTCAAAGGGTAATGAAGTGACTAAAGAAGCTTTTAAACTTTTAAAAGATTATGAAGGCTTTAAAGGAAACGTTGAAGGGGGAGACATCTTCAACGGCTCAGTTGATGTTGTCGTATGTGACGGTTTCATTGGAAACCTTGTGCTTAAAACATCTGAGGGAGTAGCTTCAACGATCTCATTTTTTATTAAAGACTATATCCGAAAATCGCCTATTGCTATTACGGGAGCACTTTTAATGAAAAAAGTGTTTAAGCTTCTTAAAAAAGAGATTGATTATGCTGAGATTGGTGGAGCCCCACTGATTGGGATCAAAGGCTGTGCCATTGTTTCTCATGGTAAGTCTAACCCTAAAGCCATTAAAAATGCAATCTTTCAAGCGATTCGTTATGTTGATACGGGTGTTAATGAACATATCGAAGGACGCTTAGAAACGTTAAAAAATAACTCATAATTCTACTGAGTTACACTCAAGAGTACTTGAGTAAATAAAAAGGACTTTTATGTACGCAGCTTTTCGCTCAATTGGAGCTTATGTTCCTGAAAAAGTATTGACAAATGATGCTTTAGCACAAATGGTTGATACTACTGATGAGTGGATTACAAAACGTACAGGTATAAAAGAACGTAGAATAGCAGCTGAAGGCGAAACAACTTCAGATATGGGTGTTAAAGCAGCAGAAAAAGCTATTGAACGTTCTGGTCTTGATAAATCTGATATAGATATGATTGTTGTTGCGACAATCTCTCCTGATTATTTTAATATGCCTTCAACTGCTACAGTTATTGCGCATAAGATGGGACTTGATAAGGTGACTGCCTTTGATATTTCTGCTGCTTGTACAGGTTTTATTTATGTTCTTTCTATTGCAAAAGCCTTTATCGAGTCTGGAATGAAGAAAAATGTTTTAATCATTGGTGCTGAAAAGATGTCTGCGATCACAGACTATACAGACCGTGGTACCTGCATCCTTTTTGGTGATGGAGCGGGGGCTGCAGTTATCTGCGCGACTGAAGATAAAGAAGAAGCGATTACAGATCTGCATACGGCAGCAGATGGTTCATTAGGAGACTTTTTAATGACACCAGATGGGGGAACAGGTAACCCTCACCAAGCTGAGTTGAAAGCTGAAGCTTCATTTATCCAGATGAAGGGAAATGAGACTTTTAAGATTGCTGTACGTACCTTAACAAACGATGTGGTTGATATTCTTGCACATAACGACGTTCAAGCCGGAGAGATCAAACACTTTATCCCGCATCAAGCGAATTACCGTATTATTAAAGCTGTTGGTGACGCACTTAAGCTTGATAAAGAGCAGGTAGTTTTAACGGTGCATAAGTACGGAAATACTTCGGGTGCTTCTATTCCGATGGCAATGAATGATCTATATGAAGAAGGAAACTTAAAAGCAGGTGACCTTATGTTACTTGACGCTTTTGGTGGTGGTCTTACTTGGGGATCAGCACTTCTTCCATTTGCAGGAAAGTAACCCCTTAGTAATTAAACTTCTCTATACTAGTACTTATGAAAAGAGTACTGGTTTTTATCCTCGAGACAAATCTATCTACATTAAAGCTTTTTATATATAAAAATAATGCTAATATACCGCTATGAAAATCAATAGACTCTTAGTTTTACTATTGTTAATACTAATAAGTAGCCTTGGTGCGAATGAACCTTTGATCAAAAAGAAAAAAGTTCCCCTTAACATTGCGCTGCCGTTATTAAAGAGCATAGACCATTATGCCATTGTTATAGGATCAGGTCCTACCCATATGTATGCCTTCATTGATCCGGTTTGTCCAAGGTCACGTGATTTTGTAGAAATGATCTTTGAAAACAAAAAGATGCAAAAACTTTACACTTATCATTTCTTTTTTTACGAACTTGAACGTTTCCATACCAAGGCATTAATCGCAGATGTTTATAGTGCAGGAAAACCCTTAAATGAGATGCATAAGATTATGGTAAAAAAAGAAGAGATACAAGGTTTAACAGTGATTCCGGAAGAAATAAATAAAAAGATGAATGCAATATCAAAGGTAGCTAAAGAACTTGATATCTATAAACGGCCTTATCTATTTGTCGTAAAACCTAAAAAAGGAGGAAAGTAATGTATTATGATACCCCTGATGTGAGCCCTTATATTAGTTTCCTAAGGAAATACCGTATCAGTATTATACTTGCTATTTTTATACTTGGTTTTTTTGCCTTTACGTCAATTAACCCTAATTTGTTCAGTTCAGATGAAAGGATATGGCTACAAGATTCAACAGAACTAGAACGTACACACAATCAGAACTTACAGTCACAACACGTTACTAAGATTAGTTTTCATGTCAAAGATATCAGCGAATCAGAGATAAAAAGATTAAAGGTCTTAGAATCAAGGCTAATAGCCTTAAAAGAGGTCTCCCATGTCTCATCATTACTCTCACAAAAGCATTTTTACAACCATAAGGACTCAGATGAATCTGCACTGGTTAAGGTGATTGAGACAAAGAGTTTGAATGACGAAGAACTGACAAAGTTTATAAAAGATTTTCCGGGACTTTATGATGCCTATGTTGATTTTGACAACTCAGTCTTTATACTGTATGTTTTTACAAAAGAGAGTTTTGTTTTAGGAGGTATTGAAAAAGAGTTTGACATGAATGTTGAACAGATAAGCAGTGAAGATGACAAATGGGAATACCTTCTTTTTATAGGCCTGTCTGCTTTTATCATTATGATACTTTTTAAGATAGTCTTTAAATCATTTGCTGCTTCGATTACTGCAGTAAGTGTTATTGGTCTAACCCTTCTTTTTTCTATCAGCTTTGTTCAGTTGCTTTTGCCTTCTGTGGCAATACATATTGCAATGTCTCTTATCATTGTGAGTATCTCTTTGTTAGACTATCTTTATTTTTATTATAGATGGCATGTGTCTCAATATAATACCAACCTTTCACATGCATTGATAAAGTCTATTGATAGAAATATAAAGCCAGCATTTTGGACAACAACGATTACGGTTGTCGGCTTAGGTCCCTTACTTCTTATTGACTCTGATGTAATAAAAGTACTGTGTCTAAGTGCTATCTTTGCCTCTACTATTGCCTATGTTCTAAATATTACCTTATTACCATCTATGCTTTCATTTTTTCATGTAGAACATCCAAAGGTCCCTTACGGAAAGTACTGTTATTACTTTGCCAATAAAGAGTTGAATTATAAGCGTGTTTATTTATACGCTTTTATTACGGTATCTGTCGGAGTCATAGCCTTTGTTGCCTTCTCCTTTTTAAACGATCCAAGTCGTTTTATCTCAAATACGAATTCACATAATGTTATTAGTTTTGAAGTAGCGTATGAGGACTTAGATACAAAAACGATTGAGGACCTATACCGTTTAGAACATGTATTAAAGCGAGAATTTGAAAGTATAGAGAATATAGAGTCACTGGCCACAACAGTTGACAAACTCTTAGATATAAAAAAATCAGACCTTCCTATAAATGAGGAGTCCTTACAAGAAGCTTTGTTCTTTATACAGATGTATGCGCTTGATGATAAACTCATTAAAGAGAACTCTTTACCTATTACGGTGATGTTGTCAAAGGACTCAAAACAGAAGCCAAGTATACTTAAGTACTTAAGCACCTATACTAAGATGGATGTATATTTTAATGATGTAGATACATTAGTCTCTATTGTAAAGATGAAAAACTCTAAGGTCTTGCTTCTTACGGTGGCAACAGCAGTACTTATTATTGCTTTCTTTATGGGTTTAATCTTTAGAAATATCTATATGGTGATTGTTGCTTTCTTAGCCAGTACCATTCCAATGGCTTGGTTTGCCTTTGGTATGTATATGTTTCATCTACCGTTGACTCTTGAAATTCTAATAGCTATGACAATATCTTTGGGGTTGGCTTCAGACGCTACTATACACTTTGCATATAAATATTGGAGAGCAAGATTTTCTGGGCGAAGTAAAAAACATAGTTTAGAGATAGTCTTCTTTTATGCTTCTGTACCTGTAATAATAGGAAGTATGATATTAGCGGTTACCTTTTTTGGTCTCTCTTTTTCAAATGCGCTTACCCTGCAACTCATTGGGCAGTATTCAGCTATCTTAATATTAATGTCTCTGGCAGTGGATTTATTTATACTACCAATCTTACTTCTTGTTGCCGATAAGTATTTACATAAAGAAGTTAATACAACAAAATCGATGGATGAAGTAGGAAAAATTCCCGAAGACATCTAAGGTATTAACACATAAAATGTTGTAACAAAGGTTGTTTATATAAACGATCAGGTTATAGAAGACTTAGCTAAACAAGTTGATATATTATGATTAAACAAAAAATGTTATTTAAAAATCAGAAAAATCACTAAGAGAGCTGATAAATAGCTCTAATTAGGTCAATTTTGATAAAAAATTAAATTCCCCCAAAAAACCCTTGACATATAAAACCGTTTCCCCTATAATTCCCGTCCACAAACACAGAGACCTTATGTTTAGGCTCACAAACGGCAACGTTTAAAGTATGTTTGAGATCATTGAAAACTAAGTAGAAGACGTTAAATCTTACAGATTTATAGAACGTCTTTTTATAAGACAAAACAAACAAATTGAAACATAAGCAATTATGTTTCTGCAAACGTTGTTTACAA